>Ga0126377_10000738_pt1 | contig 20564 bp, 18 predicted proteins | sample PanSoiMetPlot_22_FD_92647 | JGI IMG/M metagenome (GOLD analysis project Ga0126377, IMG submission 92647) | Tropical forest soil microbial communities from Panama - MetaG Plot_22 | ecosystem: Environmental > Terrestrial > Soil > Tropical forest > Bulk soil | place: Panama | collected 2016-02-17 | reverse complement strand
GCGGCGCAGGTCGACGACAACGTGAAGGCGGCCGACGTCGGGCTGTCCCCCGAGCAGGTTCGCCGGCTGGACGAGGCGTCGGCCTTCGAGCTCGGCTACCCGTACGAATTCATCGCCCACGTGTCCGACGGCCGCTGGTAGAACAGTGGATGTGCGCCGGCGCGACTGCGGTGCGCTGCTGTGCGGCGCTGTGCTCTGGATCGCCGGTCCGGGCGCGGCGCCGCCGGCGCGGGCGAGCCCACGCGATCAGGCGCGCGGCCTGGTGGTGACCCTGCGCGCGCCGGCCGGCTGTCCATCGCAGGCGGCGCTGCGCGACCTGGTGGCCGAGCACATGGGCGATGCCGGCGCCGAGTTGCCGGCCCTTCGCGTCGAGATCGCCGTGCGGCGCGCCGGCCCGGCGACGTGGCTCGCCCGCATGGACGTGCGCGGCGCGGCCGGCGGGCAGCGCGACCTGGAGGGCGGCACCTGCCGCGAGGTGATCGACGCGGCAGCGCTGGTCATCGCGCTGGCGGTGGAGGACGAGGGCCAGGCGGTGCGGCGGGAGGTCGTGCCGCTGGTCCTCGAGGGCGAGCCGGAGCTCGGGGCCGCGCGTCCGGGCCGCGGCGAGTGGCGCCCCGGTGCTGCGCGCCGCGGCCAGGGCGGTGGCGAGGCCGATCGGCGCGTCGCGGATGCAGTGGGTGGAGCCGCAGGCGGTGGAGTCGGGGGAGTCGGTGCGAGCGGCGCGGCGAGCGGTGACGCTCGGGTCGAGACCGACGCCGCGGCGGATGCGGATGCGGACGCCGCGGACTACGACTTCGCGGCCGAGTCGATCGACTCGTCGCGCGGGCAGGTCGTGGCGACCAGGCACACGCGGCTGGCCGCCCGCGCCGGCGGCATCGGCGCCGGCGGCGTCCTGCCCGGCGCGACCGCGGGCTTCGACGTGGCGGTGTCCGGCTGGCGCGGCCGGGACGGCGTCGAGCTCTCGGCGAGCTTCTGGCCCGAGCGGGTCGCGCGCGCCGGCGGCGCCGCCGCGGGTGTGCGCCTGTGGGCCGCGGGGCTGCGCGCCTGCCGCGCCTTCGCGATCGCCACCGCGTGCGGAAGCGGCGAGCTGGGGCGCATGATCGGCCACGAGATGGGCGCCACGCATCGCCAGCGGGGCGCGCCGTGGAGCGCGGTGAGCGGCTCGCTCTGGTGGCGCCGTCACCTCGGCGGAGTCGCGGCCATCTACGCGGGAGTCGAGGGCATCGTGCCGGTCGTCCGCCCGCGCTTCGAGGTCGAAGGCGCGCTGGTCTATCAGGCCGGCCCGGTGGCCGGGCGCGTCCTCCTCGGGCTGGAGGTGTCCACGCCGTGATGGATCCCGCCGGCGCCGGACACGAATCGCTGATGGCCGCCAGCCCCGAGCGCAGCGCCAGTCCGTCACCGCCGGCGCCGGCGCCGCTCGACTTCGCCGCCGTCTACGACGAGAACGCGGCGTTCGTGTGGCGCTGCCTGCACCTCTTCGGCGTGTCGCGCGAGAGCCTGGACGACGCGATGCAGGACGTCTTCCTGGTCGTGCACCGGAGGCTGGGCGAGTTCGAGGGGCGCGCGGCGGTGCGCACGTGGCTCTACGCCATCGCGCGGCGGGTCGCGCACAACCACCGGCGCGGCGTGCAGCGGCGCGGCCAGCTGGAGCCGATCTCGGACGAGCTGGGCGATCCGGCGATGCGCGGGCCGCACGACCTGGTGGAGCGCGCCGAGGCCGGTCGCCTCCTGGTCGAGCTGGTCGCGCGGCTGGACGACGACAAGCGCGAGGTGTTCGTCCTCATCGAGGTGGAGCAGCTGTCGGCGCCCGAGGTGTCCGAGCTGCTCGGCGTCAACCTCAACACGGTCTACTCGCGGCTGCGCGCGGCGCGCATGGCGTTCGAGCGCGAGCTGGCGGCCCGCCGGGCGCGCGAGCCGGAGGGGACGCGATGAGCCCGCCGCTCACGCCCCAGGCGCGCGCGCTGGTGGCGGCCGGACGCGCCGAGCTGGAGCCGACCGACGGCGACCTCGACCGCGTGCGGCGGCGCATCCTCATCGCGGCGGGCGCGGTCGGCGCCGGCGGTGCCGCTGCGGCTCTGGCCTCGTCGGTCGCGCCGTCCGCCGCGCATGCCGCTGCCGCCAGCGCCGCCACGGGCGCTGCGAGCACGAGCGCGGCGAGTGTGGGCGCCACCGCGGCGAGCATCGCTGGCACGAGCAGCGCGGCCGGCGCGGCCGCGGGCAGCGCGGCCGGTGCGGCAGTCAGCGCGGCAGGCACCGCGGCAGGCAGCGCAGCCGGCACCGCGGCCGCGGCCACGGCGGCCGGTGCGGGCAGCGCGGCCACCGTGTCCGGCATCTACGCCGGATTCAAGATCGGCCTCGTCCTGCTCCTGACCGGGGCCGCGGCCGCGGGCGGCGGCGTGCTCCTGTCGCGCGCGCGCGGCCACGACTCCAGCAGCGCGCGGACCTTGCCCGCGCCTCATCCGGGCGCGTCGGAGCAGCCGGCCGCGCCCCGGGTCGCCGCTCCGCCCGCGCCGGCGTCGCAACCCCGGCCGGAGCCCCACGTCGAGCCCCAGGTGGAGCCCGAGGTGGAGCCCGAGGTGGAGATCGACTTCGCGCCCGACCGGGTCGAGCCACACCGCGCGGCCACCGAGCCGCGCCGGCCGCCGCGCGCCGCTCCGCCGCCGGCACCGAGCCAGTCCGCCCCATCGCTCGGCCAGGAGCTCACCCTGGTCAGCCGCGCCCGCGCCGCGCTTCGCCTCGGCATGCCGGACCGCGCCCTCGAGCTCCTCGACCAGCACGCCGCTCGCTTCCCGGCCGCTCGCCTGGCCCAGGAGGCGGCGGTGGTCCGCATCGAGGCGGTCTGCGCGACCGGCGACCGCGCCCGCGCGCGCGCCTTGACGGAAGAGTTCGCCCGCACCTGGCCGCGCTCGCCGCTGCGCGCGCGCGTGTGGAGCATGTGCGGCGCCCGACCCTGACAGCGAGCACGGATGAAACCATCACTCTCGGCCGGCCTGACCCACGTCCTCGACTACCGCGTGCCGGACGACAAGACGGTGCCCCACGTCTTTCCGGAGTCGGATCTGTTTCGCGCGATGCCCCGGGTGTTCGCCACCGCCTACATGGTCGGCCTCATCGAGTGGACCTGCGTGGAGGCCCTGCGATCTCACCTCGACGACGGCGAGCAGTCGGTCGGCACCCACATCGACGTCTCGCACACGGCGGCCACACCCCCCGGTCTCACCGTCCGGGTCGAGGTCCGCGTCGAGAGCGTGGAGGGCCGCCGCATCCGCTTCCGCGTCGAGGCCCGCGACGACATCGAGCCGATCGGAGCGGGGACCCACGAGCGCTTCGTCATCGACCGCGGCCGCTTCGACGCGAAGGTGGCGGCCAAGGCGGGGCCATCCGGATCGCGCCCCGCCTGAACTGCATCGCCGCTCGCCGCCGACGTCGTGCGTGATGACGCGGGCCGCCGCGGACTAGGCTGACCGCGCCCGTCAACCGGAGGTGTCCGATGCGCGCCCGCCGAGCCGTTCTGTCGTCCCTTCCGCTGGCCGCGACCTGGATCGCAGCAGGTCTCGCCCTCGTCGTCGCCCCGCGGAGCGCGGCGGCCGCGACGTCGGGACACACGATCACGTCCCCCACCAGCGTCCACTTCTTCGTCGACGACGCGCCGTGGGCCGACCTGCACTACCAGGTGAACGGCGGGGTGCAGCTCAACGTGCGCATGAACCCGAGCGGCAACCACCACGACTACGACGTGACCGGGGTGCCCGCGGGCGCGGCGGTGCGCTTCTTCTTCACCATCGGCAGCTTCTCGGGCGGCGCCGTCGACACCCAGTGGGCGCAGTTCTCGATGACCGACGGAGGCGGCGGCGGCGGCCCCGGCGCCGGTGACTGGACGATCGTGTGGCAGGACAACTTCGACGGCAGCGGCCCGCTCGATGCGTCCAGCTGGAGCTATCACGTCGGCAACGGCTTCAACCCGGGCCTCGGCGCCTTCCAGGGCTGGGGCAACGGAGAGTGGGAGTGGTACCGCCCCGAGAACGCGTTCCGCGAGAACGGGGTCCTGGTCATCCGGGCCGACTACTTCTCGACCCCGACCCGCATCGGCGGCCGCGACTGGTTCCAGCGCTCCGGCCGCATCACCACCAAGGGCAAGCGCTCGTGGACCTTCGGCCGCATCGAGGCCCGCATCGCCATGCCGGTGGCGACCGCCACCTGGCCGGCCTTCTGGATGATGGGCACCGCGTGCGACGACACGGTCACCACCAGCGCCAGCGCGCCGATCGACCGGTTCGACGTCATGGCGTCCAACTGGTCGAGCTGCGGCGAGGTCGACATCATGGAGCACAGGAACGGCGAGACCGTGACGTTCCAGAACCTGTTCTGGGACCTGCGCACGGGGCTGTTCCCGTGGGCCGACGGGCAGAACGCCCAGCAGCCCGGCACCGCCGGCGTCGGCGACGCGACCCAGTTCCACCTCTACACCATCGAGTGGGAGCCGACGCAGATCCGCTGGTACATCGACCGCGAGACCAACCCTTCACCGGTCCACACGGTCGACATCACGGCCGGCAACATGGAGGAGTTCCACCGGCCGTTCCACCTCATCCTCAACCTCGCGCTGAGCGGCCAGTTCACCGGCAACGCCATCCCCAACCAGGCCGACTTCCCGCTGTTCATGCGGGTCGACTACGTCAGGGTCTGGCAGCGCCCCTGATCGCCCCGATCGTCGCGACCCCCGATCGCCGGCCAGCGAAGGGCGGGCCGAAGGCCCAACCCGACGGTACGTTCTGGGCCCGTCGCCGAAGTCGCCGTGACAATACGGAGTCGCGCTGCTACCCCTGCTTCTGCTCGGGCGGCTTCTCCTTGGCGAGCGGCGGCTTCTTGATCGGGGTCGCGAGGTCCACGCCCTTCAGCACCTCGATCTGCACGCCGTCGGAGACCCCCGTCTCGACCGGGCGCTTCTCGAACTTCTGCTCGGCGACCTCGACCTCGACGAACGGCTTGCCGTCCTTCTCGAACTGCACGACCGCCTCGTGGACGGCGAGCACGTCGACGCGCTTGTCGAGCACGATGTCGGCGTTGGCGCTGTAGCCGGCCCGGATGAAGACGCCCTTGACCGGCGCGATGGCCGCCTTGATCTCGAACTGGATGGCCCCGTCGACGTCGATGCCCTTGGGCGCGATGTACTCCAGCTTGCCCTCCACCTTCTGCTTCTCGATGGCGCCGACCACGATCTCGAGCGGCATGCCGACCTTGATCTTGCCGACCTCCGACTCGTCCACCTTGCCCTGGAAGATCATGTCGCCCATGTCGGCCACCACCGCGATGGTGGTGCCCTCGTTGAAGTTGTTGGTCTCGGTGACCGAGGCGCCCTCCTTGACCGGGACGTCGATGACCATGCCGTCCACCGTCGAGGTGACGAGGTTCGACACCTTGCCCGCCCCCCTGGCCGCGCCCGACTTGACCAGCAATAGATTGTTCGTCGCCGACTCCAGCTCCTGCTGGCGCAGCTTGAAGTCGAGCTGGTACTTGGTGAACTCGACCTCGGAGATGAGCTCCTGCTTGAGCAGCGTCTGGTAGCGTCCGACCTCGCGGCGCGCGTTCTCGAAGTTGATGCGGGCCGCGTCCACCGCCGCCTCCGCCTGGTTGAGGCTGACCACGTTGGGGATGATCTTGATGCGGGCGATGTCGTGCCCGGCCTGGATCATCGCGCCGGCCTCGACGAACAGCTTGTCGACCACGCCCGACACGCGCGGCTTGATCACGACCTCGCGGCGCGGCACCAGCGAGCCGGTCGCCACCGTCTTCTTGATGATGGTGGCCACGAACGGCTTCTCGGTCTCGTACACGACCGGCTCGGCCTGCGACTTCCGGTACAGGAACACCAGCGTGCCGACGAACAGGACCAGGAGCAGGGCTCCCAGGGTGATGGGGACGATGCGTCTCATCGCAATTACTCCGCTCGCAGTGCTTCGACAGGGGGGATGCGCGCGGCGTGGCGGGCCGGGATGACCCCCGCGAGCGCGCCCGAACCGACCAGGATGACGACCGAGAGGATGGCGGTGCCGAAGTCGACCTGCGGCTTGGCCATCTGGCCGTCACCCGAGATGAAGAGGCTGGCCACCTCGAGCAGGGCGACGCCGGCGACCAGTCCGAAGTAGCCCGCCACCGCGGTCAGGACCACCGACTCCTGCACGACCATGCGCACCAGCACGCCGGGCCTCGCGCCCAGCGCCTTGCGGATCCCGATCTCCTGGGTCCGCTCCTTGATCGCGATGAGCAGGATGTTGGAGACGCCGAGCACGCCGGCCAGCAGGGTCAGCACGCTGGCGATCCAGGCGAACACCTCGATGGACATGAACACCATCTGGAACTTGTTGAAGCGCTCGGCCCAGTTGAACGAGCCGATCCCCTCGGGGTCGTCGGGGTGGATCTTGTGGCGCTCGGCCAGCACCCGCTTGACCTCCTTCTCCACCGCCGGCGCCGACCGGTTGGGCAGCACGGTCAGCGCGAAGTAGTCGACCTTGTTCTGGAAGTTGAACGCCTGCTGGAACGTGGTGAAGGGGATGATCACCATGCTCTGCTGGCGCTCTCGATCATCGCCGCTGCCGCGCGCCTCGAACATCCCCACCACCTGGAAGTAGGCGCCGCGCACGCGGACGTACTGGCCGACCGGATCCTCGCCGGGCTTGAACAGGATGTCGTAGACCGACTTGCCGATGATGGCGACCTTGCGCTGCTCGGAGAGGTCGAGCGGATCGAGGAAGCGCCCCGCCGTCATCGACATGTTGTTGATGTGGCGCATCTCCGAGAAGTCGCCGAAGACCTGGAAGTTGCCGGTCTTGTTTCCGCGCGTGACGTTGTTGGAGCTCTGCCAGCCGCCCATCTGGATGCGCGGCGCCAGGTACTCGATGCCCGGCACGCGCGCGACCGCCGCGATGTCGTCGTTGTGGAACTGGATCGGGCGGCCCGGCTGCAGGCCCTCATACGCCATCGTGGTGCGCTGGGCCCACACGTAGACGCTGTTGGTCGCCGACCAGCTCATCTGCCTGGTCATGCCGTCGCGGAACCCGCGCGCGAACCCGATGGTCGCCATCATCATGAAGACGCCCCACATGACGCCCAGCGCGGTCAGCGCGGTGCGCAGCTTGTGGCGGCTCAGCGTGGCCCAGACCTCCTGCCAGTTGTCGATGTCGATCATCGCATCACTCGCATCGCCTCACGCGCATCGCTCACTCGTCCCGCAGCGCCTCGATCGGGTTGATGCGCGCGGCCCGCCAGGCCGGGAAGAAGCCGGCCAGCGTTCCGCACACCACGAGCAGCCCGGTGGCGAACAGCGCGATGCCCATGTCGATGGTCGGATCGCGGAAGAAATCGGTGTCGGGGAGAAAGCTCGCCACCAGCTCGACGAGGCCCACCCCGGCGACCAGGCCGAGGTAGCCGGCCACCAGGGTCAGGATGAGCCCCTCCAGCGTGATCATGCGCAGGACGGAGCCGGGCGTGGCGCCGAACGACTTGCGGATGCCGATCTCGCGGGTGCGCTCCTTGACCGCGATCAGCATGATGTTGGACACCCCGACGACGCCGGCCAGGATGGTCAAGAAGCCGACCACGGCCACGAACGCCTGCAGGATGCCGAGGATCTTCTGGATGTCGGCGTACTCCTCGACGCCGTTGCCGATGCGCAGCGCCCGCTTGTCCTCGGGCGAGAAGCGGTGCTTCTCGGCCAGGAGCTCGACGATGCGCCGCTCGATCTGCTTGCTCTCGGCCACGCTGGCGTCGCCGACCGTCACCATGATCTGATTGATGCGGTTGGAGCCGCTGCGCAGGAGCGCCTGCTGCTGCTTCTGCTGCTGTTGCTGTTGTTTCTGCTGCTGCGAGCTCTGCTGGGTCCCGCTCCGGCCCTGCTGCGGGCGGGCCCCGCTGTAGGCCATCTGCGCCGTCGAGATGGGGATGAAGATCTTGCGCCGCTCGCCCTCGCCGCCCTGGTCCTGGAAGACGCCGATCACCTGGTACTCGAGGCCGGCGATGGTGATCCACTGCCCGATCGGGTCCTCGCCCCGCTTGAACAGGAAGTCGCGCACCTCGTCGCCGATGACCGCGACCTTGCGCCGCTCGACCTGATCGCTCCAGTCGAGGTAGCGGCCGCGGATGATCTCGGTCTTCTCGAGGTAGCGGTGGTCCGGGTGCACCGCGCGGATGTCGTACGCGGTCCGCTTGTCGCCGCGCTTGACCGTGCCCTCGTCCCACAGATAGACGCGCCCGGTGATGTACTCGATGCCGGGCATGCGCTTGATCGCCTCGTAGTCGTCGTTGGCGAGCTGGATCTGCCGCCCGACCGGCTGGCCGGCGAACGGCAGCGACGTCTTGCCCGGGAAGATCCAGATGCTGTTCACCGCGTCGTCGCGGAACTGGTACTCGACGCCGTTGCGCAGCCCCTTGCCGGCGGCCATCAGCACGACGAGCATGAAGATGCCCCACGCGACCGCGAGCGCGGTCAGGAACGTGCGCAGCTTGTTGCGGCGCACCGTGGCGTAGATCTCCTGCCAGAGGTCGAGGCTGAACACGCGGCCTAGGCCTCCACGACGATCCCGTCGCGCAGGCGGATCGTGCGATCGGTGCGCTCGGCGATGTCGTGCTCGTGGGTGACGACCAGGATGGTGATGCCGCTCTCGTTGATCTCGCGCAGCAGCCCCATCAGCTGATAGGAGGTCTCGCTGTCGAGCGCGCCGGTCGGCTCGTCGGCCAGGATCAGCTTCGGCTTGCCGATGAGCGCCCGGGCGATGGCGACGCGCTGCTTCTGCCCGCCCGACATCTCGCCCGGCAGGTGATCGGCCCAGTCGCGCAGGCCGACCCGCTCCAGGTACTCGAGCGCGATGCGGTTGCGCCGCCGGCGCGGCACCTTCTGGTAGTAGAGCGGAAGAGCGACGTTCTCGACCGCGTTCTTGAAGCCGATGAGGTTGAACGACTGGAAGACGAAGCCGATGAAGCGATTGCGGTAGTGCGCGGCCTGGCGCTCGGACAGCCCGCGCATGAGCTGGCCCTCGAGGCGGTAGGAGCCGTTGTCGTACCCGTCGAGCAGCCCGAGGACGTTCAGCAGTGTGGATTTTCCCGACCCGGAGGAGCCCATGATCGAGACCAGCTCGCCGGCCTCCACGTCGAGGCTGAGGTCCTTCAGCACATGGAGCGTTCCCTTCCCCATGCGATAGGATTTGTTGACCTTCTCCAGGCGGATCATGCCGTGGGGCCTTTTATCACGCTCCCGGCGGTGCGGCGAGTCGCGCGGCGCACACCGGGACGCGAGAGCGAGGAGACCATGGCAGCCGAAATGGGGGCCGGGGTCAACGACTTCGTGCCCGGCCGGCCGCAAGCGCCTCCGGACCGGCCGGCCGCCGGTGCTATTCTGCGGCCCGTGCGCCCCCCCGCGCTCGCATCCGTTCTGGTCGCGGGCCTCGCAGCCGCCAGCGCGTGCAGCGGACCGAGCGATCCGGTCGGCGGGCCGACCATCCCGCTGCCGAGAGTGGCGACCATGTCACTGGTCCCGCTCCCGGGACCCGCGCGGCGCGAGAAGCCGAGGCCGGCGCGACAGGTCGACGGAGACGTGGGGGCCGGGGCCATGGTGCCGGGCGCTGCCGCGGAGGTGGTGGCGACCGCGGGCAGCACGCGCCGTCCGGACAGGCCGGCGCTCCCCGCGGCGGCGGACGGCGCCGCGCACCCGGTGTTCGATCTGGCCGACAATCGCCTGCTCGCTCACTGGTACACGGGCGGCGGCCTCGAGGTTACCGCGGGGTCGCCGGGCTTCGCCCGCTACGCCCAGCCGGGCAAGCTCGGCACCCACCGGTCGGGCTGGCAGCTGGGCGAGCGCCAGGACCAGGTCGCCGTCGCGCTCCTCCGCCACAGCGCCGCGCTCAACGTGCCCCTCGACGACGCGCCGCGGGGGGCAGGGCAAGGCGCGGCAGGTGCCATCGCGATCCGCCTGTACAGCCGGCGGCGCGCCCACCTCTCGGTCGCGCTGGGCGGCGGGGCGGCGATCGACGCGGAGCTGGCGCGCGGCTGGCAAGTCGTCTCCATCCCGGTCCCCGCCGCCGACTGGCGCGAGGGCGAGAACACCGTCCACCTCGCGCTGCGCGGGATCAGCGAGGTGGCGGTCGACTGGCTGCACATCGGCGGAGCGCCGCCCGCCTCGGGACCGGACGCCGCCCGCCCGACCTCGTTCTTCGCCCCGTCGGACGGCAGCCTGCGCCTCGGCGCCGGCGAGCAGCTGGTCTACTACTTCTACGTGCCGGAGTCGGCCTCGCTGACCGGTGAGCTGGTCGGCGACGGGCCGGACGCGGCGGGCTGTCGCCTGGTGGTGCGCGCCCGCGCCCACCTGGCCGCGGTCGACGGCGAGCTCTCGGCGGCGCGGCGGCGCGTGGATCTGGACGCGCTGGCCGGTCGAGTGGCCCGGGTCGGGCTGGAGCTGCGCGGCTGCCAGCGCGCGCGGCTCAGGCGCGGCTCGCTGATCCTGCCCGGCCCGGCGCCCGTGCTCCGCCGGGTGCCGCCGCCGCGCCACATCGTCCTGTGGATCATGGACACCCTGCGCGCCGACCGCATCCGGCTCATCCGGCCGGGCGCGCGCCCGCAGGTGCCGACCTTCGAGCGCATGGCGGCCGAGGGCGCCGTGTTCCGCAACGTCTACGTGCAGGGCAACGAGTCGAACACGTCGCACGCGTCGGTGTGGACGTCGCTGTATCCGGCGGTCCACCGCGTGCGCACGGCCGGGGTGGGCGGCACCTGGCGGCTGTCCTCGAGCTTCACCACCATCGGCGAGCAGGCGCGCAAGGCCGGCCTGTACGTGAGCGGGGTGACCGCCAACGGCATGATCACGCCGGCCGGCGGCTACGCGCGCGGCTTCAACTCGTTCATCAACATGATGCGCGAGGCCCACCCGGACCGCCGCAACGGCTGGATCCCGGCCGAGCGCATCGTCGACCGCGCCCTCGGCACGCTCGAGGGGCGCGAGAAGCAGCCGTTCTTCCTGTTCGTCGGCACCATCGACACGCACAAGCCGTGGGTGGGCCACGAGCCCTGGCTCTCGCAGTACGACCCGGACGAGTACGAGGGCCCGTTCCTGTACGCGGCGCGCGCGCGCGACCTCGGGATCAAGCGAGGCTCGATGCGCTGCACGCGCACGCCGGGAGAGCGCGACCTCGAGCGCATCAATGCGATCTACGACTCCGACGTCAGCTACCAGGACCGCGTGCTGGGCCAGTTCCTCGACAAGCTCGACCGGTGGGGCATCGCCGACGAGACCATGGTCATCGTGACCGCCGACCACGGCGAGGAGCTGTGGGAGGACGGTCGCTGCGGCCACGGCGCGTCGCTGCGCGAGACCCTGGTCCACGTGCCGCTGTTCGTGCGCTACCCGCCGCTGGTGCCGGGCGGCACCGTGATCGAGCAGGGCGTGGACGCGCTCGACGTCATGCCGACGGTGGCCGACGCGCTGGGGCTGGATCCGCCCAGCCCGAGCCAGGGCAGCTCGCTGGTGCCGCTCATCCAGGGGGTGGGGCGCGGCTATCCCGGCCCCGCGTACGCGTCGCAGTACGAGTACGCGCACACCATGCGGGTGGGCTCGTGGAAGATCTGGCTGACGCGCGCCGGTGGGCTCAAGCTCTACGATCTGTCCGCCGACCCGGGGGAGCACAAGGCGGTGGCGGGGCGGCCGATCGAGGCGCGCTACATGATCGATCTCCTCTACCTGTTTCTCGCCAACCGCGACGTGTGGAACAAGCGCGAGTGGGGCGTGGTCAACAACATGACCGCGGCGGCACCGGCCGCGCTCGAGCGCGCCCACCAGCGGGGCGGGAAGAAGCGGCGATGAGCCGCGCGTCGCTGGCCGCCGTCGCCGCCAGCCTCGCCGCCGCGGCCGCCGCCGCGGGCGTCGCCGGTCTCGGCGTCGGTGCCGGCAGCTGCAGTCATGCCGGGGCCGGGGCCGGGTACGTCGCGGCCGACGAGGGCGATCGCGCGGCCGCCGTCCATCCGCGCGCGAAGCCGGCCCGTCCGGCGGCGGAGAGCGAGCCTGGCTCCGGCGAGCGCGGCTCCGGCGAGCGCGGCTCCGGCGAGCCCGGCTCCGGCGAGCGCGGCTCCGGCGAGCCCGGAACCGCCGCCGCCGCGCGAGAGCGCCCGGAGCCGGTCTTCTGGCTCAAGGGTTCGACCCACGTGCACACCGTCTACTCGGGCGACAGCGACATGACGGTGGACGACGCGATCGAGTGGTACGGCGAGCACGGCTACGACTTCATCGTCATCACCGATCACAACCGCGTGACGGAGGTGGAGTCGGCCGGCCGGCCGCTGGTCCTGCGCGGCATCGAGCTCACCCACAACCCGGCCACCTGCGAGCCGCCGCCGCCCGAGGCGGATGGGAAGTGCCGCATCCACATCAACGGCCTCGGGCTCACCCGCACGGCGCTGTCGGGGCCGCCGGGCGAGGCCAGCGCGCTCGAGCCCGGCGCCCGGCCTCCGCCCATCGAGTGGAAGAACCAGACCAGCAGCCGGCGGCTGGACATGTACCAGGCCGGCATCGACAAGGTGCGCGAGCTGGGCGGCATCGTGCAGATCAACCACCCGAGCTGGCACTGGGGGATGGACGGGGCGCTGCTTGCCGAGCTGGGCCGGCGCGGCACGGTGCTGGTCGAGATCGCCAACATGGGCTTCGCGCGCTGGAACGCGGGCGACGGCGCCCACCCCTCGTCGGAGGCGCTGTGGGACGCGGCGCTGAGCAGGGGCGTCACGCTGTACGGGGTCGCGTCCGACGACGCCCACGACTACCTGCCGGCCGAGATCGCGGCCAAGCGCGCCGCCGGGCGCCCGGTCTACCAGGCGGGCACCGGCTGGGTGATGGTGCGCGCCGCGCGCCGGCCGGACGCCATCCGCGCGGCGATCGCCCGCGGCGACTTCTACGCCACCACCGGCGTCGCGCTCGATCGCGTCGAGCTGGCCGGCGGCGCGCTGCGCATCGACGTGGCCGCGAGCAGCCCCGGCGAGCACGAGATCGTCTTCATCGGGCAGGGCGGGGCCGAGCTCGCGCGCGTGAAGGGCAGGAGCGCGCACCTCGCGCTCGCGGACGCGCCGGCCGGCTACGTGCGAGCGGTGGTGACGCGCGGCGACGGCGCGCGCGCCTGGACCCAGCCGGTGCGCGTCCCGGCGGCGCCGACGGCGCGCTGATCGGTCGGTGTCGTGCGGGTGGCGCAGCCGGCCGCGGCGCGCCGCCCATGGTTGCGTGTCGGCCCGGAGACCGTGATATGCCGGTAGCGACGGGCATGACGCAACTCGAGCGAATGGGCTGGCGGCCGGAGCTGGCGGCCGCGCTCGCGGCGCTGCCCGGCCCGGGGCTCGCGCCGCAGCGGGTGGTGTCGGCCGATCGCCGCGGCGTCCGCACCAGCGACGGCGCCGCGGAGATGTCCGCGGTCGTGCCCGGCCGGCTGCGCCACCGCGCGCGCAGCCGCGACCTGCCGGTGGTGGGCGACTGGGTCGCGGTGCGGCCGGACCCGGGCACGGTCGTCATCGAGGCGGTCCTGCCGCGCCGCACCGAGCTCGCGCGCCGCGACCCCGATCAGCGCAGCGAGCAGGTGCTGGCCGCCAACGTCGACACCGCCGTCCTGGTCATGGGCCTGGACGGCGACTTCAACCTGCGCCGGCTCGAGCGCTACATCGCGCTGGTGCGCGCCGCGTCGGTGACGCCGGTCGTGGTGCTGAGCAAGGCGGACCTCTGTCTCGAGGCGCCCGCGCGCGCGGCCGAGGTCGAGGCGGCCTTCCCGGGCGTGCCGGTCGCCGCGCTCGCCCTGCTCGACGCCGGCGCCGAGCGCCCGCTCCAGCCGCTGCTCGCACCGGGCGCCACCGCGGTCCTGCTCGGCTCGTCCGGCGCCGGCAAGTCGACCCTCCTGAACGCGCTGATCGGCCACCCGGCCCAGCGCACCGGCAGCGTCCGCGAGCACGACAGCCGCGGCCGCCACACCACCACGACCCGCCAGCTGTTCGCCCTGCCGCGCGGCGCGCTCGTCATCGACACCCCCGGTCTGCGCGAGCTCGAGCTGGTCGACGCGGCCAGCGGCCTGGCCGACGCCTTCCCCGAGCTGGCCGACCTGGCCGTCCACTGCCGCTTCCGCGACTGCCGCCACCTGGACGAGCCCGGCTGCGCCGTCCGCGAGGCGATGGACGCCGGCCGGGTCGCCCGCGACCGCGTGGACGCATTTCGCAAGCTGTCCGCCGAGCTGTCGCGGACCGACCGAGCCCCGCGCCGCCGCCGCTGACGGGCGTGCCGGAAACCGGAGACAGGCAACGGGCAACAGGAGACCGGAGACGACCGGAGACGACCCGAGCGGCCCCCGTTGCGCCGCGGTCTGCCTCTTCAGCGCAGCATCCAGGTCACGTCCTCGAGGTCGGACCGGCAGGGCGGGCCGGGCGCGTAGGCCAGCTCGACCACGCGGCCGGGCTCGAGCCGCGTGATCGACGACGAGCGTGTGCCGTACTCGGGCGTGTGGATGCAGAGCGCGCCGAGCTCGCGGATGAGCTCGCGCGGGAAGCGGGCGCCCGGCGGGGTCTCGGGCAGGCTGTCGAGCGGCACGCGCTCGTGGTCGCCAAGCGCGGCGGCCAGGGCGCGGCGCAGCTCCGGCCACGGCGCATCGATGGCCGGCTCGACCACGGCGCGCGCGCGCGCGACCTTGACGTGGTCCGGCTGGTTCAGGCGCCCGTTGGGCAGGACGCTCAGCCCGTCGGGCACCGCCTCGAGCTCGAGCTCCGCCCGGTCGGAGCGGCCGTAGGCCACCTCGGCCGACCCGGCGTCGCCGAAGAGCAGGTTGAACGAGTTGTAGTCGCGTCCATCGAGCTGCGACAGCCACGCGCGCGCGGCCGCCCGCTCGCCCTCGCGCAGGACGCCCATCACGATCTCGCCGCGCGAGCGGCGGCCGGGCAGGGGATGGCCGCCCGGCTCCGGCTGGTTGGTGAGGAGGGCGATCAGCCCGCCGGCGGTGACCCCGAACCAGCTGCCGCGCTGCTCGAGGTCGAGTCCGCCGACCGCGCGCGGCTGCTCGAGCAGCACGGTGGGGCCGAGCGCGGGCCGGCGCAGGAACTCGTCCCGGTTGGCGGCCACCACCAGGGAGGCAGGCGGCCCGGGCCGCCTCAGGATCACCGCGGTGCACATGAGTCGTCGCGCGTCGCCGGAGCGGACAGATCCCGCTTCAGAGCTGCACCAGCCCGTGCCGGATGGCGAAGCGGGTGATGTCGGAGTTGTTGCGCAGCTGCAGCTTCTTGAGCAGGTGACCGCGGTGGGTGTCGATGGTCTTCACGCTGATGCCGAGCTGCTCGGCGATCTCGCGGTTGGTCATGCCGGTCGCGAGAAAGCACATCACCTCCAGCTCGCGCTTGGAGAGGCTGTCGAGCGACGCGGGCCGCTCGGCGCCGAGCGCCCCGCCGTTGAGCCCGGCGGCCACCTGCGGCGAGACGTAGCGGCCGCCGCCCTCGACCGTGCGGATGGCCTCGAGCAGCTCGGCGACGTCGGCTCCCTTCCACAGAAAGCCGCTCGCGCCCGCCTCGAAGGCGCCCTGCGCGTGCTGCTGATCGGCGTATCCGCCCAGCACCAGCACGCGGCTGGCGCCGGCGCTGCGGCACAGCTCGGCGGTGGCGGCGAGCCCGTCCTTGATCGGCATCGCGAAGTCGACCAGCACCACGTCGGGCTCGTGAGACAGGAGGGCCAGCGCCTCGGGCGGATCCGCCGCGTGGCCGTCGATGATGACGTCCGGCGCGCCCTCCAGCATCCGCCGGAGGCCTTCACGCACGAGCGCGCGATCGCAGACAATCAGAACTCGAGTCATCGCATACCTCTACGATGGCAATCTGGCTGTCCGGACCGGCCTCGCCCACCGGGGGGTTCCCTGGTCCCTTCCGTCGCGGTTGCCAAACCAAGTGGCTCACTGCCGCGCGAATGTAGCACATGAGCGGCGGTTGACCGGCCGCTGGTGCTCGTTACACTCGGGCTCGATGCGGCCCGCGCTGGTCATCGGGGTTGCCGGTGGGACCGGCTCGGGCAAGACCACGGTCGCGCGCAAGCTGATGGAGGCGCTGCCGGCCGGCTCGGCCTGCATCATCGAGTTCGACTCCTACTACCGCGATGGCAGCGGGCTTTCTCCGGAGGAGCGCGTCGCGGTCAACTACGATCACCCCGACTCGCTGGACACCGAGCTCCTGGCCGCGCACCTGGCCGAGCTCCGGTCCGGCCGTCCGGTCGACGTGCCGGTCTACGACTTCGTCAGCTACGCGCGCCGCGACGAGCACCGGCGGGTGCAGCCGACCGCGGTCGTCATCGTGGAGGGCATCCTTACGCTGGTTGCGCCGGCGGTGCGCGAGCAGTTCGACATCAAGATCTTCGTCGACACCGATCCCGACATCCGCGTGTTTCGCCGCATCCGCAGGGATCTCGAGGAGCGCGGCCGCAGCTTCGCGTCGGTGCGCGAGCAGTACTACAAGAACGTGCGACCGATGCACCACCAGTTCGTGGAGCCGTCCAAGCGCTGGGCGGATCTCATCATTCCCGAGGGGGGAGACAACCGGGTAGCGCTCGAGATCCTGGTCGCTCGCCTGCTCCAGGCGACGGAGAGGTGGCCGCATGGCTGAGCGCATGCCGCTGGCAGTGGTGACGGGCGGGGCTGGCTTCATCGGATCGCACACGGTCGATGCCCTGGTGGCGGCGGGCCAGCAAGTCGTCGTGCTGGACGACTTCAGCACCGGCCGGCGCGAGAACCTGCGCCAGTGGCAGGGCGACGACCGCGTCGAGGTCATCGAGTGCGACGTGGCCGACGGCCTCTACGCGCCGCTCCTCGAGGTGACCAGGCGGCGCGGCCGGGTCGATCGCATCGTCCACCTGGCGGCGCAGGTCTCGGTGGTCTACTCGGTGGACAACCCGCTCGACGAGGTGCGCACCAACTACGTCGCCACCGTGCAGGTGCTCGACTACGCGCGCCGGCTCGGGGTCCGCAAGGTGGTGTTCGCCTCGTCGGCCGCGGTCTACGGCGACGTGGCGGAGCTGCCGGTCGGCGAGGAGGTCGAGTGCCACCCGCTCTCGCCCTACGGGGTCGACAAGCGCGCGGCCGAGCTGTTCATGCGCTACCACGCGCTGGTGCACCGCCTGGGCGCCCAGCCGCTGCGCTTCTTCAACGTGTACGGCCCGCGCCAGGACCCGCGCAGCGCCTACTCGGGGGTGATCTCGATCTTCATCGATCGCGGCATGGCCGGCCGCGACCTGACCGTGTTCGGCGACGGCGAGCAGACGCGCGACTTCGTGTTCGTCGGCGACGTGGTGCGCGCGGTGGTCGGCGCCGCGCTGGCGGATGGCGGCGAGGCGGTGCCGGTCAACATCGCGACCGGAAAGAGCCACTCGGTCAACCAGCTCGCGGCCGAGGTGCTGCGCCTGTGCGGCTCGTCGGCGGCCATCCACCACGCGCCGGCGCGCGACGGCGAGATCCGGCGCTCGGTGGCCCGCGTGACCCGGGCCGAGGAGATGCTCGGCTTCCGCGCCGAGACCAGCCTGAGCGACGGGCTCGCGCGCACGATCGAGTGGGTCCGCGCCAGCCGGGCCTGACCCAGGACTGGCCCCGGGGCTGGCTGGTGTGCAGGCTGGTGTGCGTCGACTGGCCGGCGGGGTGGTAGCGGGCGCGGCGGAGCGGTGCGGGAATCGGGGACTGCGAATTGCCGCTCGCGAGGGGACCCTCTTTGTCCGTCCGTTCCGCCGCGCCCCCACCCCATTCGTTCAGTCCTGGGCATGAACCGGGGGCGCGGGGAGGCTATTCCCGCGCGCGCCGGAAGCCCGCGCCGGTAGACTCGGCTCTCGTCATGGGGCTGCGCGCGTGAACCTCCTCTTGCTCGAGCGGGCCGAGCTGGGAGCAGCGGCCGACGGAGCCCCGGTCGACGTCGAGCTCGGCCCCGACGATCGGCGAGCGCAGCACCTGCGCGGCGTCCTGCGCGCGCGCCCCGGGCAGGTCGTGCGCGCCGGCGCGGTTCGCGGCGCGAGCGGACGCGCCGAGGTGCTCGAGGCCGGCGAGCGCGGGGTCCAGCTGCGCGTCACCCTCGACGGCCCGAGCAGCCCCCGCCCCCCGGTCGAGATCGTGATGGCCGTGCCGCGGCCCAAGGTGCTGGCGCGCGTGCTGGAGACCGCCGCGTCGTTCGGGGTCGCGCGCGTCGATCTGGTCAACGCCTGGCGGGTGGAGCGCAGCTACCTCGCCTCGCCTCGCCTCGATCGCGACCAGCTGGGCGCGGCGCTGCGCCGGGGATGCGAGCAGGGCGGCACGACCTGGGTGCCGGACATCGATGTGCACCCGATGCTCATGCCGTTCCTCGAACGGGCGCCGGCGCGCTGGCCGGCCGGCGCGCTGCGCATCATCGCGCATCCGCGCGCCGGCTCGCCCATCGAGTCGTCCGTCCGCCCCGGCGCCGAGTCGACCATCCTGCTCGCAATCGGACCGGAGGGCGGCTGGATCGACCGCGAGCTGGCCAGCTTCGCGGCGCTGGGATTCGCCGCGGTGAGCCTGGGCAGCGCTGTGCTGCGGGTCGAGGCCGCGCTCGCCGGCGTGCTGGCGCAGATCCAGCTCCTCCGTCGGCTCGCGGCGACCGGCCCGACGTAGCGGAGCCGGCCGTGGGTTCAGCGGCGAGGACGCCGTCCGCCCGGCGACAGGTCGTCTCGCGCGTGTGTGAGTCCTTACTCTCCTCCTGCTCCGAAGAGACGAGGAACGAGCGCGACGCGGCGCGCCGTGATCGACGGCTGGCTTGACGCGCCGCGCGAACAGTCGATCGAGGCGAGCAGCGACGGAGGCGGCCGCGATGCGGTCCACCGGATCGGCGTGGCTCGAACGCTGCGGCGGGGCAGGGTGGGGGACGTGTGGGTCCCCCGGATCCCGAAGTCCACGATGTTGCTCCCGCGCGCGCGGCGCTATCGTGCGCGCACGCGCGCGCCCCTCCTCAGGTGGGCCGGCCTCGCCGCCCTTGCCCTCTGCACGTTCATCATCGCCGTGCAGCTGGCCTTGCCCTATGCGCGGCTCGTCGATCGAGCCGAGGCGGGGCTGTCGGCGCGCTACGGCGCGCGGGTCGATCGCCTCGAGCGCGGCCTCCTGCCCGGCCGCTTCGCGCTGCACGGCGTCCACCTGGTCACGCGCGCCGATCCGCCGCTCGAGGTCACCTTCGATCGCATCGACGTCGCCCTGTCCCTGCCGGCGCTGATGGCCGGGCGCATCGAGTCGGAGGTCGATGCGCGCGGGGCCGGCGGTCGGCTGCGCGGGCGCGTCGACGAGGCGGAGGACGGCGTCGTCGTGGACCTCGAGGCCACCGAGCTGCGGCTCGCGCGGTTCGCGGGCGGGAGCGCGATCGCCGGCGATCCGGCGATCCGCATGCGGCTCCGCCTCCCGGGCGGCGCGCTGTCGGCGGCGCGCGGCCAGGTCGACGTCGCCTGCGAGGACTGCGCGATCGAGTCGAGCCCGCCCGTCCGGCTGGGGCGGGTCGACGGCCGCGCCCGGGTGGAAGGCGGCGTGGTGTGCATCGCCGACCTGCGCGCCCGAGCGGGCGACCGCGCGTTCCGCCTCGAGGGCGGGCTGCGCCTGGCCGATGACCTCGCCGGCACGCGCGTCGACCTGGTCGCCTTCGCCGCGCCGGAGTCGCGCGAGCGCGGCGCCGGGGCCTCGTCGCGGGCGGAGGAGAGCGCCCATGCCGCGGCGGGTCGGATCGGCGCGCTCGCGTGGTCGGGGTCGCCCGCGCCGGCCGGCGACGGCCGCGACGGCCACGCCGGCCGTGACGGCCGCGACGGAGCCAGCCGGTGCGCGCGGCTCCGCGCGCCCGAGCCGCCGGCCGCGGCGTCGTCACCGCCGACGCGCGTGGCCGTGGCGCCGTCCGCGCCGCCATCCGAGCCATCGGCGCCGTCCGCCTCATCCGCCTCATCCGACGCATCCGACTCATCGGACTCATCCGCCTCATCCGACGTATCTGCGTCCGAACCCGCCGCCCCGGCCCCGGCGCCGCTCGAGCCGGAGGTCCCGGTCTTCGCCCCCACCGCCGCCGCACCCGCCGATCGCGGCGAGCAGAGGCCCGCCGAGATCATCGTCGACTTCTGACCTGCAACGCCCCACACGTCCCCGCCGCAGAAGCCCCCTCGCGTTCGCCTTGCCGAAAAGGAGCCACGCCCATGAAATGGAACCGCGTAGTCGGCCGCCGCTGTCTACACACCTTGCCCGTCGGCATCGCCTTCATCGCCTGCGCCCTCGCGTTCGGGGCGCCGGCCTCCGCCGGCGGCGATCACGACGGCGCCTTCCTGAACGGACCGGGCGAGAAGATCCGCTCGCAGCGACCTGACCGCGACCTGCGCAACATCCTGCGCAACGTCGATCGCCGTCAGGTCGAGAACACCATCACCACGCTCGCCAGCTTCGGCACCCGGCACACCCTGTCCACCCAGACCGACCCCAACCGCGGCATCGGAGCGGCGACCGCCTGGGTCTACCAGACGCTCCAGGGCTACGCAGCCCAGTCGCACGGCCACATGACCGTCGAGCTGCAGACCTTCG
>Ga0126377_10000737_pt1 | contig 20572 bp, 19 predicted proteins | sample PanSoiMetPlot_22_FD_92647 | JGI IMG/M metagenome (GOLD analysis project Ga0126377, IMG submission 92647) | Tropical forest soil microbial communities from Panama - MetaG Plot_22 | ecosystem: Environmental > Terrestrial > Soil > Tropical forest > Bulk soil | place: Panama | collected 2016-02-17 | reverse complement strand
TGGTCGACCTGGCGTGGCAGCTGGAGGAGCTGCGGGTCAGCCTCTTCGCCCAGACCCTCGGCACCCACCGCCCGGTCAGCGAGCAACGCCTCCGCCGGGCGATCGCGGCGCTGGCCGGCTAGCCGACCTGGCGGTCGCGGCCCTCCCAGTACGGCTCGCGCAGCTCGCGCTTGAGCAGCTTGCCCGACGGGTTGCGGGGCAGGACGTCGGCGAAGTCGACCGACTTGGGCAGCTTGTAGCCGGCCAGCTGGGTGCGGGCCTCGGCGATGATGTCGGCCTCCACCTCGGGGCCGGGCTCGACGCCCTCGGCCGGCACCACGATCGCCTTGACCGCCTCGCCCCAGCGCTCGTCGGGCACGCCGATGACCGCCACGTCGGCCACCGCCGGGTGCCTGGACACCACGTTCTCCACCTCGGCCGGGTACACGTTCTCGCCGCCCGACACGATCATGTCCTTCACGCGGTCGTGCAGGTACAGGTACCCCTCGGCGTCCACGAAGCCGGCGTCGCCGGTGCGGAACCAGCCGTCGGCCGTGATCGCCTCGGCCGTCGCCGCCGGGTTGTTCCAGTAGCCCTTCATGTTCTGGTGCGACCGGGTCCACAGCTCGCCCACCGCACCGACCGGCACGTCCTCACCGGTCGACGGCTCGACGATGCGCACCTCCACCCACGGGTAGGGCCGCCCGCACGAGCGCAGCAGCTGGGGCTTGTGCTCGGGGTCGTGGTCGACGCCGTCGAGCTGGGTGATGGCCCCCGTCGTCTCGGTCAGCCCGTACACCTGGATGAACTCGCACCCGAACGCCGCCATCCCGGCGGTCAGCACGCGGTCGGTGATGGGCGACGCCCCGTAGACCAGCGCCCGCAGGGTGGAGAAGTCGGTCGTCTCGACGCCCGGCGTCACCAGCAGGAACTGGATCACCGCCGGCACCATGAAGGCGTTGGTCACCCCGTGGGCCGGGATGACCCGCAGCACCTCGGCCGGGTCGATGTCCCGCAGCACCACGGTGGCGCACCCGTAGTAGAGGCCGACCATCGCCCACCCCGCGCCCGCGATGTGGAACATCGGCATCATGGCGATGTTCACCGAGTCGGGGGTGAACCGCCACTGGTCGGCGATGCCGATGACGCCGGAGAAGAAGTTGGCGTTGGTCAGCATCACGCCCTTGGGCAGGCCGGTCGTGCCCGACGTGTAGAGCTGGAACGCCACGTCCTCGCCGCCCGAGGTCGCCCCCGGGTCCTCGTCGGGGCGCGAGCCCACCCAGGCGTCGTAGTCGGCCCACCGCTCGTGCCCGCCGATGGCGACGATCGTGTGGACCCGGGTCAGGTCGTCCTCGATCTTCTCGACGTGGCCCACGAACTCGGGCCCGACGATGACCACCTCGGCCTCGGCGTCGTCGATGATCGTGGCCATCTCGGGCGGCGCCAGCCGCCAGTTGACCGACACGTTGACCGCGCCCAGCTTGGCCAGGCCGAACGTGACGTCGAACCACTCGACACCGTTCTTGTCGATGAACGCCACCCGGTCGCCCGCCCCCACGCCCGCCTCCCGCAGCGCCTGGGCAGCCCGGCTCGAGCGCCGGTCGAGCTCGCCGAAGGTCACGGCCCGGTCGCCCAGGATCAGCGCCGGGGCGTCGGGCCGGGCGGCGCCGTGGACCCGCACGACGTCGGCGACGGTGGCGATGCTGGCATCGGTCATCTCGACCTCTCCCCCTCGGGCGCGCCGGCGGCCGCGGCGCGCGTGCCCGGTGTCTTAGCCGCTCCGGCGGCCGCCATGCCGGCCACCGTGTCCTCGACCCCGAGGAACAGGGCGGTGGCGTCGTCGACCAGCTGCTCGCGGTCGAGCGCGATCTGCCCGTCGAGCCAGGCGACCAGCGCCTCGTTGAACCCGCCCACCACCACCGCCGCGGCCAGCACGGCCCGCGGGTCGCGGGGGCCGGTCGGGCTCCCGACCCGGTCGCGGACCACCCACTCCACCAACGTCCGCCCGGTGGCGGCCCGGCGCCGGCTGAGCGTGGCGCTGCCCACCGCCTCGACGTAGAGGACCCGGGCGCGGCGCCGGTCGCGGTCGACGAAGCCGACGATGCAGTCGACGGCGGCCCGGGCCCGCGCCCGCCGGCCCGTCCCCGCCTCGGCCAGCGCCGCCAGGACCTCGGCGGTGAGCTCGGCGACGATGCGGTCGTACACGGCCACCGCCAGGTCGTCGAGCGTGGCGAACGACTCGTAGAAGTAGCGGGGGTTGAGCCGGGCCTCCTGGCACACGCCCCGCACGGTCGTGCCGGCGACCCCGACCGTGCCCAGCAGGTCGAGCCCGGCGTCGAGCAGCCGGGTGCGCCGCTCGGCGCGGCGGTCGGCGGCCGGCACCCCGGCCCACCGCCGCCGTTGGGCGGCCTCGGTGGGGGTTGGCAACGGCCGTTACCATAACGTACGTTCGCAGCAGCAGCAGCCGGTTCCCGGGGGGAGTGCAGGCCATGATCGATCGACGGTTCCCGGCCACGGCCGGGGGCGAGCGCTGATGCGCGCCGCCGTCCTGCGCGCCGGCGAGGTCGTCGTGCGCGACGACGTCCCCGACCCGGTGCCCCAGCTGGGCCAGGTCCTGGTGGCCGTGCGGGCATGCGGCATCTGCGGCTCCGACCTGCACTTCGTCCGCCACGGCGCCACCATGCTGCGGCTGGCCGACGAGATGTCGGGCGTGCCCGCTCTCGGCGGCCCGGCGGTCGACCTCGGCCGCGACGTGTTCATGGGCCATGAGTTCGCCGCCGAGGTGCTCGAAGCCGGGCCCGACACGGTGGCGCCGGCCCCCGGCACGATCGTCACGTCGATCCCGGCCATGATCAGCCTCACCGGCGTCCAGGACCTCGTCTACACCAACGACCTCCCGGCCGGGTACAGCGAGCGCATGCTGCTGTCGGCGCCGCTGCTGCTCGAGGTGCCCAACGGGCTCGACGCCCGGGTGGCGGCGCTCACCGAGCCGCTGGCGGTCGGCGTCCACGCGGTCAACCGCTCGGGCGTCGCCCCCGGCGACGGCGCGGTCGTGCTCGGCTGCGGGCCGGTGGGCCTGGCCGTCATCGCCGCCCTCGGGCGCCTCGGGATCGAGCCGATCGTGGCCGCCGACCTCTCCGCCGCCCGCCGGGCGCTGGCGGCGACGCTGGGCGCCCACGAGGTGGTCGACCCGGCGGCCGAGCCGGCCTTCGAGGCCTGGGCCCGCGTCGGCGGCGCCCGGCCGCTGGTGGTGTTCGAGGCCGTCGGCGTGCCGGGCATGATCGACGGCGTGCTGCGGGACGCCCCCCAGCGCGCCCGGGTGATGGTGGTCGGCGTGTGCATGGAGCCCGACCGGGTCACGCCGTTCTTCGGCATCGCCAAGGAGCTCACGGTCGGGTTCAGCTTCGGCTACGACCCCGACGAGTTCGCCACCACCCTGCGGGCGCTGGCCGAGGGCGAGCTCGACGTCACGCCCATGATCACCGGCGAGGTCGGCCTCGACGGCGTCCCGGGGGCGTTCGCCGACCTGGCCGACCCCCAGCGGCACTGCAAGGTGCTGGTCGTCCCGGAGGCGTCCGGGTGAGCGACGCCCCGGCCTCCTCGCTGCGGGCCCGGGCGCTGGCCGCCGCCCTGGAGCCGTTCGCCGCCCAGGTGTACTTCTCGCCCGAGTGCCACGCCGAGTACGTGGCGCTCGGCTTCGACCCCAGCCCGCGCACGCTGGAGGGCGGCGTGGCCGCCCCCGACGGGGCCGCCTACTTCTGCAGCCGGGGCGCGGCGCTGGGCCAGCCGCCGGGCGACCTGGTGGCCTCGGCCTTCGCGGTGTTCAACCCGGCCGTGGTCGTGCCGCTGGTCGAGCTGGGCTGGACCCGCTGCGACGGCCCCACCATCGGCGCCGCCCGCACCCGGGGCGGCGTCGCCCAGCTCGCCCGCATCCTCGGCCGCGAGCCGGGCGGGGTCGACCGGGCGGTGGCGCTGCTGCGGCGGGCCACCGCCGACCTGCGCCCCGAGGGCCGGCCCCTCTACGCCGGCCTGCGGGCCCAGCCGGTGCCCGACGGCGCGCTGGGCACGGCCTGGCGGCTGGCCGACCTGCTGCGCGAGTACCGGGGCGACGCCCACACCGCGGCCTGGACGGCCGCGGGCTTCGACGCCACCGAGATCGGCCTGCTCACCGAGCTCTACTGGGGCGTGCCGATGCGCAGCTACATCCGGACCCGGGCGTGGTCGGCCGACGACCTCGACGCGGCCCAGGACCGCCTGCGCACCCGGGGCCTGATCGAGGGCGACGGCTTCACCGCCGCGGGCCGCGACGCCCGGGAGGCCGTCGAGCGGGCCACCGACGACCAGTGCCGCGCGTTCGTCGAGGCGCTGGGCGACGACCTCGACGAGCTGGTCACCCTGCTCGACGGTTGGAGCCGGCAGGTGCGGGAGGCCGGCGGCTACCTCGGGGCCGGGCCCCACACCCTGGCCGCGCGCAGCACGCGTTAGCACTCCGACCACGCAGGGTATTTGGTTACGATCGCAACGAAGCCCTAGGGGGGAGGGTGCACCGCCACCGCGGGACCCGAACATGAGGCGCACCGACGACGAGCGTGCACGCCGCCGGCGGGGCGGGCGCCGTGTGGCCGTGACCGAGCATCCGGCGGGCGAGCGCGCCCCGGCGACCGCCGGCGCTCCGGGCGGCGTCGCCGGGCCGGCCAACCCGCTGATCTTCCCGGCCCGGCTGCGGTGGACCGTGACGCTGGGTGCCCTCGCACTGGCCGCCGCCATCGTGGCCTGGTCCTCGGTGCTCACGACGTCGGACGACGACCTGCTGCTCGGCTACGCCGTCGCCGGCTTCCCGTTCCTGGCCCTGAGCCTGGTCACCGCCCGCCCAGTGCTGGACGCCTGCCCCCGGGAGTACGCCGCCTTCTGGCGCCGGTGGTTCGCCGCCATCGCCGCGGCCGCGCTGGCCTGCGTGGCCGCGCTGGGGTCGCGGGCGCTCGACTCCCCGCTCCTGGTGGCGGTCGACGTGGCCCTGCTGGCCGTCACCGTCCCGCTGTGGGTGTCGGCCACGCTGCTCATGCTCGAGGCCCAGGCCGGCCGGCGCGACGTGTCGGTCGACGTCCTCGACGCGGCCACCGCCCTGCTCGTGCTGGGGGCGCCCGGCGTCCTGCTGCTCGGCCCGTCGGTGATGCAGGCCGATCAGCCCGGCTTCGCCATCCCGCTGGTGGTGACCGTGCTGCTGACCCCCGGCGTGCTCTACGTGTCGTTCGTCAACCTCGAGCGCATCCCCCGGGGCGAGCGGGCGGCGCAGGGCATCGGGCTGGGCCTGGCCGCGCTGATGACCGTCAACCTCACGCTGCTGCTGGCCGAGTTGGCCGGCCACCTCGCCCTGCCGGCGGCGGCGCTGGTGGGCTGTTTCGCCCTCCAGATGGTGCTCACGCTGGCGCTGCCGCTGTGGGCCCACCGCCAGACCACGGGCCGGCTGGCCCGGGTCGGGCCGGAGGAGCAGATGCGGGCGGCCAACCCCATGCCCTACGTCAGCGCGGTGGTGCTGCCGGCGCTGGCCGTCTACGTGCTGCTCAACGAGGACGAACGGCCGTGGGGGGTGGCGTTCTTCTGCGCCGTGCTGCTGGCCGTCATCGTGCTCAACGCCCTGCGCTACACGCTGATGAGCCGGGAGGCGCGGCGGCTCTCGGCCGAGCTGGCCGGCATGGCCGAGGAGCGCCGCCGCCTGCTGGCCAACATGGTGCGGGCGCTGGAGGACGACCGCCACCAGACGGTGGCCGAGCTGCACACCCAGGCCGTCGGCTCGCTGGCCACGCTGTCGAGCATCATCCAGACGGCCTACGTGACCCTGCCGAGCGACACGGCCCAGGCCGTGCGGGAGACGATCGCCCAGCTCCAGGGCGACCTCAGCGAGCGGGCCGAGGAGCTGCGCCAGCTCATGGTGGCCATGCGACCGCCCCGGGGCGACCAACCCCCGCCCGACGAGGGCCTCGACGACAGCACGCTCGGCACCGCCCTGCTGGCCTACGCCTCGGAGCTGTACCGGGAGCGGTCGACCCGGACCGTCAGCGTGCACGTCGACCCCGACCTCCAGCTCGACCGCATCTCGGTCACGATCGTCTACCGCATCGCCCAGGAGGCGCTGCTCAACGCCGCCCGCCACGCCCGGGCCCGGACGGTCTCGGTGTCGGTGACGGCCCAGGACGGCGGGGCGCTGGTCGAGGTCACCGACGACGGCGTGGGCTTCGAGCCGGGCGTGGTGGCGGCCGGCACCGGCATCGCCACCCTGCAGATGTTCTCCAACCTCGGTCGGGGCGAGCTGACCATCCGCTCGTCCCCGGGCCAGGGCACGGTGGTGCGCAGCCTGCTGCACCTGCGGGTGCGGGGCGACGCCGGCAGCCGGGCCGGCGACGCCGCGCCCCCGCCGGCGAGCCCGGACGACACCCCGCCCCACGGGCACCTGCGGCTGGTGGCGGCACCCGACACGCCCGAGTGACCCCTAGATCAGGTCGAGGCCGCCCAGGCCTGCGAGCACGAAGCGCTGGGCGAGCTCGGCCGCCTGCTCCTCGGTGATCTGGCCGGCCAGGCACAGCTCGCACACGTGCAGCAGCGCGCCGAGGGCGGCGGCCGCGCCCGCCATGGTGACCGGCAGCGGCTGGCCGGCCGCGGCCAGCAGGCCGCTCAGCTCGCCGGCGAGCCGGGCCCGTACGGCCATGGCCTGGCCGACGACGCCGGGCTCCCCCGACCCCCAGGGCTCGAGGATGAGCAGTCGGTAGGCGTCGCGGTGCTGGCCGAAGTAGGCCAGCAGCGCCTCGACCAGCGCGGCCAGGCGGCGCTCGGTCGACATCGGCGCCCGCACCGCGGCCTGGACCGCCTCGACGACATCGCCGACCAGCCGATCCATCACCTCGCGGTAGAGCTCGGGCCGTCCGTCGGGGAAGTAGTGGTACAGCAGCGTCTTGGACACCCCGGCCAGGGTGGCCACCTCGGCCAGGCCGGCCTGGGTGTAGCCGCGGGACGCGAAGGTCTGCTCGGCGGCGTCGACCAGCAGCGCCCGCCGCTCCTCGGGCGCCAGCCTGCGGGTGTGTGGCTGGCTGATGCTCATGGCGTCCTCCCCGGCTCACAGCCGATCACCCTTGATCGGCGGCGCCCGGCGACCGCTCGACGGCGTCTCGTCACCGCAAACCGTCACCAGGTCGCCCGACACGCTACAGGCCCGTTACAGGTCCCGGGAAAGCATGGCGTGAAGCCTCGATGTCTGGTTACTGACGCGTCAGCCTAGAGCGGGAAGCACGACGCTCGGTGCGGGGCTGGGTTAGCGTCCCCGGCATGCGATCTCGCTGGGGAGCGGGGGGCGCCGTGCTGGCCGCCGCGGCCCTGACCGTCGCGGCGGCGTCGTGCGGGGGTCACGACGACCTCGTCACCCAGGTCGGCGTGGACGCGGCCCCGGCCACCACGGCCCCCGCTCCGGCGCCGCCGGCGGCCCGGCCCGGGCGGCCGAAGGCCGCCGTGGCGCGGCCCGCGTCCGCACCCTCCGTGCCGGCCGGCAACCCCGGGGGCGGCGGTCGACACCTCCCACCCCGACCGGGTCGTCGGCACGGGGACGGCCGCCAGCTGCACGTCGGACGCCGTGGTCCGGGCGGTGGCGGCCGGCGGCATCATCACCTTCGCCTGCGGGGCGGCGCCGGTCACGATCACGCTGGCGGCCACGGCCAAGGTCCGCAACGACACCGGGCCCGACGTCGTCCTCGACGGCGGCGGCAAGGTCACGCTGTCGGGCGGCGGCCGCCGGCGCATCCTCTACATGAACACCTGCGACGAGGCCCAGGTCTTCACCACGTCGCACTGCCAGGACCAGGACACGCCCCGGCTGGTCGTGCAGAACCTCACCTTCGTCGACGGCAACGCCACGGGCGAGACCACCGACGGCGGGGGCGGCGGGGCCATCTTCGTGCGGGGCGGGCGGTTCAAGGTCGTGGGCTCCCGCTTCTTCCGCAACGCCTGCGACGCCACCGGGCCCGACGTCGGGGGCGCCGCCATCCGCGTGCTCAGCCAGTCGCAGGGCCTGCCGGTCTACGTGGTCGGCAGCACCTTCGGCGGCGCCGCCGGCCAGGGCGGGCGCTGCTCCAACGGCGGCGGGCTCAGCAGCATCGGCGTGTCGTGGGAGGTCTACAACTCCGTGTTCAGCCACAACGAGGCGATCGGGTTCGGCGCCAACCCACCCTCGTCCGGCAACCCGGGCGGCGGCAGCGGGGCCGCCATCTACACCGACGGCAACCGCTACACGGTCCACGTCGTCGGCTCCCGCATCGAGGACAACCACGCCCGCGAGGGCGGCGGCGCCATCTTCTTCGTCAGCAACGACCACACCGGCACGCTGGCGATCGACGGCTCGACGCTGCGCCGCAACCGCAGCGACCAGTTCGAGACGGCCGGCTTCCCCGGCATCTTCTTCGTCGGCGCCGGCCGCCCCCGGGTGAGCGGGTCGACGCTCGGCTGATCAGGCGCCCCCGGCCGCCGCCAGGCGCCGGCGCCGCAGCTCGGCCCGGCGGACCTTGCCGGCGTCGTCCCGCAGCGCCTCGTCGACCAGCTCGACGGTGCGGGGCACCTTGTAGCGGGCCAGCCGCTCCCCCACCCACTCGACCAGCTCGGCCGGCGTGACCGCGCCGGCGTCGGCCTCGACGATGGCGTGGACCCGGTTGCCCCGGTCCTCGTCGGGCAGGCCGATGACGCAGCAGCTGCGGACCGCCGGGTGCTCGGCCAGCACGGCCTCGACCTCGGCCGGGTACACGTTGGCCCCGCCCGACAGGATCATGTCGGCCATGCGGTCGTCGAGGTAGAGGTAGCCCTCGGCGTCGACGTGGCCCATGTCGCCGAGCGACTCCCAGCCGCCCTCCCGCCGGCGGGCCTCGGCGCCGACGTAGCGGTAGGTGGCCCGGTCACGCCCGCTGCGCATCCACACCTCGCCGACCTCGCCGGCGGGGACCTGGTCGCCGTCGGCATCGCAGATCATGATCTGCCCACTGACCGGCCGCCCCACCGAGCCCCGGTGGGTCAGCCAGTCGGCGCCGGTGATGACGGTGGCCACCTGGGCCTCGGTGCCGGCGTAGAGCTCGATGATGCGCTCGGGGCCGAGCCAGCGGATCCACTCCTCCTTGAGCCAGGGCGGGCACGGCTCGGCCAGGTGCCACACGGTGCGCAGCGAGGACAGGTCGTAGCGGTCGCGCACCTCGGCCGGGAGCCGCCAGATGCGGCGCATCATGGTCGGCACCAGGTAGACGGTGTCGGCGCCGTGGGCCTCGATGGCCGCCAGCGTGGCCTCGGCGTCGAAGCGGGGCAGCAGCACCACGTGGCTGCCCCACAGCAGCGCCTGGCACGACCAGACGACGGGGCCGTTGTGGTAGAGCGGCCCGGGCATGACCAGGCAGCCGTCGGCGGTGACCCGCAGCGGCACCGGGCCGTCGGTCTCGAGCTCGCTGGGCTCGCCGGCCACGATCAGCTTGGGCCGGCCGGTCGAGCCGCCCGAGGTGGGCGCCTTCCAGGCCGGCGCCACCGCGTCGGGCAGCGGCTCGGCGCCGGCGGTCGGCTCGGGCGGGCGGTAGCCGGCCGGCAGGCAGACCCGGTCGCCGACGACCTCGGGGGGCACGCCGATGACGACCGCCGGGTCGGCCAGCTCGACGATGGCGGCCAGCTCGGGCCCCGGCAGGTGGGCCCCGACGGGCTGGGGCGTGGCGCCCAGCTTCCACGCCGCGGCGGCGGCGACGAACCAGTCGACCGAGTTGGGCAGCGCGATCGTGACCATGTCGCCCACCCCGACGCCCCGCTCGCGCAGGTCGAGGGCCAGCGCGGTGGCCCGCTCGTCGAGCTCGCGCCGCGTAAGCGGGGTCTCGCCACACGACACGGAGGGACGATCGGGATCGGCGTCGGCGAGGTCCGAGAGCCGTCGAGCGAACGAGACACGCGTCACGCCGGCCACTCTGTCCCACGACCCGACCGGCCGTCCACGCCGCCCGCGGGCGGCCGCGGGTCAGCGGCCGACGCCGAGCAGGTCGAGGAGCTGGCCGACCAGGCCCTCGTCGGCGGCGGTCGGCGGGCCCGTCGTGCTCGGGGACGACGGGTCCGGGGCCGTGCCGGGGACGGTCGTGGTCGTCGCCGTGCCGGGCCGGGTGGTGCCCGGGGCCGCCGTGCCGCCGGTGGTGCCCGGGGCCGTGCCCGGCGACGGGGTGGCGCCCGGTACCGCGGCCGCGCTCCGGCGGGCCGCGCGCCGGGCCCGGCGGGCCTCGGCCAGCGCGCGCCGGGTGGCGGGGTCGCGGGGCGCCAGGGTCGGCGCCGTGGTATCGCCGACCGCCGCCGCGCCACCGGCGGTGACCGGCGGACCGGCCTCGGGGCCGCCGCCGCCGTCGCCGGGGAGGAGGATCGCCACGGTCACCGCGGCCAGCGCCACCAGCGCCACCACCGCCGCCGCGGCGACCAGCGCCGTCGTGTTCGCCCGCTGCCACGCCACCGTCACGGTGCCGCGCAACGCCACCAGGAAATCCTTGACCGCCCGCACGGCAGACATTCTGTCCGCCCGTCCGCGCCCCCGCCCGCCTGTCGGCACATCGTGTGTCACGACGGAACGCGTGTGCCCGTCTGTCACACAATCGTCTTGTTATTGACTGACACGTCAGTCTAGGGTGGTCCTGACACAAACGGTGTTCACCGCGCCGTCCATGAGGGGGATAACCATGCATCGGAGATCACTGCTCTCCGCGATCGCCACTCTCCTGGCGATCCTGGCCATCGTCGTCACCGGCATCGCCACCGACGCGTCCGGGGCCGGCGCCCAGACCGGCGAGTTCCGCCGGGGCCCCGACCCGACCAACGCCAGCGTCAGCGCCACCACCGGCTCGTTCGCCACGGCCCAGATCACCGTGCGCTCGGGCAACGGGTTCGGCGGCGGCACGATCACGTACCCGACCGACACGAGCCAGGGCACCTTCGGCGCCTTCGTGTTCACGCCGGGCTTCACCGCCAGCAGTTCCAACTACACCTGGGTCGGCCCCCGGGTCGCGTCGCAGGGCTTCGTGGTGCTGGTCATGAACACCAACTCCCGCTTCGACATGCCCCAGGCCCGCTCGACCCAGCAGCGCGCGGCCCTGACCTGGCTCGCCAACTCGAGCACGGTGGCCAACCGCATCGACAGAACCCGCCTGGCGGTCTCCGGGCACTCGATGGGCGGCGGCGGCACGCTGATCTCCGCCCAGGCCGACTCGAGCCTGCAGGCGGCCGTGCCGCTCATGCCGTGGAACAGCTCCACGACCAACTTCAGCGGGATCCGCATCCCGACCATGATCATCGGCGCCCAGAACGACCAGGTCGCCCCGGTCAACCAGCACGCGATCCCGTTCTACAACAGCATCCCGGCGGCCTCGGAGAAGGCCTACGTGGAGCTGGCCGGCCAGGGCCACAACGTGGCCACGACCTCCAACACCACCCAGGCCAAGTTCCTCATCACCTGGATGAAGCGCTACGTCGACAACGACACCCGCTTCGAGCAGTTCATGTGCCCCAACCCGGGCACCAGCTCGACCATCTCGCAATACCGGGACACCTGCCCCGGCTGAGACACGACACCCGCCGGCGCCCGCCCGGGCCTCAGGCCCGGGCGGCGTCGCGCTCGTCGGCCAGGCGCACCGTCTCGTCCGACACCGGGGCCGCGAGGATCCCGGCCACCAGGTCGATGAGGTGGCTCACGAACAGCCGGTCGTCGCCGTGGGACCCCGAGGCCGCCCGCCGGCCCAGCTCGGCCGCGGCGCAGCGGATGGCCGTGAAGCGCCGGTGGACCCGCACGGCCTGCACGTCGAGCAGCGGGGCCACGCCCTCGCGCCAGCGCTCGATGCTGCCGCCGGCGTCGTCGCCCGGCTCGCCGGGCCGGGCCGGGCGGGGCCGGTTGACCAGCTCGGCCCAGATCTGCAGGTGCAGCCGGCCGCTCTCGTCGGCCAGCTTGGACGCCGCCGGGCGCACGAGCGCCGCCGCGTAGTCGCGCAGCCCGGCCCCGCCGTCGGCGTCGAACTGGTCGAGCATGGCGTGGCGGCGGGCGTCGATGTCGTGGCGGTGGCGGTCGAGCACCGCCTTCACCAGCCCGGACCGGTCGCCGAAGTGGTACTGGACGGCGATGGCGTTGCGGGCGCCGGCCTCGCGGTTGATCTCCCGCAGGCTGACCCCGGTCACGCCCCGCTCGGCGAAGAGCCGCTCCGCCGCGTCCAGCAGCCGCGCGCGGGTGGCATCGGCTGTACCATGCATCTGCACCAGGTGATGATGCACGCGCATCAGCACCGCTGTCCAGCGACCACCGAGGGGGACGCGCCATGGCCTGGGATTTCTCCACCGAGCCGGAGTTCCAGGAGCAGCTCGACTGGATCGACGAGTTCTGCCGCGACGAGATCGAGCCGTTCAACATCGTGTTCCCGGTAGCCCTGCGCACCAACGACCCCAAGGTCAAAGCGCTGGCCCGCGGACTCCAGCAGCAGATCAAGGACCGGGGCCTGTGGGCGCTGTTCCTCGACGAGGAGCTGGGCGGCCCCGGCTTCGGCCAGCTCAAGCTGGCGCTGGTCAACGAGATCCTCGGGCGCTACCCCGCCGCGCCCGGCTTCTTCGGCACCGCCGCCCCCGACACCGGGAACATGGAGCTGCTCGCCGCCTACGGTACCGACGAGCAGAAGGAGCGGTGGCTGGTCCCGCTCATGAACCAGGAGATCTGGTCGGCCTACTCGATGACCGAGCCCCAGGGCGGCTCCGACCCCTCGCTGTTCAGGACCAACGCCGTCCAGGACGGCGACGAGTGGGTCATCAACGGCGAGAAGTGGTTCACCAGCGCCGGCCGCTACGCCGACCTCCTGTTCGTCATGACGACCAGCGGCATGTTCGTGGTCCCCACCAACACGCCGGGCGTCGAGTTCCTCCCCGACAGCCCCCGGGCCCACAGCCACATCCGCTACAACGAGGTGCGGGTCCCCCTCGACCACCTGCTCGGCCCGCCCGACGGCGCCCGGGTGCTGGCCCAGCGGCGCCTCGGCGGCGGCCGCATCCACCACGCCATGCGCTCGATCGCCCAGTGCAAGCTGGCCTTCGACATGATGTGCGAGCGGGCGCTGTCGCGCGAGTCGCACGGCAAGATCATCGCCGACCACCAGATGGTCCAGCAGGCGATCGCGGACTCCTACGCCGACATCAACATGCTGCGGCTGCTGGTGCTGTGGACGGCGTGGACCATCGACAACTCGAGCACCCAGGCGGCCCGCACCCAGATCGCGGCGTGCAAGTACACCTGCGCCAAGACGCTGCGGGAGGTGTCCTACCGGGCCATCCACATCTACGGCTCGCTCGGCGTCACCGACCTCACCCCGCTCCAGGACATGTGGGCCGGCTCGCCCACCATGGCGGTGATGGACGGCGTCGACGAGGTCCACAAGGTGACCGTGGCCCGCAACGTGCTCAAGGAGTACCGGCCCCACGACGGGCTCTGGCCCACCGAGTACCGGCCGGCCAAGCGGGCCGCGGCCCGCAAGAAGTTCGAGCCGCTGCTGGCGTCGGACCCCGACCTGGCCCGCTACGCCGACGGCATGGCCCGCTACATGGCCGGCCGGGGCTGACGGGGTGGAGCTGACCGGCCGGGTCGCCGTCGTCACCGGCGGGGGCGGCGGCATCGGCGAGGCGTTGTGCCGCGCCTTCGCCGCCGCCGGCGCCCGGGCGGTGGTGGCCGCCGACCTCGACGGTGCCGCCGCCGAGCGGGTGGCGGCCGACCTCACGGCCGAGCACGGCACCGCCGCGCTGGGGCTGAAGGTCGACGCCGGCAACGAGGGCGACGTCGTGGCGCTGGTGCGACGCAGCGAGGACGACTTCGGGCCGATCGACCTGTTCTGCGCCAACGCCGGGATCATCGTCATCGGCGGGGTCGAGGTCCCCGACGCCGACTGGGAGCGGATGTGGCGGGTCAACGTGGCCAGTCACATCTACGCCGCCCGGGCCGTGCTGCCGGCCATGCAGGCCCGGGGCGAGGGCTACCTGCTCCACACCGCCTCGGCGGCCGGGCTGCTCACCCAGCTCGGCTCGGCGCCCTACTCGGTGACCAAGCACGCGGTGGTGGCGCTGGCCGAGTGGCTGGCCATCACCTACGGCGACGCCGGCATCCGGGTGTCGTGCCTGTGCCCCCAGGCGGTCAGCACGGCCATGACCGGGTTCGCCACCGCCACCGTGGGCGACGACGCCGCCTCCACCGCCCGGCGCGACGGCATCCTGCCGCCGGCCGACGTGGCGGCTGCGGTCGTCGCCGGGCTGGCGGCCGAGGAGTTCCTCATCCTCCCCCACCCCGAGGTCGCCACCTACGAGCAGCGCCGGGCCGGCGACCGCGAGCGCTGGCTGAAGGGGATGCGGCGGGCCCAGGCCGCGATGGCGGCGGCGTGGCGGGAGAGGTGACAGCGATCCCCGACGCCGCGGCCCGCTACCTCGACCTGCTGGCCCGCTGCCTCACCCGCGACCTGTTCCTCGACGAGGAGGTCCGCAACGTCGACCTGCGCCGGTGGCCGGGCGGCGAGCCCGACGGGCTGCGCGACCTGCTGCGGGAGCGGCGGTGGCGGGTGGTGCGGCCCGGCGCCGACGAGGCCACCCGGGCGGTCGGCCGCGACTGGCCGCCCCACGCCGAGACCATGGTCGGGCTGGCCCGGCTGGCGAACGTGCGCGACCTCACGGCCGCGGCCCTCGCCGACGGCGTGCCCGGCGACCTGGTCGAGACCGGCGTGTGGCGGGGCGGCACGGCGATCTACCTGCGGGCGATCCTGGCCGCCCTCGGCGACACCGGCCGCACGGTGTGGGCCTGCGACTCGTTCGAGGGCCTGCCCGAGGCCGACGCCGAGCGCTTCCCCGTCGACGTCCCCCTGCGGCTGCACGAGCACCGCGAGCTGGCGGTGGGCCTCGAGCGGGTGAAGGCCAACTTCGCCCGCTACGGGCTGCTCGACGACCAGGTGCGGTTCGTCCCCGGCTGGTTCCGGGACACCCTGCCCAAGCTGGCCACCGAGCTCGACGCCATCGCCGTGCTGCGGCTCGACGGCGACATGTACGAGTCGACCATCGACGCCCTGACCCACCTCGAGCCGCTGGTGGCGCCGGGCGGGTACGTCATCGTCGACGACTACAACGGCATCGAGGCCTGCCGGCGGGCCGTCACCGACCACCGGGAGCGCCACGGCATCACCGCGCCGCTCCAGGAGGTCGACTGGACGGCCGTGTGGTGGCGCAAAGCCTGAGTCAGGTGCCGTTGCCCGGCGCCGGACGCGGCCGGGGCGGCACCAGCTGCTTGGACCGCTTGACCTCGTAGAGCTCGGCGTCGGCCCGGCCCACGACCTCGCTCGCCGGGCCCGTGGCCACGCCGATGCTCACGCCCACGGTCACCACGGGCCCGCCGGGGACCGTCACCGGCCGGGAGAGCCCGGCCCGGATGCGGCCGGTCGACGCCGCCACCCCGGCGGGCGGGGTGCCGTCGGCGAACACGATGGCGAACTCGTCGCCGCCGAACCGGGTCACCAGGTCGGCGCCCCGCACCGTGGCCGCCAGGCGGTCGGCCACCACCCGCAGGACGGCGTCGCCGGTGTCGTGGCCGTAGGTGTCGTTGACCGGCTTGAAGTCGTCGAGGTCGAGCAGCGCCACCGTGACCGGGCCGGGGGCGGCGTCGAGCCGCTGGCGCAGCGCGGCCCGGTTGCCGAGCCGGGTGAGCGGGTCGGTGACGGCCTCCCGGCGCAGCGTGCCCTGGCGGCGGCGCTCGCCCAGCACCAGGCTGGCCAGCCGCATCGTCTGGCCCAGGCCGTGCTCGGTGCCGAGGTTGTGCTCGGCCGGCACCGCCACCCACACGACGACGCACCCCATGACCCCGCCGGAGAACGGGTCGGGCAGCGGGAGCGTCCAGGCGCAGCCGAAGCCCTCGGCCCGGGCCGCGGCGGCCAGGTCGTCGGGGAAGCCGGCCAGGTTGCTCGGCGTCCGCCGCAGCCCCGACCGCACGCACGGCCGCCACCAGCGCTCGTCGGCGATCAGCCGGGCCGCGGCGCTGCCCTCCGGCGCACCCGGCACCGGTGCGCCGTCGACCAGGCCCACCACGGCGGCGGCGCCCAGGAAGTCGGGGACCAGCCGGGCGCAGGCCGCCAGCACGTCGGCCAGCGGGGCGTCGGCCATCAGCAGGTCGACGACGTGGGCGACGCCGTCGAGCTCGCCGCCGGCGCGCCGGGACATGACCAGCAGCCCGTTGACCTCCGGGTCGTCCAGCAGGTTCTGGACGATGGCCTCCATCGTGACCCACGACCCGTCGGCCCGGCGCTTGCGGTAGCGCAGCGGCTCGATCGTCAGCTCCGTGCCCTGGCCCCGGTCCCGGGACGCCTGCAGCTGGGACAGGCCGTGGATGATGCGGGGCACGTCGTCGGGGTGGACGTCCTCGAGCGAGCCGCGGCCCACCCGGCGGCCCGGTTCGGCGCCGATGACCCAGGCGGCCGAGGCGCTCATCCACGCCGTGGTCATGCTGGGCTCGAGGAGCGAGACCGCCATGGACGGCGAGCGGTCGAGGGCGCGCAGCAGGCGGGCCGCCACGTCCGCCGGGATGGCGCCCACCCCCGGCTCGTCCGACAGCGCGGTCATGAACCCCTCGCCTCTCTCTTCCCCCGTCTGTCCCCAGCGTAGGCGCGCAGGCCTCGCCTTGACACCGCGCGGAGGATGGCAAGGTCGTGACGAGGAGGACGTCAGTGAGCGATTTCACCACCGAGCCCAGGTCCGATCCGGGCGCCCGACCGCCGTTCCCCGACCGGGGTGACCAGCCCTCCTACGCGCCCACCGACCGCGGCCCAGCGCCGGCGCACCAGGCCCCGGCGGCCGCCGGCCCCGGCGCCACGACCGCCCGCGCCCCCGGTTACCCGGCCGCCTCGCCGGGCGGCCCCACGGCCCCGGCCTCCGCCGCGCCCCGCCCGCCGGCCGCCAACGGGCCGGCGCCGTCCGAGGTCAAGGGCCGCATCCACATCGCGGACGAGGTGGTCGAGAAGGTGGCGGCGCTGGCCGCCATCGAGGTCGACGGCGTCGCCGACCTCGGCGGCGACTTCGAGCGGGCGATCGAGTCCGTGCGCGAGCGCATCGGCCTCGGGTCCAAGCGGGGCGACCAGGGCGTCAAGGCCGAGGTCAAGGGCCACGAGGTCTCGGTCAACGTCACGATCATGGTCGAGTTCGGCCACGTGGTCCTCGACGTGGCCCGCCGGGTCCAGGCCAACGTGGCCGCCCAGACCACCCGCATGCTCGGGCTGCGGGTGGTGGAGGTGAACGTGACCGTCGACGACGTGCGCACGTCCCGCCCCGAGGCTGAGGCCGAGGACGGCGACGGCGACGGGGACGTGCGCTGAAGGGGTGACCGCCACCCACGGCCCGCTGGCGCCGGCGGCGACCGACCCGCTGGCCGCCGCGGCCATCGGGGTGCTGCGGGGCAACGACCGGGGCGAGTGGACCCGCCCGTCCCCCCGCCTCTATCCCCACCAGTGGAGCTGGGACGCCGCCGTCGTCGCCGTCGGCTGGGCCCACCTCGACCCCGCCCGGGCCGTGACCGAGCTGCGGTCGCTGCTGCGGGGCCAGTGGGCCGGGGGCATGATCCCCCACATCGTGTTCGACGACTGCGTGGCCTTCGGCGCCTACGAGCCCCGGCCCCGCACCTGGGCCACGGCCGGCCTGTCCCCCGCCGGCGTGGCCACCAGCGGCATCTGCCAGCCGCCGCTGCACGCGGTGGCGCTGGCCCGGGTGCGGGCCACCGCCGCGGCCCGGGGCGGCGCGACGGCGGCTGGGGTCGACGCCGCCGTCGTCGAGCTGTACCCGAGGCTGGCCGCCTGGCATCGCTGGCTGCACCGGGCCCGCGACCCCCGCGGCACCGGCCTGGTCACCATCCTCCACCCCTGGGAGAGCGGGCTCGACAACTCGCCCCGGTGGGACGCCGCGCTGGCCGCGGTGGCCGTCGACGCCGCCGCCACCGGCGAGCGCCGCCCCGACCTCGACCACGTGGCCGACCCGGCCGAGCGGCCGTCCGAGGGCGACTACCGCCGCTACCACACGCTGGTGCGGGTGCTGGTCGAGGCCGGCTACGACCAGGACCGGGCGCTGCGAGCCCACCCGTTCCGCATGGTCGACGTCCTGTTCACCGCCATCCTGGCCGCGGCCGACGACGCCCTGGCCGACCTGTCCGTGGTGGCCGGCCGGCCGGGAGCGGCCGCGGGGCACCGGGCCGACGCCGATCGGGGCCGCCGGGGCCTGGAGAGCTGCTGGGACCCGGACCGGGCCGCCTGCCTCGACCGCGACCTGGTCGCCGGAGGCCGGCCGGTGGCCGCCGACACCATCGCCGGGTTCGCCCCGCTGGTGGCGGGGTGCGACGCCGACCGGGCGGCGGCGCTGGCCGCCCGCCTGGCCGGGCCGTCCTGGGCCGGCGCCCCCGGGCTGCGCTGGCCGGTGCCCCCCACCGTGGCGGTGGACGACCCGGCGTTCGACCCCCGCTCGTACTGGCGGGGACCGAGCTGGCCGGTCGTCACCTGGCTGCTGTGGTGGTCGCTCGGCCGGGCCGGGCTCGGCCGCGAGGCCGAGGCGCTGCGCTCGGCCGCGCTGGCCCAGCTGCGGGACACGGGCTGCTGCGAGTACGTCGACCCGGTGGCCGGCGAGCCGCTCGGGTCACCGGCCCAGTCGTGGACCGCGGCCGTGGCCCTCGACTGGCTGGCACACCAGCCGCAGCCCTAACCCTGCGGCATCTGCATCTCGCGCGGCTCGACCAGGACGAGCCAGTTGCCCGAGTTGTCCCGCATGACCGCCTCGACGCCGTAGGGCCGGTCGGACGGCTCCTGCATGAACTCGACGCCCTTCCCGCGGAGCTCGGTGAAGGTCTTGTGGCAGTCGCTGGTGCGCAGACCGAAGCCGCCCATCGTCCCGTCGGCCAGCGCCCGGCGGACCGCCTCGGCCATGCCGTCGTCGAGCGGCGGCCCGGGCTTCATGAGCGTGACCTCGAGCTCGGGGTGGTCGGGGTGCACCACGGTGACCCACCGGAACCCGTCGCCCATGGTGACGTCGGTGCCCTCCCGGAAGCCGAGCACGTCGGTGTAGAACTTCTTGGCCTCGTCCTGATCGTTCACGTACAGGGTGACCAGGGAGATGTTCGTGATCATGGGGCCAACCTAAGACGGCGGGGCGTCCCCTGGCTTCTTCGGGATTGCGGACTTGCCCGGCGGCGGGCGGCGGTCGCTCAGGCCGTGCATGAAGATGTAGCAGCCCGGGATGTGGGGCGTGCCCGAGGCCGCGTAGCGGGCCTGATAAGCCGACGGCGAGGTGCCGACCAGCTCGCGGAAGCGGCTGCTGAACGAGCCGAGGCTGGTGTAGCCCACGAGGTGGCAGACCTCGGTGACGGTGAGGTTGGTGGCCCGCAGCAGGTCCTGGGCCCGCTCGATGCGCCGTTCGGCCAGGTACAGCGCCGGGGTGCGGCCGTAGGTGGCGGCGAAGCACCGCAGGAAGTGGTACTTCGACACCCCGGCCTCCGCCGCCAGGCGGCCGAGGTCGAGCGGCTCGGCGTAGTCGCGGTCGGCCAGGTCGCGGGCGCGGCGGAGGTGGACCAGGAGGTGCTCTGGGACCCGCACGGCCGCGGCGGTGGCCATGCACCGAGCGTACCGAGCGGCGGCCCTAGCCTCGGCCTGTGCCCCCCGACCCCGGCGAGACCGGTGACGAGTTCCTGGCGGCGCTGGAGGACGTCGCCGGCGGGCCCGACCTGGCGGCGGCGTGGGAGGAGCTGTCGTCCGGCTACCGCGCCGGGCGGCCGACCCCGGCGGGCGCGGCGCTCAGCGACCGCCACGCCCGGGCCTACGCCGCCGGCCGGGCGCCCGCCACCTTCGCCGCCGTGGCCGCCGCGCTGGGCGCGCTGGCCGCCCGCCGGCCGGGCTGGGCGCCGGCCAGCCTCCTCGACCTCGGCGCCGGGCCCGGCGTCGCCACCTGGGCCGCGGCCGGCGCGTTCCCCGGATTGACGGCCGCCACCCTGGTCGAGCGGGCGCCGGCCATGGCCCGGCTGGGCCGGGCGCTGGCCGCGGGCGGGGCGCCGCCGGTGGTGCGCGGCGCCCGCTGGGTCGAGGGCGATGCCACCCGCCCGCCGGGGCGGGCCGACCTGGTGGTGGCGGCCTACGTGCTGGGCGAGCTGGACGAGCGGGCCGTCCCCGGGGCGGTGGCGGCCTGGTGGGCGGCCGCGGGGGCCGAACTGGTGATCGTCGACGCCGGCACGCCGGCCGGCTTCGCCCGGGTGCGGGCGGCCCGCGACGCCCTGGTCGCCGCGGGCGCCACCCTCACCGCGCCCTGCCCCGACGACGGGCCGTGCCCGATGGCCGGCGGGGACTGGTGCCACTTCGCCGTGCGCCTCCACCGCCCGCCGGCCCTGCGGGGGCTCAAGCGGGCCGCACTCGGCTACGAGGACGAGAAGTTCGCCTACGTCGCCGCCTCCCGGGGGGCGCCGGCCCACGCCGCGGCCCGGGTCCTGCGCCACCCCCAGGCGCGGGCCGGCCATGTCCGCCTCACGCTGTGCCGGGGCGGCGCC
>Ga0126377_10000736_pt1 | contig 20598 bp, 16 predicted proteins | sample PanSoiMetPlot_22_FD_92647 | JGI IMG/M metagenome (GOLD analysis project Ga0126377, IMG submission 92647) | Tropical forest soil microbial communities from Panama - MetaG Plot_22 | ecosystem: Environmental > Terrestrial > Soil > Tropical forest > Bulk soil | place: Panama | collected 2016-02-17 | reverse complement strand
GCGGAGGCGGCGCGGGCGGATCCGGATCCGGCGGGGCACCGAAGTCCTCGGGCGTGAACGACTCGCGCACCTCGAGCGTCCCGCCGCCGCCGGGCGCCTTCTTCGCGAGCTCGACGGCCGCCGCGCGCGACGGCACGTCCACGATCCACAGCGCTCGCACCGAGGAGACATCGCGTTCGACGACGGCCCGCGCTTCGCCCTGCTCCGTGATCGTGGCGCCTTCGTCGAGGAGCTGCTCGGAGCCGAGCAGGTTGACGCGCTCGTCCGCCAGGTACGCCGAGATCGCGTCCACACTCTGCGCCGTATCCGCGATCAGCGTCATCATCAGTCTCATGCGGCACCTCCGGCGGCGAGAATACTCTCAGCGCTTCGTCACGTAGTGAACCGCCATGACGCCCGTGGCGAACGTCTTCGACGCCCGCAGCTCCAGCGGTGTGCGCTTCTCGCGCCTCGGAAACAGCGGCAGCCCGTCCCCGACGATCACCGGATGCACGCTGAGCCGCCATTCGTCGACCAGATCCGCCGCCGCCAGCGCACGCGTGAGCGACGGGCTGCCGAAAATCATGATGTCCCGGCCCGCCTCCTCCTTCTCCGCTCGCAGCGCGCCGATGATGTCCTCGCCGACCACGCGCACCTTCGGATCCTTCGACGCCGGCAACGTGCGGGATGCGACGATCTTCTTCACGCCATCGTACCAGCGCGCGTGACTCTTCGTGTGCGCGTCGGCATCGGGCGCCTCGCCCGCTGTCGGCCAGTAGCCCTCCATCAACTGATAGGTGACCCGGCCGTAGACCGCCATGTCTACGCTGTTCATGAGCGGGTACGTATGGTCCGCGAGCTCGCCGCTGAAGACGATGAAGTCCATGGCCCCTCCGGGACCGGCCATGAAACCATCGAGAGAGATGTGAGCGAGAGAGATGACCTTGCGCATGTTGGTTTCGTCCTTTCACGAGGGCGACGAACACCGCCGCGAGCGATCGACTAACTCGCGAAAAATCTTTCCCCGAATAATCAACCACATCGACCGGAGCCGGTCCTCCTCGGAGGCCCTTCACAGCCTACCGCCGGTGCGGGCAGGGCGCCGGGGGGGACCAGGTCCGTCCGCGGCCGGTCGGCCGAAGCTGGGAGCCACGAGACGGCCGGACCAGGTCCACGAGTCGCGTGGACCACGGTCCACCAGGCCCTTCGCTCGGGCGAACGGCCGCCTCGACCGAGTCCAGTTGAAACTGCCAGTTACGAACACGGCCATCCGTTCTTCGAGTCGTCGTCGCCGGGCATCGCGCTTGTCCGCGGTGGCACGCAGGGTGCTTGGTGCGGATGCGCGGCGGAGCGGGGCAGCCCGGGTGGGATGCCGCGGGTCCGTCGCAAACGACACAAAGGAGAATCGACATGACGACGAGAACAAGGCTGGCTCTCGCAATCGCCGCGATCATCCCGGCCCTCGGCGCGGCTCCGCGCGCCCACGCCGACGACCAGAAGCTCTACATCGGAGCGCTGTGCCAGGAGAACAGCCTCGGCGAGACGGGGGCCTTTCTCCGCAACGAGGCCTACATCACTCGCGTGGTGAACGCGGGCAACGGCCGGCTGATCTGCCCGGTCACGACCGACAACGCTGGAGGCGTCCGGACCAGGATCGCGGTGACCGACACGAACACGGGCGCGGACATCAGCTGCTCGGTCTCGGTGCGCAACAGCGACGGCAGCCCGGCCGCGTTCCAGACCCGGTTCAGCACCGGCTCGGCCGGGTTCCAGTTCATCTCGCCGGAGGTCACGTCGTCCTTCTCCGGTCTGCCGCGGTCGGTCGAGTGCATCATGCCGGTCAACGGCAGCAACGGCATCACCCTCATCCACTCGATGCTCGTGACGGAGCTGTTCTGATCATGCGGGGCAAGACACGCGCGCTGGGCCTCGCCGGAGTCATCCTCGCGGGCATCGTCTTGCTCCAGCTTCTCTCCCGGGGGGAGCCCAGCTCTCCGACCACGAGGGGTCCGGCCGACCACGCCCAGGCGGCGCGGTCGCCGGATCTCTCGCGGCTCGAGCGAGAGCTCCAGGCGCTGTCCGGGAAGGCCGATGCGGCGGATGTCCGCCGGATCGGCGCCGAGCTGGCGCAGATCAGAGCATCGCTGGCCAGGCAGAGGGAGGCCGACCTGGGTCGCGACAAGCCCGTCGGCGACGCCCGTCGGCCGGACGAGGAAACGGCCGAGGAGCAGCAGGCGCGCCAGGCGGAGACGATCGAGCAGAGCCTGGACGCGCAGACGGTCGACCGGACCTGGAGCCAGGCCACCGAGGCAAAGATGGCCGAGGTCGTCGACGGAATGGAGGGCGTCGAGCTCGTCGGGGCGACCTGCAAGCAGACCGTCTGTCGCGTCGAGCTCGCTCACTCCGATCCAGCTCGAGTCACCGAGGTGATCGACGACCTCAAGGTCACGCGCCCGTTCGCGACCGAGGGCCTCATCATCTACAGCGGGCCGCCCGAAGACCGGCACTCCACGCTCTACATCGCTCGCGAGGGCTTCTCGCTGCCGCTCGCGGTCGCCGCTGCGTCCCCCTGATCGTCCACGAACGACCGCCCGCGACGGGGACCGCCCGGCCGCCGCTCACCGCGCCGCGCCGGAGGCTGGCCGGGCGGTGCGCCGACGGATCCACCCGTCCACCTCGCCGGCGTCGGCGTGCCCGGCGAGGTCGCCGCGTGCCGCCGTCGCCAGCGCGAGGGCCCGCGCGCGATCGCGCGATTCCCACAGCGCCCTGGCCAGCACGAAGCGCGCCCTGGCCCCCGGTGTGCGAGCCGATGAAACGTCGGTGTCTGCGATCGCCACCGCGCGCTCGAGCGTTGCGATCGCCTGCGCCGGCCGATCGGCGGCGAGCTGCGCCCGACCCAGGTCGGTCAGGATCGGCACCAGGATCGGGTGCGTGGTGCCGCCCGGGCGCTCCTCGATCGGCCGCGCCGCGCCCTCGAGCTCGGAGATCGCCTCGCCGGTCCTCCCCTCGGTCAGCGCCACTTCGCCCAGGCCGCTCGTCGCCGCGGCCACCTCCAGCGGGTCTTCCCCCTGCGCGTGAGCGATCGACAGCGCCTGCTGGTAAGCGGCGCGGGCCGCCGCGGCATGTCCGTCGTGGAGCTCGATCGCGCCTCTCGTGATCAGACGCCCGACCTGGCCATCCTGCCCCTCGCCGCTCGCCTCGCGCCGCAGAAGGTCCTCCATGATCCGGTGGGCGAGCGCGGCGTCGTCGCGCCGCAGCGCGAGCGCGGCGAGGTCATTGTCGATGCCCATGAGCGCCCAGGAGTCGGCGGCCGGGGCGCGGAGCGCGATCCGCCTGGCGCGCTCGAGCAGGTCGCGCGCCTCGTCGTCCCGGTATTGTGCCTTGCGCACGATGGCCAGGTTGCGCAGGCCCCTGGTCATCGCCGGATACTCCGCCACGTTGATCTGCTTCACCAGGTCGAGCGCGCGCTCGGAGCTGCGACTGGCCGCCGCGTAGTCTCCCTTCTGCACCAGGACCAGGGCCCGGTTCTGCAGCAAGGTGACGACCATGGGGTGCTCCGGTCCCAGCGTCCCCTCCAGCAGCGTGCGGGCGCGCTCGTTCAGGGCGAGCGCCTCGTCGACCGCATCCGAGTCGATCAGCACGGCCGCCAGGTTGTTGAGCACCGTGGAGACCTGGAAGTCGCGCGGCCCGTGCAGCTTCTCCTTGAGCGCGACGGCACGGCGCAGCCGCTCGATCGCCAGAGCGCGGTTGTTCTGCTGCTGCGCCACCACGCCCTGCGTGCCGAGCAGATCCGCCATGAGGTCGTCGTGGCGGGACACTCTCGCCACCGCCGCCTCGGCGACCTTCGACAGGACGTCGGTCTCGGCCAGGTGCTTGCTGGTCATGGCGCTGTAATAGAGGACCAGGCGCATGGTCGTCGCCGCGCGCGCGTCGTCGTGCGCCTCGCTGGCCGCGCGGAATGCCTCGTGCAGGAGCGCCAGCCCGACCTCGAAGTCGCCGGAGTCGATCTCGAGCTGGCCGCCGCGGTGGAGAGCCTCGGCCAGGATGGGTGGGTAGCCGAGCCTCCTCGCCCGCGCGATGGCCTCGCGCGCCGGCGCGAGAGCATCCGCGAGCCGTCCAGCCCGCTGGAGCGCCGCGACCCGGTCCAGCGCGCGCCGCAGCGACTCCAGCGCACGGACTCCCTCTGGATCGCGCGGAGCGGGAACCACCGCGGTCAGCGAATCGGCGTCCCCGCATGCATCCAGCTCGCCGACGGTGAGCGCAGCCTTGACCGCATCGTTGAGGTTCACCTGCTCCAACCACAGAGCGGGAAGTGCCGCGATCTGGCGGCGGGCGCGCTCGAGGCACTGCATGCGAAGATCGAGCAGCGCCTCCGATTGCTCGCCGCTCACGCGCGTGGCCCGGCACGCGTCGCGATGTGCGGTCACCCAGCTCGTCACGCGCTCCTGGAGCGCGCGATCTGCCCGCTCGAACACCGCGCGAGCACCTGGCGCGCCGGTCGCCAGGAACGTGGCGCGCACGCGCTCGCGCACAGGGGCAGCCCAGATGTCAGCCACCCGGTCGCGCGCCGGCGGACACGGCTCGATCTGCCGGCTCTCTGCGAGCAGGGACCAGGCCAGGAGGCCGACCCCGGCGGCCACAGCGCCGCCCGCGAACCAGCGGCGCCGACGCCGATCGGGCCTCCGCGCCAGCGCCGCGAGGAGCGCGTCCATGCCGGGCCACCTGTCGCGCGGGTCGGGCTCGAGCCCGCGCAGGAGGGCGGCGCGCAGCCACCGGGGCATCTCGGACTCGATGCGGCGACGCGTCACGATCGCATCGAGCAGCTCGGCGGAGCTGCTGCCGCGAAACGGACGCAGGCCGGTCACCGCCTCGTACAGGGCCACGCAGAACGCGAACTGATCGGCGCGGGCGTCCGCCGCGGTGCCCAGGTGCTGCTCGGGCGCCATGTACGACGGCGTCCCGAGCACGGCGCCGGTGACGGTCAGCGAGCGCGACGAACCGTCCGCCGGGGCGGCATCCGCAGCCAGCTCCGGCCGACCGGCCGCCTGCTCGTCGCCCTCCCGGGTCACGCGCGCGATGCCGAAGTCGGTGACCCGCGCCCGGCCTTGCCGGTCGACCAGGACGTTCTCCGGCTTGAAGTCGCGGTGGACGATACCGGCGGCGTGAGCCGCAGCCAGCCCGCGACCCACGGCGATGAAGAGCTCCACGATCGCGGCGCGCGATCGCGACGCCGCCTGCAGCCAGGCGCGCAGATCGACGCCGTCGACGAACTCCATCGCCACGAACATGTGGTCGCCGACGGCGCCGACCTCGTAGACGACCGCCACGTTGGGGTGCGACAGGCGCGCCATCGCCTGCGCCTCGCGCACGAGCCGCTGCCGGCGGACGCTCGCGCGGGCCGGGCACTGTCTCAGGAACTTGAGCGCGACCCGCCGGTCGAGTCTCGGATCGTACGCCGCGTACACGACCCCCATCGCGCCACCCCCCACCTGTTCGAGGATGACGTAGCGGTCGACGGTCGAGCCGCGATCGAGCGCCGCCGGCTCGTCCGACAGCGCATCGCGCGAGTCGAACGAGACCGTCTCCGGGAACGCGTGCTCGCTGCCTCCCTGCGGCGGATCCTGGATCTCCATCGGCGCAGGCAGGATACCCGAGATCCTCGTGCCGCCCGCCGGCAGCTCGCGCTCGCCGCGCGACGATGTACCGATCGATGATCGACCGAAGTCGACCGTGATGCGCGCCGCATCACGGCTGCGGTCGGCCCGTAGTATGGTGGCTCGAGACGCGTCGCGACGGACGGGGAGCGAGGAGCGAGATCCATGGTGGTGGATGGAACGGTCTCGATGACCGACGGAGGGGCGAGCCTGGCTGACGACGCGCATCCGGCCGTGTTCCTTGTCCTGCGCGGCGATTCGCCGCTCGGCCCGACCCTGCGCTTCTCGCTCGCCGATGTGGACCGGGTGACAATCGGCCGGGGCGACGAGCTCGGCGGGCAGACGGTTCGCGACGCGGATCGCGTTCTCTCCATTACGCTCCCCGATCGACACGTCTCGAGCGAGCACGCGCGGCTGGTCCGCTCGCCGCAGGGCGACTGGCTGGTGGAAGACGCCGGGTCCAAGAACGGCACCGCGCTCAACGGCGCTCGCTGTCCGCGAGCCGCGCTGTCGGACGGCGACCGGATCGACGTGGGCTGCGCGTGCTTTCTCTTCCGGCTGGTCGGCCCGGGTCCCCGCGGGGACGCCGGGCCGGCGCTTTCGCCCCTGGCCACCTTCTCCCCCTCGCTGGCCGCCAGCTTCGCCGCCATCGAGCGGATCGCGCGCTCGCGGCTCTCGATCCTTCTCATGGGCCAGACCGGCGTGGGCAAGGAGGTCGTGGCGCGAGCCGCGCACGATCTGTCGGGCCGCTCCGGCGCCTTCGTGGCGGTGAACTGCGCCGCGATCCCGGCCAACCTGGTCGAGTCGACCCTGTTCGGGCACCGCCGCGGCGCCTTCTCCGGGGCGAGCGAGAGCCGGGCCGGCACCGTGCGCAGCGCGGCGGACGGCACCCTCTTTCTCGACGAGATCGGCGAGCTCTCGCCCGCGGCGCAGGCCAGCCTCCTGCGGGTCGTGCAGGAGCGCGAGGTGGTGCCGGTCGGCGAGAGCGATCCGGTGCCGGTGGACGTTCGCTTCGTTGCGGCGACCAACCGCGATCTCTGGGCCGAGGTGGAGGCCGGCCGCTTCCGCGAGGATCTCCTGGCGCGCCTGGCCGGACTCACGGTGCACCTACCGCCCCTCTGCGAGCGGCGCGAGGACCTTGGACTCCTGGTCTCCCGCCTCCTGCAGCGAGTCGCACCCGATCCGCAACGAGTGCGCCTGACCCCGCGCGCCACCCGCGCCCTCGTCCACTACAGCTGGCCGCGCAACATCCGCGAGCTCGAGTCCTGCCTGTCCGCCGCGATCCTCCTGGCCGGCGGCGACGACATCGATGTCGTCCATCTCCCGCGCGAGATCCAGCTCGGGGCCGGCCCGACGCCCACCCAGGTCGCGCCGGCCCGGCCCCGCCCGAGCATCGCGACGCTCATGGAGCTCCACCAGGGCAACATCACCGCCGTGGCCCGCGCGCTGGCCACGTCACGTTCCCAGGTCCGCCGCCTGCTCCGGCGCCAGGCCGTCGACGCGATGCCGGGCGACCCGGATCCGGCAGACTGAGGAGCGACGCGCGGTGGGCGTCCCGGTATGCCAGGCCTGTTGCGCGCGCGCGGCCCGTGGCAGAATCGCCGGCAGCGGATGCCTCAGCACTGAGCCAGCCCTCGTAGTCCACCGCAGCGCCCGGCGCCGCCCCGCAAGGCGGCCGCCGAAGAGCGGGCGCGGTCACTGACCGCACCCGAGCCGTCGTTCCACCAGCTGGATTCGATCGCGCGCGCAGCGGCGGGCCGAGGCCTGGCGCTTCGCTGCCCGCTCGCCGCCCGCGTGGGCTTGAGGCACAGGTCCGTCACGCCTCTGCGCAGCGCTCTCCGACAGGAGGCCTGCCATGGCTGTCTCGCACCGACCCGACCGGATGGAGCCGGTCGTCTGGCGCATCACGCCGCTCACCACCCCGCGCATCCACCGCCACTGCCCGCACTGCGGCGACCGCCGCTTCGCATCGACCGATCGCTTCCGCCTCAACGCGAACAAGCAGCGCATCGACGTGTGGCTCGTCTGCCGCTGCGAGACCTGCGACGCGACCTGGAACCTCACCATCCTCACGCGCACTCATCACGGCGACATCGACCCCGACCTGTTCGAGCGCATGACTCGCAACGACCCCGAGACCGCCCGCGCCTGCGCCTTCGACGCGGAGATCCTGTCCCGCGCCGGCGCCCGAACCGTCGCGGCCGAGCAGGTCCGCATCGACCAGACATCGGGCGACCTCGCCCGCGCCCGCGCCCGAGCCGCCGGCGCCCGGGTCCGCATCGACATGCGCCACCCCTGCCGCCTGCGCCTCGATCACCTCCTGGCGACTCAGCTCGGCCGCTCTCGCTCGAGCCTCGCCCGCGAAGCCGCGCGCGGCGCCATCGCCGTCACCCCCGCCCATCCTCGCCCGCTCCGCCGCCCGGTCCGCGATCAGATGATCATCCTCCTGGCCCCGTCGGTCCTCGAGCCAGCGGCGTGCCGACGGTGACCATGGGCCAGGAGCCATCGGCCGTCGGGCTGCTTGCGGTACACGGTGACACCACGTCGTCCGCCATCAAGGTCAGCAAGCGGGCCAGTGTGCCGGCGTTGATTGCATCGATCCAGGTCGAATGAATCTCGCGGATTTCGCGTTCCTCGGGCCCCATCGGCCACGTCCTCCAGCAGCCTACTCCGACGCGTCTCGAGGAAGAGGAACACCGCCGGTCGAAACGCGGAAGGCTCGTTGGCGGCGCGGCCGGCGGGAGTGCCCGCGTCCGGACACTCGTTCCCCGGATCCGGTCACCTGTGTCTGCCCGGGCGGACATCGCGCCGCCAAGCCACCCGACCTGCCATGCACGCACGCGTGCATGAAACCAGGCATCCACGTTGCTAGGTAACCGGCCTCGTGTTCGACAGGTATCGGCAAGTGGTGACGTCATCTCTGCCGCCGGGCCGTTCTGCGCCTGGCAACGGGAGTCCACGCATGAGTCAGATCACGGATCGGCGCCGGCGGCACTCGCTGTCGGCGCTCCTCGCCCTCACCATCGCGCTCGCGGCGCCGCTCGCTGCGGTCGCATGCAGCGGCGCCGAGTCGGGTGCGCCCGCCATCGCGCCCGCCGCGGTGGAAGCGGGGCGTCCCCCCGCGCCCGCCGCGCCGGCGCTGCGCCTCGACGGCAGCGTCGTGCCGCTCGAGTACCAGCTCGACCTCACCCTCGACCCCGCTCGGCCGGATTTCCACGGCGCCGTCACCATCGCCGTGGACGTGCGGCGACCCACGCAGATCGTCTGGATGCACGGCAAGCAGCTCGCCGTCGCGAGCGCGACCGTGCGCGCCGGCGACGAGGCGGGCCGCGAGGTCGCGGCCCGGCCGGTCCTGCGCGGCGAGTTCCTCGGCCTGACCCTGCCCAGGCCGCTCGCGCCCGGCAAGGCGACGATCCGCATCGACTACACCGGCCAGCTGCCCACCAGGGACCAGGAGGGTCTGTTCCGCCAGACCGAAGCCGGCCGCACCTACCTCTATTCGCAGTTCGAGGCGACCGGCGCGCGCCGCGCGTTTCCCTGCTTCGACGAGCCGACGTTCAAGGTCCCCTGGCAGCTCACCCTGCACGTCCCCGACGGGATGGTCGCGCTGTCCAACACGCCGGTCGAGAAAGAGTCGCCCGGCCAGGCCGGAGCGCGCACGCGCACGGTCGTGTTCCGCAAGACCCGGCCCCTGCCCAGCTATCTGGTCGCGCTCGCGGTCGGGCCGTTCGACCTGGTCGACATCGGCACGGCCGGGCGCAAGCGGACGCCGATGCGCATCGCGGTGCCGAGGGGGCGCGCCGCCGAGACCCGCTACGCGCGGAAGGCCACCGGCGAGATCATCGACGGCCTCGAGCGCTACTTCGACATGCCGTATCCGTACGAGAAGCTCGACAGCGTCGTCATCCCCAGCTTCATCGGCGCGATGGAGAACCCGGGCCTCATCACCTACGCTGCGTCGATCATCCTGGCCCGGCCGCACGAGGAGACGACCCAGTTCCAGAAGCACTACGCCTCGATCGCCGCCCACGAGATCGGCCATCACTGGTTCGGCGACCTGGTGACGATGAACTGGTGGGACGACATCTGGCTCAACGAATCGTTCGCCACCTTCATCGCGGACCGCGTGGTCGACGACTGGCAGAAGGGCTGGCGCATCGCGCTCGAGCGCATCACGAGCGCCGAGCGCGCGTTCGCAGGCGACAGCCTCATCGCAGCCCGCAAGGTGCACAACCCGATCCTCGAGCACGGCGACATCGAGGGCAGCTTCGACGAGATCTCCTACCAGAAGGGCGGCGCGCTGCTCGACATGTTCGAGGGGTGGATGGGCCGGGACCGCTTCCGGCAGGCGATTCGCCGCTACATCGCCGCCCACGCGTGGGGCAACGCGGCGTCGCGCGACTTCATCGCGGCGCTGGCCGCCGAGTCGAAGCCCGAGATCGCGGCCGCGTTCGAGAGCTTCCTCGAGCAGGGGGGCATCCCGCTGGTCTCGGTCGCGCTCGAGTGCGAGGCGAACGGGCCGCCCGCGCTCGCCCTGCGCCAGGAGCGATTCCTGCCGATCGGCTCGCGCGGGTCGGCGGCCCAGACCTGGACGGTTCCCATGTGCGTCGGCTTTCCGCGGGCCGGCAAGCGGGCGACGCAGTGCTTCCTCTTCTCCGGCCCCAGCGCGCGCGTGCCGCTCGAGAGCGAGACCTGCCCGTCGTGGGTGGATGGCAACGCCGGCGGGCGCGGCTACTACCGCGTCGCCTACGCCGGCGATCTGGGCGAGAAGCTGCTCGCCCGCGGCGGCCTCGACAGCGCCGGTCGCATGTCGGCGCTGTTCAACCTGCGGGCGATGGTCGAGGCCGGCCGCACCAGCATCGGCGCGGTGCTCGAGCAGGTCCCGGCGGCCGCCCGCGATCGCGATCCGGAGATCGTCGGCGTCGCGATCAAGCTGGCCACGAGCATCGATCCGTTCCTGACCGACGAGCTGCTCCCCGGCTACCGCCGCTTCGTGGCCCGCAGCTTCGCGCGACCGGCGCGCGCGATCGGCTGGAAGCCCGCGCGCGGCGAGTCGACGCAGGCGAGCGACCTCCGCCCCGATCTCCTGCGCCTGGCCGGCCTGCAGGGGGAAGATCCGGCCATCATCGCCGAGGCGCGCGCGGTCGCCCGCCGGTACCTCGCCGATCCGCAGGCGCTCGACCCTGGGGTCGCGTCGGTCGCGCTGGCAATCGCCGCTCGCGCGGGCGACGCGGCCCTGTCGTCGCGCATGGAGGCCCTGTTCGAGCGCACCGACGACCACCGGCTGCGCGGCGCGCTGCTGGCCGGCATGGTCATGAGCCGCGACGCCGCCCAGCGCGAGCGCACGCTGGCGCGGCTGACCACAGGCACCCTGACCCTGGAGGAGACAGGCACGGTCGCCCTGAACGCGATCGGCGATCCGGCCACGCGCGACGAGGCCTGGCGCTACATGGTCGCGCATCTCCACCAGATCGCCGCCACGCTGCCGGCGTTCGTCCGTCCCAACATGGTGGGCATCGCCGGCGTGTTCTGCGACGAGGAGCACCGCAAGACCGTGGACACGCTCTTCCGGGCCGAGCTGAGCGACGTGCCGGGCGGCAAGCTGAGGCTGCGCCAGGTGATGGAGAAGCTGGACGTGTGCATCGCGCGCAGGGCGCGGTCCGGCGGCGAGGTGGCCGCCTTCCTCGCCCGGCGCAGAAGCGCCCGGCGGAGGGGCTCGCATCCGCGCGCGGCCCGTCGCTCGCGCCAGTGCGTCACCTTACGACCTGTCTTCAAGTACGTCGGGAAAGTACCCCCCTGCCGTCTTGTCGGGCAGCCTCTTGGCCCTCCCGTGGGCTGCTCATGCGGTCAGGCGTCGAGCAGCTCGACCGGCAGCGGCAGGCTCTCTCAGCGCGGCGCGCTCGACCTGGGATCGCCCGCCGTCCGCGCTTCCGCCGCGATCAAGCGCTTGAGCGCGCGCTCCTCTCGACATGCCGGCGTTCCGCGGTCGAGCTCGCGGCACACCGTCGGTCGCCGCGCGTAGATCGCGCACACGAACGCGCCGCGGTCGACCCGCAGCGCGGCGCACCGGCCGCGATCCATCGCCATGTAGTGCGCGCCGTCGATCTCCCGGACCAGCGCCGCGGCGTCACCGCGCAGCAGGAGCCGATCGCGCCCGGTCAGCGGGACGTAGCTCGACGACTCCGAGAAGCAACAGGCGCCGCAGGACTGACAGTCCAGCATCGCCGCAGGCTAGCACGCCGCCGCCGCTGCATCCGGCGCCGTCCGCCGCGAGTCTCCTGCAGGAGCTCCATCAGCGCGATCCCGGGCGAGCGCGCGCGGCGCCAGCCAGCGCTCGACGATCGCGGCCACGTCCTCGGTCACCGGCGGCGCGCCGCGGCCGGCGGCCGGATCCGGGCGGGCTCGAAGCGCGCGATGCGGATGTGCTTGTCGCGCGGATCCGCGCTCGGCCGGCGGGCCTGCTCGGCGAAGCGCTCGGCCGCATGTGTGGCGATCTCCACCGTGGTCGCGCGTCTGTCGACCCGGATGGCTCCGATCTCCTGCCGCGTGATCGCGCCGCGCTTGCAGAGGAGCGGGACGAGCCAGCGCGGATCGGCGTTGCGCATGCTGCCGATGTTGAGGTGGAAGAGGCTCCACTCGCCCTTCCGGGCGGGCCCGCGCTGGTCGCGCGCGGCCGGCGCCTGCCTCGTTCGCGCGGTTCGCTCGACCGGCACCGTCAGCTCCTCCGGCGCGGGCTGCAGGCCCCGGTGCAGCCGGACCAGGGCCGCGGCGATCTGCTCCGGGCCGCGCTCGGCCAGGAGCGCGCGGGCGGCGGCCATCTCGTCGTCGCCGGCGTCGGCCGCGGTGGCGGCGACGTCGGCCACCAGCCGGGCCTGATCGCGCCTGCGGATCTCGTCCGACGACGGCGCCGGCGACCACACGGCCTGCACGTTCGCGCTCGCGAACAGGCGCTCGGCCTGGTGACGGGCCGGGGCCGGCACGATGACGACGGTGACGCCCTTGCGACCGGCTCGACCGGTCCGGCCGCTGCGGTGGAGCAGCGTCTGGCGATCGCGCGGCGCATCGGCGTGGACCACGAGGCCGAGGTCCGGCAGGTCGAGGCCGCGCGCGGCGACGTCGGTGGCGACGCAGACCCGGGCCCGGCCATCGCGAAGCGACTGGAGGGCGCGCGTCCGCTCGGCCTGACTGAGCTCGCCCGACAGCGCGACCACCGAGAAGCCGCGCTCGAGGAGGTTGGCGACCAGGTGGTTCACCGCGGCGCGGGTCGAGCAGAACACCAGCGCGCCGCGCGCCTCGAAGTAGCGCAGGAGGTTGACCACCGCGAGATCGCGCTCGAGCGGGATCACGGTGACCGCGCGATACTCGATGTCGCCGTGGGCCGCCTGCTCGTCGGTGCTGGCGATGCGGACCGCGTCGCGCTGGTACTGGCGCGCCAGCGACGCGATGCCGCGCGGGATGGTGGCCGAGAACATCAGCGTCGTCCGGCCGGCCGGGGTGGCGTCGAGCAGCGCCTCGAGCTCCTCCCTGAAGCCGAGGTCGAGCATCTCGTCGGCCTCGTCGAGCACGACCGCGGCGATCCGCGACAGATCGAGGCGGCCGCGCTCCAGGTGATCGCGCAGGCGCCCCGGCGTGCCGACCACGATGGGGGCGCCCAGGCCGAGCTCGCGCTGCTCGCGGCGCGGATCCATGCCGCCGACGCAGGCCACCACCCGGGCGCCGGTCGGGGCGTACAGCCAGGACAGCTCGCCCTGGACCTGGAACGCCAGCTCGCGGGTCGGGGCGATGACGAGCGCCAGGGTCGGCGCGTCCTTCGGCAGGCGCGGTGCGTCGCCGAGCAGCGTCCGCGCGATGACGAGGCCGTACGCGACGGTCTTGCCCGACCCGGTCTGGGCCGAGACCAGGAGGTCCTTGCCGGTCGTGCCCGGGGCGAGCACGGCCGCCTGCACCGGGGTCGGCTCGGCGTAGCCCCGCTCGGTGATGGCGCGGAGGAGACCCGGGTGTGCGGGCGGAAACGGCATGCCACCCAATACCCGCCGCCAGGCGGCGACACAAGCGTCGTCACGCCTCGACCGGCGGCAGGCCGTTCAGCGACGCCGCAGACGACCATCGATCGCGGCAAGCCGCTCGGCGACGCGCCTCGTCACATGGGACGGCGTGAGCTCGACCTGCCCGTGACTTCGTCGTGGCACACGCGAGGCGGCGAGAGTACCGTGGAGACACGTCGACCGCCGGGGCTCCTCTGCGTGCAGTCGTCGCGCTCTCCCTGGCGCTTGCCGCCGGCATCATCGCGCTGGCTGCGGCCGCGGGACTGACCGGCTCGATCGCGGCGGCCATCGCGATCGCCGTGCTGGCCGCGGCGGTCACCGGCGCCGTGCTCTGGCGCCATCCGGTGATCGCGCTCGAGCGAGCCGCCTGCTCGCGCGCTCTCCTGATCGTCTCCGGCCTGGCAGCGATCGCGGCCCTGGTCCAGGTCGCTCGACTCGCGGTGTTCATGGTCGCCCCGTCGCAGGTCGCCTACTCGAGCATCCCGTGGAGCGCCTGGGAGACGCAGCACTCCTGCCTGTCGGCCTACTTCGTCGCGGCTCGATCGGTCGACGAGACCCCCAGCGTGTACGACGACTCGCTCTACTCGCTGCCCGGCGATCCGAGCGCGCCGCGCCAGGCGCGGATGATGGACCGGTTCCGGGTCGACCCGTACGAGTACCCGCCGCCGTTCCTCCTGCTGCCGCGCGCGCTCCGCCTGGTGGTGCCGGACTTCCTGGGCAACCGCATGCTGTGGTTCGCGCTCAACGTCGGCGGGATCTTGATGGCCACGCTGGTCGTGGCGCGCCGGCTGGGCCCGGCAGCCGGCACGCGCGCGCTGCTGCTGTCGCCGCTTCTCTGGGCCGCCCTCCCGACGGCCAGTGTCTTGCAGAAGGGGAACGTCCAGGGATTGATCATCGCCATGTCGGTGGTGGCCATGGTCCTGTTCGATCGGCGCCGCTTCGCCGCCGGAGGCGCGCTGCTCGCCTTCGCCACGCTGAGCAAGCTGTTCCCGGGGGTGCTGCTGGTCTACCTGCTCGTGCGCCGCCAGTGGCGGGCGCTGGCCTGGACGTCGGCCTGGTCCGCCGCGTTCTTGCTGGTCACGCTGATCGACGTCGGCTGGTCCCCGTTCGCCAGCTTCCTCGATCACCTGCCGGGGCTGGTCGGCGGCGAGGCGTTCCCCGCGTTCCGCCAGCCTCGGGCCATCGCCATCAATTACTCGCTGCCCGGCCTCGCCTTCAAGCTCGGACTCTTCGGAGTGCCCGGCATGGGGTTCGCCGTCGCGAAGATCATCGGCTGGATCTACACCCTCATCCTCGTGCTGGTCACGGTGCTGGCCGCGCTGCGCGAGCCGCGCGAGGGCCGCGAGCCGCTCCTGTGGCTGACGATCGCGCTGCTCGCCACGCTGCGCAGCCCGTTTCTGCCCCAGGCCTACGCGGCGTTCCCATCGCTGTGGCTGCTCGTGCTCCTGCCCGCGGTCGTCCCCGGTGGGAGGACGCTCCTCCTCGCGCTGCTGGCCTGGGTCGCACTGAACGCGTTCATCCCGGTCGACTCCGGGTTGGCCCCCAGGCTGGTCGCCGTCATCAGCACGCTGCCGCAGGCGGTCACCGTCGCGGTCGGCGCGGCAGCCTTGCTCGTGTCGTGGCCGCGATCCGGTTCGCTGTCGCCCGCGCGGCTGGGGCTGCCGCCGCTCGTCCGCCCCCGGTAGGGCCTCGACCTGCTGACCGCTTCGACATCCCCCAGCAGCGGGGCATCAACACCACGGCGCCCACGAGGACCTCGGCGCGAATCGCGGACTGCTTGGGGAAGGCGATGCAGGCGTACGTCGATCGTCTGCCCCTGTCGTGCGTTGAACCGGCCCATGAGCACGCCCCGCCCGATTCGCCTCAAGGTCGCCAGCCCCTGCAAGGTCCCCTGGGACTCGATGAACGGTGACGCCGCCATCCGTTTCTGCGGACAATGTGAGCGTCACGTCTACAACCTGTCCGAGATGACCGCGGAGCAGACCGAGGCCCTTCTGGCGGACCCGTCGGGGCGCCCGTGTGTGCGCTTCTTCCAGCGAGCGGATGGCACCGTGATGACGGCCGATTGTCCGGTCGGAGCCCGGCGTGCGCGCCGGCAGCGCGTCGCTCTCGGCGTCGGGGCCGGCCTGTTGACTGCGCTCGGCTACGCCGCGATACCCGCCGGGGCTGCCACGGCCCCCTCGCCCCCCGCGATGGCTCCCCTCCCTGCCCACGCCGCGCCACCCGTCGCGGTCGAGCCGACTCGCCCCGCGATGATGGGCAAGCCCATGCTCGTGCCTCCAACCGAGAAGATGGGCCAGATCGCTGCACCTCACGAGGAACTGGTCGAGTTGCAGGGCGATATCACGGAAATCAGGTAGGCCTCAGGGTCTCGCGTCGGCCACCCGTTTCTGTCCCAGGCCTACGGGGCGTTCCCAACGCTGTGGCTGCTCGTGCTCCTGCCCGCGGTCGTCCCGTCGGGTCAGCTCAGCGTGCGGAAGAAGTCGCGGAGGTCCGTGATGATGGCCTGCGGTTCTTCCCAGGCCGCGATGTGTCCGCCGCTGGCGTGATGCCGGATCTGCTTGAGGTTGTAGTAGCGCTGGGCCCAGCGGCGCGGGGCGCTGAGAACCTCCTCCGGCAACACGGAGATGCCGACCGGAGCCTCCACCACGGGCATGCGGTCGTGCACCGGGGTCCAGGGATCGTGCGCAGCCTCGTAGTAGTAGCGCACCGACGTGCCGTAGGTCTGCGTGACCCAGTAGATCATGATCGTGGTCAGCAGATCGTCCTTGGTGAAGCGGGTCTCGACCTCGCCGTGGCAATCGCTCCAGCTGCGTTGCTTTTCGAGTATCCACGACGCCAGTCCCACCGGTGAATCGTTGAGCGCGACCGCGATGGTCTGCGGCTTGGTGCTCTGCAGTGCCGAGTAGGCCGACTCGGTGGCAAAGCGTCGCCGCGATCAGCACGGTCGTGACCTGCGGGCTCCGGCGCTGGACGATCACCGCCACGTGCTCATGATACGGCCGGCGCAGCCGGTCATCAGCTCCTCATCCGGCTGGTCGACCACGCTGACGCCGCCGGGTCAGCCACCGTTCAAGACGGCGAAGAAGTCGTCGCGATGAATCACGGCCCTCGGGCCGCAGTGGTCACGATGACGTTCCAGGAGGCCGGCAAGAGCCGCGCGACCATGGATTCACCCTCGACCGCGACGTGCGGGTTGGTCTGCGGGACGACCGCGTGCGGGGCGTCCACGCGGTTGGTCGTCGACAGATCGCGGTGGTGCAGCGCCAGGGCATGGTCGATCGCGCGCGCGGCGCCCAGGCCGCGCAGCTCGACGCGCAGCTCCATCTCCTCGGTGAGGTGGCGGTTGAGCGCGAAGACGGCCGTGGTCCCGGTCGCCCGGTCGTCGACCACGCTCGCGCACAGATACGGGATCTCCGGAAACGTCTCGGCCGGGTAGGACGGGCTCCGGATGACCGGGCGCAGCACGCGGCCGCGGCCGAAGCGCGAGGCGTGGGCGAACGGGTAGAAGATCGTCTGGCGCCAGGCCGGGCCGCCCGGCTCGGTCATGATCGCACCGATGACGTTGACCAGCTGGGCCAGGCACGCGACCTTGACCCGGTCGGCGCGGTTCATGAGCACGATGAGCGCGCCGCCCACGAGCAGGGCGTCCTCGACGTTGTAGACCTCCTCGAGGAGGCGCGGCCGCTCCGGCCAGCCGGGCTGGCGAACGTCGGTGCCGGAGCGCGCGCGATACCAGACGTTCCACTCGTCGAAGGACAGCATCATCCGCCTGGGCGAGCGCCGGCGCGCCGCCACCCCGTCGGCGACCGCGACGATCTCCTGGATGAAGAGATCCATGACCTCGATGTTCCCGAAGAACTCGGCGGTCGAGCCCCGCGTCTTCTGGAAGTACATGTGGAGCGAGACCAGGTCGACGTCGTCGAAGCAGTGCTCGAGGACGCGGTCCTCCCACGCGGCGTAGGTCGGCATCTCGTGGTGCGACGAGCCGCACGCCGCCAGGACCGCCGTCGGATCGACCCAGCGCATGACCTTGGCCGTCTCGCGCGCCGCGCGCCCGTACTCCTCCGCGGTCTTGCCGCAGATCTGCCAGGGCCCGTCCATCTCGTTGCCGAGGCACCAGAGCCTGATGCCGTGCGGGGCGGGGTGGCCGTGCCGCGCGCGCAGATCGGACAGCGCCGTCCCGCCCGGGTGGTTGCAGTACTCGACGAACCTGCGGGCGTGGTCGGGACCGCGGGTGCCCAGGTTCACCCCGAGCATCGGCTCCACGCCGGCGGCGCGGCACCACTCGATGAACTCGTTCGTGCCGAACCGGTTGGTCTCGGTGGAGAACCAGGCCAGGTCGAGTCGGACCGGCCGCTCGTCGACCGGCCCGACGCCATCCTCCCAGTCGTAGCCCGACAGGAAGTTCCCGCCCGGATAGCGGACGACCGTGGGGCCGAGCTCGCGCACGAGCGCCATCACGTCGCCGCGAAACCCGCGCTCGTCGGCGGTCGGGTGCCCCGGCTCGAAGATGCCGGTGTAGACGCATCGCCCGAGGTGCTCGACGAACGTGCCGAACAGGCGCCGGTCGAGCTCCGACACCTCGAAGTCGCGATCGACGACGAGCTGCGCGGAGATCACGCGATCACTTCGCCGCCCCGGCGGTGGTCCCGCCGGCCACGAGCTTGGCGACGCGCTGCTCCATGGACGTCTGCACGTCGGCGAGCGGCTTGTTGCTCAGGCACATGTTGCCGACCTCCTCACCGACCGCCACCTCGACCGCGCGCTGGTGGGCCACGGCGCTGGGGACGGAGTACGCGGTGCTGGTGATCTCGGCGATGTTCTTCCGGAACGGAAGCTCCTTGTACGTGGCGCTCTCGGCGACCTCGCGCCGGGCCGGCAGGTGACCGGTCCGGCTCCACTCGAAGTCGTTGTCCCAGAGGTGGCGCAGGAGGGCGAGCGCCGCCTTGTGGGTCTTGTCGTCGCGGGCGCCGCCCTTGAGCAGGACCCAGCTGTGGCCGTCGGCGTAGACCGCCTTCTTGCCGTAGATCGACGGGAACGGCACGACCGTGTAGCCCTTGGCCAGCGGCGAGTCGGGCTTCTCGCTCTGCGCGATGAAGTCGTCGATGACCCAGGTCCCGACCACGACCATGCCGGCCTCGCCGTTGATGAAGGCCTGATTGGCCGCGCCGTAGTCGGAGCCGGTCTTCACGTCCCCCTCGTGGTAGAGCCGGGCGATGAGCTCGAGCGCGTTCACCGCCTCCTTCGAGCGCACGTCGATCTTCTTGCCGTCGGCCGAGAACACGTCGGCGCCCTGCTGGGCGACCAGCGTGGTGAAGTGACGGAACCAGGAGGCGGACTCGTTGACGGTCGGCCACGAGAAGTAGGGCTTGCCGGTGGCGGCCTTGAACTTGGCGGCCTGCTCGAGCAGCTCCTCGGGGCTCGTGGGCAGGATGGGCGAGCCGTCCGGGTTGGAGAGCCCGGCCTGCTTCATCATGTTGAGGTTGATGTGCCAGAGCCAGGACCAGGTGTCGAAGGGCAGGGCATAGACCTTGCCTCCGATCACCGCGCCGTGCTGAGCCTGGTCGGTGAACTGGTCGGGGCTGATACCCAGCGACTTCAGATCGTCGTCGAGCGGCTCGACCAGGTTGCGGGCCACGAAGTCGCCCAGCATCGACTCGTGCATCACCGCGACGGTCGGCACGTCGCCCGAGACGATCCGCGAGCTCAGCTGGTCGTAGTAGGGACCCCACTCGATGATCTGGGGTACGACGACGATGCCTTCCTTGTTGCTGGCGTTGAACTGGTTGACGATGGTCGTGATGATCCCGCACTCGCCGCGCGCCTTCTTGACGTCGGTGGTCTTTCCGTAGTCGGCCTCGCAGGAGCCGAAGAAGCGGGCGAACGTGACCTCGGTCCTGGAGTCGCCGCCGCCGCCGCCCTTGCAGCCGCCGAGAAGAGCTCCGCCCAGGGCGAGCACCAGGATTCCGAGCGCGTGTGGTTTCGCCGTCATGGTTGTCTCCTGTACGACGCGTTGATGGATGGACCTCTACGTCATCGATGTCATCCGGCCGTCGTCCCCGACACGGCGGCGACGATGTACTTCTGGAAGAAGAGATAGACGATGAAGATCGGCAATCCGGCGAAGACCGCCTGCGCCATCAGGAAGCCGATGCCCTCCGACTGCGCGAAGACGGTCTGGGTGGAGGCCAGCCCGACGGTGAGCGTGTACATGTCGGGGCGCGACGCCGACACGAGCGGCCACAGGTAATCGTTCCAGGCGGTGAGGAAGCTGAAGATCGCGAGGGTCGCCTGGGCCGGCAGCGACATGGGGAGGATGATGCGCAGGAAGATCTTCAGGCGCGAGGCGTTGTCGAGGAGGGCTGCCTCCTCGAGCTCGCGCGGGATCGCCTTGAAGTACTGCGTCATGAGGTAAACGCCGAACGGCGCGGCCAGCCGGGGCAGGATCAGCGCGGAGTAGGTGTTGTGCAGGTGCAGCCCGGCGAACAGCCGGTGGAGCGGCACCAGGGTCGCCTGCTCCGGCACGGCCAGGCCGCACAGGACGAACGCGTAGACCCAGCGCTTGCCGGGGAAGCTGGTGCGTGCGAAGCCGTAGCCCGCCAGCGAGGACAGGACGAGGACCAGCGCCGTCTGGCCGGCGGCGACGATGAAGCTGTTCATCAGCCAGCGGAAGAGCGACGAGGTCCCGATGAGCGCCTCGTAGTTCCTGAGCGTGAACGGCGGCGAGAACATCACGTCCGTGCGCGCCATCAGCAGATCGTTCGGCTTGAACGACAGCGCGAAGACCCAGATGAGCGGCGTCATCCACGCGATCGCGAGGAGGAGCACGGCCAGCAGGATGAGGCGGCTGCCGATGCCGCCCGACCGCGGGTCTCGCATCCTGGTCACCTCAGGTCACCTCGCGGCGCCGGGCGATC
>Ga0126377_10000735_pt1 | contig 20614 bp, 12 predicted proteins | sample PanSoiMetPlot_22_FD_92647 | JGI IMG/M metagenome (GOLD analysis project Ga0126377, IMG submission 92647) | Tropical forest soil microbial communities from Panama - MetaG Plot_22 | ecosystem: Environmental > Terrestrial > Soil > Tropical forest > Bulk soil | place: Panama | collected 2016-02-17 | reverse complement strand
GACATCCTCTACTCCGGGACGCCGCGCTTCAAGCGGCCCGCCAGTGGGTGTTCAAACCGACAGAGCTTTCGGGCGCGCCGGTTAAAGTCCAGGGCATCCTGACCTTCAACTTCACGCTGGATGGTGACCCCCCCACCCCGCTTGCTATGGCAAGAAGTACTCCGAAATACACTACCAATACGGAACAACTCGCCAAACAGATGGTCGAAGGCGTCGAATGCGAGGGCGCGCGCGCGGTCACGACCATGCCTGCCGGCGCAATCGGCAATGAACGCCCGATCGAAACGGTCAATGAGACCTGGTACTCGCCGGAGTTGAAGATGATGATTCTGTCCAAGCGCAGCGACCCACGCTTCGGCGAGTCAACCTATCGCGTGACCAACATCAGCCGCTCCGAGCCTGACGCGGCGCTCTTCCAGGTTCCGCCCGATTACGCGGTTAAAGATGGAGGACCCCGTTTCAGCGCGCCTGCCTCGGGCGCCGAGACAAAGGTAAAAGAAGATATTAAGACGGAAAGAAAGGCGCGAAAGCCGGATAATCAATAGAATCAGAAGAAAATTTGATCCGAAATGTCGCTGTTTTATATGGCGAAGCGGGAACTCCGCTTCGCCTTTTTGCGTCTAAATCTGGAGCCGTTACTGGAACAGACTCATAGTTCTTGATTATAAAATGCAATTACGAAATTCGACGTAGGGGCGGGTTTTCTCCGCCCGGGTCCGTGATCGAGACATCGGGGCGGGGAAAACCCGCCCCTACGTCGTTGTTGCGTTTAATAAGCAGAGATCATTAGTCTGGTTGCCGCATGAATTTGAATCGGACAGACTAATTTGGATGAGGTTTACCATCATGCCTAACAGATCTCGATCGCTGTTGACCGTTGTCTCAGTCATTTGTCTTTGCCTCTCCGCCTTCGCTCAACAACTTGCGCCCTCCGGCGCGCCGTCGCCGGAGGAAGTAGCGTTGCGGGCGCTGGTAGTAAAATATTTCGAGGCCTACGCGAAGAAAGACCTCGACGTCATGATGTCGCTTTGGAGCAAGGATGCGCCGGGCGTCGCCTCTCGACGCGACCTGCTGCAGCGGATGTTCAAAATCCAGGATTGCCAGTTCTCGGACCCGGCGATTTCACGAATCAAGATCGAGGGCGGCCACGCTTCGGCGCGCGCGCTAATTGAACGAAGCGTGACCAAGTATAGTGGCTCGTCCACTTATGACATCAAAAGCGTTCGCTACTACCTCTCGTTCGTCAAGGAGAACGGCGAATGGAGATTCTTGAGCGAGGCGTCCGCCGTCACCGGTTTGGCTAACTCGCTGACCGCGGCGAAGACCGACGCCGAGCGCGAGGCGCTGCTGGCGGGCGACCAGGATCTGGTCAACCGCGAATTGCTGGCGCTGCTCGCCAATCAGAGCGACCGCGCGTTCACGCAGGCCGATTATCCGCGCGCGCTTTCGATTCTGATCGTTCAACGTCTGGTCGCGGAGAAGCTTGGCGAGAAAAAGGAGATCTCCCAGGCCTTGATGAACACGGGCATCATCTATTTCGCGCAGAAGCTCTATCAACAGTCGCTCGACGCGTACCAGAAGGGGCTGGCGATTGAGGAAGAGCTCGGCCGTAGATCGCAGCAGGCGAGCTTTCTGACTAGCATCGGCCTCGCCCAATCCGCCCTCGGCAAGCCGAAACAGGCGATTGAATCCCTTCAACGCGGGCTCGCCATTCACGAAGAGTTGAACGAGAAGAGTGACGTCGCGCAGACGCTCGAAAACATCGGCAATGTCCATTATGAACAAGGCGATTACGCGCTCGCCTCGGACTTTTATCGGCGGGGTTTGAAATGGCTTGACTCCTCGGCAGCCTATGCGGGCCGCCTGCTCAAGATTGCGAAGACTGAGTATGAGCAGGGCAATGATGAGGCCGCGATCGGTTTTTACGCCGAGGCCGCGAGCAAGCTCGAATCGGCGGGAAACAAGGGAAGCATCGGCTACGCGATGCACAACATCGCCAACATCTACTACTCGCAGGGCGATTACGCTCAGGCGATGAACTATTACCGCCGCTGTCTCGTCGCCGAGAAGGAGGCCGGATCGCCGCAAGGAGTGGCCGGCGCGCTGCAGGGCATCGGGTTGATCCACTCGCTCGACGGCAATCATGCGCTCGCTCTCGAAGCCTACCGAGAAAATCTCAGTGCCGTCGAACCCCTGCCCGATAAAGCGAACATCGCCGCCGCATGGCAGAAGGTCGGCGGCGCGTATTTCAGCCTGAATCAATTGGATCAGGCGCTCGAAGCCTTCAAAAAGGCCTTGGCTTTGCGCGAACAGGAGGGAGAGGTTCAGGAACTCGCCAACGCGCTGATCGATCTCGGCGTGACTTACGCGTCGAAGGGTGATTTCCCCTCCGCGCTCGACGCCTATCAAAGGGCCAAGGGATTGTTCGAATCGACGAATAATCCGACTGGCTTCGAGTCGGCGAACTATGCGCTCGGCTTTGCGACGGTTTTGTTGAACGAAAGCATGATCAGTTACGCGCAGAAGGATTACGCGAAGACTATCGAGCAGGTGGATAAGGCGGCGGCGCTCGCCAAGCAGTTCGGCGACCCAGACCTCTACTGGCAGGCGCGCCACCGCGCGGGCAAGGCGCAGTACCGGTCCGGGAGCCTCGACTTCGCGCGCCGCGCGTTCGTCGAAGCCATCGAGACGATTGAAACGCTGCGCCCGCAGCGGAAACGCGGATACGAGCCGCGATTTTACGAGAGCAGGCTCGCGCCTTATCAGGCGATGGTCGACGTGGCCGTCAGCGAGGGCAAAGGCAATGAGGCATTCGATTACGCCGAGCGCGCCAAATCGCGCGCGCTGACCGGAGTGTTGCAGAGCGCGAAGGTTTGGATCACAAAAACGATGACGCCGCGCGAGCGCGAGCAGGAGCGGAAATTCCTGACCGACGTCGCCGCCTTCAACACGAAGATTCAACGCGAAATGGAGCGCCAGAGCCCAAATAGAGCTCGCCTCGATGATCTGGCTGAAAAGCTGCGCAAGACGCAGAAGGATTACTCCGCGTTCCGCGACAGACTCTTCGCGCGGCGCCCGAATTTGAAGACACTGCGCGGCGAGGGCAAACCGCTTGACGCGGCGCGCGCGGCTGCTCTGCTGACCGACGCGGAGACGGCACTGCTCGATTTCGTGGAGACGGACGAAAACGTCTACCTCTTCGCATTCACGAAAGCTGGCTCGAAGACCGGCGGACGCGCGCGTTCACGACAACCGGCCTCTCCGCTCAAAATTTACATCCTGGGCGTTGATCGCGGCGATTTCAACGACCGCGTGTCCAAATTTCAAGAGGCCATCGCCAGCCGCAGCGATGACGCGCAGGCGCAGGCGCGCGAGCTTTATGACCTCCTGCTCAAACCGGCGCAGGAGCAGATCGCCGCGCAAAAGAGCCTTGTCATCGCGCCCGACGCGGTCTCGTGGAATCTGCCTTTTCAGGCCCTGCGGACCGAGGACGGCCGTTACCTGATCGAGAATTACGCCGTCTCTTACGCGCCTTCGCTGACCGCTCTCGGCGCGATCTCCACGCTGCGCGCCCGCCCGAAGCCTCGCCGAGCGGCTCCGCCGACGCTGCTCGCCCTCGTGAACCCGGCGTTGAGTCCGGCGATGGATACAAGAATCAAATCAGTACTGCCCGCCGAAAAGACCGATCAGTGGCCGGATGCGCAAAATGAAGTCGACGAGTTGAGCAAGCTTTACGGCGAGCGGCAAGTCGCCATTCTGGTCGGTCCCGCAGCGAGCGAGGACCGGATGAAGGCCGAAGCGGGCAAATACGACCTGTTGCATCTGGACGTTCGCGGCGTATTGAACGAGACCGCGCCGCTCTTCTCCTTCGCCGCGCTTTCATCGAACCCGGAGGCGAAGGAAGACGGGGCGCTCGAGGTGAGAGAGATTTTCAACCTCGACCTGAAATCCGATCTGGCGGTGATCTCCGCGAGCGAATTGGCATGGCCGACCGCCGGCGCCATGCGAAGCATGACGGGCCTGGCCTGGGCATGGTTCGTCGCAGGGTGTCCGGCGACCGTCGTGAGCCGTTGGCGTTGTGATGAATCATCCGATCTGGCGCTCGAATTCCATCGCCGGATTAAAGCCTCATGGCGCAAGGAGTCGAAGGCCAGAGCCTGGCAATCGGCGGTCAGGCAGTCGCTCAGCCGCGAAGAACGCCGGCGCCCTTATTTCTGGGCAGGGTTTTCGGTATTGGGGGATGCGCGTTAAACTCTTTTCGCTTCCCTATGTGACCTGATACGGTTTTCGAATATCATGCGACTTGAAAACCGAGTTGATGTGGCGTTGCGTATTGTTGACGAAATGAACATACGATTAACAACCCATGTCATCGCATTCTTGGAGGGGAAACTATGAAAAGAGTATTGTTCACGGCATTCATGATCATGGCCTTAGCTTTTGTTTCGATCTCTTCATCCGCCACGCCTGCGCCGCAGAAAAGCAAGAGATCGAAGCTCGAATCGAGGCCTCGCGGCGAGGGCGACGCGGCCAATCTCGCCTACATGACCAAAGAGATTCGCAAGGAGCTCGTCACGCTGCCGTTCTTCAGCGTCTTCGATTGGCTCGAAGGCAATGTCCAACCGGATGGCACGGTTTACCTGGCCGGGCAAGTGACCAGACCGACGTTGAAGAAGGATGCGCAGAGGCGCGTCGAAAAGGTCGAAGGCGTGGACAAAGTGATAAACAACATCGAGGTCTTGTCGCTCTCGCCGAACGATGATCGCTTGCGGAGGGCGGTCTTCTTCGAGCTTTTCAACCGCAACTCGCCGCTCTTCCGCTACGGCCAGCAGCCCATCCCGCCGATTCACATCATCATCAACCGCGGAAGGCTGATCTTAAAAGGCGTAGTGGCGAACAAAGGCGACAGCGATCTCGCCAACATCAAAGCCCGTGGCGTTTCGGGCCTGTTCGATGTCAAGAACGAGTTGAGGGTCGAAAGAGACTGAGGGGCAGCAAGAGCGGGAGAGTGAGGGAGCGAGGGAGCGAGAGAGTCGGAGAAAGAGCGGCGTTCATCAACCGCCTCTTTAATTGCATTCTCTCCCACTCTCCCGCTCTCCCGCTCTCTCACTCTCCCGCTCTCCCGCTCTCCCGCTCTCCCGCTCTCCCGCTCTCCCGCTCTCCCACTCTCTCACTCTCCCGCTCTCTCACTCTCCCGCTCTCCCGCTCTCTGTCACGCGCATCAGGCTTTCGATCTGCAATAACAGAACTCCTCCGACCACCGCCGCGGCGCCGGCGATCTGGATCGGCCCCATCTTCTCGCCGAGCCATATCCACGCGACGGATGCCGCGACGACGGGTTCGAGCATCGAGGTCAGGGAACTTCGACTGGCTTCCAGATGTCGCAGGCTGGCCGAGTAGAGCGCGAACGGCAAGATCGTCGCCGCGCTGGCCAGGTAGATGAAAAACAACCACATCGAAAGGTCGATGCTCGCCCAGTCGATCTTCCATGGCGGACGGACCGTCAGCCATACGATTGCCGAGGTTAGAAACGCGTACGTGATCATAGTGCGCGGATCGTAACTTCTCAGAAATTGTTTGCCGTATGCGGTATAGAACGCGAAACAGACGCCCGATCCGATCGCTAACAGCGTCCCGGCCAGCGATACGCGCGCGACTCCTCCTTCCTGCCCCAGGACCATCAGCGCGCAACCGCAGATCGCGGCGCCGACCGCCGCCATTTTGCCTCCGGTCATTCGCTCAGTCTTCGACAACACGCCGTAAACCATCAAATGCACTGGCGCGAGGTATTGCAGCAGGAGCGAGTATCCGACGCTGACCATGGTCAGCGATAAATAGTAGAAACCTTGATTTAGAGCCAATCCGACCGCGCCGATCAGAATGAGCGAGAGAAGGTCAGCGCGGCGGACTTTCAACAGCTGCGGCGATTTCAGCCCGAGCCAGACCATAAGAATCGCCGCCGCCAGTAATGTGCGGAAAACCAACAACTCGTCCGGGCGCATTTGACGGCGGAGCAGGTACTTCGTCAGGGCGCCGGAAAGCCCCCACAGCACAGCGGCCCCGGCCGCAAGCAGGTAGCCCTTCAGATGGCTCGGCGACGCGTTCACATTTACTTCTATTCGTTGCTGGCTTGATTTACTCACTATTGGGACACCGGTACAGTATCGCGCGCGTAAGCAAGCGGTTGCCCTGTGAGAAACCGATTGCTTACGCGCGCGATACTGTCAGTAAATCACGAAATCAGGCAAACGGGAGCGCCGCCCTGGGAGCGCAGGCGTCCCCGCCTGCCCCGCAGCGCCGTAAGGCGCGCTACACAGCGAAGGCAAGATGCCTGCGCTCCCAGATGCAGGCAGGATGCCTGCGCTCCCAGGGGCGACTTCCATTCCTTCAATGCGTCGCAACGCAACATGAAGACTACTCCGAGACCTTCGTCCATTTCGTGATTTACTGACTGTACCGGTTTTGCGTGGTTTGATTTGGTGAATGACCTGGCCTTGAGCAGGATCGGCGATGAACCTGCTCGCTTAAATCCTGATGTTGTAGACCTTGATCTTGCTGTTGAGCGTCGTGTTGTTCATTCCGAGCAATTTCGCGGCGCGGCTCTGATGGCCGCCTGTGATCTCGAGCGCGCGGCGGATCAACTCGATTTCGAAGCGCGAGACCTCGTCATAGAACGAGATGCCGCGGGCGATGTCGAGCAAGGCCGCCGATTCCGCTACGTCCGGCGCGTCGCCTGATTGCGATTGCGGGCTGACTATCTCCTCGCGCAGGCAATCGAGTGCGATCTCGTCGGCGCGGGCGACGATCACGGCGCGCTCGATCGCCGTTTCGAGTTCGCGCACGTTGCCGGGCCAGGAGTAGCATTCGAGCGCCTTCAGGACTTCGGGCGCGATCTGATCGGAGATCTCCCGCCCGTTCTCTTCGTTGTATTTGCGGGTGAAGTGCTGGGCGAGCGGCAGTATGTCTTCTTTGCGGTTACGCAGCGGCGGCAGGTGAATGTTGATGACATTCAAACGATAAAAGAGGTCTTCGCGGAAATCGCCGGATCTGACGGCGCGGTGGAGATCGGTGTTGGTCGCGGCGATGATTCGCACGTCGACCTTGCGCGGCTGCGTGTCGCCGAGCGGAGTGAATTCGCGCTCCTGAATCACGCGCAGCAGTCGCGCCTGTGTTTCGGGCGGGATCGTGCTGATTTCGTCGAGGAAGATCGAGCCGTTATCGGCGACCTCGAACAGACCTTTTTTTGCCGCGATTGCGCCGGTGAATGCGCCTTTCGTGTGGCCGAAGAGTTCCGATTCCAGTAGCTCCGATGGAATATTGCTACAATTGACCGCGACGAACTGCCCGGTCTCGGCGCGTGGGCTGGAGAAATGGATCGTGCGCGCGACGACCTCCTTGCCGGTCCCCGATTCGCCGGTAATCAGCACGGTCGAACGAGCCGGCGCGACCTGCTCGATCAGGTCGTAAACTTCGCGCATCGCGACCGAATTACCCACGATCTGTTTGCGGTCGGCCGATTCGCGCAGCGTGCGGCGCAACACCCGGCGTTCCTCGTCCCCGCGACGGCGCGTGATGCCTTCGGCGACTCTGCGCAGGATGACGGCGTTTTCGAACGGCTTGCGAATGCACCTGAAAGCGCCCATCTCCCAGGCGGCGATGGCCGTGTCGAATGTCGCGTAGGCCGTGATCATAATCACCACGGTTTCGCGGTCGAGCTTTAACATCTCTTCGAGCGTCCGCAATCCGCCGATGCCCGGCATCGAGACGTCGAGCAGCACCGCATCGTAGGTGCGCTCGCCGAAACGCGCCAATCCCTCTTCGCCTGTCTTGGCCAGATCGACGCGGTATCCGTCCTGAGAGAGCAGACTCTCCAGAACGTCGCGCATTACTTCTTCATCATCTACAACCAGTACGTTGCCTTTTTTCGCCATATCTTTAAAAAGTAGCACAGAGTCTCGAACTCTGCACATCTCAATCAGGTTTGTGATCGGGCGCTTTAATTTGATCGGCGCTCAGAGGTTTTGTCTTCAGATCGAAGCGAAGCATCTCAGCCGGCGCGGCGCCGATGTTTTCGAATTCGAGCGCCGCGCCCTGCTCGAACCACGCGGTTTTGCCGGCGTCGAGCGATAATTTCGACGGCCTGGCTTTCCCCTTCTTGAATTTGAAGCTCGCCGGAGTGAGCGCCACCATCAACGCAGGCTCGTTCGCGGCGGTCGAGACGGTCAGTTTTTTACGCGGCGCGACCGCCAATCGAGTGACCCGAATCTGTTCGTTCTCGAACTGGACTTTCTGGAAGTTCTCGCCAGCCGGATATTCTTCAGGTTGAAACTTGCCGCGAAGGCTCCTGGCGTCGACCGGCTCGGTTTTGAATTCGATCCGCACAGAATCGCTCGGCGTATCCCCGTTGTTTTCGACCTCATGGGTTTCCTTAACCGCATACCAGACCCGGAAACTGCGGGCCTTGACGGCCGGTCTTGTGATTGGGCCATAACTCAATCCGACATGCTTGAAGATGACCGGGCCGCTGTCGTTCAAATAAACGTAAGCCGCTCCAGTAGCCGGATGATCGTGTTCGGGAACCTTCTCTTTCGCGGCGTAATGCACGCGGAGGACTTTGACCCAATCATTCTCGAAATCGAGTTTGTAAGCCTGCGGCGCGACTTTCACCGGGTCTTGCGGGAACACCGGAAGCGCGAGCAGGGGGATAAGCGCAAGACGACGAAAGAAAGACATGGATTTCCCTCCTTAAATGTCTACCGAGTTGCGAGTTGCGGCTCGCCTGCCCGATGAATCATACAACATCACGCGGCGTTTGGCGGCAGGTTGATGTCTCGACGGATTTCAACCTTGCATGAAAAAGGAGGCGATCCGCTGACCGCCTCCTCGTGAGTGTGTAGCTTGTGTTTGCCGCGTCAGTCGTTAGAAGTTCAGCCGCAGCGCCATTTGAATGACGCGCGGATGACTGCTGAAGACCAGGTCGGGACGGTTGAAGAGCGTCGGGTTAAGGCCGGTTCCGAGCAAAGCCGTTGCTGCGGCGCTCGTCTGCCCCGTCGCCTCTACGCCGTTGACCGAGCCGGGCGCATATTGCGGGTGGTTGAAGGCATTGTAGAAATCGGTCCGGAATTGAACCTTAACAGTCTCGGTGATCAGAAAGTTCTTGAAAACTGAGAAGTCGAGGTTGCTGATGCCAGGCAATAACAGCGTATTGCGTCCGGCAGTTGGGATAATGCCTTGTCCGGCCTGGATATATTGCGCGTTCGGGTTAAGGATCAAATATCCGACCGTCCTCGAATCTGTAAGGTCGGGATCGCACGTGCCGTCTTTCAGGATTCCTGATGCGGGGCAGGTCTTCAGCAATGGAGGCGCCGCGCTCGCTGTTCCCTTAACGCCGTTCGGGTTGAGGATCGTGCGGTCGCCAGCATTATCACCATTGAGGTTCGAGTCTACGCCACTGCGCACCGTCGCCGGTTCGCCCGTCTCCCACCCGTAAGTGCCGGCAAAGCTGAAGCCGCCCAGTAGCGAGCGCGCAAACCGGTTCGAACTCTTGTTGAAGAAAGGAAGGTCGTAGAGAGCGGAGATGGCGAACCGTTGACGACGGTCGAGCGCTGAAGTGGCCCTCTCCGCGCGCAGGTTCTGGAAGTCCTGGACGCGGCGCGGCGAGAGCACCGTGCTGAAGACTTCCGCCGTCGTGTCATCGATCAAGTGACTGAAGGTGTAAGCGCCAGTCATTTGCAGGCCCTTGGCCAATCGCCGGTTGACCTGCGTCGAGAAGCCGTGATAGGTCGAGTTGCCATTCGACAGGAAGGCGACGATTGGCGTCTGGTTGAACCCAGCCGCCTCGAAGGCGGGTACGAAGGGCGAGCGCGCCTGAGCCTCCGCCACGTCCAAGGTGAGCGGCATCGCGTCAATCTGCGCCTGCGTCGGGGCCGAGGTGAACAACGGCAGGAGATTGTTCTGATCCAAGATCGGGCGGATGTTGATGCGATTCTGAGTCAGCAGGTGTACGCCGCGTGTGCCAAGATAGCGCATCTCGAACGACCAATCTTGCAAGAACTGGCGCTGGAAACTCAGCGTGTAGGTGATTGAGTACGGTACCTGTTGATCCGGTATAAAGGCGGATGTGTTGGCCCTTGCCGCGGCCGGATCGGTGACCGGATTGGGCGTCGATGGGATGGCGCCGCTGGCCAAGAAGTTGGAGATGCCAGGGCCGACGTCGCGCGTCTGGTTGAATTGCGGGGGCAGCGAAAGGATGTAAAGGTTGTCGAAGATCACGTCGTAGGCCATTGAGAAGCCCGCGCGGATCGAACTCTTTCCGCCGCTGCCGAACAGGCGCCCTAGCGCGCCCGAGTCGTAACTTGGCGAGTAGGCGAAGCCGATGCGCGGCGCGAAGTTCTTCTTCTGCGTCTTAGGCTCGCGGAAATCAATCAGCCCGGGTACCGAGGCGATCGAGTTCAACTTCTGCTGTTTCGCGCCGAAAGGCATTTCTTGCCATGCGTAGTTGACGCCCAGGTTAAGGGTGAGGTTGGGGCGAATCCGCCAATCGTCCTGCGCGAAGAGGAAGAGCAGCTTCTGATCGCCGTAATATGGCGAGACGCCGACCGTACGCTCGCCGAATTCCGGACTGCTATCGCGCAGGAACGTGTCGGTGGCGTTATAGGTGAAGTCGCCCCTTTGGCGCTGCACGAAAGATTGGGGCGAGATGATCTTGCGGACGTCAACGCCGTACTTGGTCGAATGGTTCCCGAACAGGTACGAGAGGGTGTCGACGAACTGATAGTTGTTTTCGATGTTGAACTGCGGCGCATTACCGTCAGGGCCGATGTTGACGCCCAAGTCATTCAGTTGAATATTTGGGAATTGATCCAGCCCCGGATATTGGAAATTACCGGCCGGAATGTTTTGGTTGAACCGGCGATAGGCCAATCGCGTCTCATTGATCAGCCTGCTCGTGAAGCTGTGCGTGAGCGTGTATGAGAACAGGCGTGAATCGACCGGCACAAGCTGGAAGAAGTTCGGCAGCGTGGCCGCCGTGTCAATCGAGCGGTTCTGGTTGAAATTGAACCGCGCGCGGTGCTGTGTCCGCTCGCTTTGCACGAAGTCGATGTTGGCGACGACGTAGTTGTTATAGGTGAAGTTGGGTGAAGGGACATTGACAAAGCCAATGGGAATCTGAACACCGTTGACAGCGATAGTGTCAGTCCCACTTTGCGCTGGAGCGACCGGGACATACTGCTTGAAGATGCCCAGATTTGTGGCCGACAGACCAGAAATTCCGCCAAGCGCCGAAAAACCTGCCGCAGTAGGCGTCTCAATCGCATTAGCGCCAGCAGCCGCGCCACTCTGCAGACGTTCGTAGCCGGCGAAGAAGAAGAGCTTGTCCTTACCGCCGATAGTCGCTCGCCCGCCTTGACCGAATCGCGGCAGGTAAAGCGGCCCGCCAACGTTAAAGCCAAAGCGCCCGGAGTCGTTGCGCGGCATACAGTTATCGCCGCAGTTTGTGTAGCTGCGCGTGATGCCTTTCAATATATCCTGGTTATCGAGCGCGTTCAGGTGCCGGTTGCGGAAGATGGAGTAAGCCGTGCCATGATATTGGTTAGTGCCGCTCTTGGTGACGGTGATGAACTGGCCGCCAGTCGAGCGCGCGAACTCGGCCGAGTACTGGTTCTGAAGCAGCGAGAACTCGGAGACAGAATCCGGCGAAATGTAGACCTGGGGACCGGTAATGGACTTATCGTTGTTGTCAATTCCATCCACCACGAAGTTATTATTGCGCGGGCGCTGACCGCCTACCGAGCCGCCGACGCCGACGCCGACGCCGCCGCTCGTCGAGACGTTCGGCGCGATGAGCGCCAGGTTGTAGATGCCGGCGCCTGTCCCTGTTTGGGCCAGGTCAGAAACTTGCCGAGTGGTGAAGCCTTTGGCCAGGTTGGTCGTCGTGGTGTCTACCAGTTCGGCGCCTCCCGCCGAAACCTCCACGACGTCATTCTGTACGCCGATCTCCAGGGTGACGCCTACGTCGGTCGTCTGGTTCAATTGCACGCGCACGTCGGTGAGCGTAACCTTCTTGAAGCCCTGAGTCTCGACCGTTATCTGATAATCACCGGCCAGCAGGTTCTTGAATTCGTATTCTCCAGAACTGGTGCTTTGCGTGGTTAAGGCATTGTTGGTCTTTTTATCCAGAATTGTTACTTTGGCGCTAGCCACAACGGCCCCGGTCTGGTCTTTTATGAGACCGCGAACGTTCCCAGAGGTCTGTTGGGCGAAGGTGGCGACTGACAAAAGCGTCAACGCCATCAGAATAGCAGCGACAAGTCCTGTGACTCTGAATGACTGTATTATTTTATACATGGCTTTTTCTCCTTCTTGAAACTGAAAGGGATCGTTGAGTAGTGGCATTAGGGAAAAATATCCACTTTTGTTGAATTCGATAGCTTTTCAAGTCGATTTTGCGGATAACATAAATTGGCAATTTTCAAGCCAGGTTTAATTAGTCTGTAAAATGGTGATTTTTCAGAGTCTTGACGAGTAGAGATCCATCAGGGCATTGTGGTTTTTGAATTTCGATTCAGATTTATGGATATATCAGATGGAATACCGAGGATAGGGGATATCTATACAAGTTCTTACAAGGATAAGCGATGACAACTAAGCTTTATTGGAACGACTCACACCTTACTCATTTCACCGCAGTCGTTGTTGATTCCCGGCTGGAGGGTGGGAAATGCATTGTCGTGCTCGACCATACCGCATTCTATCCGACCGGAGGCGGGCAGCCCTGCGACACGGGCTCGATCAATGCTACGCGCGTGATCGATGTCGAGATTGCCGACGACGGTCGTATACTGCATCGCCTTGACTCAGACGCTTCGTTCGCCGTCGGGGAAGAAGTCGCCTGCGAGATTGACTGGCGCCGCCGCCGCGAAATGATTCAGCAGCACACGGGCCAGCACATCCTCTCGCAGGCCTTCTTTCGACTTTTCGGCGCCGAGACTAAAGGATTCCGCATCACTGACCGGACTACCGAAATTGATCTGACGCTCGAAGCGCAGCCCGACGAGATCGAGAGCGCGATCGCGCGCGCCGAAGAATTGGCCAACGACGTGGTCTTCGACAACCGCGAGATCCGCATCCACATGGTTACGCCCGAAGAGGCCGCCGCATTGCCGCTGCGGAAAGAGAGCTTCGTCGCCGACTGCGTCCGCGTCATCGAGATAGACGATTACGACTGGTCGCCGTGCGGCGGCACGCACGCCGGACGCACGGGCGACGTCGGGTTGATAGCCGTTCGCGGATGGGAGCGCGCCAAAAAGATGACGCGCGTCCATTTCCTTTGCGGAGTGCGGGCGCTCGATGATTATCGCGAGGCCGGCCGCTCAGTTGACGCGATTGCGCGGAAATTCAGTGTCGGCAGGGAAGAAGCCGAACCGTCGGTGGCGAGATTGCTCGAAGAGAATAAACGCCTGTCCCGCCGCGCACGGGAACTGGCCGGGATCGTCGCGTCGGTCGAAGCTCATGAACTGATCGAAGCGACGGATCCGGTTGACGGAGCGCGGATCGTTTCGAGAGTCTTTGAAGACCGCGACATCGAGGAGCTGAAACTGCTGGCCCATCGTCTGGTTGACGGCGACAACGTGGTCGCGCTGTTAGCGGCTAAAGAGAGCGGGACGGCGCGTTTGGTCTTCGCCCGGTCCGCGAACCTCTCAGCGGACATGAACCCGCTGATGCGGGCCGCGTGTGACCGACTGGGCGGGCGCGGCGGCGGAAAGCCCGAATTCGCGCAGGGCGGCGGGTCGAAGCTGAGCGAACTCGACAAGGCGTTGGAAGAAGCCAAGACAATATTAAAGTAATTGCCTGGCCGCATAGCGACATTTGAATATAGGCGGGTCATTTATGACCTGCCTATACCCGAGACCGTCCCTACGGAACGAAGATGGCCGCAGCAGTCGCTCTAGGAAGAAGAAAGAAAAATGTTTTTCGGCGATCGCGTGTCAGAGGTGCTTCAGCCCCTCATATATCAGAAAAACCAGAGTCTCGAGTAATAATACGGCTGCCACGACATAAAACACCAGTTTGACGTTTTCCTTCTGCGACCTCACTCGACCAGCGACAAGCGCATCTGAACGCTTCCGAGCGTCTAGCGCGAACGGGTTGAGACCGGCGGCGCGGTAGTACGCTTGCATTTCCGCGTCTCCGTTCGCAAATTCAGCGAGTTTGCGCTCCGCCTCCACTCTTAAGGCGTTCGACGCTTTCAATGCGGTCTCCATTTCGGCGAGCCTGCGCTCGGCGTCGAAGTTGGATTTTGCATTTTCATTGTCGGCGTCGGCTTCCAGTTCTATGAGCCTTCTTTCTATTTCGTTCCGGACCCGCCTCTCCGCTTCGAGTTGCGTGTAGAGTTGTTGGATCAGATCTTCGGGCTGACGGCTGGCATCCTCAGCGCTGGTCTGAGAAATGGCCTCTTCTCTCGCCTTGACGGCGGCCTCGGCCTGTTCAATGTCGGCCTTGAATCTGGTCCAATCCATCTCCAGTTCACTTTTGAATTTGTTTTCGAGCGCCTGGGCCTTCTGCTCGGCCACCGTCCGCATCTCAATCTCGAGCTGCAACCTGGCCTCAGCGTCTTCGCGCTTCTTTTCGGCGTCTTTCTCGCGCGCCTCGGCTTCGCGCGCCAGCAATTCCATTTCGCGCGCCGACTCTCCGGCGGCGATGACCTTCTTCTCGCTCTCGCGGGCGTTGATTTCCAATTCGACGATACAAGTTTTGGCCTCATCAAGGGCGATCACGGTCGATTCGGCGATGGCAGTCTTCTCGCCGAGGCTGCGGGCGGTGGATATCAACTCGGCTTCGAGGGCGAGCGTGTTAGACTCCGCGGCGACGGCCCTATCATCGATTTCGCGATAGCCGGCCTCCAATTCAGCGATTCGCCTTTCAGCTTTCTCGAGGGCGAGCGCGATTGTCATGGCCGCGGCCGCCTTTTCCTTGAGGTCGTAGACGACGCTCTCCAATTCAACGATACGCGTTTCAGCGACCTCGACCGCGGCCTCGGCCGATTTCGTGATGGCGGCCTTCTCCTCGGCCTCGCGGTAGCTGTTCTCCAGGTAGGCGACGCGCCGTTCAGACTCTTCAAGCGCAATGGCCTTCACGTGGAGATCATTGATGTTTGCTTCCAATTCGGCGATGTAGTTTTCGGCCTCCTCGATCGCGCGCGAGGACGATTGAGCCTGGGCTTTAGCGTCCTCCTTGACCCTGGAGAGCGCCGTTTCGGTCAGCCTGAGAGCCTCGGTTTCCTGTTTCAGCCTGCCCTTGGTCTCCGCCAGGGTCAACTCCGTCTCGAGGCGCAAGAGGTCCGCACCCTGGGCTGCCGCGAGCCGCTGCTTGTATTCCTCTTCTATCTCTTCGACGCGCTGTTCAGCCACCCGTCGAAGCGCCTGCTCCTGTTTGAATCTGGCTTCGATCTGTTTGTATCTCTCTGTGGCCTCTCTCACTTTATCCTCGGCCTCGCGGGCGCGAGCTATGATCTCAGCCCGCAATCTCTCCGACCCGGCTGTCGATATTTCTCCAATGTCGGAAAGGCCCTGTGGCTCCGTCCCTGATCCTTCCAGCGAGCCCCTTTCCTGCGCAAGAGGATCGAGAGAAAAATGATCGTCGTTTTTCCGCGCGTACACATCGCTTATAAATCTGTCGAATGGATGAACCGCAGAGGCGTTTGAGTTTTCAACTTCCGCCTCAGCGACCTTGTCTGTGGGCATCATTATAAGTACTCCTGATTTTCGATTCGTTCGCCGGCGCCGAGGGGCGCGGAATCTACGTTGCAAATCCCAATGGGCGCGCCGTATCGAATAGAGCGCGGGGGGCCATGGCGATGGACTTCATTATTAATCGGCATTCGACGGTGGGGCGTCGGATATTTTTTACCCAATCGATTCCAAGCTAACATTATGATGAGATATCACATTAAACACAGAAACATCGGCCCAAGTCAACTTCTTTGCGCGAGCATTCTCCGTCCAATGTCATCCCTTGATCTGCCTGAAAGTGTTGCGGATGAAGCCTTGTTTGGGAGGCGTATATTGGCCGCTGTCTTCGGATTTGAGGATCGCGACGGCTTCCGCTACGATGGCGGCGAAGAACTGTCCGGCCATCATCTTCGCGGTGGATTGAACCATCCGCTGGCCCACGCCGGCGATCGTTCCGCCGACGCTAGTCACGCCCGTGTAATTGACCAGAGTCTCTTCGCCCTGTTCGCTCAGATCAATTAAGCCTTCCCCTTTCAGGAATCCCGCTGAGCCTTTGGCGTCAACGATCATCTTGTAACGCTCAGGCTCGCGCATATCTTCCAGTTTGATCGAACCAGTGAAGATCCCCTTGATCGAGCCGACGCCCGCCTTCAAAGTCATATTGTAGGAGCCGTCGCCGGCGTCTTCGAGGGTTTGGCATCCCGGCACGCAGCGTCGCAGGATTTCAGGATCGATCATTAATTGATAGAGCAACTCGCGCGGCGCTTTGATCGTGTGAGACCCTTCGATTTTCATTCAGATCACCTCGTCGTTTGAGAAAAGTGTATTTGAAGCATTTTTGCGTTGTGATTATACTTCGTTACGGTCTTCAGCGGTACGGTTCGGGGAGGGTAAGCGACCCGAGTTTCGTTCAAATAGTCTTTTGAACGAAACTCGGGTCGCTTGCGCCAAGGGTTTACCCATAAGTCATGATCGCTACTGAGTCTAAAGGACTTCCAGCGATCAGCGGCGCGAAGCCGCTATTGCAAGCCTAGCGCTTACGGACTTGTGTACATACCAATGGCCTATGCTCCCCTTACCGTACCACTCACTCTCAGAAGACTATCGACACTGAAATCATGACTACATCTAATATTTCTCCTTTTTCGCGAGGGATAGGGTTCTTTCTGGGCCTTTTCTCCCTGATCATTTTTGTCGCCGTCTTTTCGACTTGTAAGAAGAAGGCAGACCCGGTAGGCGTTTGGCGGGGAACCATCAGGAACAATTCCGGCGAAGAGGTCGCATTCACACTCGAGGTCAAACGCGAGGGCGGCGCCATCGTCGGGGCGCTGGTCAACGGCGACGACCGGACGGTCTCGACGAGTGGCTCGTTTGAAGGCGACACGCTCAAATTACGTTACGACTTTTACGACGCCGAACTGACCGCCGTCATCGTCGGCGACGAGCTGGGCGGGGGCTTCACGCGACAATGGCGGAAACAGACCCTTCCGCGCAAGTTGCGAGCCAAACGCGTTGTCGGCTCCGACGAGGCGGCGCGCGCCGCTTCAACCCAATCCAACTCGTCAAACTCGTCCTCTTCAAAGGGCGACATCAGTGGCGAATGGGTGATGCGCGTCGGCGAGGAGCCGAAGGTCAGTTTCTGGCGAGCCGCGTTTAAACAGCAAGGCTCGGGGGCCAAAGGCACGATCATTCCTGTTTCGGGCGATTGGGGAGAGATGACCGGCTCTTTTGAAAACAACCAACTGACGCTAAACCGCTTTGACGGGATCAACTGCCGTGTGTTCAAAGCAACTCTGACGCCGAAGGGGGCGCTTGAAGGCTTCGTCGATTTCGGCCTCTTTGAGCCGAAGCGCAAAGTCGTCGCCGAGCGCCTGACCGACGATAACAGGTCGAGCGTGGCAAGTCTGCCCGATCCGAACAGCTACACGAAGATGAAGGACGCCGCCGAACCGTTCCGATTCAGCTTTCCAGATCCGGACGGTAAGACGGTCTCTTCGACCGACGAGCGGTTCAAAAACAAGGTCGTGATCGTCACGGTCACCGGTAGTTGGTGCCCGAACTGTTACGACGAAGCCCCGGTCTTGCAGGAGTTTTACGAACGCTACCGCGAACGAGGTTTGGAAGTGGTCGCGCTCTCGTTCGAATACACTGGTGACCCGGCGCGAGACGCCAAACAGGTCAAAGCCTTCGCCAAACGCCTCGGCGTCACCTATCCGATCTTATACGCCGGTGGGATTGAAGACGATAAAAAGAAGCTCTCGCAATTGATCAATTTCGGCGCTTATCCGACGGCGATTTATATCGGGCGCGACGGTTTGGTGAAACACATTCACGCCGGTTTTGAAGGCAAAGCCACAGGCGAGCGGTTCACGAGGCTCAAGGCTGATATGGGAGCGTTGATCGAGGACTTGCTTGAGCAAAAAGGAAAAAGAAGAGAATAAAAATGGGTCAAAAGCCGAATACGGTTCCACCTGCTGTCTGTTTGATAATCACGGGAGCGCTTAACGCTTCGCTCGGCTTGTATGGTATGGTCAGCGGGATTATACAGATAAGCAATCCTGGTAACAGGCCGACTACTGGAAGTGAAGCGGAGAGATTCGGTTTTTATACGGGTCAATCGATAGTGCTGGTCGTATTCCTGCTGAGCCTTGTCGCGGCGCCAGTAACCATTTACGGCGCCGTCAAGATGCTCAACGGGGCGAGCTACGATTGGGCGAAAGCCGCGTCCATTCTCGCGATCATTCCGTTCACGTCCTGCTGCTTTCTGATCGGCGCGCCAATCGGAATCTGGGCGCTGGTCGTTTTGAGCAAGCCCGATGTGAAAATGTTTTTCGGTCGCGGCGGCGCGAATCATCCGCCGCCGCCGCCGCCACAATACCATTCGTCAACCTAGTCGTTCATCCTGAATGTGACTTATAGGTTTTATGTGTCTTGTAAGTTCCACTCATGACGCTTCCAAGGAGAAAAACCATGTCAGACAGAATCAATCGCCGAGAGTTTATCAAGCGCAGCGCGGCGACTGGCGCCGGAGCAGGCTTGACGCTGGGGATGAGCCGCCGCGCCGGCGCCGCGTTCGACAACACAGACAGTCCGAACGGGCGCGTCGCGCTCGGTTTCATTGGGACCGGCGCGCGGGCGCACCAGGTCCTCGATGACGTGATGAAGATTCCGGGTTTCGAGGTTGTCGCGCTCTGCGACGCGTACAAAGGGCGCCTCGATCACGCCGTCGAGGTGACCAAAGGCCGGGCGAAACCATACAAAGACCACCGCGAGTTGCTCGCCGCGCAGGGCGTCGACGCCGTCTACATCGGCACGCCTGATCACTTGCACAAGCAACATGTCATCGCCGCGCTCGAAGCGGGCAAGGACGTTTACGTCGAAAAGCCGCTCACTTACACAGTTGACGATGGCGTCGTGATCATCGGGGCGGTCAAGAAGACTGAGCGCATCCTGCAAGTAGGCAGCCAGAACATCAGCTCGCCCGCGCAGATCAAGGCCAGGGAGATTGTCGCCTCGGGACGCCTGGGGCAGATCACGATGATCCGCGCGACGGTCAACCGCAACACCGCCGGCGGCGCGTGGATCTATCCGATCCCGCCGGACGCCAACCCGGAAACGGTCAACTGGGAGATGTTTTTAGGCTCGGCCCAGAAGCGGCCGTTCAGTTTGGAGAGATTCTTCCGCTGGCGTTGTTACGAAGACTATTCCGGCGGAATGGCCACCGACCTGTTCGTTCACGTGATGACGACGATCCATTTCGTAATGGGCGCGCAGGCGCCGGATATGGTCACGGCCGCCGGTTCGCTCTATCGCTGGAAAGGTTCGCGCGACGTGCCCGACACGCTCGACGCGATAATGCAATACCCCGAAGGCTTTACCGTCAACCTGAGCGGCACTTTCAACAATCAATCGGCCGGCGAGCGCGGTATCCAGATTCTCGGCACGAAGGGGACGCTGACGTTGGGCCGCGACCTCGTCTTCACGCCCGACAACCCGATCGAAGACAACGGATGGATCGTGGACTCATGGCCGAGTGAATTGCAGAAGGCTTATTACAATGACCCGAAAGTGATCGCCGCCGAGATGCCGCAACGATGGGACCCGAAAGTCGTCGATGGCGAAGAGCGCTGGAGCGGCGTTGGGCGCAACTCTGTGATGTTGCACTTCGAGAACTTCCAGAAAGCGATCCGTGAGCGCAAGCAACCGGTCGAAGACGTTTACGCCGGCCACCGCGCCGCCGCCGTCGCGCACATGGTCAATTGGTCGGCGAAGAATAATAAGCCGATCTTCTGGGATCGCTCGCGCGACAATGTCAGGGCTTAAGGATTGAAGATAGAAAGGTGAATAGCCACAGAGAACACAGAGGGCACAGAGAAATAATTGATTCCCTCTGTGCCCTCTGTGTTCTCTGTGGCTAACAGTTTTCGATCCTCGATCCTCGACAGGGAATTACCGGTTGCCCAGACGGATGACGACACCGACCGAGTACCGGAAGTTGTTCAACCCTTCACCACCGGCTCTGGCGCCAAGGTAATCCAGTTGAGCGAGGCGAATGGCGAAATTGTTATGTACTTTGACATCGAGCCCGCCTCCCAGCGCGTATGCGAACGCATACCCTACTCCATTATTCGACAAGCCGGGGCCCGAAGCGTCGGCGGTGGCGCGAGCCGCGCCAAACAATGCGTGAATAAACGGTTCAGCCTTCCCTCTATGAAGAGTAACGCGTGGACCGAACAGGAGAGTTAACACGTTGACATTGCCGCTGAGATTGCCCAGGACCGGGACGTTGACCGATTGAGATGTGGTGTACCGGCTGACTTCGCTAACGATGCCGACGTGTCTGGCGAAGTTCCCGGCGAACGACACATTGAATCCATGCGTGT
>Ga0126377_10000734_pt1 | contig 20619 bp, 14 predicted proteins | sample PanSoiMetPlot_22_FD_92647 | JGI IMG/M metagenome (GOLD analysis project Ga0126377, IMG submission 92647) | Tropical forest soil microbial communities from Panama - MetaG Plot_22 | ecosystem: Environmental > Terrestrial > Soil > Tropical forest > Bulk soil | place: Panama | collected 2016-02-17 | reverse complement strand
CGCCGCTTATCAGAAGAACCAGCAGGCGCTCGGCGCGCCCATTCGCTTCAGCAGCAACGTCTACTGCAACGTGAATGCAATTTCCGCATTCGATGACCGATGCGGCGACCTTGCGCGGCCCGGCCCCGTCGACCGCGTCGACCGCCGCCGCCGTTCATCGCCGCCTCGAGCGTCTCCGCGACGGCTGCTGATATCGAATCGACAACGGGGCGAGGTCGAGGCCCTCGACCGAGCGCGATCGACCTCGCCGGACGAATGGAACGGCGTTGTCGACGGCTGACCGGCCGCGCCCGATTCGCGGCCGGTCGCTCACACTGGAGTATCTACTTCTCCGACTTGGCGCTCGCCCAGTAGCGCATTGCGCGCTTTGCGCCCTTCACTTTGAGCATTCCGGCGGCGCGGAGTTTCTTCAACGCGGACTTTGGATCCGCCTCGACGCCGCGGCCAATCTCCTCCGTCCTCAAACCCGGGTTGCTCTTCACGTAGGCGAGCACCTGTTCCTCGCTCCCCTGCCCGCTGGCCCGCGCAGCGCGCCCCGCTCCGTTCGCCTTGCGTCCGGGTCGGCCCGCCGCCCTGGACGTGCCCGCGAGCGCCTCGACCACCATTCCGGAAATGCGAGCCAGCAACTCCTGACGAGTCCCGGCTGGAAGATTACCGATTGCCCTGATGATTGTTTCAGTGTCCATAAAACTGTAGCCCTTCCTGCTCAACGAAAAGGCCACGGTAGCATCAGTGCATTGAGAGTTGTCAAGTTGAGCACAGCTCGGACCTCCTGGTCATGGAGGACGACAGACACCAAAACTGACTGCGCCGATCCACGGGCCACCTCGCAATCCTCAATTGACGAACAACTATACTGCCGAGATTGCGGCTCAAACTGCCGCGGCGCCCCCCGCGGGGCGCACCTCGACCAGACGCCCCAACACTGGCAAGTGGATCCAGGTGGACGCGACCTCGTGCCCGGTCGCCGCGCGGATCGCGCTGGCATATCCGGCCAGCTGCCCCGAGCAGGAGAGGGCCCGGTCGAGCGTCACATCCTCGTCGCCCGTAAATGTCTTGTGATCGATGAGCGTGATGCCGGCGCGCGAGCGCACGATGAGGTCGGCGGTCCCGGCCACCACCGTGCCGGCCGCCTGTCGCTCGGCGACCGGCCACTCGCGATGCAGGCGCGCGCGCGGAAAGCGGGTCTCCAGCCAGCCCCACAACCGTGAGGCGCACGCGACCAGATCGGCCGCATCGAGGCTGCCGGCGACGCCGAATCGCTCGAGGAGGCCGGTGGCCATGCGGCGCCGCTCCTCGCCAGAGCGCCGCGCCCGGTCGGCCGCGAGGAACCCATGGACGGCCTCGCCGACGGCCTGCATGCAGGGCCGGCCGCGAAGAGGGATGCCTTCACCGAGGGCGACGATCTCGCCGAGCGAGCATGTGACCGCGGCCAGGGCCGACGGCGACTGGCGCGCGCGCGGGCGCACTCGTGGCGAGCGCCCCATTGTGATTGCTCCCGGGACCGGCGCCGCCGCGACTGGCTCGCCGGGCTCCCTGGGGCCGACGCCGACCACGAGCTTCATGCCCGCCCACGAGACTCGCTCCTCGCCGGCGACCGCGGCGTCCGGTTCACCGATGAGGGCAGGGTCGATGTTCGCCAGCACGCCGAGCAGCCCGCCGAGGAGCTTGCCGCGCTCGGCGGCCAGGATGAGCCGGTCGCGCGCGCGCGTCCATCCCACGTAGAGGACGCGCAGCGCCTCGCGTTCGGCCCGCATGACGAGAGACGCGTGAGCGCGCGAGGCCTCGAACGCGTTTCGCACCGGGCCGTTCTGCTGGGCGTTGGTGTACGGATTGGGCCAGAAGCGGATCCATCGCCCACCGAGCGGGTCCGACACGCGGAACGCCTCGCGGTCGCTCATCACGTGCGCGCCGTGCGCCTGCGGCTCTCTGAGCCCCTCGAGGCCGAAGAGGATGGTGGCCGGCCACTCGAGCCCCTTGGCGCGGTGCCACGTGGACACGGTGACGGCGTCCTCACCGGCGAGCAGCGCCTGGCTGTCGGCGCGACTGCTGTCCCAACCCACGTCGTCGCCGATGGTCTCCAGCTGGTGCAGGAGGCCGACCAGCGTGGCCGGGTCGCCGCTCGCCACCGCCTCCTCGACGTGGACCGTCGCGTGGCTGCGCAGCGCATCGAGGTTGGCCAGCCGCTGCGCCGCATTCCCCCAGCCTGCGCAGTGACGGCGCAGGCCGGTGGCGTCGAGCACCGCGTCGAGCGCCGCGACCGGCCCCAGGTCGCGGCCGCGCTCGCGGGCGGCCAGGACGGCGACCACCGTCGGATCGTCGCGCAGCGCGGCGCTCGCGGGTGCGCCCAGGGCTCGGTTCACCAGCCCGTCGAGATCCTCGGGGTGCGATACGAGCCGGCAGATCTCGGCGGCGGCCAGCGAGTCGCCGGGGTCCACCCACAGGCGCAGCCCGGCCACGAGGAGCTGGCCCTCCGCGGTGTCGAGGAGACCCATGCGCGGCACCACCGCCGGCACGCCGAGCGCGCCCAGCGCCTCGGCGACCTCCTGGCACTGCTTGTTGGTCCGGCACAGGACCGCCAGGTCGGCGTGGAGCGCGGCGCGCACCGCCCCGGTGTCGCGATCTCGCACGAGGCCGCGGCGAGCCAGGAAGTCGCGCACGCCGGTCGCCATCGCGTCGGCCCGGGTCGCCGCGTTCTTCCTGCCGGGCAGATCGAGCGGCCAGTACTCGACCGAGCGGCCCAGCCCCGGCGGCTCCTTCACGAGATGCGGTCGCAGGCGAGTCCGCTCCTCCGGCATGCCCTGGTGTGCGAAGGCGCGAGCGAAGATCTCGCTGGTGACGGCGACCAGCTCCGGGCGGCTTCGATACGAGGTGCCGAGCGTCTCGACGCGCCCGCCGCTCACCGCGCGCGCCGCGTCGTTCACCAGATCCGGATCGGTCCTGGTCGACGTCAGCGACTCGATGGCCGCATCCATGAGCGCCGGGTCGGTCCCGCGAAACCCGAAGATCGCCTGCTTGGGATCGCCGACCCAGATCGACTCCGCCGCCAGCGAGGCCAGCTGGAGGAAGATGGCCAGCTGGATGGGGCTGGTGTCCTGGAACTCGTCGACCATGACGAGATCGATCTGCCCGGCCAGCTCGGCGCGGATCTCGTCGCGCCCGAGGAGCTGCAGCGCGAGGGTCTCCTGGTCGACGAAGTCGATCACGCCGCGCTCGCGCTTGTACGCCTGATACGCGGTGAGCCCGTCGGCGGCGACCTCGAAGAGGAGCCGGATCAGGCGGTGCATCTCGCTGCGCATTCTCGGGTGCTCGAGGTGCCTGAGCGCCGCCTTCTGGACCCGGGCGGCGTGAGCCAGGGACTTCTTCCTCGGCTCGGCGGTCGACAGCCGGGCCCAGTCGCCCCACCGGAGGCGCCGGCGCTCGAGGTCGCTCATGGCGGAGCGGAGGAGCTCGACGTAGTCGGCGGTCCCCTTGGTCGCGTCGGCGCCGCCCTCGATGGCTCTCCTGGCGGCCTCGAGCGCGGCGCCGAGCGCGCCGTCGAGGTCGGCCTTGCGCGCGCACGGCCCCATGCATGCGTCGAGCTCGCGCACCGAGCGCTCGGCGCACTCGGGGATGTCCGCCGGCGCGATGCCGTTCGCGCGGGCGGCCTCGATGATGCGGCGGACCTCGAAGCGCCAGTCGAGCTGGGCGTCGAAGCGGGCGGGAAACCCCTCCAGCTCGTCGGCGCGATCGGAGGTCACGACGCAGGCGAGCGCCCGGCGAAACTCGAGCTCGGCGACGCCCTCGTCGAGGACGCGCACCGCCGGCGACATTCCGAGCTCGAAGGCGAAGTCGGAGACCAGCGAGCCGCACACCGAGTTCACGGTCCCGATGCGAGCGGCGAGGATCTGCTGCGCCTCGCGCGCGCGGCCGGTCCGCAGCATCCTCGTCCGCGCCCGCTCGACCAGCTCCGCCGCCGCCTGCCTGGTGAAGGTGGTCGCCACGATGCCCTCGGGCCGGGCGCGGCCGCTCGCGATCGCCTGGTCGAGCTCCAGGGTCAGGCGATGAGTCTTCCCGGAGCCGGCGCTGGCGGTGATGATGCGGATCTTCACGCCGCCCCACGACGCCCGCAGATCGCGTCGAGCTCGCAGTACTGGCACGCGGGCGCGATGCGCATCACCCCATCCCTGAGCGCGGAGTCGTCGCACTCCTCGACCGCCGCGGGTGCCGCCAGCTCGCCGCGCGCCAGCTCCTCGCGTCGCCGCTCGAGCGCGATCCTGGTCGCGCTCCACATCTCCGCGGCCGACGCCTTCCCGGGGCAGTGCGCGTCGGTCAGACAGGTCCCGGGCTCGGCCAGCACCTTCTGGCTGTTGAGGATGAAGTACGAGATCTGTGGGCGGCGCGTCCCCTTCCGGCACAGCTCGGCGTACGCCGCCAGCTGCAGCGCCGCATCCGAGGCGAGCCGCTTGCGGTTGGATGTGACTCCCCACTTGAGATCGATGACCAGATCCGGCTTCGCCAGCAGCAGGTCCGCCCTGCCCTCGAGGGTGACGCCGTCCAGCACCCCGCGCAGCGGCACCTCGGTGCCAGCGACGGTGGCGCCGGTTCGCTGGAGGAGCGCGGCGATCTCGCGCGCCGACTGGATGACTGCCCGCTTGAGCGCGGCGCGCTCGACCTGGTGCTCCGGCAAGCACAGCGTCTCGCACAGGAGGGGCAGCTCCGCCTCGAGCCGCGCATCGGCGAGCGCGGCCGCCTCGCCGTCCGACAGCGCCCCTCCGCCCCCGCCGAACACGCTGGCGAGGACGTGGTGCGCGATCGTCCCGTAGAGGAGCGGCGACGGATCGGCCGGTCCGCTCGACAGGCCACGACGCAGTCCTCCCGGGTAGTGGAGCGCCCATGCCAGCGAGCAGCCGAGCAATCGCTCGATGCTGGAAGGCGACTCCACCTCGCGGAGCCCGATCGCGCGCTCCACACGGGCCCTGTCGATGGGCGCGGGGACCGGCCTCAGCTCGACGACCCGTCGCCGCGCGGCCACCGGCAGCTTCAACGCCCGCGCATGGAGGCGATGAGCGTGACCCGGATCGGTCATCGACGACGTGAGCTCGTCCCACAGTGGATGCGGGTGCGCGACCCCTCCCGCCTCGTCTGTCCGCGGACACACCAGGATGAGGGCGCGCGACGCGAGCACGAGCGGCCGCCGCCATCGCCGCGCCTCGCCCGCCATGGTCTCTCCCGCATCGGGCGGCACGATCCCGGCGCCGCGCAGCGCCGCCCGCTCGGCCTCCGCAAGGCGAAGCCGCGGCACCGACGGCGCGCGATCCCGCGTGAAGCCCCACCACACCACGACCCCGGCCGGCCCGAGCATCGCCCCCGGCGTCGCGATCGCCGCCAGCCCCGCCTCCGCCGGAGCCTGGACCGTGGCCCCGATATCGACCGCATCGCACAGCCGCCTCAGCTCGAGCCGCCCCAGGCGCAGCCTCCCCATGCGCGCCGCGAGCCGGAGCACACCCTCGACCATGCCGATGACATGAGTGAGAGTGGCGTCGGCCTCGACCCTTCCCCGCGCCCACGTCGTGAGCACGCGCAACCTGGCCTCGAGCTGCTCGCAGGCGATGTCCTCGCCGCGCCCCGCCAGCGGCTCGAGCAGCGCATCGAGTCGATCCGCGACGGAGCGCCGGCGACCCTCCTCGAGCTCCGCGATCCCCTGAGCCAGCGCCTCTTTCCAGGCAGCCGAGCCGCGCCCAGGCAAGGACCCGATCGCATGCGCCAGCCGGCGCGCGATCCCGCGCGGCACCGGCCCCGGCTCGGCACAGAGCAGCCCATGGAGGTCCGCCGGATTCATCGGCGCAAATGCAGTCTCGACCACGAGCCGAAGAAGAGCCGCCGACGCGGGTGCGGCCGCATCGGCCCCGACCCGCGGCAGCCCATGCCGTCCCAGCGCCTCATCGAGGACCGCGTCGGGTCCAACCAGCAGCACATCATCTAATAGGTCGAGGGACGCGAGCGTCCCCGCGACCTCATCCGCGGCGGCCAGCGGTCCATGCACCCTGAGCAGCGTCAGCGTCCCATCCGCGTCCGGCGCAAACCCGGGACGCCGCGCGGCCGCCAGATCACCAGTGGCCTCCGACGCCTCGACGATCGGCGCCAGTTCGATACGGACTTCCGCCCGGCGAATCGCCTCGAACACCCGGCCCCACAGCGGCGGCAATGACGCCACCGGATCGACGACGCGCACCGATTCGAGGTCCAGCCCCCGCCGCTCGACAACCTCGAGAATCCGCTCGAGCCGATCCGGCAACCCGGGCAGCGCCCCGCTCGTCACCCGCCAGAGCGCATCCAGCCGCGGACCGGCCGCCTCACCGCGCCAGCCCCACATCGCCAGCCTGTCCCGGTCCGCCAGCAGCCGGCGACTCGTGGCCAGCGCATCCGCCTCGAACGACGCCGCCCAGAACCCGTCGGCACCCGCCAGCACGCGCGCGAACTCCGCGACCCGCTCCATCCCCGTCGCGTGGCCCCCTACAAGCCCGAGCTCCGTCTCGAGCCTCCCGACCAACCCGCGCGGTCCCAGCCAGCATTCACCGAGGACCGCATCCCGTCCGCCCAGCGCCCCCGGCCACGCCACCCCATCGATCGCCGGATCAAAGACGACGCGAAGCCCCCCATCGCGAGTCCCCGAGCTCAATGCGATCAGTGTCGGGCGCCAGGCCGTCTCTGTAAATGCGCCCTCGGCGGGCCATGCAGTCAGTGCATTGGACGTGGGTTGGAGTCACCCAACAGGGAGGCCGCGCGCTGATTGCTGGGCTCTTGTCGAAGGTGCCCGCAATCCCTCGGTCGGTGCGTGCCTCTCATTTGCGGAGAGGATCGACCGCAGACTCGGTGACGGGCACATCGTGGACACCGGCCTCCGGAGCACAGGGCTCGGCGGGGTCCGCGGCCGCCGCAGGTCCTTTATCGCGCCTCATCGTCCCCGCCGCGCGGCGGCTCGAGTACTTCCCCTCCGAACGGAACCTCGTCTCCCCGATCAGGTCGGGCCGGCGGCGGACCACCGTCCAGTATTCCTCTCGTGCGTCCTCTTCGATCTCGACGACTCCGGGGTAGAGCCGATCCTGGCCGTCCTTGCGCGGCCGCGAGATCCAGTACTCGTCTCCCGTCTCCGCGTCGACGTAGTTGAACTTGAACCCGCCGCCCCGCATTGCGCGGAGGAGACGCCCGCCGTAGTACACACCGCGCCCACTCTTCGTGCGCGTCACGCGCCCGATACGTGCCGGTCCGCTCAGACCGCTTTTTCGCTCGATATAGAGAATCTCGACGCGCATGTCGTTCCTGCCCGCGTTGCAGCGCGGATCGCTGGGGCGAGGTCGTGCGATGTTATGCCGCATCCAGTTGCAAATGCCACGCAATATCAAAGAGCGCCAGATCGCCATACGAAGTCGCCGATCGCGTTGTGCGCTACCCGGGTGCTCACTCCCCCGATAGCGCACTGCAGACCGCCCCGTCGACGGTGAGCAGCTCCGGTGCCGGATTCGCGCCCCACGTGGTTCCCAGGAAACCGAGGACGACGGACTGGCCCGGTGGGATGCGACGGTTCCACTCGGCGTTGGTCGCGGTGACGCGGGCGCCCGATTGCGCGGCGACTGCATTCCACATCTGCGTCACCCGCTGCGCGCCGGTGAAGGACCAGGCGAGGTGCCAGCCGTCCAGGGCCTGGCTCCCACGATTGACGAGGGTGACCACGGTGAGGAAGCCGCCGGGCCACTCGCCGGCGATGGAGTAGCGGACCTGGCAGCTGGCGGGCGCCGTCGCCTCGGCGCGGCCCTGGTCGGCGAGGAAGGAGGCCACCCATGACAGGGCGGAGTTCCAGTTGATGGCGACCTCGTTGGTCGAGTAGGACTCGATGTCGTCGATGTAGCAGAACTGGGGCGCGCAACCGGTCAGCAATCGCTCGGCGATCGGATCTTGAAGGCCGGCGTTGGCGCCGCCGGAGATCGAGCCGGGCGGCGGATTCGGGAGATTGGGATCGAGCTGGTGAGAGTAGATGCGGGTGTGCTGGTTCTGCGAGCTCGCCTCTCCATAGCCGGTGACGTAGGAGTGGTTGAGCGCGTTTCGGCCGAAGATGTAGTCGACGCCTTCCAGCGCGCCTTCGCGGTAGGCCACGTTGCCGGTCAGGTCGTACGCGGTCGCGAGGACGACGACGTTGTTGAGGATGTTGCTGTTGCCGCCCCAGAAGTAGAAGTCTGCGTCGCCCGGCATCGGTAGGCCGTATGCCTCGGCGCGCAGCGTCGCGAGATAGGCGTCGGCGCCGGCCACCACCGATGCGCGGACGCGCTGGCGGTCGGCGGCTGGGAGGCCGCTGGGAACGGTGGCCAGGTCGAGCCGGGCCAGCGCGGCCATCGACGGCCAGCTGAAGCCGCTCGGGGCGAAGACATCCGCCGTGTGGTGCGGGGACGATGTCAGCTCGGCCAGGAAGGCCTGCTCGCCCGTGGTCAGGTACAGCTCGGTCGCGGCCCAGTAGAACTCGTCGGACACGTCCGCGTCGCCGTAGGCGCCGCCGCCGGTGCCGTCGGCGTCGCTGGCGAACATGGCCGGGTGGGCCTTCGCCGCGGCGAATGCGGTCCGGGCGGCCGCCAGCGACTGCGCCGCGAAGGCTGCGTCGTACGGGGCGAAGAGGCGGGCGGCCTGGGCCGCCACCGCCGCGAGGTTGAGAGTGGCAGCCGTCGACACCGGATGGAGCTCGCGCGGCTGGGGGTCGGCCTGCGGCTGGAGGGGCAGCCCGGTCCACATGGCGTCGTGCATCTTGTGGTGGACCATGCCCGCCAGAAGCCGCCCGGCCGGGACCTGCATGCGCAGCATGAACTCGAGCTCCCAGCGCGCCTCGTCGAGGACGTCGGGGACGCCGTTGCCGCGCTCGGGGACGCGGAGGGTGCTGTCCTCGAGGGCGCCCGGGGTCGCGGTCGGCGCCGTCTTCGTCCGCTCGAAGGCGCCGAGGAGCTGCGCGGTGGCGATGCCTCCGTTGACGACGTACTTGCCGTGGTCGCCCGCGTCGTACCAGCCGCCGCGCACGTCGAGGCGGTAGTCGCACAGCCCGGGCTGACAGGGCACGTCGGTGTCGCCCTGGTTGGGCGCCACGCCGAGGTGGCCGGCCGGGCGGGCGTACTGCTGCCCGACGAGCGCGCCGTCGATGGCGATGCCGCTGCGCTGGATGTAGAAGAACTGCAGCGCGTCCGATCGCAGCTGCCGATAGATGTCGCCGGCGATGTCGAACGGGAAGCTGGTCTCGCCGTCTGCCGACAGCGTGTATCCGGAGCCGGCCGCCGTGTGCGCGCTGAAGTCGATGGTGTGCACGCTCTGGCCCGATGCGGCGTCCATCCCGCGCGGTGTCGTCATGCCGGTCGCGACCACGGCGCCGGCGGCGTCGCGCAGCTGCCACGGCAGCGGCTGGGGCCCTTCGCTGACCAGGGTGGCGCGCTTGGGCCCGTCGGGCAGATAGCCGACCTGGTTCACGCGCACGCGCGGCCCCGTGTCGGGCTGGTAGACCGGGGGCGCGACGCCGCCGATCAAGGAGACGTCGTCGATGCAGAAGGACCACGACTCCGCGGCGCCGCCGATCTGGAAGGCGACCTGACCGGTCTGCGTGTCGGTCTGCGACGTGAACGTGAACGAGAGCTGCTGCGGCTCCGGTCCGAGCAGCACCGCCTGCGAGATCTCGGGAGTGAAGGGCGGGTCGGCCAGCTGCACGTTCGCGCGCACGCTCACCTGCGCGGTGGCCGAGGCGGTGAACGTCAGCGCGTACGACTCGCCGCTGATGAGCGGGATGTCGTTCTGTCCGATGATGGCGTCCCACGGATTGACCGTGCCGGCCGGAACGGTCGCGCACAGCTGCCCGTCGGCGACGGCGGCCGGCGAGTTGCCGGTCCACCACCACGGGGCGGTGCCGGAGTCGAACGAACCGTTCACCACCTGGTCGGCCCCCTGGGCCATGGCCGGCGAAGTGGACAGCCCGGTCAGCGCGAGAGCGGCCGCAACGGTGGCGACCAGCAAGCTGGAAATCCGGCGGTGCGAGGATCGGGTCATCATGATGGGGCCAGCCCTTTCGCCTGTCGGTCGCCCGGGAGTGAGCGGGCGAGGTCTGCGATCCGCGATCGGATGGATCGAGATCAGATCGGAGAGAGGCACCCGAGCCATGCATCGGGTCACGATCGAGCCCGGACCGGCGCGGACAGGTCGTCCGCTGTCGGGCAATCTGCCCCGCAGACGCGCCCGAGCTTCAGACGAGCGGAAAGCGCTCGCCCACCATGTCCTCCGACGCGCCCCACAGCCGTTCCGCGTTCTCCCCATCGAGCGCGTACGACTTCACGCCGTCCAGCGCGCCCGGGGTGTCGTTGACGGCGGCGACGTGGCAGTCCTCGAGGTAGAGGCCGCCGCGCCCCTCCAGCTCCGGAGCCGACGCGGCGAACACCGACGTGGCTGCCCCCGCCTCGATCGACTTCAACTTCATCGTCGGGTTCCGCGAGCGCACGAATTCCATGTCCTCGGCGTCGAGGTGACGGACGAGCTCGGTCATGATCCCCCCCGGGTGGAGCGCATTGGCGTGCACGCCGCTGGCGGCGAGGCGGCGCTCGAGGCCGACGGCGAGGAGAATGTTCGCCGTCTTCGACTGACCGTAGGACAGCCACTTCTGATACGGCCGGCGCTCGAAGTGGATGTCGTCGAACACCACCGGCGAGATGTGATGACCGCGCGAGCTCACCGAGACGACGCGGCTCGGGGAGCCATGTCGGAGCGCCGGCGCGATGAGGCAGGTGAGCAGGAAGTGGCCGATGTGGTTGGTGCCGAACTGCATCTCGAAGCCGTCCGCCGTCTTGCCGAACGGGCAGGCCATCACGCCGGCGTTGTTGACCAGGATGTGCAGGACCCGGTGCCGGTCGAGAAAGCGCCGCGCGAACGCGCGAACGCTCGCGAGCGACCCGAGCTCGAGCGCCTCCACCTCCACCTGCGCGTTGCCTGTCGAGCTGCGTATCGCCGCCGCCACCGCCTCGCCCTTCGGGACGTCCCGCGCGGTCAGGATCACACGCGCCCCCTTCTCGGCGAGCGCGCGCGCCGTCTCACGCCCGATCCCGCTCGAGGCGCCGGTCACCAGGGCCACCTTCCCGTTCATGTCGATTCCGTCGAGGACTTCGCTGGTCGTCGTGTCGCGGCCGAACTTCGAGACGTCGCGCATGGGGACCTCCTGAGTGGATCAGGTACCGCAGCCGTCGCGCCGGTCAAGGCCTGAAGGTCCGGCGGCGCGCCCTGCCGGGAGTCTCGCGCGGAGCTCGAGTCCGCGCTGAGCCGGGTATCCATTCGCGCAAAAGCAGCGCGTCGCCAGATGGGGCTTGCCGCGGCGACCTCCGGAGGCGCACAAAGGCTCATCGAGGAGGAACCCGATGGGCAAAACAGCTCGACACGCTCTCGTCATCTCGGTCTGTCTCGCCGTCTGCCTCGTAGTGACCATCTCGCGGGCCCGGGCGGCCGGTCCATCGCGCTGGATCGGCACCTGGAGCGCCAGCCCGCAGCCGGTGTGGAAACCGGACTTCTTCGCGCCGATCAAGTATCCGCGTACGCTGTGGAACCAGACGATCCGCCAGGTCGCGCGGATCACCATCGGCGGGCAGCGCGTTCGCGTGGTCCTGTCGAACGAGTACGGCGATCGCCCGGTGACCATCGGCTCCGCGCACCTCGCGCTGTCCGCCAGGGGCTCGGCGATCGTGTCCGGGTCCGATCGGGTCCTGACCTTCGGCGGCAGCCGGACGGCGGTCATCCCGCCCGGCGCGCCTCTCATGAGCGATCCGGTCGATCTCGCGCTGACCCCGCTGGCCAGCGTCGCGGTGACCATCTTCCTTCCCGACGCCACGCCGTTCACCACCTGGCACAACGACGCGCGCCAGACTGCCTATCTCGTCACGGGCGACAAGGCGGGCGCGGTCGACTTCAAGCCGGACGACCGCCCGGTCGCGCGCGCGTTCCTCAGCGACATCCTCGTGGAGGCGCCGCCGTCGGCGCGCGCGATCGTGGCGTTCGGCGACTCCATCACCGACGGCGACTGCTCGACGGTCGATGCCAACCGGCGCTGGCCCGACGTGCTGGCCGAGCGGCTGGTCAAGCGCGGCGGCCCGCCGGTGGCCGTGCTCAACCAGGGCATCTCGGGCGCCAAGGTGCTCGAGGACCGGATGGGGGTCAACGCGCTCGCGCGCTTCGATCGCGACGTCCTCAGCAAGCCGTATGTGGACACCGTCGTCGTCATGATCGGCATCAACGACATCGGGTGGGCGGGGGCGAAGCTCCTCTCGCCCGACGATCCGCCCGCGTCCGCCCGCCGCATCATCGCCGGCTATCGACAGCTGATCGATCGGGCGCACATGCACGGCATCAGGGTGATCGGCGCGACGCTGACTCCGTTCGAGGACTCGTTCAAGGGCGCCTTCGACGCGCTCGCCGACTTCTACAGCCCGGAGAAGGAGCGGACGCGACAGGCGGTCAACCGGTGGATCCGCGGGGGACGCGGCTTCGACGCCGTCGTCGATTTCGATGCGCTGATGCGCGACCCGAGGCGGCCGTCACGGATGCGGACCGCGTTCTCCTGCGCCGACCACCTCCACCCCAGCGACGCGGGCTACAAGGCGATGGCCGACTCGATCGACCTGCGCATGCTCGGCGGGCGCTGACGGGTGGCCGCGGGCGGTGCGACGTCCCCGTGAGACCGGTCGCAGGTCTCACTGGGATTCGCGCGCGGGCGGTCGAGCCGGAGAACGCCTGCGGCCGGCGTGGTCCCGACGCGCACGCGCAACCGTGGGATCGCGCGGGCGCTCGCGGAGGGGCGCGCCCGGCGCGACCACGGCGCGCGTGCGGCCAGGTTCTTGCTCTGACGGATCGGTGACCATGACCGGCTTTCCGGCGCTCGTGCTCCGGCGGCGGTCAGAAAGGCACCGACATGCACCGATCCAGTCGATGGCGCACCCGGCTCTTCCTCCTCTCCCTCTGCGCGGCGCCATCGCTGCTCGCCGCGCCGCGCGCGACCACGGCGGCTCCTCCCGAACCTTGCCGCGGCGACGTGTTCAAGTGCGCCGAGGAGACTCTCGGCGTGGACCTGGACGTCGAGATCGGCGAGCAACCCGAGGTCGTGGTCTTCGGCACCCGGCTCGTCATCTACTGGTGGGACGGCGACTGCAAGATCCGGCAGGTGGTCATCGTGACGGTCGCCAACCTGCCCCAGCTGCAGGACATCATGCGGCCGCTGGGCGCGAACGAGTGGAACGCGCTGGGCGAGCTGAGTCGCGCCGACTACCAGGCCGCGCTGGCCGACGGCACCCTGCACCTCCTCTTCGCCGAGCCGCCCGAGGTGGAGGGGTGCAAGGCGGTCAACCCGTTGCCGCCGTGCGAGCTGCCCTGGGGGGCGATCTCGATCGACGTGATCCCGTGGCCGGACGAGGAGATCTTGCTGATGAGCAGCCTGGAGCCGGTCGAGAACCCCGAGTTTTGCTTCTCCGTCGACCTCGAGCGGGGGCCCATCATCGGCCCGGTGCCGGAGGTGATGGTCCCGTTCTTCTTCCTGGACGCGAAGGATGTCGGCCGGGTGACCAGGCTCCTGAACCGGCGCTGAGCGTGGACGCGCGGATCGCTGCGTCGACGGTGTCCACGCCGCGCGATCGCCGCCGGTCAGTGCCTGGCGCGTGCTGCGAGGGCCAGGTCGTGCTGGACGGCCGCGTAGGCCGGCTTGGGCTGGAAGCTCTCGTCGAGCAGACAGGCCGCCCCCTCGCCGTCGAAGAACCCCGGCACCCAGGAGTACTTGTCGGTGTAGCCCCAGACGGTGAACGAGTTGCAGCCGCGCGTCAGCAGGCAGGGCTGAAGCAATGAGTGATAGCCCTGCGACTGCGACTGCAGCTTGAAGACGTCGGTCGGCAGCGGCATGCGGACATCGGCCTCGGTCACCGCGATCTCGAGGCCGAGGTTCGCGAAGCGCTGCATGTTCTCCTGGACCCGTGTGTCGAAGCCGAACTGCGCACCCAGGTGACCCTGGAACCCGATGCCGTCGACAGGGATGCCCCGCCGGCGCAGGTCCTGCACGGCGGAAAAGGCGGCGTCGCTCTTGGGCCCGAAGAACTCCAGGTTGAAGTCGTTGTAGAACAGCCGCGCCCCGGGGTCACCCATGCGCGCCCAGCGGAACACGTCGGCGAAGTAGTCCGGACCGAGCGCCCGCAGCCAGATGGTGTCGCGCAGGGTGCCGTCCTCGTTGAACGCCTCGTTGAGGACGTCCCACTGCTGGATCTTGCCGCGGAAGTGGTGAGCGGTCTCGATGATGTGCTCGCGCAGGATGTCGCGCAGCTCCGCCGGAGTGAAGTCCTGCTCGTTGACCCAGGCCGGGATCTGGTTGTGCCAGACCAGCACGTGTCCGCGGACCACCATGTGGTGGGCTCCGGCGAAGGCGACGAGCGCGTCGGCCTGCTGGTAGTCGAAGACGCCCGGCTCGGGCTCCAGCGTCTCCCACTTCATGACGTTCTCGGCCGTCACCGACGAGAACTCGCGCTCGATGGTCTCGCGATAGGTCTGGTCGGCGGCGAGGGCGGTCATGTCCACCGCGGTGCCGATGCGTATGCCGGCCGGATGTGCCAGGTCGCGCAGCGGGCGCTGGGTGATCGGCGTGGGCGGATCGCCGTGGTGGCCGTCGGCGAGCGCGGTGGCCAGGCCGGCCAGGCTCGCTCCGCCAAGACCCATGACAAGCAGCATGACGAAAGTGGATTGCTTCGACATCGGGCTCAACCTCCAGAGAGTGGCCAGCGCGCGAATGCTGGAGCCACGCTAGACCTCCACTTCTCGTCCAGTCAATTGCCAATGTCGATGAGAGGCAAACAGGCTGGTCCGGAGCTGAGGCTCGAGATCGAAAGTTTCGGAGAATCGGGTGTCGTCCAGTCGGATCGACGCGAGCTCGCGCCAGCGTCGACGGCCTCTTCTGGCCCATGGTCAGCTTCTGGCATATTCGACGCCATGAAGTGGGCGATCCTGGCGGTGCTGTTCGAGGTGGCCTGTTCGACGCCGGGGCGCGCGGCGCCGGAGCTGATCGGCAAGTGGTCCGCCGGCCAGACCGACCCGGATGGAGTGCACGGGACCAGCGCCACGTGGGACTTCAGGCCGGATGGAACGTTCGAGATGTCCGGCTACCCGCCGATCCTCGTCAAGGGCCGCTGGCAGGTCACGGAGCGGGCGCCCGGTCGACTGCGGCTCCAGCTCACCGAGCAGGAGATGTCGGCCCCCGGGATGGACAGCTCTCGATGGGACGATCAGAACGACTGGGGCGATCTCACCGACGGCGGGCGCACGTTCCGCTTCGCCGGCAAGACGCTGCGCAGGGCCGCGCAGCAACCGTGAGCGCGAGCCCGCCTGGCCCACGCGGCAGCCCGGCCTGGCTCACGCGGCAGCGATGGCGACCGCCCGTCCATCTCGTATCTTCTCGTCATGAGCGATCTGCAGTGCCCGGCGACCATCCTGCTCTTCGCGCCTGAGTCCGTCGCGGCGGGAGGCGCACAGGCGATCCTCGAAGCCAGGCACCTGTCCGGTGTCTTCGTCGCGTCTGCCGTCGCCGCCGACCCGAGCGGCGGCGCCGCCGCCGCCATGCTGGCCGACGAGAGGGCGTGGCGTCTCTCCACTCTGCCCGACGTCGCGGATGGCGCGAGCCTCGCCCGGGCCATCGATGATCTGGCCGACCTCCACCGCGGCGAGACGATCGCGGTCGTCGGCAGCAGGGACATGATCCAGGACATGCTCGGGGACGACAGCGCGGGGCCGGACCCGATCACGATCGCCGTCGACAGCTCGGGCTGGGTCGTGAGCCGCGGCGGGCGCCGCGCCTGATCCGGGGTCAGAGGTCGGCGGTCAGCACGACGGCGGGTGGAGTGATCGGTCCGGCGGGGTGTGCGATGCCCATGCTCTTCCACCTGCCGGTGCGCCAGCGCCAGAGGTTGATGCCGGCGCGGATGATCTCGTCGGCGGCGAAGCACGCCCAGAAGCCGACCAGGGTCAGGTGCCAGAAGTGGTCGATCGCGTAGATGACCGGCAGGATGCCCCAGATGCACACGATCGCGACGGCGAGGGGAAACCGCGCGTCGCCGACCGTCTTGAGGCTGAAGCCGCCGATGATGTTCACGGCGCGCGCGGGCTGGTAGCACACCGCCACCAGCAAGAGCGTCGCGCCGAGGTGCTGCACGCCCTCGTCGCGCGTGAAGATCGCCAGCACCTGGCCCGAAAACAGCCACAGGGCGCCCGCGTAGATCCCGGCGACGGCCGTGCCCCAGCGGATCGCGCGCCAGTACAGGCGGTCGACGTCATCGAACCGCCGCGCGCCCATCCAGTGCGCCAGCAGGATCTGCGAGCCGAGCGCGAGGGACAGCGAGAACGCGATCTGGAACGACTGGGCGCGAGCGGCATAGGTGCCGGCGGCCATCGCGGTGTCGCCCAGCTTGATGACCATCGATGAAAGGACGATCTGCTGCACGCAGTAGCTGAACGGCTCGAATGCGTTCGACACCCCGATGCGCAGCATCGGCCGGACGACGCCGAGCATGTCGCGCCACGCGCCGCTCAGATGGAACTTCACGCGCAGGCCCGCGTGGACCAGCCAGATCGCGATCGCCATCGCCGACGTGACGCTGACGACCGAGGCGGCGACGACTCCGCGCACGCCCCAGCCGAGTCGCAGCACGAACAGAGCCGCCAGCGCCATGTTGAGCCCGGCGTTCACGAACGAGCTGTACATCAGCCAGTGCGTCATGCCGCGCGACGAGAGGACGGCGTTGTAGGCGACCAGCACGCCCATCGGAATGAAGTAGGCGCTCATCGCGCGGAGATAGGTCGCTCCGACGGCGTTGTCCGCCGCGCTCAGGCCCATCCATCGCCCGACCCCCTCGCCGGAGCCGAGGAGGAAGGCCGCGAACAGCGCCGCCATGGTCGCCGTGCAGACGAGGTTGACCATGTAGGCCGGCACGACGCGGTGGTGCTGCTGCGCTCCCATGAACTGCGAGGCCACCGACACGCCGGTGCCGGCAAAGACCGGGATGACGAACGCCCCGATCCAGACCACGGGCATCAGCTGGCCCACCGTGCCGGCCACCGAGTCGCCGAGGCGACTGAAGAACCACAGATCGACGAGGAGCACGGTCCACTGCGTGATCTGCTGCAAGAAGACGGGGCCCGTCAGTCGAAAGAGGCTCTCCGTGCGAAGCGTGTGTGTCGTCATGCCGGCGGCGATCGCGATGGACACGGAGTGTAGCGTGCCGCTCGCGCACCGCCCGACCGTGCGATCGGTCCGATCAGTCCGCCCTGAGCGCCACGATCGGATCGACGCGCACGGCGCGGCGCGCCGGCACCCAGCAGGCGGCGACCGCCGCGCCGGCGAGCGCGAGCCCCACCACCACGAACGTGATCGGATCGCCCGGGCCGACGCCGTAGAGCCAGCTCGCGATGAGGCGCGCGAGGGCGAGCGCGGCCGCCGCGCCGACCGCGACGCCGCCGAGCGCCATGACCGCCCCCTCGCCGACGACCATCCCGAGCACGGCGCGCGGCCGGGCTCCGAGCGCCACGCGGATCCCGATCTCTCGGGTCCGCTGCCCGACCGAGTACGCGGTCACGCCGTAGATCCCGGTCAGCGCGAGGACGAACGCGACCACCGCAAAGACCGCCAGCAGGACCAGGCTGAAGCGGCGGCCGTCCAGCGTCGAGGCGGCGATCTGCTCGAGCGTGCGGATCTCGGCCGGCAGCTCCGGGTCGAGGCGCTGGAGGACCGCGCGGAGCTCCGGGATGAGCCCGAGCGGATCGGCCCGTGCGCGCACCACCACCGAGAGGGTGGGCGGCGGCGGCCGCTGCATGGTGGAGGCGTAGACGGTCGGCCGGAACGCGGCGTCCAGCCCGCTGTCGCGCACGTCGCCGACGATGCCGACGACGTTGAGGAGGCGCGAGTCGCCGTCCATGTTGCCGAACTGGATGCGCTGGCCGATCGCGTCGCCATCGGGCCAGATCGCGCGCGCCATCGACTGGCTGACGACGGCCACGTGCGGGGCCGAGGCGATGTCGCCGGGGCCGAACAGTCGGCCGCGCAGGAGCGGGATCTGCATGGTCTGGAAGTACCCCGGGCTCGCGACCCGGTACTCTGCGTCGCCGGTCCGGCTGCGATCGTCATCGATGAGAAAGGTCCCGTTCGCGCCGTCGCCGCCGAGCGGCAGCGCGTTCGCAGCGCCCACCGCGGTGACCCCGGGGAGCTCGCGGATGCGGCCCATGAGCTCGACGTAGAGGCGCCGCACGCGCTCCTGGGCCGCCGGGTCGGTCTTGGTCAGCGTGGTGGTCGCCGTGACCGAGAGGTCGATCGCGACCGCGCCGGCGCCGCGGAAGCCGGGATCGACGGCGATGAGCCCGGCGAAGCTGCGCGCGAGCAGGCCCGCGCCGGTGAGCAGCGTGAACGCCAGCGCGACCTGCGCGACGACCAGCCCCTTGCGCAGGCGCGCGCGGGCGGCGCCCGCGGTCCTCTGCCCGCCCGCCTCCGCGACGGAGGCGCGCAGATCGACGCCGGAGCCGCGCAGCGCGGTCACGAGCCCGAGCGCCACGGCGACCGCGATCGACAGGCCGGCGGTGAATGCGAGCGCGCGCAGGTCGATCGAGATCTCGCCGGCGCGGGGGAGCGCTGCGCGATCGAGGCCGAGCAGGAGGTCGACCCCGGCGACCGCGAGCAGGACGCCCAGCCCGGCTCCCAGCAGCGCCAGGAGGAGGGCCTCGGTGACGAACTGCCGCACCAGACGCGGCCGGGTGGCGCCGAGCGCGGCGCGAAGTGCGATCTCCTTCTGGCGCGCCGCCGCCTGCGCCAGCATGAGGTTGGCGACGTTGGCCACCGCGATGAGCAGGAGCAGGCCGACCGCCCCGAGCAGGATCCACAGCGCGCGCCCGGCGTCGCCGACGATCTGATCCTGGAGCCGGATGAGCGCCATGTCGGCCGCGTCGGTCCCCTCGCCGAGCTCCTTCTTGAGCCGGACGGCCACCGCGCTCACGTCGGCGCGCGCCTGCTCGAGGCTCACGCCGTCGCGGAGGCGGCCCACCACGCTCCAGTTGTGCGCGGTGCGGGCGCCCCCGCCGCCGAGCCGCTCGCGCGCGACCCACACGTCGCCGCGCCCGGGGAAGTCGAAGCCGGGCGGCATCACGCCGACGACCGCGTAGCTCTCCCCCTCGACGCGGACGCCGCCCAGCTCCGGGCGAGCTCCGAGCGCGCGCCGCCAGAAGTCGTGGCTGACCAGCGCCACAGGCGGCGCCGCCGCGGTGCTCTCCTCCGGCAGGAGCGTGCGCCCCACGATCGGGTGGATGCGGAAGACGCGAAACAGATCGCGGGTGGCCGACACGACCACGGCGCGGACCGGCCAGGTTCCGCCGGTGACCGTCTCGACGGCAACCGCGTACTCCGCGACCGAGTCGAACACGCCGGTGCGGGCGCGGACGTCCTGGTAGTTCGCCTCCGCCACTCGCATCCGGTGGCCGTCGCCGGCGACCTCGCGCAGCTCCACGATCCGGTCCGCGCCCGGATAGGGCAGAGGGCGGAGCACGACGGCGTCGACCGCGCTGAACACGGCCGTGCACACGCCGATGCCGAGGGCGAGCGACACGACCGCGGCGGTGGCGTAGGCCGGCCGCGCCCGCAGCACGCGCGCGGCGTGGCGGAGGTCGCGCCAGACGGCCTCGAGCAGGGGGAGCTGCCACACCGCGCGCGCGTCCTCCCGGGCGATGGCGATGCTGCCGAGCTTGCGCCGGGCGGCGCGGATCGCCTCCTCCATGGACATGCCGGCGGCCACGTTGCCCTCGATCTCGAGGTCGAGGTGCGCGCGCAGCTCGTCGTCCAGGTCCCGCTCGGCCCGGCGGCGGTCGAGGCGGCGGACGAGGTAGCCGAGGTGGGTCCAGAGCGACATCTCAGACCTCGCCCCGCTCCGGCGCGGCGAGCACGCGGGCGATCGCCTGGGCCAGCTGCTCCCACCTCGTGCTCTCGGCGCCGAGCTGCTTGCGGCCCGCCGCGGTGAGGCGGTAGTAGCGGGCGCGCCGGTTGTTCTCGGAGGTCCCCCACTCTGCCGTGATCCAGCCGCGCCGCTCCAGCCGCTGCAGCGCCGGGTAGAGCGAGCCGTGGTCGACGCGCAGGACGTCGCCCGACGTCTCCTCGATCGAGTGGGCGATGCGGTGCCCGTGGGCCGGCCCGGGCCGCAGGGTGCGCAGGATCAGGAGGTCGAGCGTCCCCTGCAGGAGATCGATCCGCTCGCGTTCCCTTCGCCGTTCGGTCATCGGGTCTCCAGTAGAGCGTCTACCGGAGATTCGGACGGCTCAGGTAGAATGTCAAGGGGAGCGCGCGAGACGGCGGCCGCCGGCACGGCAATGTCCTCGCGCGCCCGTTCTCGCGATGTCATACGATCCAGCCCATGCCGACCTCGTGGCTCGTCTGGTGTGCCGCCGCGACCGCCGTGACCGCCGCGTGCGGCTCGACCGCGCAACCAGGGGCGCCAACGCAACCCGCGCCGCCACCCGTGACCCGTTCCGCCGAACCCGCACCGCCTGGCGAGCCGCCGGCCGCGCGCCAGTTCGCGGCGTGGCTGG
>Ga0126377_10000733_pt1 | contig 20620 bp, 10 predicted proteins | sample PanSoiMetPlot_22_FD_92647 | JGI IMG/M metagenome (GOLD analysis project Ga0126377, IMG submission 92647) | Tropical forest soil microbial communities from Panama - MetaG Plot_22 | ecosystem: Environmental > Terrestrial > Soil > Tropical forest > Bulk soil | place: Panama | collected 2016-02-17 | reverse complement strand
CTGGATCTGAAGACAAATCAGGAAACGCCTCTAGCCGAAAAACGCAGCGTCGACGATCAATTGGAATGGCTGGATAACAATCACGTGCTTTACTCACTTCCGGAAACCGAAACCGGCTCCTCCGCCAGCACCGACATTTGGGTGGCGGCCATCGACGGCGCCAGCGCTCCCAGACTCTTCCTCAAAAAGGCATATTCCCCGTCGATGGCGTCATTGCCTTAGGGTCTGTCTATCTCATGAACAGACTATCGCAACCTGAAGACCATAAATCCATAGTCTGTTTCAAATCCGAAAATCTGCTCCAGATGCTTCCAGCGATAGTGCTCGAACGTCGCCCAGTTCTGTTGCTGAACCTGATAGTCCGGATCAATCCGAAGCCCTTGTCTCCCCAACCATCCGGATAGGAATGCGCCCTGGCTCATGTCGCCTGAGGGACCGCTCCCCTTCCTACCCTCTCTAGCGACGAAGCGGAAGAGCTCAGGAAAATAGACAATGTGGGTGATTCCCCGCTGCTTAAGCTGTTGATGGACCTCCTCCAGGCTATTGCAGCGAATCAGCAGCCTCCTCCATTCGATAGAATCCCACCCGCCCTCGGCGACGTATTCGCGCTGTAGATCGTAAGCGGTCTGATCGCCGATCATCATCACTCGCGCGTCGGGCGGGAGGTTCCGGTTGATAAAATCCAGCGGCTGGTAGTAGTACCTTGTCGACTTGAGGTATTCACTGCGAGAGACTTCGCCGCTCAGAAAACTGAAGACCTTCTTTTCAGTCATTCCCTCCACGCTCAATCTCACCGTCCAGGCCAGCGCCAGCCCGACGACGCATGTTGGCAATAGAAGCGCAGTGGGGAGCCATTTTCTTAAGCGTTCCGCCAGCGCAGTCAAGGCGTATGCGGCCACCACTGTCATTGGCGGGTAAAGCGGGAGCAGGTACCTACCCAACCATGCCCCCCTGACGCTGATCAGGAAGAATGATGCGGTCAGCAATAGCAGCCAGACGACCTGCCTGCGTAGAGGCGCCAGCGCGAGTAACGGGAAGAGTAAGAACAGCCAGTTGGGAAAGTGACGCGGCTCGGCCATGTTGTAGTCGTCCGGTCTGGTGAAGTACTCCCAAAACCGCAGCGGCTGTCGCTCTGGCCTCAGCGCCGCCGCCTGCTTGAGCGCCTGTTCCTGCATTGCCACGACGAACGGAATCTCCCGCCGCGCCCTCTCGTAGTGGGTCGCTATCTTCCTTTCGTCTTCTTCGTCGAAGTAGCGAACCCTTCCCTCAGCGTATTCGGAGACCTCTCCGGTGAAGAAAGGGTAAGCGGGATTCCGGAACCAGACTGCGTTTTTGATATACCACGGCGCCGCGACTGCCGTAGCAATCAGAGCGTAAAGAACGCCGTTCCGAATCAGCGCGGAGACGCTATTCTTCTTGAGCAGGCTTTCAGTCAAAAACATTACGCCGAGCAGCGCCAGCCAGACCGCCGCCGTGTACTTGACTCCAAGGCTGAACCCGCCGAGCGCGGCGGAAGCGATCAGCCAGCCCAGCCTCTGTGTCTGCCGCCAAACCATCAGCGCATAAGTCGTCAGAAAAAGCATTCCGGCCAGCGAGACGTCAATCCGCGTCGTTATCGCGACTTCAACTGCCATCCCGGAAGCGAAGAAGGCAAACAACGCCACAAATCCTGTATGACGGTTTATGAATCGTACGCAAAACGCGTATACCGCCATGGCGGTCGCGAACGCCAAAACAAGACTGAACAGCTTAGCTGCGATATCGGCCTTCGCCAGCAAACAGATGGCGTAGACCATGTGGATCAGGAACGGCAGATTGCCGGAGAAATTGTCCGTCACCGGAAATATCCGCCCGCGTTCCACAAAAGCCTTCGTTACCGGGAGGTGGTAGATCACTTCGTCAGGCATGATCGGCGGGATCGCAGCGCGCGTCAGAAGCAACGCCAACAACCCACAAAACAGGAGAACGATAACCTGATGCGAGTGTGACGATTCGGCGAACGCAAAGATATTGCGGGGCAGTTCGACAAGTCGATGGACCGCTTTGAATGAGACGGCGGCAAGGACGGCGAGCAATGAAATGACCGGCAGCGGAGTCAGAAGGCCGGTCAGCCCCAGTCCGAGTATCGCCAATCCGACAGCGCCGGTCCCTAGCATGATAGAGAAGGCTACTTCCTCCGCCTGGTCTGCGAAAACGATCGACAGCCTGCGGCTGATTGTCAGACCCACGCAGTATGTAAGAGCCGACAGCAATCCCGCGAGCAAAAGTTCAAACAACCGCTCGGTCAGAAATTGGAATCCTTTGACGTCCAGGGCGTTGGGGGCGATTCGCAGATGTTGAAGCAATAGTCCGAGGCCGATGACGAACGCCGTTACCACGATAACCACGCGTATTATTCCAGCCGAACTTGTTGTGAATCGAATTTCCTTTGACGCACTATCCTCTAGCATGGGTAAGTTAACAGGTCGATCAGGTCATAGGCTGTCGGGAGCTTTTGTCGGCAGCGTTGCAGTCGCACTGCCGCGCCGGAACGGTATGACCGCCAGACCACAAAGCAGAATCAGGGTAGCGATTGACCCCCACAATCCTGCTTTGTCAAAGGCAGTCCGTCCATAAGTGATCGTGGCAGGCCCGGTAACGAAGGTGAGCGTTTGAAATGGTGTAGCGGCATAGATCTCTTCACCGTCTTGTCTGCGCCAATTTGGATGGTATGTCGTGCTGATGAGTACAGGGACGCCGTTCGCCAACTCAGGAGGGGCAAGGCGCCCCGGATCAATCCGAACCTGGTTCCGCGCAATCTCGCCCGAAACGGCGTCGCCTTTCCCGGCGACGCCGGAAGAAGAAAAGGCGATGACCGGTATCTTCGTCTCATTCAGGACTTTCTGGATCTCACGCCAGGTCCGGCGGATTTCACTCGCCCCCAGCCGCAGGCGTGGCGTGTCGGAATTCAGCCACACGCCGTTCGGTTCCGGCCTCCTATCAATGATCCGCGCGCCTGGAAACTCACTGATCTGCGCCTGAATTCGCCGGAACAAAGAGTCTTCCGATGAAAGCAGGATCAATGTGCGCCGCTGCGCATAATCGCGTAGTTTACTGTACGCCCGTTCCTCGTCATGGCAATCATACCTATCCAATATCAGCGCGCCGAACCGTTCGAGATTCTGCAGCCGGTCTATCTTCTGTTCCGTCGAACGGGCGATAAGCACGTCGAACCATCCACTGGTGAACTGCTCCTCGGCGAAACGCACGTAATCGTACTCGTCACTCCGGCGAAGCTTGACCGAAAAGTCACTTACGACCAGCGCGGGACGGTAAGCGAGCGGGCGCACCTGCGGCTCGGGATCGCGCGGCAGCGTGAAAACGGCCCATACGCCGAAATCCCTGCGGTTGCTGAAGACCGCCTCCCGCATCAACCGATCTTTGGTTTTCGAAGAGGCGACGACCACGTATTTGACGCCCAGCAACCGTGCCCGCTCAAGATGGCCGGCGAGAGGCTGCTCTTGGAAGTCCAGGTCGGCGCCCAGCGTGGCGCTGATGCCGAAGTTGTTGGTGAAATCGGAAATCGCCCCGATCAGCGGATCGGTGAAGAGTGAATGAGCCGACGCCTCGCGGAAGGCCGTGCTGAGCGTCTCGTTGCCCTGCGCGCCAAGCAGCGCGGCCAGCGTCCTGCCATCAATCGCGTAATCTGACGTCACTTCCCCGTTAAAGTCGGCGGCGCCGACCAGATACCTGCCGTCGCTGTGCTGTCGCGCAAACTCCAGCACGCCACGAATCGCTTCATAGTTCAGATCGCTGCCGTCCGAAAGATAAAACGTGGGCTCCTTTACCATGCGGAAAGAGACCATCGTGCTGAGCGCTAGAATCAACACCAGACAAACCATCACAGGGCGGCTAAGCCAGGGTAGATCAAGCCGCCCTGTGGAGGACAGTTCTACCCTGGGAGCGCAGGCATCCTTGCCTGCGGGGTTCTGGGGAAGATCAAGCCGCTCTGCGGAGAACAGTTCGGCGGATTGCTGTTTCTCCCTGATCATATTGACAACGGATTGCCATGCGGCTGCCACCGCATAACCTGCAGGGATAGTCAGAAGAAACATTAACGTCGAAAGAAAGCGGACCGGTTGCACGGGGAGCCACCTTGGAGCAACAGAAGCCGAGAGTATTGTTACCGCCGCTAACAACAGGCATCCGAGCAGAAACGGGCGGGTAGCAGGCGTCGGCTTCCGGCGCCAGATGATCGCCCCCAAGACCGCAAGTCCATAGAAGCCGAGCGTTGTAGGCAGGAACAGGCGGCTGAGCGGTTCGGTCACCGGACGGGTGACGAAAAACTCAGCAGAATGGATCAGCGGAGCAAGCCAGAAGAGCGTCAGCCCGACAGCCAACAACGGCGAAACGATCAGCGCAAGTAGACGGCGTCGGGAGCGGTCGCGGACGGCGGAGTTTTCAGCTTTGCCGTAATTGAGCAATTCATCGGTAACCGCGGCGGCTCCCAATAAAATCGCGGTAACGGCGTTAAAGAAATTCGCCAGCACGCACAACGCCAGCAGCAATGCCGAAAGACAAATGCGTCTGGAGTTATGATCGGCGTTCATGTAGCAGAAATACCAGGCGATCAGCAGGCAGAAACCGAGCGGCTGGGTGTAGAGGCCCCCGGCGAAAGTTCCGATATAACTCAGACCAATAACACCAAGGGAGGAGTTGGTAATTAAAGGCAATGTGAGAAGCGTCGCGCACAATGTAACCAAACGATTTTGACTAGAAAGTTTGGCCGCCAGCAGCCACAGCGCCGCCGGCAAGAGGAGTAATGGAAGGATCAGGACGAATTTGAACGCCAAATCGAAGGACGCTATGCCCGAGTGACGAAGTAGAGAAATTATCCAGTAAAACAACGGGGGATAGAAATTCGGCAGTGGCATTCCACCGTAATACGCCTGTGACCAGCCAAATGTATCGGGGAATTCCTCCTGGCAATAAACCCGAGCAATCCCGTAGTGCCCACCTCCATCCCATGAGCGCGGCACATACCCTCGCCATGTCAATCCGCCGGACATTGCCTCTCCCAAAACTAGCAACGAGATAGCAGCTAAAGACGCCGCCAGCCAAGTTTTGACATGTTTTTCTTTGGCGATCCTGGCGAGATAAACACTGGTGTTTTTGATGAAGAGATGATTCACTGTTCGCCCTTTTGGCTTAATCCCTTGCTCAACCTGTCGACAGGGTAATTGCCATGCCTCCTGAGCAGACCTCAATTAACCCCATTTATACCTGAATCCGTCTGCACCATAATCCTCTCTATACCCGAATGCTTCTAGGCTTCTATTTTCTGGCTCTCTGAGCGGAAATTCCTTAATAACTTCTGCTACTCTATTATTTCCATAAGAGGCAGCCTCAGTAAATAAGCTTTGTGGATCGATGCCAATCTTCTGTGCGCCATGGTAAAGAGGGGCTAGCTTTGTCAGATTATCACGCCAATCAATCTTGTAATTCTCGATAATTAGCGAAAGTAATCCATCCAATAATCTTTCACGCGATTTCTCACGGACACCTAAGGCCGCCATGCGTTCCGCGAAAGTAAGTAAGGTATACGTGTTTCTTTCAGAAGTAAGTGATAGCGCAGTTTTGCGCTCTTCGGGGGAAAGCCTTTTATATAACTCTATCAATTTGCCCACCACATAATCCAATTCGCAAGGAATTGGTTGAGATGAGTAATCTGGATGTTCACTGTCTATTAGGTTATCTAATATGTTCTTCAGCTCATTTTCTATATTCATCATGCAGCCATCCTATCTGCCACTTACGTAGGTTCACAGGGCGCTGATTAACGCTAGGGTTACTTACAGCGGTTTTCGGACAAGCGTCCAGATTAACGGTAATTTCGATCAATACTCATCGGCGTCTCAAGTAACTATCAGCCTAATACTAAACTGAAAAACTGCTGTAAGCTTAATGGCATAATTTTCGTCAATCTGTCTTGCGAAATTGTCGACAGAAGACTCTTAATCTCATGGCGGCGGCAACAACCACTCACCAACTCGCCTATAACCAGCTTTTGTTAGCTGGGCTACTTCTCTGGCGAAAACGGTTCCAGCTTTGGCAGTCTTTTCAAGCATGTATACGGGTACGCGCCTAGAAATTAAACTTTGCACCCAACGGTCATTTACAAAAATATTCCAGAGACCCTCGGGCACCTCTAGATTTGTTATGTTTTTTATTCCCGAATAGAGACTTGTAAGCGCCCTTGGGCCTATGACGGCAATTTCCTCCGCCGATTTAAAAGTTAAAGTAGTCGCGCTCCCCCCTACCCCAATGGGAAACATCATGATAGAAATAGCTACCTCTCCTATCATCTGAACAACTGGCGCGGCTCTTTCGGATTGATCTATCAATTGACCATTGCCGTAGAATACCGCATTGGCGAAGTCAGTGCCAAAGTCACCCAAAATTTCGTATTTCCCTATGAATTCCCCGTTCAGATAAACATTCCCCTTCATCATCCCAGAAAGCGTTATGTTCGGATCATGTTTGAAATATTTTCTGAACTCGGCATAAGTGATATCTGTATACTTATCAGTGCTGGTACCCTCCGGTGTTGTTAATCTGACCATGGCGCCTGGTAGAGATGCGACATGAGCAATATACCCCGCCTTCATATCCGGCGACATGTAAGCCCAGGGATTCATCCATCTGTCATAGGGATCGCTCGGATTCGGCGATCCAGCCCCCAGTCCTTCTGGATCATTCTTATTGACCGAGTCACTCTGTACATAGGCGTACAGGTTCAGACTCTGCGGGTCGGTAATGTCCGCCGCCGTCAGCCCAGCCGGGTCAGGCTGACTGAACCGCCCGAGGTTGTAATGGTACATTCGCGCCCGGGCGTAATCCAGATTCGACTCCCAGTCGCGCTGGTACGTCGCGTACTTGCGCGGGTTCAGGTACGTCTGCCCATTATCCGCAGTCTCGTATATTATCTGCCCGTGCGGGTCCATCTCGACACGGTAGACCACGTGTCCGCTCGCGTCCGTAAGCTTACGCCCGCTCCCCAGGTGATCCTGATGGACCCAGTAAAAGGCATAGTCGCAGCTCTGCAGCGCCAGCAGTTCCCCGCCCGCGTTGTAGACGTAGGCCCGGAAAACTCCGTTGCTCGTCAATTCCAGCACTGGCTGGTTGAGCACGCTGGACCAGAGATAGAAGAACGGCCCGTACCCGCCCGCCACATGGCGGAGGCGCTTGCCGTCGCCGTCGTATTGGTATGTGCTCCGGCCACCGCTCCCGACCTCATTGAGCAGGTTCGCGGCGTTGTAGCTGTAGGTGTTCCACGTGTCCTGCGTCAGGTTCCCTGCCGAGTCATATTTATACCCGGTGTTGCCGATTCGGTTGGTCGCCGGCGCCCCGCTCGCGTTGGTCGCGAAGCTGATAATGTAATTCGGATTCTCGCCGCCCGTACCGGACACCTGCTTCAGATTCCCCCACGCGTCATAACTGTAATTACGCTCGTAGGTGTACGGCGCGCCGCCGCCCGCCCTCGCGCTCATCAGCCGGTTCTGGTCGTCATAGCTGAAGGACGTCGAGTAGGCGCTGTCCATGTTGTCCGTAATCCTCTGAAGCCGCTCGTTGTTGGCGCCGCCGTTGTAGTAATCGTACTGCGTGTCGACGATCGTCTCCTCGGTCGGGCGGCCAGGAGTCCAGACCTTCATCCTCGTCATCTGCTGGCGCGCCGCGTCGTAGCTTACCGCCAGGGAGCGCCCGTTGCCGTAGAGGGCGCTCTTGACTGCGCCGAAGCTCCGGTAGATGATCTGGTCGACGACGTTCGTCGCGTTGTTTGAGGAAGCCCCACTGATCAGGTTTGTGCCGACCCCCGTCATCGCGCCGACATGGTTCCACCCGTAGTTGACTCTCTTTGTCCAGGAGCCGGCGGTGTAGATAACCCCATTCAAACCGCCGGCGAAATTCCATTCGTAGCCGATCTGGATCGTTCCTATGTTCAGCCCGTTGAAGCTGCGAGTCTCGGTCTGCAGCCGGTGGTACTGGTCGTAGACATACGTGGTCGAGCCGGCGCCATCATTCATTGAAGTGCGCGCGCCGTACTCGTCGTAGCTGAAGCTGACGCTCGGAGTCGAGCCGTCGTTGTAGCTGATCCCGGTCGCCAAGCCGCGATTATTATAGGTGAAGGTGGCGGTGTGGTACGTGTTCCCGCTGACGATCCGGTCATTGCTCACCGTGTTCACCCAGTCATTGATGTAATAGGTGTAAGCCCGCCTCCCGGCCTCCGGCGTCGTTTCGCTTACTAACCGACCGTATCCGTCGTACTCAAATGTGCGGTCCTGATGCGCGGCGCCGCCTCCGTCGTAGTGCTCGATTTTCGTGAGCAGGTCGCGCAAATCATAAGTGTAGACGGCTTTACTGTATGTGGCGCCCGCGGCGGTCAGATTATGCGCCTCTTTCAGCCGCCCTAGAAAATCGGAGACCATCCTGCGCTTTTTGCCGCGCTCGTCGGTCACCGTCACCGTCGAGGAACCAGCGCAGCCGCAGCCGTTATAGTTGAAGTTGATCGAATTGTTGTCAGGATAGGTTATGTTACTCTGCCGATCGAGGGCGTCATACTGAATATTTGTCCAGAGAAAACCTGTCGCCGCGTCATCGCCCGCTGGATTCCAGGTCCCGTCGATTTGCGTTTGGCGCGTGGATCTGATCGCCCGTCCGACGCTGTCGTATTCGATCTTCTTGATCTGGTATTTCCCGCTTACGCCGTCCGCATGGTCGCCGCCCTGCGCCCTAACCCGCCCCGCTCCATCGGAGTACGTGACATCATAGCGGGTTTTGCCCGGATCGATCAGCGTATAGGTTCCCGCCACTAGCCAATTGTCCCAATAGGTTGTTGTGGTCATCCCGCCGTCAGGCCGGGTGGCGGCATTCGGGCGATCAACAGCGTCGTATCCATAAGTCGTGACATTCTCATGCGCGCCAGTTCCGCTCGTCCCGGCGATGTGATAGCTCTCCACCACATTGTTGGTATACCAGTTGTATTTCGTCCCGCTCCAGAAGCTGTCCGGGTCTTTGACTCTCGTCAAAAGCGCATGTGTTTGCCCCACCCCCTGGCCGGCCAGGAAATTGTCCTCGTAGAAGAGCTGCACCGTGTGATTGGCAGCATCGGTCACCGAGGTTGCCAGGCCGGTCTTGTCGTACTTTGTTTGCGTGGGCTGGCGCCAGGTTCCGGTCCGCGGATCATACTGGTTAACCGTCGTCAGATTTCCCCGCCCGGCCACAAAGCCGGTCCCGTAGTTTGCCGAGTCATGCTGGATCACGGCGAAATCGGTCGCGTCGAAGTATGCCGGCTCGTCGTACCAGAAGACATTCCATTTGACCCGATAAAAGTTTTGTGACGGATCGCTGACTATCGTTTCAGACGGCAGCCCCACGATATGACGGTCGAGGTAGACGGCGTCCGTCTTGTAATAGATGGTGGTCCGGCGATATTCGGTCGAGCCGCCGTTTACGTACTCACTTATATCCTGCGGCAGCGAGATCCAGCTGAGGGTCGTATAATTGATAGTTTTCCTGGCGGTGAAGCTCCCGTCGGTGATGATGGCCTCTCTGACCCGCAAACCATCGGCGGCGCTCTCATAGATGGTCGTAATCGTCTTGAGCGATGCCCCCGGGCTGCCGTCACTTCCATAACTTGAGCTGTTGGCCCAGACGCGGCTGACATGCGTCAAGCCGTCAACGCTGACATCGGTGCGGTAAATGCGGCCGATCGGATCGGTGATCTTGGTATGGGTCCCATTGCCGTCGCTGAAGAAATAATAAGTTGTTTTGGCGGGGACGTTCCCGTTCCAGTTCTCCGCCCACTCGTCGCGGAAGCTGAACGTCGGCGAGTCGTTCTGCGCCGCGTTGTTGTTGGCGGCCACTCGTTGCGACCCGGCCGGTTGTGTCTGCGCGTTCATCGAGGGCATGTCGTAACAGGTGTAAGCGACCACCCGCTCCGCTCCCTGCCCGAAAATAGCCGGCGCCCATTTCTCAAACTGGAAGGCCTGGGCATAGCTGGTGTAGAAGATGCGGTAGTTCATCTGGATGGGGTATTCGATCAACCACGGCATCCAAACCACTTGCCCGTTGATGTTGGCAGGGTCGAGCGTCACCCCGGTGAAGTTGGTCTGAATCGTGACTGCCGCATAGTTGATGTGGACCAGGATCCGCAACATCTCGCCGCGGATCTGGCGCACCTCGGTCAATACGCTGTTTTCATAGAAGAAATCTATCTGGCGGCCCATCGTGTCCGTGCAGTAATCGATCGCCCACTTGCCGCTGCCGAGCCTGGCGTTGGTGATGCTGACGTAGTTGCCGTTGCGGTCTTTGATCTGCGTCGGCAGCAGTTCCTTGCCCGCCGGCTGCCCTGCGGTGTTGGTCGGAACCATAAAGGAAGTCTGAGTTCCGTCGCTGTGCCGTAACATGCGCGAGTTGCGAAAGAATTCGATCCCAGACGAGTCGTTGGCCTTATATTGGTTATCGCTAGCCGAAGTCGAGCCGACCAGCGTATGCCGGGTCCCGTCCGGGGCGAGCCAGATGTAGGTGTATTTGCCCACGTCGCGGTTCCAGAATGGAGGGATGTCGGTCGCCGTGGCCACGCCTCCGAGAATTTTACCGAAGCCGATGTACCAGCCGGGGCCGGGGATGCTGTCGTCGAGATTGAATCCAAGTTTGCCCGACCAGGGGTCTTTGAGCCAGACGCTATGACTGTTGTAGCTCAAGGCGAGATTGACGTTCAAGCCATTGCGCCCGCCGAGAGAGGCCACCGGCGTGGAGAAGTTGACGTTCTGTGAACCGAGAGTAATCGATTGACCGCCGATGGTGTTGTTGCCAATAGCCGGATCGCCTTCACGACCGGCTGCGCTGCGCGGTGTGCCGGTGTTGTTCTCTCTCCTGGCGGCCGCCGTGTAGTAATCGTCATAACTGCCGCCGCCGCCGCCGCCCGGATTGGGAGGGTCATAATCACAGCACGGCGGGAGATGAGTCCTCACACGCGGCTCGGGTAGATTGGGCTGATTGTTGCGCATGTAATCGAGATCGATCCCGCCGCCCTGAGTTCCGCCACCGCCAGTTCCACCGCCACCGCCACCGCCAGTTTCACCTCCACCGCCACCGCCGCCACCGCCAGTTCCACCGCCGCCGCCGCCATTGCCGCCATCCCCGCCATTCTTTGACAGAAACACCGTGATTGCTCCGGGAATGTCTACCACCCCTCCGCTTAACACGCGCCCGTCAAGGGCCGGTGCCTTCCTCGCCCCCTCAATGAGACTCTGGCGAACGCTCTGGGCCGACACCCACGAAAGCTGTGTCTTGAGCAGGCCGGCCACGCCGGCCACGATCGGCGCCGCCGCCGACGTGCCGCTGACTGTCGCATAGCCGCCGCCTCGGCGGGTCGTCAGGATATCCACCCCTGGAGCGCCGACGTGCACCTGCGCGGGGCCATAGTTAGAGAATGTAGCCAGCAGGTCACGGTTGTCCGTCGCCGCCACCGTGATCAAGTTGCCCGCGTTAAAGCCGGCTGGATATTGGGGGAAGAAAGCCAGATCCTGTCCGCTATTGCCCGCCGAGGCCACCACCACTACCCCGGCCCTTTCCGCCCTTTTGATCGCTTCAAACAGCGCCTGCGAAGTTCCCTCCGTGCCGAAGCTGCAGTTGATCACCTGCGCGCCATGCTCGACGGCGAAGTCCATCGCCTCGATCACGTCCGAGACCGCGCCGCTGCCCGTGGAGTCGAGCGCCTTCAATGGCAAAATGCTCGCTTGCCACATCACGCCTGCGATGCCCTTTCGGTTGTCGCCTTCTGCGGCAATGATGCCGGCCATCGCAGTCCCGTGCCCGTTGTCATCGGCGACGTCGCCGTTGTCACTAACGAAGTTCCATCCGTTGACGTCGTCAACGAAACCGTCGCGGTCGTCGTCTTTGTTCCTGTCGCCTTTATCTTCCCGCTTGTTGACCCAGATGTTGTCGGCCAGATCGGGATGATTGACGTCAACGCCGGTGTCGATCACGGCAACGACGGTGTCACGCGAGCCGATGGTCTTCTGCCACCCGGCGATCGCGCCGACGTCCGATCCCGGCGAGCCGCCGTTCTGCCCCGTGTTGGCCAATGCCCATTGCGCGGCGAACTGCGGGTCGTTCGGGATGGTCTGAGGTCGTTTGGAGCGCCGGGCGCGCGCGGCTCCGAGGCCTCCTGCGCCGTTGACGATATAATTCGGCTCGACGAATTCGACGATCCCGTCGAACTGCCTCAGGTCGAACGCGGTGTTGGCCAGATCGAAGCCGTCTTTGATCGTGAGTTTGCTCTCCCCGCCGCGTCCGCGCAGTATCTTCTCGCCCTTGGCGTAGGTCGCGACGACCCAGTCGCGCAAATGCTTCGGGGCGTCGTCCCTGAACTTGATGATCACCTCGCCGCGCTTGTGAGCTTTCGTGATCTGTTGGACGTTGCGCGAGGGAATGGTCGGAGAATAGGATTCCGCTCTCACAGGATTCAGGGAATAGACAGGCCCGTAAATGAGGGAGAAAGTTACAGCGAGAGCGAGAACGAGGCGGAACGATCGTGTCGCGGCGAGACGGATCATAATCTGAACCTCCGATTTGCGATTGAATTCTGCGTTTTCGGTACGGCTAAACGTGTGGCATCAACTCATTTCAGTCAGAACTTTTCTGACCACATCGCTTGGGCGTCTCTGAGGCCGGGGTCGTCGCAATACCCTCCCCGGCGCCGGTTCGCGGCGCGGCGCCTATCAGCGGCGCGTTCTGCATGCAATTTGGGACGGGAACGAGTCTCCAGGAGAGAAAGGCCGTGGCGCCACCGGTATACTCGAAAAACTCCAGCCTGATATCGTGGGGGCCTGCTGAGAGCGTCACATCAGCCGTGTAAGTGGTGGGCGACTGCAGGACCCACGCGTCAATCTTCACTTGCCCATCGACATAGAGCCGCACTCCGTCGTCTCCGGTGACCGAGAAGCGGTAGAGGCCCGATCCGAAGTTGACCGTCCGCGTCCAGCGCGCCGAGAACAATTCCGGGCTCAGGCCGCATGCCGCGCTAGGAGTGCCGAGACCAAAGTAAAAATCTAAGGAACTGGCGCCGTCATCTCGCACCATCGCCGGGCTGCCCATAAGAGTGGTGTTGTTGAAGTACTCTCCCTTCCAGCGATTCGCCGGCACGCTCGCAACGCATCCGCTCCCGCTCGCCCCGCTTCGCACTTCTACCTCGGCCATGTGCAGGTAGTTGTCCCCTGCCAACTGCACCCTCACATATCTCCCACTCCTGTAGACCCCGATTTCCTTCACCACCCCTACCGGATCCGCCGTGTAATAGTTCGACACCCCGGCCTGGTTGATCGTCGCCGTCAGGTCGGTCGAGTTAAACGGCGCATCCGATACCAGCACGTAAAAGTTGCTCAAACGATCGCTGGCGGCGTCGGTGCGGTTCCACAATATGACCGCTCCAATCTGCTGCACACTTCCCAGATCGACCTGCCACCACGGCTGGTGTTCAAAGTTGGTGTGCGTCACGGAATAGTCGTAGTAGTTCCCGCTCGTGTTGCTGTCCACCGCTCGAAAGGCGTCCCCACCCCAAGCTGTGCTCGACTGCGAAGCAGACTTGCCGAACGCCAGGCTCCTACTCGCCCAGCCTCGCACTACCACCTCGGCCAGATGCAGGTAGTTATCTCCAGCCAACTGCACCCTCACATATCTACCACTCCTGTAGACCCCGATTTCCCTCGACACCCCTACCGTATCCGCCGTGTAATAGCTCGACACTCCAGCCTGATTGATCGTCGCCGTCAGGTCGTTCGAACTGAACGGGTTGTCAGACACCAACAGGTAGAAGTTGCTCAATCGGTCGCCGCAGCAGTCGGTCCGATTCCATAATACGACCTCTCCGATCTGCTGCACGCTCCCCAGGTCGACCTGCCACCACGGCTGGTGTTCATAGCCTGTGTGGTTTACGGAATTGTCGGCCCAGTTCCCGCTTGTGTTGCCGTCAATTGCGCGGTCTGCTGTCGCGTTGGAGAGAGGAGTGCTCGACTGCGAAGCCAGCTTGCCGAACGCCATGTTATTACTTGCGGCTGCCACAGCCGTCCAGGAAAGACTGACGCTGGCGCCGCCGGTGTATTCTATAAACTCCAGCTTGATTTCGTGGTTGCCCGCGGGGAGAAATGCGTCGGCCCTGTAGGTGTTTGGTGGAAACTCTCCCCACTTGTCGATCCTTAAGTATCCATCGATATAGAGCCGCACCCCGTTGTCCGCGCCGGCGGTGAAGCGGTAGATGCCCTGCTGCGCAAAGTTGACCGTCCGGGTCCAGCGCGCCGAGAAGTTGTCGGGGAGCGGGGCGCAGCCCGGGTGGGGGCTGCCGCCGCCGAAGTTCAGGTTGAGAAAGCCTGAGACGTCGGTGTCGTCGCGGACCATCGTCGGGTTGCCCCCGAAGGTTTGGTTGTTGAAGTACTCGCCCTTCCACCGGTCCGCGGGCACGCTGGCGAAGCAATTCCACGACTCGACTTCGAGGCTGATATTACTGATGGTCCCTGAGGCAAAAGCTCCATCAAATTCATCTAGCGCGCCGACGCCAATACTGTCACGAACCTGAACCAGCGATATATCCTGACTTGTGGGCAAATCAACGGAGAACGTCGTGGTCTCGAGAGGAAATATGCCACTCCGATAAACTGCGAGATTCCAACTAGCTCCACCATTAAGACTGTACTCTATCAAAAACATATTTGTAGCAGAGGGGCCGGATGCGAACCCGGAGCTTTCGTGATCTATCTTCAGCTTCATGGACATGACGGCTCCGCCGCTGAAACCTGAAAAATTGAACCACCGGCAGCTCATGCCTTGAAAATTAATTGGTCCTCCTACCGCCGCATCAGTTTGAGCGTGCCCGATATTTGACGGGGAATTAACAGCGAGGGCGCCACCGCCCTGCGTCGAGTCCGGCGTCTGGAAGGCGCTGGGCCTGACACTTACAACTCCGCCGCTTTGCGGAGTAACAGTGACAATCGAACGCTCACCTCGGTTATATTCCTTTCGTAGACCTCCCGATGCGGCATTGGCATAGGTCCCGAGATTGGGCAGATTGCGACTCGGCGGTTCTTGAGTTCGTCGGGGACGGGAGCTTTGCGCGGCTGCGACATCCTGTTTGAGATGGACTGGGAGACTGGAGAAAACGACTGCGAAAAAGGTGACAAGACAGACTAATCTGATCCACCTGGTGGGGATGTCGCGGGTGGGGAAGCTGATCAAATGAGAAAGTGTAACCGACTTCGAGAAAGGCATGTGGGGAACCCTCCTGACCGGGTTGGTAGTCTTCGTTAATCGTTAAATGTTCTTTGGATTAGCTCTGAAGCGATCAACAATTTGCGCAACAAAGCTTCTCATGACATATAGAGACCCTTCGCGAGCAAATTTACCTGACCGTCGAATTTTTTCTTCAATGGATCTGAAAGGTTTGTATGAGTCTTGTTAGTTTGAGAACGAGCGTTTGCTTACGTTTGTAGATAATCCTGACTCCGGTCCCAAAGAGGGCGGCTATCTTGATGGGGTCAAGCTCATATTCAAACCAGAGGTGGTAGAGCAGCCGCTCTTGCTCGCTCAGCATGCCGAGCGCCCGGAACAGCAGCGTTCGCTTCTCCGCGGCATAAATATCCGGATCCTGCGGCGGCGAATAGATCATCGCCTCCTGGTCAATCTCATCGTGGTTTTCGGCCCGCTTACGCCGACAGAAACACTTGTAGACGTGGTGGTTTACGACTACTTGGAGCCAGGTCTCGAATGAAGAGTGGCTTTTGAACGAATTTAGCCGGCGGCAGTCATCCTCGATCAACTTGACGATAATTTGCTGTGAGAGGTCATCGATCTCATCCTTGCAGATGCTGCTCTGGTACCGTAGACAGGCCCAACGCACAGCCCCAGAAATATTGTGCAAAAGGATCGCTACAAACTCCTCCGGGTCGAAAGGCGCAGTTGGATTTAGATTTGGCAAGGACACTGATCTCTCCAGTTCTATACGGCGCGTTGTAGACACACTACGGCCCTTGATTGACAGTGGTAGAGAATCCGGCTAACTGGCCGGTGTCTGACTCTACCAGATTCGCTACCTTATGAATTACTGCGAAGGCTTACCTTAAATGGCGCGCATTGCTGTGGCCGTTATCAACAACGACATGCCAGATGTTCGGATGAATAACTTAAGGCGCGTAAGATATTAACTACCAGCGGATTAACCACGGATTTTCACTAATGCGACGGAGCAGGGCGGATGATCCGATTCGAGACGTATGTCTGCGGCCAATGTAAGCGCCGGATAGCTTTGAGGCCGGGCGCTCTGTCCCAGCCCAAATCTCCCTCCGATGACTGATGCAAAAATCGGAAAAGTATTTCACGGCAAAGATAAGCTGAGGATGGAATGGAAAAATCTGTTTCAGAAAAAGAGCTTTTCAAACGCGGGTAGGCAGTGTCCTGGACTCTCGGCAAGCGGCCTTCCTCTGTGATTTCCGAAGACGTAAGTAAAGAAGCCGCATTATAGTGGCGTCGCCATCAGGCGGTGGTCGTGACAGTATGAGGGGAATGGTTGAATTGAAAGTTCGACTGACGCCGTTGTAGGAAGCGGCGTACCGCGGGATCGCGCTCGAGGCCGATCGCGATTTCATAAGCGCGGCGGGCTTCGTCATGCGCGCCTGTCCTCGCCAGCAACTCCGCGCACGCGGCCCAGTAAGGCTGGTATTCCGTGAGCCGCGCGTCGGCGGCCACTTCTTGTAGCGCATCGAGCGCCGCGCCGGGGCCCTGCAACTCCGCGACGGCCAGGACGCGATTGACGGCGACCACCGGCGAGGCGGTAAGCGCCGACAGCGCGTCGTAAAGTTGCACGACCGCCTCCCAGTTGGCATGCCCCTGGCGCCGACGATAGACGTGCGCCGACTGTAAGGCGCCTTCGAGCTGATACCTGCCAATAGAGCCTAGAGCGCTGGCGCGCCGAAGCAGCCCTTCAGCCTCAACGATCATCCCCCAATCCCACAGCGCCGTATCTTGATCGGCAAGCGTAACGTATTCGCCGTCCGCGCTGCGTCGCGCGTGACGCCGGGCTTCCGCGTGAAGCATGAGAGCCAGCAACCCCAGAGCCTCCGGCTCCTCCGGCAACAAATCGGCCACGAGCCTAGATAGGAATAACGCTTCCTCGGTGAGGCCGCGGCGAACAACATCGGTCCCGCCAGGGTCCGTCCATCCTTCCGAGAAGGCGGCGTAAATGGAGTCCAGCACGGCGTCCAGCCGGCCGGGAAGTTCCTCGCGTTCCGGGACGCTGAACGGAATGCCGGCCTGCCGGATCTTGCTCTTGGCACGGACGAGTCGCTTGCCCATGGCTGCCGGAGACGTGAGGAACGCTGAGGCGATCAGCTTCGCATCCAAGCCGACCACCACCTGCAGCATCAACGGCGCGCGGATCCCGGACTCGATGGCCGGGTGCGCACAGGCGAACATCAACGCGAGACGGTGGTCGGGGATTTCAACATCCGTCGCGGCGGCGTCCAACCCTTCTGCAAGGAGATTCAACCGCTCGGTCGAAGCCTCGCTGTAGCGGTGTCTGCGCGCAAGATCGATCATCTTTCGGCGGGCGACGGTCAATAACCACGCTTCCGGGTTTGACGGACAACCATTCTGCGGCCAATCCGTCAGGGCAGAAACGAACGCCTCCGACAAGGCGTCTTCGGCGGCGGCCACGTCCCCCGCCCGCGCCGCGAGAAAAGCGACGAGTTTGCCGTAACTGCGACGCGCGACGCCCTCAGCCATGCCGCGCGCCTGCGCGTCGCCTTCGTATGAGTTCATGTGTGAGCCCAGAATTTCAGACACGTTCCATTCATAGTCTTCCGTCACGTTCTCCATTTTCCATCTTCCTCGATGCTCTCTTTAACGCGGAACGCAGTGATCTTGCGGACCAGAGATAGAGGAAGCGGCTTATCCAATGGAAACCGGATCGAATTATCGCCCGTGACATATTCCGAAAGATCATCCGCGAAGGCCCTCACTGCCGACGGCGTGGGATAGAAACCGATGTGATGTTTGAACGCGGCGAACATGACCAGTATCCTCTGATAGGAGAAAGCGGGCTTCCCCCACTTCAGACTTTCCTCGGCCCCGGGCGCGGCCTCGAGAATGCACGCGCGCATTTCACGCAGTTTCTCCCGGGCTTCTTTGGGAGCTGCATTGATGTATTCGGTGATGTTTTTAGGTCGCGCTTTTTTTGAAGTCATAGTTTTATTCTCAACTTACCCGGCGCGACGAAGCAGCGCGGTCATTGCGCTACTTTTCACGTCATCGGTTTATAGAATAGGAAGACATTCCCGTCCGGCGATTTAGAGGGCCGCGCGAAAACATCCTACGGCCAACCGGCGCCCGGCGCAGGCGCTTCGACCATAAGCGCCTGACCGGTTCCTAACCCGTCCATCATCTTCTCAAAACCACGCCACTCGGCCGCCATGATGAACAGCGTTCTCTTTTCCGCGCCTCCGAGCATGCAAGCGAAGCATCCACGGTCTACATTGATCGTCTGCAGAACCTCGGCGCCTTCGCGCACACGCACGCAGCGCTTGTTGGGAACGTCGGCGTACCAAACCGCCTTGTCGGCGTCAATGCAGATGCCATCAGGGACCCCATCGCCGAGGTCGGCCCACACCCGTCGATTCGACAAGCTCCCGTCTGCGGCGATGTCGAACGCGGTAAGCCTTTTGCCGTGGGACTCGGCGATGATCAGGGTCGAATTATCAGGAGTCACGGCCATGCCATTTGGAAAGGCGATGCCATCGGCCACCTGCCGAGCCGCGCCGTCGGGTGTGACCAGCGCGATGATTCCCGAAGCGGCATTCTGACCTGGTCTGTCAAATCCACCGCCGTTGACGTAAGCGTTGCCGCGGCCGTCCACAACAATCTCGTTGTAACCATGTTCGGAGAGCCGCCGCAGGTCGGCGTGAGTCGCCAGCGAGCCGTCGGGTTCCCTACGCAAAAGAAGCCGCTCGCGTCCCGAGACGACGAGCAGGCGCCCATCAGGTAGCCAGTCGATACAAAATGGAATGGTGGTCGGCACGCGAACCATGACCTCGCTCTTGCCGTCGGGATCGACGGCAACGACCTCCTGCATGCCCCAGTTGGAGAACCACAAGCGGCCCTCATGCCAGCGCGGCGACTCGCCGAATCCGAGACCGGTCAATAAGATTTGCACAGCAGGCGGTGAAGAACTCATCACAACTTCCTCAGAGAATCAGTTCGTAGTCCCGCCTTTAGGCGGAATTGTTTGGCGTCACGGAATGTATTTGCATCCGACGCTTCCGCCTAAAGGCGGGACTACGAACTGCGATTTTCATTCTTTCCGGGCGTCGGCGCCGACAGCATGAATAGCGCCTCAGATCAAAGCCATGGCGAATCTTCAAGCCTCGGGCTCGTAACACAACAAGACATTTCCATTACCGAAGGCCCGAGTCTTAGTCAGCTTCAGGCGCAGTTTCTCTTTGACGCCGTCGAACATTGTCCGCCCCTGGCCGAGGACAACGGGATTCACCACGATTTGGTATTCGTCGATCAACATTTCCTGCGCCAGTTGCGAAACAATGCTGCCGCTTCCCAAAATCACCATGTTTTCTCCGGAGGCCTGCTTCATCTTTCGCATAACCGCAGCCAGGTCGCCCTTTACAAGGGTAGTGTTGTTCCACGAGGCATGGTCAAGCGTTCTCGAGAACACGACCTTCGGCAAATTATTCATCCCCGCGGCCACAACAGGCATGCTCTCGATGGCAAAAGGCGTTGGCCAGAAGCCCGCCATGAGGTCATAGGTGACCCTGCCGAAGACCAACACGCCTCCTCCACTCGCGTTTCCCGCGACAAACGCGTCCCACTCCGCGTCCTTGTGGTCCGCTTTGGCCCAGCTCATATCGCCGTTGCTATCTACAAAGTAACCGTCCAGCGACAGGTGATTGAAAACGATCAATTTCCGCATGTTTATTCCCCTTTTTATAGATATTGCATTGAAAAGCTAACTCGCGCCGTATCAGCGCTGCGAGCGGTAGCGAATGCCCCCGTAAGTAGCGCTCTCTAGGAGCCACGCTCGCTGCCGCTCGCGGTATTGATCCGGCGACGCATCGCTCAGTTACCTTTCAATACGACGGTCAGTATCCCTGTTGACGAGTGGATCACAGATCAGCGCCTTCGCGCTGATCATTCCGCCGTGTGATGTAATCGCTGATATCCGTGGTCAGCAGTGTGCCGTCCCAAAGTGGACGCACCTCGACGATACCGTGAAGCGCGGTCGGGGATCGGGCCGCCCACGAGATCGCGGCGTCGAGATCGGGCGCCTCGATGATATGAAAGCCGCCGAGTTGCTCTTTCGAGTCGGCATATGGGCCGTCCAACACCTGAGTCCTGCCATCCACGACCCGCACGGTCGTCGCCGCCGAGGTGGGCTGCAGGCCGTGGCTGCTTCTGAGCGCTCCAGCCTTCGCCATCGCCTCCATATACGCTTTATAGGCGCCGAGCCAATGTTCCTGCTCGGCCTTTGTCAGTTGGGGCCAGCCGGCCTCGTTCACATAGTCCATCAGAATGTATTGCATCT
>Ga0126377_10000731_pt1 | contig 20645 bp, 17 predicted proteins | sample PanSoiMetPlot_22_FD_92647 | JGI IMG/M metagenome (GOLD analysis project Ga0126377, IMG submission 92647) | Tropical forest soil microbial communities from Panama - MetaG Plot_22 | ecosystem: Environmental > Terrestrial > Soil > Tropical forest > Bulk soil | place: Panama | collected 2016-02-17 | reverse complement strand
GGTGCGATCCTGCCTGACACTCGTCACAGCCCTCGCACCGACAATCGGACGAGCCCTCGCACCGACCCCGTCAGTGCGCCTCGCACCTTGTATGATCGCCTTGAGTGGATTCAGTCAACGACGAACCGCGCGGCCGGCTGCGGGCGCTGCTGGCGTGGCTGACGGGCACGCAGCCTCCTCAGCCGAAGGCAGAACCTGCGCGGCACGACCACCCTGCTCGCCTCGGTCACTACGCGATCACGCGCAAGCTCGGCGAGGGCGGCATGGGGGTGGTGTACGCCGCGCGTGACGAGCGGCTCGGGCGCACGGTTGCGCTGAAGACGATGTCCTCGCTCGCGAGCGACGAGACGGCGCGCAAGCGATTCTGGCGCGAAGCACGCGCCGCAGCCAGCGTCAGTCATCCCAATATCTGTCAGATCTACGAGATCGGTGAGGACCGGGGCGAGCTGTTCATCGCGATGGAGCTGCTCGAAGGCGAGCCGCTGTCGGAGGAAATGCGGCTGGGGCCGATGAGCGTGTCGCGTACAGCGACGGTCGGACTCGGCATGCTCGCGGCGCTGTCGGCCCTGCACACGCGCGGAATCATCCACCGCGATCTGAAGCCGTCGAATGTGTTTCTCACGCCTCATGGCGTCAAGCTGCTCGACTTCGGGCTCGCGCGCCCCGAGATCGACGACGCGCGGCACACCATGTCGGCGATCACCCAGGCAGGGATGCTCGTTGGCACGCCACGGTATCTGGCACCAGAACTCGTGACCGGCGACGGGATCGACGCGCGCAGCGATCTCTTCGCCGCCGGCGCCATCCTCTTCGAGATGCTCTCGGGGCGTCCCGCCTTCGGCGGACGCACGGTCGCGGAGGTCGTGCACGCGGCAGTGTACGAGCAGCCTCCGGCCCTCGGCGGGTCGGCCGGCGTCGCCGCTGTCGATCGCGTCATCCGTCGCGCGCTCGCAAAGCGGCCGGCCGAGCGCCCCTCGTCTGCCGAGGTCATGGCTGATGACCTGCGCGCGGCGGCGGGCGTCGACACCGACTCGATCGCCGCTCGGGCTCATACGATGACGCGGCTCGTCGTGCTGCCATTCCGCATTCTTCGGCCCGACGTCGAGACCGACTTCCTGGCGTTCAGTCTCGCCGATGCGATCACGACGTCGTTGTCCGGCATCGGTTCACTCGTCGTCCGATCGAGCGCCATCGCCGCGCGCTTCACCGGAGAGGCGCCGGACCTGAACTCGCTCGCCACCGAAGCGGACGTCGATCGCGTGGTCATGGGCACCCTGCTTCGCTCGGGGGACCAGGTGCGCGCGGTGGCGCAGCTCGTCGAAGCTCCGGGCGGACGCCTGCTCACCTCCCAAACCGTGCAGGCGACGCTTGGTGATCTCTTCCAACTGCAGGACGAGATCGCCCGTCGCGTCGTCGACGCGTTGTCGCTGCCGCTGACCGGAGCGACGACAACCACCTCGATGGATCGGCCGCAGCATCCTCGCGCCTACGAGCTCTACCTCCGCGCGAACGAGCTGGCGAGAAACTACGATGGCCTTCCTCAGGCGCGCGACCTGTACAAAGAGTGCCTCGATCTCGATCCGTCGTTCGCTCCGGCCTGGGCCCGTCTGGGCCGGTGCCATCGGGTGATCGGCAAGTTCATCGAAGGCTCGCCTGACAGCGACACCCGCGCGCAGGAGGCGTTCGATCGCGCGATCGCGCTCAACCCGCGACTGTCGATCGCCCACAAGTTCTACGCGAATCTCGAGGGCGACACCGGCCGCGCGCAGCAGGCGATGGTACGCCTGCTCGAACAGGCGACACGTCATGGCAACGATCCCGAGCTTTTTGCCGGGCTCGTGCACTCGTGCCGCTATTGCGGGCTGTTCGATCAATCGCTCGCGGCCCACGCGGAAGCGCGCCGGCTCGATCCGCACATCCCCACCAGCCTCGAACAGACGGTGATGATGATCGGCGATCTCGAGCGTCTGCTCATCATGGAGACGGACCGCGTGACCGGCGGCGGCGATCAGGGGATCAAGGCCATTGGACTCGGCTTCGCCGGCGAGCGCGATCGCGCCCGCGAGATCGTTCGCACGATGACGCCGGCGTCCCGCATTCCAACATGGCTGGTATGGAAAGACTTTCTCCTCGCGTGGCTGGACTACCGTCTCGACGACATGCGGAACGTGCACGCGTCGTTGAGTGGCCTCAAGATCATGGACGATCCCGAGGCGATCTTTCAGATGGGATGGCTGCTCTGCGACGTCGGTGACTTCGAGAACGGCATCGAGCAGATGCAACGCGCCATCGCCAAGGCGTACTTCCCGGTCCAGACGCTCACGCTGAAACAGTTCGACAAGATCCGCAACGAGCCCGCGTTCCGCGCAGTCGTCGCAGAGGCTGATGAAGGCCGGCGCAAGGCGCTCGCCGCGTTCCGGGACGCCGGTGGCGAACGTCTGCTCGGTGGTGCGTCGCCGATGCTGACACACGAATCAGAGCGCTGAGTTGCGATCGACGGATCGATCGCTCAGCACCTGATGTCACGGCCACGCGACGCGGCGGTTTCCGTCCGATGGCGCGGGTGGCGTGAACGCGTCAGCCGTGCTTCCTCATGTCTCATTCCTCAGCGTCGCGAGCGCGATCCTCCTTGCCGAATGCGCCGGCCACCTTGTGCGACCCCGGCGCGGGGCGTTCCACGTGCCGCGTTCCGGCTTCCTTCTGAGCGTTCGAACGCGTTCCCACTTTGTTGGAGAGCTCGCGATCCCGCATGTCGCCATCGCCCTCAGGGCTCTCGGGCGGCGCCTCCGGTGCAATCGCAGGATGATTGGTGCGTTCTCGTTCCTCCTCGTCGGGCGTTTCGCGATTGCTGATGCCGGTCGTGCGCGGCTGAGCCATAGGTCCCTCCCTGATGCCGGGACCGGATCGGCCTGCAGAAGACCTGCCAAAACGGGCCGCCTAGAGGCGGCCCCTACGACTTCATTCCTCTAGAGTATGCTGTCGCGGTTTCCAGCGACAGACTGGCCCCGATGAGGGGCGGAGAGCGAGATCGCCATGCACATGACGATGAAGCACGTGACCCTCTCGGCAATGGCACTGCTGTTGTGCGCCCCGCCGATCGCGGCGCAGAGCGCGATGAACGCGAAGGAACAAGCCAACGTGAAATTCGTGCTGGACTGGTGGCGCGAAGTGATTCAATCGCGGCACGTCGAGCTGGCACCGAAGTATCAGGCCGAAAACTACATCCAGCACAACATCAACATTCAGACCGGGCGCGCCGGCTTCCAGAAGTTCTTTGGCAGCCGCGGCGAGCCGCTGCCGATCGCCGCGGAGCTCTCGCCGAAGCCGGCCATCGCCTTCGGCAAGGGCGACTACGTCGTCGTCATCTGGGAGCGCGAGGGAAAGGATCCAGCCGACCCCGCGAAGACATACAAGTACAACACCTACGATCTGCTTCGACTGCAGAACGGCAAGGTGCAGGAGCATTGGGACTGGGCACAGAAGCAGCCCAAGATTCCCTACGGTGGTGCGCCCGACGGCGTCGACTACAGCAAGGTTACTTTCACGCTGTCGCCGCAGGAGCAGAAGAACCTCGAGATCGCGACCATCGAGTTCAAGGACATCCTGCAATACGGGCATGTGGAGCTCGCCGAAAAGGCGATGGCGCCGACCTACATTCAGCACAATCCGAACGTGCCAACCGGCCGGGCCGCGTTCGTCGAGTTCTTCAGCCGCATTCGCAAGCCGGAGCCGATCAAGCCCGAGTGGAAGGACAAGCCGGCCATCACGATCGTGAGCGGCTCGTATGTGTTCATGATGTTCAAGCGGATGCTGATGGATCCCGACGAGTCGTCGAAGACCTATCCTGCGTTCTGGTTCGACATGGTCCGCGTCGACAACGGACTCGTGCAGGAGCACTGGGACGCGGCGGTCAAGAATCCGCCGGCGCCCGCGGCGAAGTGAGCGAGCGCTCGATCGCATCGAGCGCGTGAGCCACGCGATGCTCGCACCTGGCACGCCACTGGGTCCGTTCGAGATCGTCGCACTGCTCGGCCGCGGCGGAATGGGCGAAGTGTATCGCGCCCGCGATACGCGGCTGCACCGCGACGTCGCGATCAAGGTCCTGCCCGAGGCGTTCACCAGCCATCCCGCCAGGCTGGAGCGCCTCGAACGGGAAGCGCGTCTCCTCGCCTCGCTGAACCATCCGAACATCGCGAGCATCTACGGTCTGGAGGAGCAGGGCTCGCTCCGCGCCCTCGTCCTCGAACTGGTCGCTGGTCCAACGCTGGCCGATCGTGTGCTGCGCGGCCCGGTGGCGATCGAAGAAGCACTGAAGCTGGCGTTCCAGATCGCCCAGGCGCTGGAAGCGGCGCATCATCGGGGCGTGATCCACCGGGATCTCAAGCCCTCGAACATCAAGCTCACCGCAGAAGGACAGGTCAAAGTTCTCGACTTCGGCCTCGCCAAGGCCTTCAGTTCTCCGTCGGACGATCTCCTGACCGCGGCAGCGGCGGGACCGACGGAAACCGGGGCGATCGTCGGCACACCCGCGTACATGAGCCCCGAGCAGGCGCGTGGCGAAGCGGTCGGATTCCAGGCGGACATCTGGGCGTTCGGCGTCGTGTGCTACGAGCTCCTGACCGGTACATCACCCTTTCAGCAGGGCAGCACCGCCGAAACGCTTGCACGCGTGCTCGATCGACAGCCTGACTACACCACACTCCCAGCGAACACGCCGCAGACGGTTCGGCGTCTCATTCGCCGCTGCCTCGAAAAGGATCAGCGGCGCCGGTTGCAACACATCGGCGACGCGCGCCTCGATCTGGAAGATGCGATCGCCAGTCCCGCCGGCGAGGATGCGACAGTTCACGGCTCGATTCAGTCCACGCCCGTACGACGGCAATGGACGTGGATCGCGGCGATCGTGGCGAGCGCGATTGTCGCGGCTGGAGCGGGATGGCTCCTGGGTCGACGCGTCCTCCCGGAGACCACACCAGGAACCTTGCGCGCATCGATGCTCTTCCTGGAGGGTCCGCACGAGCAGCCGTTCGGCATTCGCGATATCGCGATCTCGGATGACGGGACCTACGTCGCATACGCGTCACTCAGCCGGCTCTGGGTTCACGCACTCGATCAGAAAGACGCGGTCGCCATCGGACCGCCGGGAGACGATCCGTTCTTTTCGCCTGATGGGCGATGGGTCGGCCTGTTCAGGGCCGACGGCGTGATCAAAGTTCCGGTCGGCGGAGGTACCGCCACACTCATCGCACCGACGTCGGCGAGGGCCGCCGGCGCAACGTGGCGTAGCGATGGGACCATCGTGTTCGCCACGAGCGAAGGGATGTTCCAGGTGTCTGCCAATGGCGGCGCCGTCACCCCGCTCGTCAGACCCGATCGCGGCCGGAACGAAAGTCTCTACGCCTGGCCCCAGTTCCTGCCTGGCGGTCAGACGGTCCTCTTCACGATCGTATCGACCGATCCGGAAGGCAAACCCCAGATTGCACTCCTGGATCTCGAGTCACGCGCGATCAGGACGCTCTTGAACGGTGGCAGTTCAGCGCGATTCGTGCCGACCGGCCATCTCGTGTACTCGTCAGGCGCATCGCTCAAGGCGATTGCGTTCGATCCGGCCTCGGGCGCCGTACGCGGCGACTCGGTCACGCTTCCCGATATCGAAATCACAACCGCGGTTGACAACGGTGCAGCCAACTTCGCGGTGTCCGACACCGGCACGCTGCTCTTTGCGCCGTTGTTCCGGGAGCGCGCGCTGCGAACACTGCAGTGGATCGATCGTCGCGGCAAGGAAGAGCGGATGGCCGTCGAGCCCGCTATCTACGAGTACCCGCGGGTGTCGCCCGATGGTACGCGTGCAGCGGTCGGGCGATTCACTCGCGGCAATCGAGACATCTGGATTCTCGATCTCAAACGGATGACCCAGACGCAGTTGACGGACGGCCCGACGGAAGACATCCTGCCGGTATGGGCGCCCGATGGACGACGAATCTGGTTTGCCTCGAATCGAAACGGCAATCACGACGTCTACTCACAGGCGGCCGATGGTGCCTCGGAGCCCAGACTCGAGTTCGCGGGCGCGGGGTTTCAAACGCCCCAGTCGTTCACACCTGACGGACGCCAGGTGATCGTCTACGAGCGCTTTCAGGACATGAGCGTCCTCAATCTCGATCGGCCCGACCAGGTCGAACCGCTGCTGCACACTGCAGCTGACGAGCGTCTCGGCCAGATATCGTCCGACGGGAAATGGCTCCTCTACGAGTCGGACGAATCCGGCACGCGGTTCGAGATCATGCTGCGATCGTTTCCCGACGTGAGCCAGCGCCGCGAGAAGATCTCGGTCAGCGGCGGGCGCTGGCCGCGATGGGGACCGAAGGGCAGCAACGAGGTCTATTACGTGAGTCTGGATGGCGCGATGATGGCCGCGTCGGTGACGCTGACTCCGACGCTGAAGCTCGGAGGAGTGACAAAGCTGTTCGACTGGGAGAAGCCTCCTGTCGAGCGATCGGGTCTGCCCTATGACATCTCACCGGTCGATGGACGTTTTGTCGTGACCAAATTGATGGCCGCCGATCCTGGTGGTCCGACGAGCTTCTCTGTGGTGTCGAACTGGTTCGAGCAGCTTCGGAGACAGGGGCCTCAGAAGTAAACCACCCCGTTCACTGCGGTGCCTCTCCGTACGGGGCCAGGCGAATGCCCACGGCCTTTCGATACTTGACCGGGACGCGGTCCTTGGTCGCCGGCTGATATTTCCAGCCGTTCACGGCGCGGCGGAGCTGCGCTTCGTAATTAGGCCGCAGCATCCCGGTGATGCTGACGACGGTTGCGGCACCCGTTTCGTCGATCAGGATCGTCATGACCGCTTCGACCGTCCTGGTATCCTGCCGGGTCGGGTGCCATGGGGGCATGGGCTGCGAAACGGTGACCGGCGGGGTCACACCAATCGCACCGAGCGCATAAACGGCCGGCTCGGGCGGGGTCGCAGGGGTCGACGCGGGCTGAGGCGGCGGCGGTGGAGGTGCGACAGGCTTCGCTGTCTGGGTGATCAGGTCGAGAAAGCCGGTGGAGAGGACCCGCAGATCGTTGGATTCACGCGAGCCCAGCTTGTCGAGAGCATCGAGCTGTGCGATCACTTTCTGGAATCCGCTCTTTGCGCGCTCGGCTTGGCCGGCGTCGTACGCGCTCTTTGCATCCGCGTAGGTCTGGCGGACGAGCGACGGCAGCACACGGCGACGCACGTCGCGAAACGTCGACTGCACACGTGGCGACACCTGTGCGGGCTCGAAGGATGGATCCTTTTCGACGATCTGCTGAATCACCCTGCTGGCTTCGTCGTTGCGTCCCAGCGCCAGAAGACAGAGCGCTCGATACTGATCGAACTCGATCCCGGAGGGATTCTCGATCTTGTTGAGGGTGGCCAGCGCCTCCGCGTACTCCGCAGCGGCGTAAAGATCCTTTGCGCGCGCGAGTGCGTCCTGTCCAGTGAGGACAGTCGGTGCGAGCGCCACGAGACACCACGCGTACACCAGGGCCCTTGTGAATCGCGTGCTGATAGTCGCCATCAGTGTCCCCCGCGAAAGGACAGACGGAGATCAGTGAGCGGGATGGGACCCATCGTAGTACGTTTCCCGCGAATGTCAAGACACGAACGTGGTTCGCGCGATCGAATTTGTGTATCATCCGTGGTGTAGTACTCGATGAATCAAGACGATCCCGGCCTCGAACAACGTTTGTCGCGCTTCGAGGCGCAGTTAGATCGTTTCAGCCTGGCCCTTCACCAGTGGCAGGCTCGCGATCAGGCGCAGCGCGCCATCCTGCCTGACGTCGATCGGCGAATCCGATCGATCGAGGAGACGCTCGATCGCGAGTCTCAGGCATTGCGTCAGCTTCACGAGGAGCCGCTCAAACGCCTCCAGGCGCAGGCAGCCAGTCTCCAGGAATTGTGTGTCACGGCTTCTGCCTCGGTGAGTGGCCTTGGCGAAGCCGAAGCCCGCCTGGTGGAGCTGCAGGCCAACGTCAGCCTGCTGCTGAACGAACTGTCACGAACGCTGCAAACGCTGATTACCGAATTGCAGGTCCGCGGTGTGACCGCAATCTCGGCTCAGAGCCAGCCCACGTCGTGGCCGCTCGAACGCGTGGTTCACCTGCACGACGAACTGCGCCGCATCGGCAACGGAGCGGCGGTTCCGGTGCTGGCTCCGGGACGGCGCGTCCAGGGCGCACGGACCTTCCATACCGTCGCAGAGGAGCCGGAGCCCACGCGCAGGACCGACGATTGGCTCGCGCTCCTTCGCCGGAAGGACGTTGCCGGCGGGATGATTGTCGTGGCCGCGCTGTTGCTCATCTTCGGGGTCGTGCGCTGGATCGAAGGACGTCTCAACGACGCCTCTTCCCGCCTCGCCTCGGCCGAACAACAGGTCACGATCACGACGCAGCTCGCCAATCAGGAAGTGGCGTCGGCGCGGCAGAACGCCGATCGACAGATCGCCGAAGCGCGTGGCGTGGCACAGCGCGCCGAAACAGTCGGAGCCATCCTGACTGCCCCCGATCTCATCAAGTTCAACCTGACCAGCACCGGCGTAGATGGATCGTCGGCGCAGCTGCTGTGGAGTCGCACACGAGGACTGGTCCTCAGCGGCTCACGTCTCCCCGCCGCGCCACCCGAAAGCACCTATCAGCTGTGGCTGGTCACGAACACTCAGTCGGTCGGCGCCGGGCTCTTCGTCCCCGATGCATCAGGCCGTGCCACACTGGTCGTCGATCCACCGCCAGCGATCGCAGGTAACGTGGTCGGAGCGGCAGTCACCATCGAGCCACCGGGGGGGCGTGCGGCACCGTCGGGCAAGACGCTGTTGACGAGGTATCCGTAGCGGCACAGCCCAGCGTCACTTGAACGTGACCGCCACCCCCGTCACCGCGTCAGGTCTCACCAGCACCCGTTGACGCCGCTCACCAAGCTGCGGATGACGGAACACCACTTCGTGCTCGCCGGGCCGGATCGATATGTTGCCCAGCGGAGTATCGCCTGTTGAATTGCCATCGATCGATACAGCGGCCCACGGCGTCGCGTTGATGTTCAGCGTGCCGTTGGGAACCGCGATCGGCAGCGGTGCGATCTCTCCGGCCCTGACGTTGACCAGTCGACGCGTGCGATAACCGAGCGTGCTGTTGACGAACTCGAATTCGTGCTGGCCCGCGGAAGTGATGATTGGACCATCGGTGCTCGATCCGAGCAGCCTCTCCCCTTCGAGCACGTGCAACTGGATCGGCGCCGACACTCGAAATCCCCCGCTTCGGACCGATGGAGCCGTCGGGATGACCACTGCGGGAGGTTTGCCCGCGTTCTCTTCGGTAGCTCGCACCTCTGGAGCGATCTTCGAATTTGCCGGTGCCGTAGTGAGAGCAGGCGCGAGGGAAGTGGGTGCGCCATCCCCCGGAGGCGGAGTCAAGCGGGGTTGATCCTTCACCACAGGATCGACGTTCGGCCGCGACGGTGAAGCTGCCGGCGTCGCGACGGGGGAACGTGAAACAGACTCCCAGAAAGGCAGGCGAGGGGTAGAGCCCGTGAGAAGCCATCGACCAATGAACCCCGCCTCGGTGATCGCCACGATACCTATCGCCACGACGGCCCATCGCAGGGGACGCCTTCGACGAATGACCGGCATCCGGGGCCTGGGCGGGGCAACGTGACGCGCGGGTTCATCGACGAAATCGGGCGACCGCAACATCGGCTCGAGCGCCGGCGGCGCTGGCGGTGGTGAGGGCGGAGCCTCCTGAGCCGCGCGTCTCTGCGTGAGTTGACGACGTGGCGGCACATCGGGCCGACCGCGCTCGTCCCGCACATCGGCGAGCGCGACCTGCGCCTCGCGGGCCGAAGCGAAGCCAGGGTCCCGAAGCTGCAGTGCACGTTCGAGCCAGACGCGGAGCGATACGAACGTTTCCGGCTCGTGCCAGATGCTCCGGTCTTCGATGTAGTCGAGCAACTCCGCCAGTTTGTCGGGGTATTCGTCCGGTCCCAGGCGACGTCCGACCATGAGCGATATCGCGACCAGGGCCACCTGCGTGACATCGCTTCGCGGATCGAGCATGAGCATGTCACCGGCCAGGGTTGACTGCACCGGCGCGAGGATCCCGAAGTCACTCCACAACCGTGCACCGCTCAGCTCGAGACTCGCGAGCGCGGAGCCGACCATGTGCTCGCGAACCATCAGCCGCCCTTCGCTCGTCAGCACCAGTCGATCGATCGTCACGGCGCCATGGGCGAAACCAGGTTCATGCTGGTGGAGGGCAGCGAACGCCGGGACGAGCTGACGGAGCAGCCGCACAGCGAATCGTGCGCTCCTCGGCTTCTTCAACCCTTCCGCGAGGCAGACCCCTGTCGCATATGTCGACACGACGGCAAGGCCGTCTTCGTGTCCGAGCTCGGTGATGGGACGGACCGCTGGAAACGCTGCATGGTGGAACGAACCCAGTCGCTCGACACGTTGACGCAGCGCCGTCTCGAACCTGGGGTTGGCAGCGAGAACCGGCTTGAATCGAAGAATCTCCCAGGACGGGGCACTCGTGTTGTCGAACATCAGGAGACGGTCACCGAGACCATCCGAGTGCCCTTGCGCGTACCACGTGGTCAGCCGCTTGGGCCCCTCGCTCGCTGGCGCGAACTGGTCGCCGGTCAGATCCTGAGCTGGGTCCATTCCTTCAGCGTGCCCTTCATCTGCGCTGATAAGGCGTCAATCGATTGTGGTGGTGTCGGAGGAATACGGAACCCATTGTGCACGAACCGGCGCATGAGTTGAAGCGCCGACAGCTGTTTTTGGAAAAAAATTTGCGGATGAGACTAGCGGAGCGCGTTGGCGGTTGCGGACGCCCGCGCCGCCCCCACCAGCGAACCTTCGAAGGCCGCATCAGGGATCCGTGTGATCATCCCGAAGGCGGGCAGCACCTCGCCCGTGGCTTGCTCGGCATCGAACAGTCGCTTCAACCGCAACGACACGACCGCCGCCTGGTCGGCCGATGCCCCGTGCAGCAGCACCGCGATCTCCCGATCGCTCAGGATGCCAGCTCGATCGCCGCCGCGGAGCTGTCCCCTGATCCTGCCGAGCCACGCCGAGAGCAGGCTTGGACCTCGCGAACCGCCGGCCATCGACATGACGATGACGGTGGCATGGTGGCCCGCCGCCGCGGCCTCCCTGGCGAGTTGATCGAACAGCGTGTCGACCGGACGAAAACTCTGACGACGCTCGGATTCGTTCGCACGCTGAAGAGCTGCACGCACCCACGGTTGCATGGCGGCCGCACCAGCCTGGATGATCGCGCGCTCGAACACCGTGAACGGCATCTGCTCGCGATCGACCGCCACGACCATGACGCCGCCGACATCGGACACGCGGACGATCAGTCGATTGATCCGCGACTCATTCAATCCGGAAAGGAGCTCCGCCTGGCCGACCAACAGCAGCTGCCGACCGGCGGGGTTCATCACCGCGAGCGCGGCAAACCGGCCCCCGACGGCCGCGCTCACCTGCCCCAGCGCCGTCTGCGCCGCGCTCTCGAGCGACTCATTCTGCGGATGTTGACGCCGCCCCACTTCCGCGACGAGGCGGCTCGTGGTCATGGTCAGGATGTCGTTCAGCGATTCGCGCAGGATGTCGGCATACACCCTGAGCCTCACTTCGACGCGGTCGTCGATCATCCCGGAAAACACGAGCGCCCACTCGGCGTCGGTGCCGGTCCCGATTCGCAGGAGCAGCGTATCTCCGGGCTCCGACGCCAGTTCGAGGCGATCGGCTTCCTCGCGCGGCAATCGAACGATTTGCCCCGCTCGAGGCAGGATGGTCGCGTCGAGCTGATCGGGCAAGGACCGGGGCGGAGCCGACATCGTGGAGATGTACTGGAAGAAACCGTCCGATGCTGCCGCTGCGTATGCACTGACGCGGACATCGTCCCAGACGCTCAACGCCTCGACGAACGCACCGATCACTTTGCGGATCGACCCGCGCGAGGTGGCCTCGCGAAGGATGCGTCGGATCGACATGATCCGGTACTGTTCGACCCCGATCGCGGTCGGCTGTCCGAGGCTGGCTTCGATCGCACCCGTGAGCCAGGCACCGATGGACTCGAGATCCTGTCGGCACTCCTCGGTTGATTCGTCAGCCTCAGGACGACGTGCGATGAGCAGCAGGCCGGCGGGTGTCAGGGCGAAACAGAGCGCCTGCAGGCCCTCGAGGTCCAGCGGAACCGAAGTCCGCGATCGCATGGCCTCGGACATCGCGGTCTGAAGCGACGGATCGTTCGAAGTGATCAGCTGTCGAATGGCAGCCGCATCGAGCGAGGATCCGACGGGACACACCAGGGCGTTGTGCGCATCGATCACCTCGATGACGAGGCTGAGCCTGAGCGCGACCTCGCCGAGCCACTCACAGGACTGTCGAGGGACGTTGCTCTCTGTATCGGATGCCTGCATCAGTAACGGTCAGCACTGGCTCACGCGGAATGCGTGATCCAACGGCAGCTCATTATTGGCCAAACTGAATGCCCGTCAATCTCAACCATAGAAAGTTGGCGTGCACTCACCCTTTTGCAATGTGCACTTTGAATCTTGCACTTCATATTCCCCTGGCCGATCCCCTATGGTTCGCGAAGGCCGAACGTGAAGAGCGATGTTCCGGCCATGATGCTGACATACTGCTTGCCGTTGATGGCATAGGTGATCGGACCTGACGCGACCGACGGTCCGAGACGGGTCTGCCAGAGCAGCTTGCCCGTTCGAGCGTCGAGCGCGAAGAACGCCCCGTCCCGTCCTCCACTGAACAGCATGTCGGACGCCGTCGTCAGCACGCCGCCCTCGGTCATCGGCGCTGACATTCGGTACGACCATCTCTTCATGCCGGTCTTCGGATCGATCGCCTGGATCGCGCTGTAGACATCGTCAGTCGTGGCACCCAGTCGTGGAAAGAGTCCTGCGAAGCCCTGGCCCTCTCGGAATACCGGAGGCGTGTCGGCCTTGATGTAAGTCGTCGACGTGTTCTCCCACGTTGGCACGTAGAAGAGACCCGTTCGCGGACTGTATGACGGGTTGTACCAGTTCGTGCCGCCCTGATTGCCGGGATAGACGAGGGTGCCTTCCTTCGTGGGAGCGATTCCGGGCACTGGAATGGGACGTCCTTTCGGATCGAAGCCATCGGCCCAATTCACTTTGACGAACGGCTGCCCTTTGAGGAACTCGCCGGTCGCGCGATCGAGGACATACGACATGCCATTCCGATTGGCCCAGAGCATCACCTTGCGCGCGCGGCCCTGCCATTCCATGTCGGCCAGCACCGGGATCTGGGTCGAGTCCCAGTCGAACTCGTTGTGCGGTGAGAACTGGTAGTGCCACTTCAGTTTTCCCGTATCCGGATCGAGCGCGATCACCGAACAGGTGTACAGGTTGTCGCCGAGTCGTCCCGCGCCGTCCCAGTCCGGCCCGGGATTGCCAGTGCCCCAGTAGGTGAGGTTCAGGTCGGGATCGTAGGAGCCGGTCACCCAGATGGGACCACCGCCGTGCATCCACGAGTCTCCACTCCAGGACTCGTGCCCCGGCTCTCCCGGCCCTGGTACGACATGGAAGCGCCACACTTCCTTGCCGGTCTTCACGTCCCACGCGGCGATGAATCCGCGCACGCCGAACTCGCCGCCCGACGATCCCGCAATCACTTTGTCCTTTACGACGAGTGGAGCCAGCGTGAACGCGTAGCCTTGCTTCGGGTCGGCGGCTGGCTCGGTCTTCCACAGTTCCTTCCCGTTTCTCGCGTCGATCGCGATCATCCGCGTGTCGAACGCCGCGAGAAAGATCGTGTCGCCGGCAATCGCCAGGCCTCGAGAGACCTTTCCGCAGCAGTTTCGCGCGGCTGGATCCGGCGTGTACGAATAAGCCCAGATCTGTTTGCCGGTCGCGGCGTCGAGCGCGATCACGTTGTTGATGCCCTGGATCGTGTACATCGTGCCGTTCACGACGAGCGGCGTGACCTGATGCCGTTCCAGCGAGCGAGCCTGAAAGACCCACTTCAGCTCCAGATCACGCGCGTTGGCCGGTTTGATGTTCGTCAGCAGGCTGTGGCGTTGACCGGAGAGGCCGCCCGAATACGTCAGCCAGTTCTGTGGCTCCCTGGTCGATTGCAGAATCCGATCGAAAGTGACGTTCGGTGCAGGGACTTCCCCATTCGGCGGCGGCGCGAACGGCGGCGGCTCCTGGGCCAGCAGCGTCGCCGACAGCAGCACGAACACACAGACGCGAGCGATCATCACAGCCTGCCTTTCAGATTGCGGCTGATCTTAATACGGGGTGCCCAATGCCGTTGATCGCTTCGGGTAGAATGAGCGCCTGTCGCGCAACGAGAGGAAGAAGACGATGGCCAAATCGACGAAGCGGTCGAGAGCGAAGAAGACGCGTCCGGCGAGGCGACCGGTCGTCCGCGCGAAGGCGAAAGCACGAAAAGCATCGAAGCCGCGTCCAGCGTCGCGTGCGGGCAACCCGCTACTCGCGGCCATGAGCGGAACCGAGCGCCGCGATATCGGTCACGTGAAGCTCGATGTCGCGCGGACCGGTGGCGCACGCGTCAAGCGCATGGTCTATCCGCCGGGATTCCACTGGTCGAAGGACATGAAGCCGATGGTCGGCACCGACCTCTGCATGCACGCCCACGTCGGCTTTCTCGCCCACGGCGAGATCCACATCGAGTACCCCGACGGCTGCAAGATCGAATGCAAGGCGCCGCAGATTATTGCGATCGAGCCGGGGCACGATGGCTGGGTGGTGGGAAACGAACCGGTCGTGCTGATCGAGTTCGATTTCGAAGGGGACACCGTCCAGCGTCTCGGGATGCCGGACGGGCATCGGCATTGAGTCGGTGGGCCGCCTTCAGGGGCGGCCCGATCCTACCTATCGCGCGGGAGCGCGAACCGCCTTCCACGTCATGTTGCCGACGTTCATCGAGAGCTCGCCCGCGAGCGAGCCGTCCGGTTGCAACCTGCCTGTGGCTGAGAGCTGAACGCCTTCTACTCCGCCGGTGAACGTGATCGTCTCCTTCTCGAATTCCCCTTTGATCGGGATCGGGCCATGAGGACTCTGCAGCGTTCCCGTAATCGCCTTGCCGGTCTGCTCGAGTGTCATGGTCAGCGTCATGCCCTCGACCGTGAACGTCCAGTCGCCGGCAACGGCTTTCTCTTCGGCATACGCCACGGTCGCGAGCGCAGCCACCACCATCGCGAGCAGCACACGAGCCACCAGTCTGCTGATGCGTTGATTCATCTGTTTCTCCTGAGACTCCGGAGAGTACGTATTGGCTGCTGAACCGTTCTTGAACGCGCCGTTCATCTCCCGTTCAGAAACGTCAAATCACCGCAATCGCTTCGATCTCGATCATCCAGTCCGGATGCGCCAGCGACGAGATCTCGACGAGCGTCGACGCCGGGCCCTTCTTGCCGAAGAACTCCTCGCGAATCGGCGCGAGATCGACGCGATACAGCATGTCGGTCACATAGGTCGTGATCTTGACGATGTTGGCCATCGTCCCGCCCTGCGACTCGACCAGCGCTTTGATCGCTTCATACGCGCCGCGCGCCTGTGCCTTGAAGTCGCCGCGATGTGCGACGCCCCCGTCAGGTGTGTACGCGACCTGCCCGGACAGAAACAGGATGGTTTGTGCCTGACTGACTTTGATGCCCTGGCTGTAAGTCGCGGGGTCAAAGACACCGGGCGCGCAGAACTTTTCGATCGTTGCCATCTCATCTCCTCGGGAATCACATACTGCGGGTGGGTGAGTAGTCTACGGCGTGACTGCAGCCAATCTGACGACGCGAGTGTCCGATTGACCGCAGTCGCCGTTCGCGGGCGTCTTCGTACTGAACGACGTGGAGGTCTGCGAACGCTTACTTCTTCTCGTACGGGGCGCCGGTCCCCGACGAGCCGAGGAACACGGTCTGTCCGTTGGGCAGCGTCAAGTCTCGCCCGTTCGCGCGATGCGATCCATCCTTCGACTGATAGCCGTCGACGACGATCTCGGTGCCTTTGGGCAACGACTCCTTCGTGAGCCCACGCCTCAGGAGCGTATTCGGTGTTCCTGTTTCGATCATCCATTCCTCGACGGTGCCATCGGGTTTCTTCACGTCGACGTAGATCCAGGCGTGAGGGTTGACCCACAGCATCTTGGTCACCACTCCCTTGAACTTGACCGGCTTGTTCGCATCGAACTCCGCGTTGAACGCGTGATGCGGCAGCGCCGGCGTCGCCACGATCAGAAACGACAGTGCGGCAACGAGCGATCGGAAGGTTCGCATGGGGATCACCTCTCCTCGCCGGCGCGAGCCGGCCGCTGCTGGCCAACGGTTTCGCCGTTCTTCTCTCTGAGGCGGGCGCCGGTCAGGAAATGCACGATGTCGAAGTTGTCTTCGTGACAGGCGTACTCGAACATCTGTTCAGCGGGGTCGACTTTGTTCCAAGGGATCAGTGCCGTCCACGGCTTCGTCCACGTCGACGGATCGGCGACAGTGAACTCGTAGTTGATCGCGTCCGGCGCGACGCGCGTGAACCGCTCCGTGATCGTGAACGTCGCAGAGTTCGCCCCCTGGAACAGCACACCTTCGTCGGCGCGGAAGTTCGTCGTCTCCACGACCAGCGTCGATCCCTCCCAGTGCCCGCGGGTGTCACCGAGCCACTGCTTGAGACCCTTGTTGAGATGCGGTCGACCGTCGACCGGAATGATGCGCGCGCTGTGGATCATCTCCGGGGCGATCGTCACATAGCCGGGGCTCTGGAAGATCTGGAAGTCGTTGTTGTAGATCGTCGGCAGATAGGGGGGGACGTCTGTGCGAACGACGCACCGAACCGGCCACGACATGTCGGTATAGTGGTCTGGCAGTCCCGCCGCGAATCGTGCCGCACCAGCCGCGCGAGCCGCCTGTACCTTCTGACGCTCCGGTGACGCTTGCACGAGCGGCGGAATCCGTCCATCGGGCGGATCCACGATCAGCGACGTGCGCTTGTCGGCGGTGATCTTCAGCCGTCGCGCGTCCATCCAGTGCTCGTTGTAGGCGCGGTTGACGTCGGCGGCGTTGCCGCCATCTCTCCGATCGCGTGTGAGGTCGTGGGCCAGCGACTTCTGAAACTCCTCGGCCTCTTCGTCGTTGAGCACGCCCACACCCACGTTGCCCGGACGCTGCAGCGGCGTGCTCGTCGCATCGTTCCAGACGCCCTGCAGATCGGGATCACCCCACGGCGTTTTCGGCGGGTTGTACGTCTTCGGCGCCTGACCGGCCGCGGGCACCACGAGACCAACACCGACAACGACGACGAGCGCGGCGATCAATGCAAAGATTCGGTTGCGCATGGCTCTCACCTCGCGGCCTGTTTGATGAATTTTCCAAACAGGAGCTCCTCGGTGAACGGAACGCACTTGAACTCCAGCAGCTGGACGTTCTTCTCCATCCGGCGATAGAGCGGAAAGCTGATTTTCCACGGACGCGTGAAGACGTTCGGATCTTCGATCGTCGCTTCGTACACCATGTGATACGGGCTCACCGGCGTGTAGCGCTCGACCACGTGCAGCGCGTCGCTGTGGTAATCGCCGGCGCGATCGAACCACGTCTCCTCGCGCTGTCCGGTGACGTCGACGACCAGCGTGTCGCCGTCCCACCGGCCGCGCGACCATCCCATCCACGAATCGGTGGGCGCCTGCTGCTTCCAGTCCATGCGGATGATGCGGGTCGCGCTCGTGAACTCGTAAGCCATCAGGATGTAGGGACTCGTGCCCTGCACGATCTGAAACGGGAACGGCATGTAGGTCGCGCGCGGTACGCCGGGCATGTAGCACTTCATCTCGGGATCGCCGAGGTCGTGCCAGGTCTTGTCGCTGCTGACGTCGACCTTCAGCCGATTTTCGAAGCGCGTGTTCTTTTTCGCGAGCGCATCCGGCTTGTACGGAATCTCGCCGCCCTCGACAATGCCCTGGCCCGCGGGCTGGGCGCCGTACGCGCCGACGAGCTCATTGTGCGGGCCTGCCTTGGCCTCGTGATCCTGCAGATCCCAGTTGGCCGTGACCATCGCCTGCCAGATGCCGTTGAGATCGGGGTGTCCGTCGGCGATACGAGGCGCGCGATAGCCGGCCGCAAACTGAGGCGCGCCGTTCGGGCGTGGTTGCCCGAACAGTGGAGGAAGAGCGAGCGAGAGGACGGCGAGCGCGCCGGCCCCAGCAAGAAACGCGACCGTCCGCCGACGCTGCATCGTGCGCCTCCGAGGTTCCGCGTTGCCGAAGGTTGGTGTCGTACCACGCGTCGTCCGCCGTGGTCAAGGAAAAGTCGTGACGTAGAATGGCCCCGCCTCCGGAGGGACTGACACTGGCCGAGTCGACACGCCGTTCCTTCGTCCGCACGACCGGGCTGTCCGCGCTCGGCCTTACCGCCACGCGCGCGCTCGACGGAATCGTCAGCGCACAATCCTCGACTGACAGAACGGCGCGCGTCATCATCGATCCGCGGCGCGTCGTCGCCTCGCTCGATCGTCGACTTCTCGGTTCCTTCCTGGAGCACCTCGGCCGGGCAATCTACGGTGGAATCTTCGAACCGGGATCTGCCCTCGCTGACCAGAATGGATTCCGCCGCGACGTGATGAACGAGATCCGGACGATGCAGGTGCCGATCGTCCGCTACCCGGGCGGCAACTTCGTGTCCGGATACGACTGGCTCGATGGCGTGGGACCGAGAGCGTCACGACCCGCAGTGCTCGATCGCGCGTGGAACTCGATCGAGACCAATCAGTTCGGCACCAACGAGTTCCTGACGTGGTGCCGCACCGTTGGCACCGAGCCGCTCCTCGGCCTGAACTTCGGCACAGGCACCGCGGAGAAAGCCGCCGCGCTCGTCGAGTACTGCAACGTCGCGTCAGGCACGAAATGGAGTGAGCTTCGTCGCAAGCACGGGATCGAGGAACCGTGGAATGTGAAGCGCATCTGTCTCGGCAACGAGATGGACGGAGCCTGGCAGATCGGCCACATGACTGCGCTGGAGTACGGGCGAAAGGCGGCCGATGCCGCCCGGCAGATGCGGGCGGTGGATGCGAGCCTGCAGCTGGTCGCGTGCGGCTCGAGCGGTCCTGGCATGGCCACCTATCTGGACTGGGATCGCGTCGTCCTCGAGGAGTGTTACGACCAAGTCGACGGGATCTCGCTGCATCGCTACTTCGGCCTGAACAGCGACGTCGTCAAAGACGACGCCAGGTTCCTGGCGTCGAACCTCGAGATGGAACGTCAGATTGAGGACGTCATCGCCGTCTCCGACTACGTGCGGGGCCGACGGAAGTCGTCCAAGCGTCTCTGGCTCTCATTCGACGAGTGGAACGTGTGGTATCGACAGACAGGCGGCAATGGACGTCGGCAGCCGGCACCGCGTCTGCTCGAAGAGGTCTACGATCTTCGCGACGCACTGGTCGTCGGCGGTGCGCTCAACTCGCTGCTGCGCCATGCGGACCGCGTTCGCATCGCCTGTCTCGCGCAGCTCGTCAACGTCATCGCACCACTGGTGACCGATTCGACGAAAGTCATCCGACAGACAATCTGCTATCCCTACTCGTGGGCGCTGGCGTACGCGAAGGGGCAGGTGCTCGATGTCTCGACCGACGTGCAGTCCTACGAGCTGCAGGCGGTCGGAAGAATTCCGTTCGTCGATGTTGCCGGGACGGTCGATTCAACCACCGGTGACATTGCGCTGTTCGTCCTGAATCGCGACCTGGAGAGACCGCGCGAATTGAAGGTGAGCTGGCGCGATGGCGCGTCACGTCGAGTAGCAGACGCGCAAGTCCTCACCGGGCCCGATTTGAAGGCCGTGAATACGCTGGATGCTCCATCGACGGTGATACCGCGCGTGCTCGAACGTCCGCGCATCGCCACCGACATGACGTTCGAGATTCCAGCACGCTCGTACAGCGTCATTCGTCTCGTGACGCGCTGAGACTCTGCGACTCCCGTGTTCGCACATGCTCGGCGCGCGCACCGATGCCGACCAGACGCGCGGGAATGCGCCGCAAGGCCGGCCACGCCCGCAACAGATGCACGACCAGCGGCACGGACGTGGTCGGCGTACGCAGCACGCGGCTCAACACGCGATTCTGGATGAACACCTGCACGTTCTGTGTGATGCGAGTGGGAAATGCGCGCCTCTTCTGCACGGCTTTGAGATCGGCGAACGAGAGCGTTCCACGCCGGAGTGGATCGGCAAGAATATTCGCCGCAGCCACGGCGTCCTGAATCGCCAGGTTGATCCCGACACCGCCGACCGGCGACATCGCATGCGCGGCGTCGCCTATGCACAGCAGCCCAGGCCGGCACCACTCCCGCAGACGATCGATCTTCACCGTCAGCAGCTTGATCGCCGACCAGTCGTCGAGCTCATCGACGCGGTCGTTCAGAAACGGGACGGTCTCTGCGATTGCACGGCGGAAGACGGGCAGGCCCTGCTGGCGGAGCGCGTCGATGCCACCTTTCGCGATGACGAACCCGCATTGCCAGTACTCGCCTCGATTCAACATGATGAACACGCGCCCGCCCTTGATGTTCCCGAACGTCCGATCGGGATCCGAGGGACGACGCGAGAGGCGCATCCAGAGGACGTCGATGGGCGCGCCG
>Ga0126377_10000730_pt1 | contig 20652 bp, 16 predicted proteins | sample PanSoiMetPlot_22_FD_92647 | JGI IMG/M metagenome (GOLD analysis project Ga0126377, IMG submission 92647) | Tropical forest soil microbial communities from Panama - MetaG Plot_22 | ecosystem: Environmental > Terrestrial > Soil > Tropical forest > Bulk soil | place: Panama | collected 2016-02-17 | reverse complement strand
GAGTTCGACATCGTGTACGGCGAGGGAATCTCGAAGCTCGGCGAGTTGATCGACATCGGCGTCGAGAACAAGATCGTCGACAAGGCCGGCGCGTGGTTCTCGTACAAGGGCGAGCGGCTGGGCCAGGGGCGCGACAACGCGAAGAACACGCTCCGCGACAACCCGGCGATGCGCGACAAGATCGAGGCCGAAGTCCGCGCCGCGTTGGGCATCGGCAAACCGCAAGCGGCAGCCGCGCCGGCAGCCGCTGAAGCCGCTCCAACTCCCGCGCCGACAGGCAGACGCGGCGCAGCTAAATCCGTCGAAGACTAATAAAGAGCTGATACGTAAATGGGGAGACTGAAAGATGAGTGGAGTGTGAGATAATCTCTCTACGAACTCCCGGTCTCCCCATTATTTTATTTGCGCCGTCTTTGACGGCGCGCTGAAACGATAAAAATCAACCGCTAAGAGCGAAGAACCCAAAGATTTCTTCCAGTCTTTCTTCGTGTTCTTCGTTTCTTCGTGATTGATTTTCGGAGAGGCTATGCCAAAGCGATTGACGCAGATGGTGGATTGCGCGGGTTGAGCGTCGAAACTGTCGCCGAGCGCGCTCGCCCAGGTTCTGGGCGGTCTACCTGAACAACCGCACACTCCCGAGCTGATTATCGGCTACGACACCGCCGATGACGCCGCAGTGTATCGTTTGCGCGACGACCTTGCTTTGGTTCAGACCGTGGATTTCTTCACGCCGATCGTCGACGACCCGTTCGATTACGGGCGCATCGCCGCGCTCAATTCGATCAACGACGTTTGGGCGATGGCCGGGACGCCGATCACCGCGCTGTCCATCACCTGTTTCCCGAAAAAAGACGTGGACTACGCGATCCTTGGCGAGATCATGCGCGGCGGATTGAAAACTCTCAATGAGAACGGAGTCATGCTGGTCGGCGGTCATAGCGTAGACAACGATCAGATCATGTTCGGCTACGCGGTCACCGGATTGATTCATCCCGATCAGGTCGCGGCCAACGCCGGCGCGCGCGCGGGCGACGCGCTGATTCTGACCAAGCCGATCGGCACGGGCGTCATCTCGACCGGCATAAAATTCGAGAAGGCGAGCCCCGAGGTGGCCGCCCTCTCAATTGAAACAATGTTGACGCCGGGGCGCGCCGCCGCCGAGGCGATGCGCGAATTCGGCGTGCGCGGCGCGACCGACATCACCGGTTTCGGCCTGCTCGGCCACGCCTGGGAAGTGGCGAGGGCCAGCAAGGTTACACTTGAAATCATCGCCGACCGGGCGCCGCTGCTGCCCGGCGCTCTTGACCTGGCCGGCCGCAAGATGCTCACCAAAGGCGACAGAGTCAATCGCGAATATGTCGGCGGCGACCTGACGATTGACGCTGGCATTGAGAAAGAAGTAATCAGCTTGCTCTACGATCCACAGACTGCGGGCGGAATGCTCATCTCAATCGCCGGCGACCGCGCCGAAGCGATGCTTGCGAGATTGCGCGAGACATACCCGACGGCGGCGATCATCGGGCGCGTGATCGAATATGAGGGGCGTTCGCTGGTCGTAATTTGAATTATGAACCAGGGTTATCAGTGCAAAACCTGTGGGAAGCGCCACGACGAATTGCCAATGAGCTTTGGGGCGGACGCCCCTTACTGGTATGACGTGATAGCCCCGGAGGAACGTTCCTGGCGCGCCAAGCTAGGTTCTGATCAGTGCATAATTGATAACCAACATTACTTCGTCCGTGGATGTCTCGAAATCCCTATTCTGGACGGCCTGGGGCCATTTATTTGGGGCGTGTGGGTCTCTCTGAGTGAGAAGAGTTTCGAGAGAATGAGCGAACTTTGGGAGACACCTGGGCGCGAGAGCGAGCCCCCTTATTTTGGATGGTTTAGCACATCTTTGCCCGGCTACCCTGAGACGCTGAACCTCAAGACCACCGTCTATACGCGCCCCCTAGGGCAGCGGCCGTTAATCAAACTCGAACCAACGGATCACCCATTGGCTGTCGAGCAACTAGAAGGGATTACTATGGCCAGAGTGCAGGAGATCGTTGAGATCGTCGTGCATGACGGCGCGTCCACATGACGTCTTGGCTCTCTGGAATTGAGGAGTTGATGGCTAACCCGGCAACTTACGACGCGATTGTGATCGGCACGGGCCAGGCGGGAAATCCGCTCTCGAAAGCTCTGGCCAAGGCCGGATGGAAGACAGCGGTCATCGAGCGCCTGTATATCGGCGGAACATGCATCAACGTGGGCTGCACGCCCACGAAGACGATGGTCGCCAGCGCCCGTGTGGCCTATCTCGCGCGGCGCGCGGCGGATTACGGCGTCCACGCCGGCGAGGTCTCCGTCAACATGGCCGAAGTCCGCCAACGCAAGCAATCCATCGTGGACAGCTTTCGCAATGGCGGCCAGCGCGCAATCGAAAACACGGAAAATCTCGACCTGCTATTCGGCGAAGCGAGCTTCACCGGCCCGCAGTCAATCGCCGTGGAAATGAATGACGGCGACATTAGACATCTCACCGCGAAACAAATCTTCATCAACACTGGCTGCCGTCCGGCGGACCCGCAGGTGGACGGTCTCGATCAGATCGCGGCGCTCGATTCGACTTCGATCATGGAGTTGGACGAATTGCCCGGGCATCTGCTGGTTCTGGGCGGAGGTTACGTGGGTCTCGAATTCGGGCAGATGTTCCGGCGCTTCGGCAGCCGCGTGACGATTGTCCAGCGCGCGTCGCAACTGCTCGGACGCGAAGATCAGGATGTGGCCGATGAGGTCGCGAAGATTTTGCGGGAAGACGGCGTCGAAGTCCTGCTCAACGCCGAGGCCATGCGCGTTGAAAAAGGCGGAGGCGGCGAGATTCGTCTGACCGTGCGAACTCCGGAGGGCGACCGAACGCTCGCCGGCTCTCATCTGCTCGCGGCCGCCGGGCGCACGCCGAACAGTGAGACCTTGAATCTTTCGTCAGCGGGAATCGAAGCGGACAGGAACGGATTCATCAAAGCGAACGATCGATTGGAAACCACCGCGCCCGGAGTCTATGCGCTCGGCGACGTGAAAGGCGGCCCGCAATTCACTCACATCTCTTACGACGATTATCGCATCATCCGAACCAATCTGATTGAAAAGGGGAACGCGACGGTCAATGATCGCTTTGTGCCGTATACCGTATTCATTGACCCGCAGCTCGGACGCGTCGGTTTGAGCGAGTCGGAGGCGCAAGCCAGGGGCTTGAACATTCGTGTGGCCAAGATGCCGATGAGCTATGTCGCGCGGGCGTTGGAGGTGAGCGAGAGCCGGGGCTTTATGAAAGCCATCATAGACGCCGACACGAAGCGGATTCTGGGTTGCGCCGTCCTGGGAATCGAGGGCGGCGAGATCATGGCGATGATCCAGATCGCGATGATGGGCAAGCTGCCTTATACCGTTTTAAAAGACGGAATCTTCGCGCACCCAACGCTGGCCGAATCGCTAAACAATTTGTTGAACATTTGATTATGATTCACGAAGCCATACGACGAGACACGAATAGAGTCGAAGCGACGATAGAATTGTTCAACCGGGTTCGCGCGCAGACGATGCGGATCGTCGCGCCGCTCGAGATCGAAGATTATGTCGTGCAGACCGCCGAATTTATGAGTCCTCCGCGATGGCACATCGGCCACACGTCGTGGTTTTTCGAGACGCTACTTAAGGCTTACTCGCCGAACTATCGTGTCTACAACAAAGAATATCTCTACTACTTCAACTCTTACTACGAAGGCTTTGGCGAACGCATCGAGAAATCGCTGCGCGGCACGCGCTCGCGCCCGACGGTGAAGGAGACCGTTCGCTATCGAAATCACGTCGACAAGGCCGTGGTCGGATTTTTGGAAAATGTCGGGACTCGGCCTGACTTTGAAAAAATACTCGCGCTCACGCGGATGGGATTGGAGCACGAGATGCAGCATCAGGAGCTGCTGGTCTACGACATCAAGCATCTGCTTTGTGAGCTTTACGATGCGCCGAAGACCGGCGCGCCCGCCGCGTCCGAAACCGTGACCGGGATGGCCGAGGTCGAGGGCGGTTTGTTCGCGCTCGGTTACGCCGGCGACGATTTCGCCTGGGACAATGAGAAGCCCCAGCACACGGTCTTCCTGCAGGATTTCGCGATTGACCGGGCGCCGGTCAGCAACGGCGATTTTCTCGAATTCATCAGCTCTGGCGGTTACGACGATTATCGCTGGTGGCTGAGCGAAGGCTGGGAGGCGGTTAATCGTGAGCATTGGCGGGCTCCGCTCTACTGGGAGGAGGGAGACGGCCAGTGGATGATCCGTGACTTCCACGGCCTGCATACGGTCGAAGAGAAGGCCGATGACCCGGTCTCGCACGTCAGTTATTTTGAAGCGGCCGCCTACGCCAAGTGGGTGGGGAAGCGGCTGCCCAGCGAGGCCGAATGGGAGAAAGCGGCCTGCTTCGATCCGAAGGAGCAGGCCAAACGACAATTCCCATGGGGCGACGCTGCGCCCGACGGGGCGATGGCGAACCTCTTCGACAGTCAATTCTGGGGCGTCGCGCCGATCGGCTCGATGCCGCAAGGCCGCAGCGCCTACGGCTGCCACCAGATGATCGGCGACGTTTGGGAGTGGACGACATCGGATTACGCCCCGTATCCCGGATTCAAATCCGAATTCGACGAGTACAATGACAAATGGTTCGTCGGGCAGAAGACGTTACGCGGCGGATCGTTCGCCACGCCGCAAATTCACATCCGATCAACCTATCGAAACTTCTTTCATCCGCCGGAACGATGGATGATCTCAGGGTTCCGCTGCGCGAAGAATTTGTGAAGTAATGAAGATCGCCCGCTCTCAATGCGCTCCGTCTCAACTGATCAGCCATCTTCAAGAAGCCCGCGCGCGTCTGCTCGACCTCGTCGTCGATTTGGACGACGAGCAGATGATGGGGCCGCGTCTCGCCATAGTGAACCCGCTCCGCTGGGAGATCGCGCACGTGGCGTTCTTCCAGGAGTTCTGGCTCCTGCGCCATCTGCGCGGCTTCGACGCGACAAGGCCCGCGCCCAATCTCGATCCCGATAAGCTCTATGATTCGGCCCGCGTGGCCCACGACACGCGATGGGACCTGCCGCTGCCGTCTAAACTAGGGACCATCGCCTATATGCGCCGAATTCTCGATCGCGTAATCGAGGAGACGATGAAGGGCAATGGCGGTTTGCGCGACGCCGGCGGCTACGACGAATCCTACTTCCTCGAACTCGCGCTGCTCCACGAAGACATGCACAGCGAAGCGATCACCTACACGCGGCAGACGCTCGGCCTTAGTAGCCCCAGGTTCAGCCGGAACGGTTCGGCGCTGAACATTCCGGCTGAAGCCGGGACTACGAATGCAAGACTCGGCGATGCGCAAATCTATGGCGGTAAATTCATTTTTGGCAGCGAGGACGATTCAGGTTTTGTCTTCGACAACGAGCAGTGGGCGCATGAAGTGGCCGTCGAACCGTTTTCAATTTCGCGGACGGCAGTCACGCAAGCCGAATTCGCCGAGTTCGTGAACGACGCCGGTTACCGCCGCCGCGAATTGTGGAACGATGAAGGCTGGCGCTGGCGCGAGTGCGCGGGCGCCGATCATCCCGTTTACTGGCGTTCCGCAGGCAAAGACAAATGGGAGCGCCGCGTCTTCGATCAATGGGTTTCGCTCGAACCTGATCTGCCTGTGATCAACGTCAACTGGTATGAGGCCGAAGCCTATTGCCGCTGGGCCAAACGCCGGCTGCCGACCGAGGCCGAATGGGAGATTGCGGCAAGCTGTGAGCCGGCGGCTGACGGCGGCGTTGCGCCGAGCAAACGCAAACATCCCTGGAAGGATGATCCGCCCGCGCCCGAACGGGCGAATCTGGATTGGCGCACAGGGGGCTGCGTCGCCGTAAACGCATTGCCCGCGGGCGATAGCGCCTTCGGCGTTCGTCAAATGGTCGGCAATGTGTGGGAATGGACGGCGACCGATTTCGGTCCTTACCCGGGTTTTACCGCCGGCCCATACAAGGAATATTCCGCGCCCTGGTTCGGCGGCCATAAAGTTTTGCGCGGAGGGTGTTGGACGACGCGGTCCAGGCTGATTCGCAACAACTATCGCAATTTTTATAAGCCTGACCGAAGAGACGTATGGGCAGGATTCAGGACCTGCGGCGTTTGATTGCGGATTGCGGATCGCGGATTGCGGATTCATAGTTATCAAACGGCTGGATGAAAATAACGACACCGAGAGAGAGAGAATATCGAGACCAAACGCCGGCCGGCGAAAATCAATCCGCAATCCGCAATCCGCAATCCGCAATCCTAAAGATCGGCATTGTCACTCCCGCGCCGCCGCATACGCGACACGGCAACCGCGTCACGGCGCTTCGATGGGCGGGGATATTGCGAAGCCTCGGACATCGAGTGACGGTCACGCAAAACTACCAGGGCGAATCGTACGACCTACTCGTCGCCCTGCACGCGCTCCGCAGCCACGAGGCGATCAAACGTTTTCATTACGAACACCCTGACCGGCCGCTAATCGTCGCGCTGACCGGCACTGACCTCTACCACGATCTGCCGCGCAGCGAGCGGGCGCGACTGTCGCTCGAGCTGGCGACAAGGCTGATCGCGCTTCAGCCCAAAGCTTTTGACGCGCTGCCTGCAGTCCTCCACGCTAAAACGCGAGCCATCTATCAATCGGTCAAACCGTTTCCTCAAATCCGCAATCCCAAAGTCCCAATCCGCAATTTCACGGTTTGCGTCATCGGCCACCTGCGCGAAGTCAAAGATCCGTTTCGCGCGGCGATGGCGGCTCGTTTGCTGCCAGCTTCGTCGCGCGTCCGAATCATTCACGTGGGCGCGGCAATGAACGAAAAGATGGCCGAACGCGCGCGCCGCGAGATGCGGGTCAACCCACGTTACAAATGGATCGGCGAGCAGCCGCAATGGCGCGTTCGACAAATCCTGATGCGCAGCCAGTTGTGAGTCCATTCATCCCGCCTGGAGGGCGGGGCGAACGTGATTTCAGAAGCGATTGTCGCGGGTTTGCCGGTCATCGCCTCGCGCATTGCGGGCAATGTCGGCTTGTTGGGCGAAGATTACGCCGGGTATTTTTCGACCGGCGACACTCAGGAGTTGGCTGGCTTGATGGCTCGGGCGGAAAACGATTCGGAGTTTCTCGCCCGATTGAAATCGCATGGCGGGCGGCTGGCGCGTCTGTTCAACCCTGAACGCGAACTTGCGGCGTGGATGAAGCTGATAACGGAATGTGTTTGAGGTCAGACGGGCTTTTTCTCCCTGTTCGCTTCTGAAAGAGACGCAGCCAGAACGGCCTCTTCAATAGTTCCTGTCCCGCTTATGTCGGAGTTGATATCGTATCCTTTGACAATCCATTTGAAAAAGGAGTGATTGATATGGCGCCAGGCCAGCGCGGCCAGCGCCGTTAAGGAAAAGCCTATGAAGATTTCGAGCAGCAGCGTTCTCCAGAACGGAAATTTCGATACGCCTCGGAGCCTGACGACGGTGAAGGCCACGCTCGCGATCGTCATCAGGGCGAAGTTGAACGCGGATGATCTGCTGATCCGAATCCGGCTCCTGATGTACGAGAAGTGGGATGCGAGCGATTGATCTTTGGTCCGCATCAGCAGCGTCAGCGCGGTCTGAGTCTTTTTGAGGTTGTACAGCTCTCGAATCTTCAGCTCCCAGGGCCTGAAAAGGTTGTCCGCCAGATTATCAATGAAGACGCCTGCGGGATAAACGATTGGCAGAAGAATGACGGCAAGCAGAACCTCGAATCCTTTGAGCCGCTCCGGATTTATCCAATCGAATCCGAGAAGGCAGAAAATGATCAGAGCCAGCCATATCGCGGCCTGAATCCCCGTGATCAATAGCTCAATGAACAAAGCTGTTGTGCTCATAATTCGTCAAGATCTCATTTGTGACAATATCTTTCCCGCGCTGTAGACTGCCAGCAGGCGTTTAAAAAGTGATAGAGAATCGTAGCTGATTGCGCGCAGCGTATGATAAAGCAAGGGGGGAAAATATTCCGCGGTGAAAGGCGGGATGTCGGTATGTTGTTCTGAGGTCTTTTTCCGAACCTCCTTTACCTGCCGTCTGATCATTTTTATCAGTTCGAGGCAAAATTCGGCGTTGTTGTTATAGCAGCGTTGACGCCTCGTTAAATCCTTTTTCTCCTCCCAATCGTCATCCAGCAGGTAATCTTCGCACTGCTTCCATACTTCCAGTTGTGAATATGTGTGGTCGAACGCCTGAAGTTTCTTAAATGGGCTTTCGGCCTGGCGATCCATAAGCGCGAATTTTATCTCCACTTCCAATCGCGCCAGGTCTTGCATCGCGTGGCCCCGATCCTGAAAGAAAGGGAAATCTATGAGGAAAGGATGCTCCTCATCAAGCCAGAGAAGAACGTTATTCGAGTTCAAATCGCCGTGCGCCGGCGACAGCGCCACAGACATCTCATTTCTGAGCATCGGGGGAACTTTTTCGAGTTTTGGCTCGATGAAATCCTCGACATCGTCCTTCAGCCTATCCCAATCCGGTTGAAAAAAACGTCTGCCGATCGCCGCATGTGGGCTGCTCAGGAAGCGGTGAATTTCTTCTTTGGCGTCGCTCGAAAGACTATAGGGAGGCTTCGAAGCATATTTGTCGTAGGCCTTTTCGTCGAAGCTCCAGATCGCCATTTTATCCCGTGAGACGTGGCTGGGATTGCAATAAAAGTTACGGCAGAGCCAACCGAGGATGTTTTCGAACAGCCGGGCGCGCAATTTACGAATATCCGAGGAATGTGGCTCGAAAGGCGTGTTCCTTGTCTTCTCCTGCAAAACCTCAAGCCTGGCGGTTAAAGCCGTTTCGAGGTCGAGGAATTTCCCAAACTCCCCGCCACCAAGAAAATCGAATCTGACCGCGTACCATCGATCGCTGTTGACCGCGTAGCGGAGATCCGCGTCATCAGGGAAGGCCGAGAAGAGCGGTTTTTCGAGTCTCGCTATGTTGCGGATGTAGTCCTTTTTATTCAGAATTTGCGCAACCTGCTGATGCCCTCGAATCTCCATTTTGATATTTGTTAAGCCTTGAGACCCATGAGCTTCGACCAGTTTGAGCAGGTACTCGGGTAGCGACTCGACGCCCTTCCGCGGTTTTATTCGAAAAACCCTCGCCCCCGATTTACCCTGCCCAAGTTGTTCCACTTCGACTTCGTCGCATTCAAGAGAACGGGCGATCAATGTGGCGAGCGCTCTTTCACCATCCTCCAGGCTACGGTGCAAGCTCAATGCGCGAATCTGTCGGCGCAAAGCGCGGTTTTCCTTCCGATTCCAAATCAATCTGGGAAGCGGAGGTTCTGACCGTAAACCTCCGGCGCGTTCGATCTCTGAGATCAGGCTCGCGCGTCTCTCATCTGTATGCGGCGGGGAAGGGATGTGGATGTCGTACAACGGGAAGTTGACCCCGCGAAGCTCCCGGTCATTTTCATCACAGATACGGACGAGCCTGACTACCCTGTCGCCCATATCGAGCGATTCTTTGAGGAGGTTGAAATGCTCCGGGAGAATATCACCGCCCTTTGGGTGTTCGTAAGGGAGGTCATGAGCGACCATGGCCAATACCCACTCCGACCGTCCCGCTTCGGCCTGGGCCTGCTCGTAAGTTTCTACGCGACAGATCTCGGCTGAAAAATATTGTTCCAGAACCCGCCTGAGCAAATCCGCGCGTTCCGGCAGGGCGTCGCAAAGCAGGATTTTTACGGGTGGTTCATTCATCCGATTTCTCGTCTCCGGTTCTGAGAGGCGGCAACCCGCACTCTTCCCATCGTCTGCGCAATGTCTTTGGATCAATTCCGGCGGCTTCGGCTGCCCGCTTCACGTTGTAGCGGGCTCGTTCGATCAGGTAGCGCAAATAGACACGATCGAAAGCCTGTTCATAATGCTGTCGCGCCTCACGATGTCCGAGCTCCAGCCAGTTCCTCGGCAAAGAGCGCCTCAATTCCAGTAACAATTCTTCGTGCGGTTGTTCGGATTCATTCTTCGGCGCTGATGAAGTATTCGTCACGCCCCCGTCTTCCGACGTAAGGAATGCGCCCATGCTGCGCAGCGGCAGGTGGTGAGGCAGGATTGTCCCCCCTTCGCATTCGATCAAAGCCGCCTTGAGCAGATTCTGGAGTTCGCGGACGTTGCCCGGAAACGGGTAGCTGCGTAGTATCGTCAGAGTTTCGCGCGCGAGGCTTACCTGTCGGTCGCCGCGATAAAGCTCCAGGAGATGGCTCAAAAGGACATCCACATCGCCTTTTCTTTCGCGCAGAGGCGGGACTTGGATGGTCACCTCCGCGATTCTGTGGAAGAGGTCTCGTCGAAACATTCCCTGATTGACGGCGGTGGCCAGGTCGCGATTGGTTGCGGAGACCAGGCGCGCCGCAAAAGGCAACGCTTTGGTCCCGCCCAGCCGCCGGAACTCTTTCTCCTGGATTGCGCGAAGCAACTTCACCTGCAGCGTCACGTCGAGGTCTCCGATCTCATCGAGAAATAGGACGCCGTCTTGCGACTCTTCAAGGAACCCTTTCCGCAGTTCTGTCGCCCCGGTGAATGACCCCCTCTCGTGCCCGAACAGCGCGCTTTCAATCAGGGTCGCGGGAATCTCGCCGACGTTGACGGCGACCCATGGCTTGCCGGCGCGAGGACCCGAATGATGAATCGCTTGAGCAAGTAGTTCTTTCCCCGTGCCGGATTCGCCGATCAACAACACGCTCGAATCGGCGTGTGGGATCACTCTGGCGATCTGTTTGAGCGTTGTTAGCAGCGCCGATGAATCTCCCACGATCCCCCGGCGCAATTGCGCGACCAGCGGCGATAGCGGGTCCTGTCCGGCGAATGCGCGGCGCAAACACGATTTGACGCGCTCGGATTCCAGCGGCTTTTCCAGAAAATCCCGAGCGCCCAGAGCGTGCGCCCTCGTCGCCAACGCCGCATCCAGCATCCCGCTCATGACTATGACCGGCGTCTCGGGCCAAAATTGTCGGCATCGCGCGAGCAGCGTGAATCCGAACGGCGGCCCGGGAATCTCCCAGAGGATGAAGACTGCGGCGAATCCCACCCCGGCCGCGAAGACGCGTTCGGCCTCGGCGCCGGTTCCGCACAGCGCCATTTCAACGTCTTCTTTGGCGAGCAGCGTTCGCAATCGCTCGGCGTCGTCCGCGGAGCTTTCAATCACGAGGATCTTACGCATGATGCGCCAGTGGAATGAAATAGGTGATGACGTTGCCGTCTGTTTGCGACTCCAGGAAAAGCTCTCCACCGCTCCGCAAAGCCACGTGCTGCGCGACCGACAGCCCCCACTCGCGCCCAAATTCCGGGTCGGAAATGATGCTGCGGCCGGTGTTGATCGCATCCACGTCTTTCATCGGCCCCAGGTTGTCGCTAAAACGCGCTTCAGCCCGCGCGCCTGCGGTCTTGACCTCTATCGTGATCGTTTTGGTATCGCCGTGGTCAGGCAATGCGCTCAAAGCGCCGACGATGATTTCCTTCAGCACGGCCTCAACGTCCTGCTGAAAGGTGATGGCTCGCGTGTCGCCTGATTGTGGGAATACCAGTTCCACCCTCTTGACTTTTAAACAGGGCATTAGAGCTTCGCTCAGATCGCGCAGACACCCTTCGATTGACAGCGTGTCCGGTTTTTCCGAATCCCTCGATAGACTTTCTTGTAGCCTGGCCCATTCTTGCCGCCCATTGTTGATCGCCTCCCGCTGAATCAGCAGGTAGCGCATTAAGGCGTCTTGCCTGTCTCGGTCCGGATCTAGGCCGTATCTCTCACTTGCGTAGGTCTCAATCTTGTCGGTGACGTTGGCGGTGGTTTGAACAAGAGAAGAGAAGACTTTTGTGAAGCTGTGGGCGAGTCCTTTTGCGGTGTGATGTGTCATTTCCTTAATTCGTTGATCGAGTATTGCGACACTCTCTTTCTCCAATACGCGCTTCCAGCTCTGCAATATCTGAGTGCGTAGATCACTCGGGAGAATTGGCTTGGCGATAAAATCAAGCGCTCCGCCGCGAAACGCGCTGACAATGTGTTCAGGAAAATTGTGGCCGGAGATGACGACGAACTCTTTCACTAATTGGGATTTTTGCGCAAACTTCAGGACTCTGAAACCGGCCTCCATATCTTCGATCTCGTCTCCCTTGTTCCGCGGCAGCTTCAAGTCCAATAGCATCAAATGAAAAGACCCGCCTCTGACCTCTTCCAATTTCCGAATAGCTTCTGATTCCGATGTTGCCGCCTCTATTTCAAAGCTCTGAATGCCCAATTCGCGCAACACATCGTCAGGCGTGTGATCAAGAGCCGATTTTATATCTCCCCCTAGCTCTTCGTCATCCTCCACAAGCAGGATTCTCGGTGCTCTGAGTGATTGGTGATTCATACTCTATCTCCTTTGTATGCCAGGGGCAAAGTTACGACCGCCAGCGTGCCGACTCCCGGTTTGCTCTTGTACTTGAGATCCCCGCCCCACTCGCTGATCAGGAATTTCGAGATCAAAACTCCCATTCTTATTTGATTTTCTGTATTGACGTCACCTTTTTCAGCAGCCTCTATCTGCTCCTTACTCATCCCCGGGCCAGTATCCGCGATGAGAATTTTGGCTTTGGATTTTTCATAAACCTTTTTGATGCGTATTGTGATGAGGTGACGGCTATGATTCGCCGATGCTGATGGCTGAAGGCTTTCTTTGGACAAGATTGCTTTGATGGAATTATCAATCAGGTTGGAAAGAGCCTCATTCAAGAGGTCACGGGCGACTCTTACAATAATCTCTTCAGAAACAGGCTCCAGTAACAGCCCGATATCTCCATTTTCAATGTGCTTCCAAAGATCTTTGTCGACACCATTCAATGCTGACTTTACCAGCTTATTCAGGTCATAGTCTTTGGGGAATGATTGCCGGACGAGTTTTCCGAAATCGATCATTTTTCCGGTTATCTCTATGATCCTGCCACTGATTTCATTCAACCTCTCGATTTCCGTCTTCACTTTCGGCTTATCGTCGTAATGATTATTGATCGAGTCGACTCGACCGAGTAATTTTTGAACTGTGTTTCTCAAATGGTGGGCGTTTTGGGCGGCGAAATAGCCGCCAACTTGCACCGCCTTCCGGTTCCGTTCTCTTTCCTCTTTGATTTGGTGTCTTCGATAAACCGACCCGATCATATGGCTGAGTTCCCAAAGATGGTTTTTGTTGTTTTGAACATCCAGCGAAGACGCCTTCCGGGGAGTGATTGACCACCGTATATCCAGAATGCCGACGCCTATAATCGGCATGCAGACGCGTTCAACCAGCCCTTCTATAGCCATCAATTCCGGCTCTTTTCGCTCATCATCTGTCAATTTCACACGCTCAATGGCGATGCTTCCCTCGCGAGCCTCTTCGACCAGATCATCGTGGTGTTCGGACGACACTTTAGTTATCTTGTTTGTTACAGGGTCGCGACGAAATCCGTCTCGCCAATAGATCCCTGCCTTCGTGTCGGGAATTTCGTAGAAAACCGCGCGAATTGCGTGAAAATGAATGAGCATTTGCTGGCATACCAGAGACGCAAAATTCCAGAGACTCCCATCTCGGGCAAGATTGTCGGCGACTCTCTGGCGACGCTGGGCTTCTTGATCATCAGCGAACTTTTCCAACTGTGACTTGAGCACATTTACCAGCCCCGCCAGGTCATAAGCGCCCTCTTGAAGCACTTGCTCATCAGTTGTTAAAAAACCGCTGTTTTCTTTTTCCCGGCGACGATAGAGGGTCACCACGCCGATCTGACGGTCGCCAATTGTCAGCGGAAGCCCGATAGCCTCGACACATGTTTCCTCGGACATTTCGAATCCGAACGCTTCCTCCGTATAGCGAGGCTTGTAACCTTCCTCCCGATAGTGTTTGTAGTAGTCGTCGATATATATCGGGATGCCATCCGTAGCGCTTGACCCGGTCCAACCATCACCCTCGCTGTAACGGGCCGCGTTGACCCATTCGGATTTTTTCCACCCGTATTGAGCGCGCAGAATGTAATACTCCCTGTCCTCATCCCAAATATAAATCGACCCCCATTGAGCGTTGGCGGCCTCGCAGAATCGCCTGATGGCGCTGTCGAGGATGACCCTCATGTCATCCAAGGTTGTTATTCGCGTCAGCCGGTGATCGTTCAGGCGTGGACTTACTTCAAGGAGGAATTCCAGGCGTCTTCTGTGCTTGAGATGGTCAAACAGCGAGGCGAAACGTTTGCTGAGCGATCTGAGCGCGAGTTCATGGTAGCGGCCGAAAAACCAATCAGTCGCTGACGCCAGACTGATGATCCCCAGCCTCTGCCCGTTCTCGTTTTCGAAAGGCGCGACAGCGCTGGATTTCAGACGCTTCACGGCTGTTATTAGTTGTGGATCGGAGTCGTTATCTTTGAGGATTTGGTCATAAAATGGGTCTTTTAGAGTATCGTTAGCGACGACAACAACGATGCGTCCTTGCTTGTCATGCGGGCTGACGAAAGCCTGGCCGATCGGGGAGGAGTCATCAAATCCGATAATTTGCCTGGCGTCTTTCGCCGCTTCGTAATAAGGGCCGATTCCCGCCACCAGGATCAGACACCGTTTCTCATAATCGGCCAGGCGCACGTGACCCATCTCGACTTTAAAGATGCTGACGGCTTTTTCGATGAGACGTTGAAGCCCTTCCTCCATCGTGCTGGCCGATAAACATTCGGTCAGCGCCATGTCAAGTTTACGACTAATCAGGGCCTCCACGAAATTTGTGAGACGATTGAGGCTGGCGCCGACGATGGCGCCGAACGATTCCAGCACTTCCCGCGCGCTTTTATTCAATTCCGTGAGATACGACAGGTCTCCGAGATCGACCTGAATTATGCCAAGGACCTTACCGTCCAGCCGCATCAACGGCATGACATACTGGCTGATGACGCCGGATTTCTCGACAGCGACCGGGTCGCAATCCGGATCGAGTTTTGAGTCAGGGATGAACCTGCCTTTCTTCGCTTGAGCGACCTTCGCCAGAACATCGTTTCCGTTAAACTCCCGCTTGGTGTCTGCGACGATCTTTTCGAATCGACGTCCTATAGCCCTCTGAGCGACAAAGTACTTATCCTTTTTGTTTCTCAGGATCAGGGAAAGCATTGCGCCTGGGAAGCCAGTTTCAACAATAATCCTCAATGCTCTGTCTATTGCGTCACTGATTTCAAAGGCGCCGGTCATATCAGGCCCATAATCTTTCAGCGCCGAGAAACCTCGGTGCAGGGGAGTACGTTGGCGTATCTCATCGCCAATTACAATTCCGACCACGGTTCCATTCCCGAACATCGAGCGCCCGGTCACATCTTCGCCGATTTCGCCGTCGAAGAACCCGCCCACGCAGGGCTGGCTCGGCAGCTGCTCTTCCATTCGTCGCACGCCCTGTTCAACGTCCAATCCGCTGCCGGCAAACCGCAGCCGCCACGCGTTGCAAACCAGCATTAAACTGGCGATCGGGTTTTCAATCAGTATCCTGTCTCGAGCTCTGGTTATGCACTCGACAGCGGCTCCCAATATCTTCTCCGGCTCCGGTCTCAGGATTTCGAAGTAGTCGTGTTTCCCGATTTCGCGGATCAATTTGATGGAACGGCCATCAGGCTCTATCCGCGGCGCCACAAGAACAGGATCGCAGCCCATTGAAAGTTTGCCGAGAAGGACATTCCCGCCTTCCTGTCGGATGATTTCAGCGGGTATGCCCTCTTCGAATTCTTCAATGGTTATGTTGTCATCGGAGAGGGTTTTGACGCGCAGAATCCGCCCGGTTGGCGAGAGCCCGTGTCCGAGGGCTGAGCCCAGAGGGGCGCCGGAAATTATCATCGCCGCGACAACGGCGTCTTTGTAAACCGCTCGCCCGGCGAATTGCAGGCCAGGATTGATTCGTCTCGGATCATTAGTTGAAGAGACTCCGCCTACGATGCGAACCCTCGCTCGAACCCCATCCTGCAGCTTGCGATATAACTCCGGCGCGGGATAGCTTGGAGAGACTCCAAATTCCCCCATCCCTGGCAGGAAAGTGAGTAGTGTCCTGTCGGCCATCGGGTTTGGGTCCGCTTTTCCTTTCGGATCCAGCTTGAGTTCCTCGAGCGCTCTCTTAATCGCGCCTTCAGAATCCATTCTCGCGTTCATCCCTACGGCTACATTGGCGTCAATCAACTTTGACGCCAGGCAGATCAGTAGCGCGCCACGTTCATGAACGCGATTTTCGAGAGAGTGATGTTTAAAGAAGACTGCGGCGACCGAGCTGCCGATGAGCGGCATTTCGTTGTATTTCGCGGCGCCGAAAGCCTGATGGACGCCTTGAACTAATTGAGCGGCCTCGTTGAGGTATTCGGGCGCCGCAAAGAGAATAAGAAGTCGTGGTGGAAACTGGTGGGGGTCGTCGAGCTCCCTGAGCTGCTCTATACAATGAACGGCCAGGCGCTCGCCATCTTCTAGAGCTTTTCCCGTATAAGCATCGATCCCGCTATGGAGGAATGCCAAATAGCTGCGCATAAGGTCACCGTCTCGATTTTACTCCGCCGAAAAATCGGCCCATCAACCGGCTCATGGATAAAGCAGAGGGGGTGAGGAGTACAACGATGAACTACGGACTGCTTTACGCCTTGTTCAGGGAGCTTGCCGATTTTCAGCCCGGATTCTCAGTTGTGATAGTTTGACCGTCTAGTCTATTTCAATCAGATGGATCACATCATAGTTCTTCAACAAACTCCCTAACAAGGCCTGTTTATTCAAGGGGGCGACCGCGCCTCAGGTAGCTCGGCATTCGGACCACCGCTGGTTTCATTGGTTCGCCGCCATCGCCGCGCGCCCTCTCGACAGCTTTGAATTTGTCGGCGACACCGGCTGTTGGGATTGGGGATTCGCTCCCGGTCCCACACCAGCTATGAATATTCTTGTCGGCCATGAATTTCTGATACCCTCTGACCTGCGAATTCACGATTATCTTCATTTTCTCCCCCCTGTCTCGGCGCTTGATTCCCGTCACGACGCCGAGGCGCATCGAATGGTTTGACTGCCGTTTATTGCTGGTGATCGAGCCCATCGCCCTATTCCCAATCATAGTAGTAGCGCGGGCGGTTGCGGTTCGCCAGGATGCGGATGAAGACTTCCATCAAGCCGAGCGCTAGCCAGCAACCTATGGCGATGTTGGATTGCGCCAGAGTGGCCTTGATGAAACCTTCGACCCCGCCGATTGAGCCGCCAATTGAGGCGTCAACTTCGCGGGCGGCTCTCCTCATCGGTTCAAGAGGAACTCTCTCCTCATCGGATGACTCGGAACTGTCGTGCGGCGGAACCACTGTCGAGTCCGCCGGTTCCTGCGGTCGTGATTGAAGTGACTGCTTTGTCTCCAATGCGGGGGGCTTCACGAGGCCTAACTCGTATAGCCCATAGGCCGCCAGAGCGACGAAGAAGAAGGCCGTAACGAGATAGCCGACCACTCTGTCCCATCCACTGCTCATCATTTGTTCTTGCAGAGGTTGATGTCGGATGAAGTACATCTTGGTCGAATAGAGAATCACCGAGACGATTACGCCAATCAGGAAAGGCAATCCTGTCAGGACGCTGAATCCATAGGCGACCGAGGCGATTCCGAAAGCCGACAGCAAGACGATCAGCAGGTACGCGAACGCCGAACCCGAAGGGCGCGGGTTTGAGCTGATCCTCCGTCGAAGTGGTTGTTCCATTATTACCGGTGGCATGCGACCCTCCTTTCTCCCGTTCTATCAGCCGATGCGAACTGACGGGGAGTGTTGTTATTGTTCACCTTTTGCATCGTGACCAGCTACAAGGCAGGATGCGTGCCATTTATCAAGAGAAGCTTAGAGAGTTTGTCATAGGCTGACGACTTCGCTCGCAGTTGACTGTAAAACAAAGGCTTCGAGTTCCCTCGATCTGTCGGACGGCGGGGCCCTCGCGGTCATGGCGCGCCGGATCGAAACGCCGGGGAGGGGAATGAAATCCTCGAAGCGGGGAAAATCATGGCGTCTCGTCTGGTTTGATGATACCTTTGCCTGCCAACATCATTATTTTTAACACTGGAGAATTCATTTAGATATGACAATTGCTGATGCGCCTGTGATTGCGCCTTTGAATCCACCATGCAGACTCCTGCTCGGCCCGGGGCCGAGTCCCGCTGATGACCGTGTGCTGCGTATGATGAGCGCGCCGCTCGTCGGTCATCTCGACCCGTTTTTTGTCCGCGCTATGGACGAGACGCAGGAGTTGTTGCGTTACGTCTTTGAGACCAACAACCGGTTGACGATTCCGGTTTCGGGCACGGGCAGCGCCGGGATGGAGGCCGCCGTCGTGAACCTGATCGAACCGGGCGAAGAGATCGTCATCTGCATCAACGGTTATTTCGGCGAGCGAATGCATGAAATGGCCCTGCGCGTGGGCGCCAAACCGGTTCGCGTTGAATGCGAATGGGGTGGGCCTGTCGATCTTGAGAGAGCCCGCAAGGTCTGGCGCGAATCGACAGCGCGCGTTTTGTTCGCCGTGCATGCCGAAACATCGACGGGCGTGTTGCAGCGGATCGAGCCGCTGCGGGAAATAGTCGATGATCGCGACGGCTTTTTGATGATCGACGCGGTGACCAGCATCGGCGCGCATCCGATCGGCGTTGATCGCAATCGCGTCGACGCCTGTTACGCCGGGACGCAGAAGGCGCTGTCCTGTCCGCCGGGACTCGCGCCGGTGACCTTCAGCGACCGCGCGGTCGAGAAGATCAAATCTCGCAAGGCGAAAGTCGGCAGTTGGTATCTCGATACGAATCTTTTGACGGCCTATTGGGGCGAAGCCGCAGGCGGCGGCCGCGCTTATCATCACACCGCGCCGATCGCCATGAACTACGCGCTGCACGAGGCTCTGCGCATCGTCGCCGAAGAGGGGTTGGAGAACCGCGCGAAGCGCCACGAGCGTAATCACCGCGCGCTGGTCGCCGGCGTCGAGGCGATGGGATTGAAGATGGCGGTCGCGCCCGAACACCGGTTATGGACTCTCAACGCAGTCGCGATTCCCGATGGCGTTGATGACGCTCGCGTGCGCAACCGGTTGCTCAACGAATTCAACATCGAGATCGGCAGTGGGTTGGGCGTCTTCAAAGGCAAGGTCTGGCGCGTCGGGTTGATGGGCGCGGGTAGTACGGAGAACAATGTATTGCTGCTGCTCGGCGCTCTCGAAAAATGTCTGAACGACGAAGGGTTCAAGGTCAAGGATTCGGGCGTGAGCGCGGCGGCGGTTTTTTACTCCGGGAATAGATAGGAGAGAGCCGGATGTATTGTCCACGTTGTGGGTCGCAAAACACTGACACTACCAAATTTTGTCGCCAGTGCGGACTGTCGCTCGTCCAGGTCATGGACTACGTCGCCGCCGGCGGTACGGGGGCGCTCACTCGGCCCCCTTACCAGCCTCCTCCTCCTCCTCCTCTGATCGAGACTTCGGAGATGTTGGCGTTGAAAAACAAGAAAACCTTGACGATTCTCAGCATCTGCATTGCGCCTATCATCTTCGCTATCCTCTCCGATGAGCTGTTCCACAGTAGTACTTTAGTCCCGATGCCTTTCATGTTAATCCCGATCGGCATCGTCTGGGCGAAATTTCGCTACAGGATGCAACTGCGCCGGTTGCAGGAGAGGCAATTGCAGGAGTATTACGCGCATCAGCAATACCAGCAATCAATGCCGCAACAGGCAATGCCGCAACAGGCAATGCCGCAACAGGCGCCGGCGCCTAAACTCGTAATTCAGACGCCGTCCGGTCAGGCCCCATCCAATCAGGCGCCATTTGGCCAGCCGCAATTGGACGCGCCCAGGACGAACCCGCTCGGCGAGCCGTCTCACGGCAGCGTGGTCGAAGACGAAACCCGGAAGTTTTCGGAACGCTGACGATTTTGAATATGGGATGCGCGTTGCGCTCACGAACCGCAGGCGTCCTTGCGCCGCACTGCGACGAAAGTCATATCGTCGTCGGCCAGCTTGCCTGCCGCCCATTCATCGCTCGCCTGCAGCAACCGTTCCAGCATGATTTGTGGCGACGCCGAAGCGTGCGCGAGCAGTAATTCCTTGATCGGTTCGTAGCCGAACATTTCACCGGCCGCATTGAACCGCTCCGGTAACCCATCGCTCAGTAGCAGAGCCGTGTCATTTACCGCCAGCGTCAGCTCTGCCTGGCGATAATCGTAACTCGACAAACAGCCCAGCGGCGCGCCGCGCAATGGAACCTCCTCGATGGTCTGTGTCGCCGCGCGATAAATCAGAATCGGCGGCATCCCGGCCACGCCACATTGCAAGTGATCGCCGTTCAATCTGACCAACGTCAGCGCCATAAACAACGAGCGCAGATTCATCCGCTTCAACGCGCGCGAGGCCTGATCGAGAGTGGCGACCAGGTCGGACTGTCCGGCCAGATGATTGAACAGGCCTTTCGTCGCCGCCACCACCGTGCCCGCCTTTAAACCGTGCCCGGTCGCGTCGCCGATGGCGATCGTCAGCGCGCCGTCCACGCCGACGTGAAAATCATAGTAGTCGCCGCCGACTTCGGTCGCGGGTCTCATTACCGCCGCGATCTCGACATG
>Ga0126377_10000729_pt1 | contig 20673 bp, 17 predicted proteins | sample PanSoiMetPlot_22_FD_92647 | JGI IMG/M metagenome (GOLD analysis project Ga0126377, IMG submission 92647) | Tropical forest soil microbial communities from Panama - MetaG Plot_22 | ecosystem: Environmental > Terrestrial > Soil > Tropical forest > Bulk soil | place: Panama | collected 2016-02-17 | reverse complement strand
CTCGGCTTCGGCTTCCGGTGCGGCTTCCTGGGCCTGCTCCACATGGAGATCATCCAGGAGCGGCTCGAGCGCGAGTTCGACCTCGACCTCATCACCACCGCGCCGTCGGTGCGCTTCCTCGTCCACCTGCCCGACGGCGAGGTGCTCGACGTGGCCAACCCGGCCCAGATCCCCGACCTCGGCAAGTACCAGTCGATCGAGGAGCCGATCATCAAGGCCACCATCCACGTGCCGCAGGACTACGTCGGCCCCATCGTGCAGCTGTGCGAGGAGCGGCGCGGCACCCAGATCGGCATCACCTACGGTCACTCCGGGCGCGTGCAGGTGGCCTACGAGCTGCCGCTCGGCGAGGTGGTGTTCGGCTTCTACGACCGGCTCAAGACCCTGTCGCGCGGCTACGCCTCGCTCGACTACGAGCCCAGCGGCTACCGCGAGGCCGACCTCATCCGGCTCGACATCCTGGTCAACGGCGAGCGGGTCGACGCGCTCTCGGTGGTGTGCCACCGCGCGGTCTCCTACAACCGCGGCCAGGAGCTGTGCATCAAGATGAAGGAAGTGATCCCGCGCCAGATGTTCGAGGTCGCGATCCAGGCGGCGATCGGCAGCCGCGTGATCGCGCGGGTCACGGTCAAGGCGATGCGCAAGGACGTCACCTCCAAGTGCTACGGCGGCGACATCACGCGCAAGCGCAAGCTGCTCGAGAAGCAGAAGAAGGGGAAGCGGCGGATGAAGGCGGTCGGATCGATCGAGCTGCCACAGGAGGCATTTCACACCGTGCTCAAGGTCGAGTCGTGAGTCCCGAGCAGCCAGCCGTGCGCGAGGGCGCGCGGCTCGACTGGATCGAAAAGCGGGTGCGCAAGGAGTCGCGCGCGCTGGTGGCCGAGGCGCGGCGCGCGCTGCGCCGCCAGAGCGCGCGCGTGCCGGAGGGCATCCAGCGCGAGATCGCGCAGCTGGCCGACCGGCTCGACAAGGCCTACCAGGCCGGCGACGGCTCGGCCATGCGCGAGAACATGGTCCTGCTCGACGAGATGGTCGACGAGCACCTGGCCTTCGCCCGCAAGTCGACGGTGCGCGAGTACACCGAGTCGATCGGCATCGCCGTCATGATCGCCCTGTTCCTGCGCGCCTTCGTGGTCGAGGCGTTCAAGATCCCAAGCGGATCGATGATCCCGACCATGGAGATCGGCGACCACATCTTCGTCAACAAGTTCCTCTACGGGCTGCGCATCCCGTTCACCAAGATCCGCTTCTTCGAGCTGCGCCAGCCGCAGCGCGGCGAGGTGGTCGTCTTCATCAACCCGTGCCAGCCCGACAAGGACTTCATCAAGCGCATCATCGCGACCGAGGGCGACACGGTCGAGGTGCGCTGCGACGTGGTCTACGTCAACGGCACGGCGGTGCCGGTCCACCAGGCCCCCGGCGACACCTGCGGCTACTGGGACATGGATCCGCGCGGCAACTGGGGGCAGGCGACCTGCTCGGCCTACATCGAGAAGCGGGACAGCCTCGAGTACACCATCTACAACTCGGACGAGCGGCCGGCCAAGGACGCCGAGCGCGCCGATCGGCTGAAGGGCCGCTACATGACGCTGGCCGGCGAGCACGACTTCCCGGGCGACCGGGGCCCCGAGTGCGCCGACGCGGGTGACGGCCCGGACCCGCGGCCGCCGGACGAGCGGCTGCGCTCGCGCGGCCGGGTGGAGCCGTCGGTGCCGGAAGACACGCGCTATCAGGGACCGTGCGCGCCGCAGAGGCGCTACGTGGTGCCCAAGGGGCACGTCTTCGTCATGGGCGACAACCGCGACAACTCGAGCGATTCGCGCGTGTGGGGTCCGGTGCCGGTCGAGAACATCAGGGGCAAAGCGCTGTTCATCTGGTGGTCGGCGAAGCCGTCGGCACAGGGCGGCGTCCAGTGGGAGCGCATCGGAAAGATGGTCTACTAGGGCCCGACCATGAGACCCCACCACTCTGCGAGGATCTTCTTTCTCTCCTGCGTCTGCGTATCGCTGGTCGCGGCCGCCGCCTGCTCCAGGAAGAAGGACGAGGAGACCGGCCCCGCGCCGGCTGCCGCGTCCGCGACGGAGCCGGAGGGCGACCCGCGCCTGGCGCCCTCCCCGGGTGAGGAGCCCGCGGGGGGCGATCCCCACGCCGGCCTGGCCGGCGGCGACGCGGGCGCGGCCGAGAATCCGCACGCCGGGCTGGGCGGCGATCCGCACGGCGGCGCGGGCACGGGCGACAACCCACATGCCGGCATGGGCATGGGGATGGGCGGGCCCGGCAAGGCGCCGGAGAAGACCGCCGACGGCCGCGTCATCCTCGGCCCGGTGACCCTGGCGGTCCCGAAGAGCTGGAAGGAGAAGACGCCGACCTCGAGCATGCGCGCCGCCACCTGGACCATCGCCGGCAAGGCGGGCGACGCGGAGCTCTCGGTCTTCTACTTCGGCAGCGGGGGAGCCGGCGGCGCCCAGGCCAACCTCGACCGCTGGCTCGGCCAGTTCGAGCAGCCCGATGGCTCGAAGAGCGCCGACAAGGCGAAGATCGAGAAGAAGCAGATCGCCGGCATGCCGGTCACCACGGTCGAGGTGACCGGGCGCTACGTGGCGTCGATGATGCCGGGCGCGTCGGAGAAGCACGACAACCCCGACTTCATGATGCTCGCGGCGATCGTCGAGACCTCGGCCGGCCCCTACTATTACAAGCTGGTCGGCCCCAAGGACACCGTCGGCGGGGCGCGCAAGGACTTCCGCGGCTTCATCGAGTCGCAGAAGGCGGCGGCCGCCAAGTAGACCGGGCCGCGAGCGCGCGCGGTCATCGGGCCCCGAACCAGCGCCGGAGCAGCTTCTCGGCCGGCTTTCCGCGCGGCGTGTAGTCGCCGTCGCGCGGGCCGCCCTCGCCCCACCAGTTCCACACGAACAGGCCGTCCAGCTCGGCGGCGCCGTCCCACGCGGCGATGAGGGCGGCGAAGCAGCGCCGCTGCTCCTCGAGGTCGATCGGGCCGGTCGCGGTGTAGTCCCACGGGTGGGCGGCGGCCCCGTCGCGGCTGGGGTAGCCGACCTCGGTGAGCCACAGGCTGACCCGCTTCTCGCGCGCGAACGCGCGCAGCCGGGCGGCGGCGCGGCGCCACGCGGCGACCAGCTCCGCCTCGCTGGCCTCGCCGCCCCGGGCCAGCTCGAAGTAGGCCGACACCCCGAGGTGATCGAGCCGGGCCAGAAAGCTGACCTCGCGGTAGTGGTCCCAGTTGGCGCTGTAGACCAGCTCGCCCCGGTAGACGCGCTCGACCCGCGACAGGAGGTGGTACCAGCGATCGCGCCAGCCCTCGGAGAAGCCGAGCTCGCTGCCCACCACCAGCGCCGCGGCCGACTCCGACGCCGCCAGGGCCGCATAGTGCAGGATGAAGGCCTCGTACGACCGCCACCAGGCCGACACGTCGGCCGGCCGGAGCGCGCCGCGCCACTCGCCGGTGCGGACGGCCCGCACGGTCAGGATGGGAAAGACCAGCGCGCGCAGCCCGCGCTCGCGGGCCCGGCGCAGCGCGCCGCGCAGCGCGGCGTCGGGCGCGGTCACGCGGGGCGAGCGCGCGATCGCGGCGGAGCGCACGTCGGCCTGCTCCCAGCTCACGACCAGCGCGACCCAGGTGGCGCCGGTCGCCGCCACCTCGTCGACGCGGCGCAGGGCGGCGCCGCCGTCGCCCGGATAGACGCCGAGCGTGAAGCCGCGCACGGGCGGCGGCCGCGGTCGCGCGGCGGGGCGAGGGCCCGCCGCTCGCGCCGGGGGCGCGGCCGCGGCCGCGTCTATTTTTTTCCCGGCTTCTTCTTCGGCGGCGACGCGGCCGGCGGCGCCTTGAGCCTGGTCAACGACTCGGCGATCGCGCTGGCCACGGCCTGATCGATCGCGGCCGAGGCCGCCTCCTCGCGATCGCGCGGGCGCACGGTCTTGCCGACCTCGAGCTTGACCGCGGCCGACCCGTCGCCGGTGAAGGCCATCGTCCGATCGGGCACGGTCTCGCCGAACAGCCGCAGCGCGATCCGCACGGTCAGGTACTGGCTGTCCTTGCGCGCCGGCTGGCCGCGCAGGCCGCGCGCGGCCGGCTCGACCTCGGTGCTGTACTGGCTGACCTCGACGTTGACCTTGAAGGCGCGCTGCCGCCGCGATTTCAAGTAACTCTTGAACTTCTTCGGGTCGGCGTCCGGATCGGGCGCACCCTCGCCGAGCCGCGCCTCGAGCTCTTCGTTTTGCTCGATGGCGGCGCCCAGGCGCGCTGCCACCTGGGCCTCGACCTCGCCCGGCACCCCCTTGCCGAGGTCCACCCGCGACACGAGAAAGACGTAGGTCTCCCCGGACTTGGCCGACGCGGGACGGCCCGGGGACAGGGCCGCGAGCACGAGCGGCGCGGCCAGGGCAGCGAGCGAGCGGCGGGTCATGGCGACGAGTGTGCCCGCTCGCTCATCGCCTCACCAGGGCCATCGCGGGGCGAACGCGGCGCTCACCGGTCGGGCGCGAGGAGCGTCGTTGGTGCTACCATCGTCGCGATGGTGCAGAGCCGGGGAATCGCGGCTGGATCCCGCTGGCACGAGTGGATCATCGTCATCTCCATCGCGGCGCTGGCCGCGATCGGAGTCGCGTCCATCTGGGGTGGCTCCATCCGCCGCTGGATCAACAGCTCGAGCGATCGTCCCGCGACGACCAACCCCGACCAGACGCGCGGGTCTTCTGGTTCGCGCATCTAGACCTGATCCACCAGGTAGGCTAACTTGACCCGAGTTTCTCGGTTTTAGTAAGGTTCCAGCACCTTTAGCAAGAACGGTCGGAGGCCAGCGGGAAGCGGCCGCACGCGGTAGCGTCTCCGAACCGGGAGAAGGCCGAATGTTCTCGATCACTGTCACGGAGAAGGGCGGCGAGCAGCGTCGGCTCGATTTCGACAAGCCGGAGATCACGATCGGCCGCGTCCAGGGCAACGACGTGATCCTGCCCAAGGGCAACGTCTCCAAGCGCCACGCTCGCATCGTGCTCAAGGACGGCAAGTTCATCATCGTCGACCTCAAGAGCACGAACGGCACCTACGTCAACGGTCGCAAGATCACCAGCCCGCTCGTGGTCAAGGAGACGGACAAGATCTACATCGGCGACTTCATCCTCGGCGTCGAGGAGATGGGCGGCGCGCAGGCCGCGCGAGGTCCCGAGCAGGCGCCGCGCATGGACGGAGGGCCGGGACCGCTGCCGATGGGCCACGATCAAGGACCCGGCATGATGGAGCAGCCGGTCCCGATGCGCATGCCGCCGGAGCCCACCGGCCCGAGCGCGGGTCCCATGCCGTCGCCGCCGCGCCCGCACATGCAGCCGCCGGGGGGGCCGGGGCTGGGTGCGCCGCCCATGATGGAGCCTCCGCTCGGGCATCCGCCGCCGATGGCGGCAGGTCCGACCGGCGCGCCGATGGCCGGCATGCAGGCCCCCGGATCGATGATGCCGCCGCCGCTGTCGCCGGTCGGGGTCGGGCCCACGCGGCCGGTGCCGCGCTCGTCGCCGCCGCGCCCGGTGCAGGGCGGGCCCGGACCCTCGGCCGCGCCGCCGATGAGCCGCCCGGCGGGGCCGCCGCCCGGCGGGCCGATCGCCGCCCGTCCGGCGGCAGGCGGGGCCGCGCCGGGCAACGCCGGCGGCGCGGGCGCAGCCGGGCGGCCGCGCCTGGTCGGCGCCGGCGCGCAGTCGACTCAGCCGCCCCTCGGCGGACCGGTGCGCGCGCAGCGCCCGCAGTCGGTGGTGTTCGCGCCGCGCCGCCCGTCGTCGATCGTGCCGCTCGACACCAAGGTCATCAAGATGCTCGAGCTGCAGGCCTCGGTGCTCGATCGCCTGGTGCCGAAGCTGGAGCTCAACCAGGTCCCGCTCGACAAGCTGGGCGAGGAGGAGCTGTGGCAGAAGGCGGAGAGCGCGATCGTGGACATGGTCGAGACCATGGACTCGTCGGGTGAGCTGCCCAAGTTCGTCGACCAGGACCAGCTGATCAAGGACACGCTCAACGAGGCGCTGGGGCTGGGGCCGCTCGAGGACCTGCTGGCCGACGAGAAGGTCGAGGAGATCGTGGTCGACCGGCGCGACCGGATCCTGGTGTCGCGCGCGGGCATGTTCACCATGGCGTCCACCGCCTTCTCGTCCGACGACGCCTTCCGCCGCGTGGTCGAGCGCCTGGTGGCGCCGACCGGGCAGACCATCAGCGACACCCATCCGCTGGTCGACGTGCGCCTGCGCGACGGCTCGCGCCTGGCCGCCGCGGTGCCGCCGGTGTCGGTGCGCGGCGCGTGCCTCACCCTGCGCAAGCCGAAGAGCTCCGGCCACACCCTGGCCGACCTCGTGGGGAGCGGCGCGCTATCGGCCGAGATGGCCGATTTCCTGACCACGTGCATCCAGGCGCGGCGCAACATCGTGGTGTGCGGCGCGCCCGGCTCGGGCAAGAGCCAGATCCTGGCCGCGCTGGCCACCGCGTCGCCCGAGGGCGAGCGCATCGTCAGCGTGGAGGAGGTGGCCGAGATGTCGCTCGCGCGCGAGGACTGGATCGCGCTCGAGGCCAAGCCCTCCGAGGGCAACGGGGCGTCGTCGGTCGATCTGTCGCTGCTCCTGCGCGGCGCGCTGCGCATGCGTCCCGATCGCCTCGTGGTCGGCGACGTGCGCGGCCCCGAGGCGCTCGAGCTGGTCCAGGCCATGGCCTCGTCGTCCGACGGCACCATCGCGGTGGTGGCAGGGGAGGGCACGCGCGGCTCGCTCGGCCGGCTCACCTCGATGGCGCATCTGGGCGCGCCCGGCGCGTCGCTGCAGGCGCTGCGCGAGCTGGTCGCCTGCGCGGTCGACGTGGTGGTGCACGTGGCGCGCTACGCCGACGGCCTGTACCGCGTCGCCTCGATCGAGGAGGTGGTCGGGGCGAGCGAGGAGGGCTTCCACGCCCAGGAGCTGTTCGCCTACCGCGGCACGGCCGAGGACGGCGGCTTCTCGGCCGCCGGCGTGGTCCCGGCGTTCTACGCCGAGCTCGAGGCGCGCGGGATCGCCGCCGACACTGCCATCTTCCGCTCGTGAGCCCGGCCCCGTGTCCCGGCGTTCGCAAGGGCCGGCGGAGATCGCCGAGGCGGTGGAGCGGCTGCGCGCCGCGCTCGACCGGTACGCCGAAGGTGTGCACCGGCTGGGCGACCCGGCCACGGCGCTCGACGCCGACCTGCCGCCGGCGCTGGCCGCGGTGCAGCGCGCGTTCGACGGCGCCGAGCTGTTCCACGAGGCGCTGATCCTCCTGCCGTCGGCGTCGTGGAAGCGCGACGGCGGGCGCGTCCTGGTCGGCGACATGGGCGGAGACGCCCTGTGGGTGGACATCGAGTCGGGCGCGGTGTGGCGCGTGGAGGAGGACACGGGCGAGTGGCTGTGCGAGGGCACGCAGTTCGACAGGTGGCTGTGGGGCTGGGTCGAGGCCGAGTCGGTGCTCTACGACCGCGAGGGGGAGTTCCGCGCCGGCGTGATCGGCCCGCGCGGCGATCTCACCGAGGGGACCGCCATCGAGCACGAGCGCCGGCTGCTTCGCCGCGACCGCGGGGCGGCGTCGCCGCGCTGGCGTCTGGCCCGCGCCCTGGCCCGGGCCGGCAACATCGAGGCGGCGCGACACGAGCTGGAGCTGGTGGTCGAGGAGCACCCGCGCTTCGGCTGGGCCTGGTACGACCTCGCGCGCCTGTCCGAGGCCCTGGGCCAGCTGGGCGGCGCGCGCGAGGAGGCGCTGGCCGCGGCCGAGGCCGACATCGACTACGAGCACGCCGGCTTCTTCCTGGCCTGGGCGGCGCGCCTGGCCGCGCTGGCAGGCGACGAGAGCGCGCGCGCCGAGCTGGCCGAGCGCGCGCGACGGACCGACGGCGCCCTCGGTCAGCGCCAGCTCGACGGCGCCCGCGCCAACCTGGAGGCCGGGGAGGTCGACGCCGCGCGCGAGCTGGTGCAGGTCGCGCTGGCCCTCGAGCCGCGCGACCTGGCCGCGCTCGATCTCAAGCGGCAGATCGAGGCCACGACGGCCACGACGCCGCGCGGTTGACCGGTCTCCGGTCGCCTGTTCCTGCTCTCAGCGCGCGGGGATCGGATACGCGCTGGTGCCCGCCGCCTGGAGCGGGCGGCCTGCCGTGTCGCTGCCCTCGAACAGCGCGCTGACCCGGCGAGCGGAGTCGGGGATGCCCGGCAGCGAGGCGGCGATCTGGCCGGCCGCGGTGTGCTCGACGGTGACCTCGCGCAGGAGCGTGCGGATGCCGCGCGCGTCGTCCCAGTAGAGCGATACCTTGCCGCGGCCCAGGTCGACCGCGCCGGTGCGGACCACGATCTGGGCGCCCTCGGACTCGAGCGTCAGCGAGCCGCGGAACAGGGCGTCGAGCATGCCGGCGGCGTAGCTGCCCACCAGCGGCAGGATGGCGGCCACCTGCTCCAGCGCGCACGCGTCGTCGATCGACCAGCTCAGGCGGTGATCGATCACGCGGTAGCGGGCCAGGCACACGCCCTGCCCGTCGCGCAGCGCGAGCCCGTCCTCGCCGGCGCGGCGGAGCTCCATGGCCAGGCGGCCGGGCGCCGGCGACGGCGCGGGCCGGCGCAGCGACGCGCGCAGACCGGACACGAGCGCACCACGCGCGTCGGCGCCCAGCTCGATCGGCCGCGGCAGCGTGGAGTCGGAGAACCAGGCGGCCGCGGTGCGATCGGCCAGCCCGCTGCCGTCCTTGGCGGTGAAGTAGTCGCGCAGCGGGCGATCGCCGACCGGCTTGCCCGCGCCCGGCACACCGAGCCGGCCATAGGCCAGGGCGGCCACGCGCTCGAAGCGCGAGCCCAGGTCTGCGCCGTCGGGGCCGAGCCGCTCGAGGTGCGCGGCGAGGTCGTTGCGCGCGTGCGACGGCGAGCCCATGTCCTCGAGCACGTGCGTCATGGCCCCGGCCGCGAGCAGCACGCCGGCAAGGTGGCGCGAGCGCTCGCCTGGGGTGCGGGCGCTGACCGCCTTGGCGTACTGGGCGCGGAAGCCGGCCAGGCCCATCGGGTTCCTGGCGCTCTCGATCCAGTCGGGCGCCGGCATGCCGCTGCGGGCGACGCCGCCGCGGAACATCGCGGTCAGGCGCAGGCCGAGGTCGCCCACGCTGTCGTCGCTGAGCCCGCGGCCGGTCGACGGATCGAAGAAGTGGTTGGCGGCCAGCTCGGCCGGCGCGTCGGCCACCACGCTGCCCGCCACCAGCCAGCCGATCGCGGACAGCCGCCCGCGCGCGTCGGGCACGTAGCCGTGCGTCGGGTTGAGCTTGCGCAGGACGTTGAACAGCTCGGGCGCGTCCGCCGGCGGCACGGTCAGGACCTGGAACAGACCCTGATCGCCGCCGAACTGGCTGCGCAGGCGGTCGTGCAGCCCGGACGCGAGCGCGGCCTGCTCGGTCAGGCCGGCGTGGGTGGTGGCGGCCTCCCAGGCCGCGCCGGGCCGCGCGCTGGCGGCGACCACCGCGCACGCGGCGATGACGGCGCCGCAGGCCAGCATCCCGCGCCCGCGCCGCCGCCCTGGATCAAGGGAGTCGGTGCTCATCGCGACCCGTCCTCGTCGTTCTCGTGTCCCGCGCCGCCGCCGCCACCTGGCGACGGCGTCTTCGGCTGGCCCGTCTTCGGAGGCCTGGTCGCCGCTGGTCGCGGGGCCCTGCCCGCCGGGGCCGGCACCGGAGCCGCGCCCGCCGGCGCAGCGCCCGCTGGCCTGGCCCCCTCGCTCGCCCCCTCACCCTCCGCCTCCTCGGGGACCGTGCGCTTGACGTTCTCGTGCGCCTTGCGGCCGAGCGCGACCAGCACCTCGATCGACTTGCACTGCGACTGGCCGCAGGTCATGAGCACGACCACGCCGCGCTTCGCGTCGACGAAGCCGAGCCCGAAGATCTGCTGCTCGGTGGCCCGCATCGAGCGGTCGGCGATCTCGTTGGTCTCCTTCACGTTGGGCAGCGTGGTGAGGAGCTCGCTGTAGCGGTCCTGCGCCGCCGCCGGATCCAGCTTCCACACGCGCACCGCCACGTCGAAGCTCTCCGGCTGGCCCAGCGCGCGGAAGTGCTGCGAGCTGTACAGATCCGTGTCCGGCTCGTCGTTGAGCGGGCCGGTCTCGAAGTTGCCGTCGAACCCGGTGATCGATCGCAGGTCCTGCTCCGACAGGACCTGCGACGCGGCCAGCCCGCCGCCGCTCTGCACCACCAGATCGGCGGCCACCCGCGGACCGGCCTTGATGCCGCTCAGCTCGGCCGCCGCCTCCTGCACCTCCCAGCGGGTCAGCGCGGCGATGGCGGGGCCGCCGCCCACGTAGCGCAGGTGGCGCACGTGCGAGTAGTCGCTGCGCCACTTCTCCAGCCGGACCAGGTTCTGCCGCTGCGCGAAGTCCATCCGCGGCCCCAGATCGTCGAAGCGCCGGTCGCTGCGGTACGCGACGTAGCCGCGCTTGTAGATGACGAGATAGAAGTCGGACACGCGCGCGCCGCGCGGCACGCGAGGGCCGTCGGTGTCGTCGAACGACGCCACCTTGTAGCGCCCGTTCGCATCGGTGGACGCGACCGCCTCGCGGAAGCCCGACGGGGCCTGCATCCCGGTGCCGCTCTGGAAGCTCCAGGTCGCGTAGACCAGCGCGCCCGCGACCGGGTCGCCGCCCACCGCGTCGACCACCTTGCCGTCGAACGGGCCGAGCAGCGATCCCGGGTTGACCGAGTCGGGCCGCGCGCGGAACGGCGCGGGCCGCACCTGGCCGGCGCCGCACCCCAGCTGGGCGGCCACGAGCGCGAGCCCGGCGACGCAGGCCAGGCGATGGACGATTCGGGTGCGTGAGAGGGGGCCGGGCACGGCGATGCCTTGACCGTTTTCCAAGTGATTTGCTACGTTGCGTGAAGCCGCGGAGGATTCGGATCGAGGCTCCTCGATCCACCTGGAAGATCTTCGATGTCCTGCGGTTCCAGGCCGGGGCAACTTGCTTAACAGGACCGGCGACCGCTTGCAAACGGGGCTCGGGGTGATTCTCGCCTGGGACAATTTGACCTCACGCAACTGAACATGGGGCTTCGGGCGCAGCTGCGACCCGGGGACGGGTAAAAGGCCACTCGATGTCTCGGTGCTCGAACTGCGGTCGAGAGAGTCCACAAGGCGCGATCTTCTGTCTGAGCTGCGGAGCGAGGCTGACGTCGACGCCCGTGCCGGCGATGCCGATGGCAGGTCCAGGCACGCGGGTCGGCATCGGCGGACCGGCCGCGGTGGGCCCGGCGGTCGGCAGCGCCCTTGGTTCGACGCCGGGCGGCGCGGTCGGGTTGCCCGCAGCGATGCCGTGCCCGGTGTGCGGCGGCGAGAATGCGCCCGGCATGAACTTCTGCCGCCTGTGCGGCGCAGGGCTGGCCGCGCCGCGCCCGCCGCCGTCGCCCATGCCCACGCCCGTGCCCGGCGCACGCGGCGCGGGCCCGCCGGTGGAGCTCTTCACCTGCCGCCGCTGTGGCGGCCAGACCGCGGCCGGCTTCGCCTTCTGCCAGCACTGCGGCGCCATGCTGCCCACGCCGGCCGGGATGCGCGACCGCACGCCGCCCATCGAGCCCATCACCGAGGGCGCGGCCCCGACGCTGGCGGCCGGCGGCGCCGGCGCCGACGACCACCACCCCCGCCCGGTGCCGGTGCAGCCGGTCCCGATGCCGACCCCGCCGCCGGCCGGTCCGCGCGCGGTGGCCGGCGAGCGCGCGTGGGGGACCGTGTACCGCGTGCGGCGCGACGGCACCGACGGCGATCGCTACCCGCTGACCGGTGAGTGGCTCGAGATCGGCCGCCCGGGCGCGGGCGCGGCCGACCTGGTGTTCGACGACCGCTACCTCGCCGCCCGCCACGCGCGGCTCGAGCAGCAGCCGGGCGGAGGCTGCCGGGTGGTGCCGATCGATCTCCTGAACGGGGTCTATCGCCGCCTGCGCGGACCCCACGTGCTGCCGAGCGGCGCGCAGATCCTCATCGGCCGCGAGCTCCTCCGCTTCGAGCTGGTCGAGGAGGCGGAGCGCGGCGACGTGCCGCCGCTGGCGCGCTTCGGCGTCACCATGTTCGGCTCGCCCGCGCGCGCGCCCTGGGGCCGCGTCATGCAGGTGCTCGCCTCCGGCGGCCTGCGCGACGTGCGCCACCTCCACGGCTCCGAGGTCGTGCTCGGCCGCGAGGAGGGAGACATCGTGTTCCGCGACGACGAGTTCCTGTCGCGCCGCCACGCGCTGCTCAAGTGGCAGGGCGGCCAGTGCGTGCTGGAGGACCTCAAGAGCTCGAACGGCACCTTCATCCGGCTGCGCGGGCCGCAGCCGCTGGAGAACGGCGACACCCTGCGCATGGGCGATCAGATGTTCCGCATCGAGCTGGGGGGCGCATAGGGCGCCGCGGCGACGCCCCGCGCGAAGCCCGTCGATGAGTAGCCTCGGGCCCGTCGAGGTCGAGTTCGTCGGCGTCACCGACGCCGGGCTGGTGCGCGACCGCAACGAGGACTGGTTCGCGGCCGGCGATCTCGACGGCGGCCGGCTGGGCGAGGGCGGCCAGCTGCAGCGCGCCGCCGGGCCGCGCGGCCCGCTGTTCGTGGTGTGCGACGGCATGGGCGGGGTGGCCGGCGGCGAGGTGGCCAGCCGCCTCGCGGTCGACACCGTGTGGCAGGAGATGCGCGGCTCGCGCGCGACCGACAAGCGCGAGGTGTTCGCCCGCCACCTGCGCCGCGCGATCCGCGCCGCCCACCAGGCGGTGGTCGACGAGGCGGCCGCCCGCCCCGAGCTGCGCGGCATGGGCACGACCGTGTCGGCCGCCGGGGTGGCCGGCACCGCGCTCCTCATCGCCCAGGTCGGCGACTCGCGCGCCTACATCGAGCGGGCCGGCAGCCTCACCCAGGTGACGCGCGACCAGTCGGTGGTGTCGGCGCTGGTCCACGCCGGCCGCCTGAGCGAGCTGGAGGCGCGCCTGTCGGAGAAGCGCAGCCTCATCCTGCAGGCGCTCGGCACCGGCGACGACGTCGACGTCGCCATCTCGCTGGTGGAGCTGCGCCGGGGCGACCGGCTGCTCATGTGCTCGGACGGACTGCACGGCCCGGTCAACGACGATGCGCTGCGCCACGCGCTGGACGAGCACGGCGAGCTCGACCGCGCCGTCCGCGCTCTGGTCGAGCTGTCGCGCCAGGCGGGCGCGCCGGACAACATCACCGCGATCCTGGCGCGCTTCACCGGCGAGCGGCTGGCGCCGCCGGCCGACCGCGACGACCGGCCCAGCTTCGCCGAGCTCGATCCCAACGAGGAGGGCGCCGACGCGCTGAGGAGCACGTCGGCCGTGGGGCGCCGGCTGGCCGCGCGCGCCGGGCTGCGCCCCGAGACCGCGCCGCCGCCGATCCCGGCCACCGGCCAGCACCGCGCGATGCGCACGGTGCCGATGGATCCGGCGCACGCGGCGCTGGCCCGGGGCTCGCGCCCGGGTCTGCTAGCATGGGTGGTGGCGGCGGCGGTCGCCGTCGCGATCCTCGCGTTCCTGTTCCGGGACCTCCTGCTTTGAAGATCGTCGTCGACCACATCAAGGGCAGTCGGCGCGGCCAGCGGCAGGAGTTCCCCGCGGCCGAGCGCCTCAGCATCGGCCGCCACCCCAAGTGCGACGTGCCCTTCGACGCCCACCGCGACCTGGACGCGTCGTCGCGCCACGCCGAGCTGCGCGCCGAGGGCGAGAAGTTCGTCCTGTCGGACGTCGGGTCGTCGAACGGCACCTTCGTCGGCGGCAACCGGGTGAGCGACGTGACCCTCGAGATCGGCGCGCCGATCGTGGTCGAGTTCGGCGCCGGCGGGCCGCAGCTGCGCGTGTGGGTGGGCGAGGACGACATGACGCCGGAGCCGTTCAGGATGCCGGGCCCGGCGATGTGGCGCTGGGTGACGATCGGCGCGATCGTCGCGGCGGCCCTCGCGCTGGCCGCGATCTGGGCGGCCAGATGATGATGCAGGCGGCGCGGGAATGGGAGACAATCTCCGGACGGTGAGTCGGAGCGGCCCCGAGAGATGCGCGCCATGACCTGCCCGCAGTGTGGCAGCGCGATCGAACAGGGCGCCCGCTTCTGCGGCGTGTGCGGCCACCGGGTGGAGGCGTCCGCGGCGGCGCCGGCCCGGGTGAAGGAGACCGCGCCGCGCGGCGGGGCCAGGACGCCGCTCCGGCCCGCCACGCCGATCCCCGACCCCGCCACCGCCGCCCCGCCGCCGCCGCCGACGGCGTCGCAGCCGTCGTCGCCGGCGCGACCCGCGTCGCCATCCGCGGCGTCGAGCTCGCGCACCCTGACCAGTCCGGAGAAGCCGCGCGCCGCCCAGAGCGGGAGCAACCGCAAGGTCAGCGAGAAGCTGAGCGAGATCGCCATCGTTCCGGCCGCCGGGGGCGACGACCCCTACATCGGCACCACGCTGAACGGCCGCTTCACCGTCGAGAAGAAGCTGGGCGAGGGGGGATTCGGCGCCGTCTACAACGGGGTGCAGCTGCTGACCGGGCGCAAGGTGGCGATCAAGCTCCTCCACCCGGAGATGACGCGCGACCAGAACGTGGTCGCGCGCTTCCGGCGCGAGGGCCAGGTCCTGTGCAGCCTGCGCGACGCCCACACCATCACCACCTACGACTTCGACCAGACGGCCGACGGCACGCTCTTCATCGCCATGGAGCTGCTCGAGGGGCGGAGCCTCCACGACGTCTTCCACGACGAGGCGCCGATCGCGTGGCAGCGCATGCTGAAGATCATGAGCGAGATGTGCTCCTCGCTCGAGGAGGCGCACACGCTCGGCATCGTCCACCGCGACCTCAAGCCGGAGAACATCTACCTCGAGCACCGGCCGGGTAACCCGGAGTTCGTCAAGATCCTCGACTTCGGCATCGCCAAGGTGATGCGCGGCGACGGCGGCGGCATCGGCGGCGACATGTCACCGCAGCTGACCGCGACCGGCCAGACGCTGGGCACGCTCGAGTACATGTCGCCCGAGCAGCTCATGGGCAAGCCGCTCGACGGTCGCAGCGACATCTACGGGCTCGGCGTGGTCGCGTTCGAGATGCTGACCGGGCGGCTGCCGTTCCCCGACGCGGTCGGCCCGGCGGCGCTCATCTCGGCCCAGCTCAAGAAGACGCCGCCGACGCCGTCGAAGATCAACACGCGCGGCTCCATGCCGCCGGAGGTCGACAGCCTCATCCTGAAGATGCTGGCCAAGGACAAGAACCAGCGCTTCCGCGACGCGGCCGAGCTGCGCAGCGCGACCGAGGACGTCCTGTCCACGCTCGGCCGGCCGTCGTCGTCGCGGGCCGCCTCGTCGCCGTCCTCGCCGGCGCCGTCGTCGGGCTCGGGGCGAACGCCGTCGTCGCCGCCGCCCGCGTCGTCGTCGCGCGCGCAGCCGCCCTCGCAGCCGCCGCCATCGGGCCCCGGCGCGGCCGAGCGGCAGGCGCGCAGCTCGTGGGTGGTGCCGTCGCATGCGCCGCATGCCACCAGCTCCGGCCCGGTGATGAGCGGCGGCGGCGCGCTCGGCTCGACGCCGGGCCCCCACGCCCCGGGCAACGAGCGCCCGGGTCAGGTCCCGCACGAGATCAACATGTCGCCGGCCGTCATCACCGCGCGCTCGGCCGCGCCGCCCCCGGCCGTGACGCGGGGCCAGATGCCAGTGGCGCCGGTGGCGTCGGCGCCGCCGGTGACCGCCGGCATCGTCAGCCCCGGGCACACCGATCCACCGTGGGCCGGCCATCGCCCGGTGGGCTCGTCGATCTCGCCCGGCTCGCCGGGGCGGCCTCGCGCCAGCGCGGGGCCGGCCAGCGCCGTGGAGCGCGAGCGCGATCCGGCTCCCATCGCGCGCCCGGGTGCCGGGTCCACGCCGTGGATGTGGATCGCGGTGGCCGCGATCCTGTTCCTCGCCATCGTGATCGGCGGCATCCTCGCCCTCCGCTGATCGCCCGCTGACGCCCGGATTCCGTCCTCGCACGGCGAGCGCGTCGCCTGGCAAAGAACCTACCGTCGGGTCGGGCCATCGGCGCGCCCTCCGCCAGTCCGCCCGCCGGCGGGGACCGGCTATGATCAGACGATGGCAGATGTCGTATCGGTCGCCGTCGCCCTCGTCACGGAGCAGGCCTTCGATCTGCAGCGCAAGCCCCTCGCGGTGGGCGGCATGGCGGAGGTCTTCCACGCGCGCGATCGGCGCCTCCCGCGCGACGTCATCCTCAAGGTCCCGCGCAACACCGGGGTCGACGGCAAGCCGCTGGCCAGGGACATGCTGGACGAGTTCCGCGAGCGCCTGGAGACCGAGGCCCTCATCCTGTCCAAGCTGCAGCACCCGTCGATCGTCACCATCCACGAGCTCGGGCGCCGGCGCGACGGGGCCCCGTTCTGCGTGCTCGCCCGCGTCGAGGGCAGCGCGCTGCGCGAGGTGCTGGTCGACCTGGCCGAGCGCGAGGGGCGCGACGGGCGCACCCTCATGCGCGAGCGCATCGAGCTCCTGACCAACCTCCTGGCCATCGCCGAGGCGCTGGCCTGCGCGCACGACCGCGGCATCGTCCACCGCGACGTCACGCCCAACAACATCCTGGTCGGTCCGCGCGGCGAGGCCACGCTCATCGACTGGGGCCTGGCCAAGGACCTCACCGACGAGCGCCCGAGCTCGGCGCATGCGCACAGGGAGCCGGTCCTGCCCGCCGACGAGCTGGCGGCCGGCAGCGGCAGCGCCACCATCATCGCCGGCACGCCGCCCTACGTGCCGCTCGAGCAGGCGATGGGCCAGCCGGCGCATCCCAGCTTCGACGTCTACAGCTTCGGCGCCACGCTCTACCACGTGGTGGCCGGGCGCCCGCCGTTCGGCGACGAGAATCCGGCCGCCTACCTCGCGCGCCTGGTCGAGGGGGAGCGGCCGCCGCCGGCGGCGCCGCACGACGCCGAGCTGTCCGGCATCATCGCGCGCGCGATGGCGCCCGAGCAGGCCGATCGCTTCACCGCGGCCGAGCTCCTGCGCGCGCTCAAGGAGTACCTGACCGGCGACCTGGTGTTCTCGCACCGCTACTCGCTGACCGGCCGCGCCGGGCGCTGGCTGCGCAAGCACCGGGCCAAGGCCGCCGCGGCCGGTCTGGTCCTGCTGGCCGCGGTCGTGTTCGCAGTCGCGTGGGCGGTGGTGAGCGAGCGCACCCAGCGGGCCGCGCGCCTGGCCGCCGAGGCCAAGAGCCGCGCCGCGGCGCAGGTCGCGAGCGCCGAGACCCGGGCGGCGGCCGAGGCCCGGCGCAGCGCGGCGGCCGAGCGCGAGCGCACGCGCGCGCTGATCGAGGTGTCGCAGAAGGACGCCGAGGCGCGCCAGGCGCTGGACGAGGCCGAGCGCGCCGACAAGACCAGCCGCGCCTACAAGCAGCTCAAGGAGGTGGCCGACCTCAAGCGCCAGGAGGCGGACCAGGCGCGCTCGACGGCGGACGAGATGGCCCAGGCCGCCGAGCAGCGGGCCACCGAGGCGCGCGCCGCCGCCGAGCAGGCGCAGGCCGAGGCGCAGGAGACGCGGCGCCAGGCCGAGGCGATGGCCAGCGAGCGCGACCAGGCGCTGGCCGAGCTGGGGCGCGCACAGAAGGACCGCGACCAGGCGCGCGCGGCGCTCGAGGTGGCCGAGTCGGAGCGCGATCAGACACGGGCCGAGATGCGTCGCATCGCCGCGGAGCGCGATCTCTGGCGCCTCCGCCTGCGCTCGCTCGAGCGCGAGCTCGGCCGCACCTCGGGGCTCGACGCCGGCCTCTGATCGGCGGGGCGGGGCCGGTCGGCGGCGCGGGCGCCGCGCCGCGGTTTTGTTGCCGGTCGCGCCGGCGGCGTGGTAGCGGGAGAGGGTGAGCGCGCTCGACCTGGACGGGGCCTGCGACCGCTTCCTCGAGCAGCTCCTGGTCGAGCGCCAGCTGTCGATGAACACGGCCCTGGCCTACGGGCGCGACCTGTGCCGCCTGCGCGGCTTCCTGGTCGCGCGCGGGCGCGGCCGCCCGGGCCAGGTGACGCCCGCCGACCTGACCGACTACCTGCTCGACCTGGCCGAGGCCGGCCTCAAGCCGCGCAGCCGCGCGCGCGCGCTGGCAGCCATGCGCGGCCTGTTCCGCTTCCTCGCGGCCGAGCAGCTCATCGCCGGCGACCCCAGCGAGAACCTGGTCGCGCCGCGCACCGGCCGCAAGCTGCCCACCGTGCTGGGGGTCGACGAGGTCGATCGCCTGCTCGAGGCGCCCGCGGCCGCCGGCGGCTCGCCGCGCGCCGTGCGCGACAGCGCGATGCTGGCCGCGCTCTACGCCACCGGCCTGCGCGTGTCGGAGCTGGTCGGCCTGCGCCTGCCCGACCTCAACCTCAAGGGCGGCTTCGTGCGCGCGACCGGCAAGGGGCGCAAGACCCGCCTGGTCCCGCTCGGCGACATGGCGGCGGCTCGCCTCACCACCTACCTCGAGGGCGCGCGGCCGCGCCTGGTGGCGCGCCGGCCGGCCGAGATGGGGCTGTTCCTCACCGAGCGCGCGCGGCCGATGACGCGCCAGGGCTTCTGGAAGCTCATCCGCCGCTACGCGCGCGCGGCCGGCATCCGGCGCGACGTGTCGCCGCACGTGCTGCGCCACTCGTTCGCCACGCACCTGGTCGAGCGCGGCGCCGACCTGCGCGCCGTGCAGGCCATGCTCGGCCACGCCGACATCGCGACCACGCAGATCTACACGCACGTCAGCCGCGCCCACCTGCTCGAGCTCTACCGCCGCCACCACCCGCGCGCGTGAGGGAGCCGGCGGGGGGGCGGTCTGCGCGAGACCCCGATCCGACGCCGCCCAGCACCGACGGTGGAGGCGCGGCCCGCTCGGGCGAGCTACTCTCGGATCGTGCTGGCGCGGGTTCGCAGGGCAGGGCCGAGGGACGCCGCCGGCATCGCGCGCGTGCATGCCGACAGCTGGCGCGTCACCTACGCCGGTCTCCTGTCGCCGCGCTATCTGGCCGAGCTCGACCCCGACGCGCTGGCCGCGCGCTGGCATCGCCGCCTGCGCGCCCCGCGCGGCGACGAGAGCGTCCTGGTCGCCGACGCCGACGGCCGGGTGGCCGGCTTCGCGCTCGCGCGGGCGTGCGGCGAGGAGCCCGACCTGGCCGGCTTCGCCGGCGAGATCGCGATGCTCTACGTCCATCCCGGGGCCCAGCGCCGCCACCTGGGGCGCGCGCTGTTCGAGCGCGCGCGCGACGACCTGGCCGGCCAGCGCCTCTACTGGCTGCTCGTGTGGGTGGTGGAGGCGAACCACGCCGCGCGCGCATTCTACCGCCGGCTGGGCCTGCGGCCCGACGGCGCGCGCCGCCCCGAGATCCTGGCCGGCGACTCGGTCGACGTGGTGCGCTACGCCGGGCCGCTCAACCCGGCCATCGACTACGAGGGCCTGCTGCGGCCGCGCGCGCGTCTCGACTGACCGGCTCGGCGGGCGCGGGAGGGCGCGAGCTCGGCGGCATTCGCCGTCGGTGGACGGTCGATCGATGTCACGGGGGCAGGCTAAGACTCCGTTGGCTCGCCGTTTGGGGCCGGCGGCTTTACCGCCCAGGACAAACGAGCCATAGTTGGGTCGCCGTTCATGGACCTCTCCAGCGAACAAATTCGCAACATCATTCAGATCCTGATCATCTTGATCCTGTCGATCTGTGTGCACGAGTTCGGCCACGCCATCGTGGCCGACAAGCTGGGCGACCCGCTGCCGCGCAGCCAGGGACGCACCAGCCTCAACCCGCTGGTCCACGCCGATCCGATCGGCACGCTCCTGTTCCCGCTCATCGGGCTGGTCGTGAGCGGCGGGACCTCGCCCGGCTTCGGCTGGGGCCGGCCGGTCCAGGTCAGCCCGCGCCACTTCACGCGCAGGCTGAGCATGCGCACCGGTCACATGCTGGTCGCGGCGGCCGGTCCGGTGATGAACCTCCTGTTCGGCGCGCTCATCTCGATCGTGGTCGCGGTCCTGCTTCGCACGGGCGTGCTCGACCCCGCGAGCCCGATCTACATCCCGCTGCTCATGGCCGTGCAGATCAACTTCGTGCTGGCGTTCTTCAACCTGATCCCGGCGCCGCCGCTCGATGGCGGCGCCGTCCTCGAGGGTCTCCTGCCCGCCCGCTCCCTGCCGACCTGGCACAAGCTCTCGGTCTATGGCCCGTTCGTCCTCATGGCGGTCATCTTCATCCCGCAGGTGAGGGAGCTGTTCCTCGGGCCCGCGTCGTGGCTGTTCCGGTCGTGGACCGGGATCATCGGGATCCCCACATGACGGCGGCGGCGCAGGCCGGCTATCGGGTTCAGCTGGATGTCTTCGAGGGCCCGCTCGATCTGCTCCTGCACCTGGTCAAGAAGCACGAGCTCGACATCTTCGACATCCCGATCGCCTTCATCACCGAGAAGTACCTCGCGTATCTCGACCTCATGACCTCGCTGAACCTGGATGTGGCCGGCGAGTACCTGCTCATGGCGGCGACCCTGGCCCACATCAAGTCTCGCGAGCTCCTGCCGGCGCCGCCGCCGGGGACGTCGGACGAGGAGGAGGCCGACCAGGCCGAGGAGGAGGACCCGCGCCAGGAGCTCATCCGCCGCCTGCTCGAGTACCAGAAGTACAAGGAGGCCGCCGAGAAGCTCGACGACATGCCGGTCCAGGGACGCAACGTGTGGACCCGCGGAGCCGCCCTGGTCCTCGACGAGGACGGCAGCG
>Ga0126377_10000728_pt1 | contig 20687 bp, 19 predicted proteins | sample PanSoiMetPlot_22_FD_92647 | JGI IMG/M metagenome (GOLD analysis project Ga0126377, IMG submission 92647) | Tropical forest soil microbial communities from Panama - MetaG Plot_22 | ecosystem: Environmental > Terrestrial > Soil > Tropical forest > Bulk soil | place: Panama | collected 2016-02-17 | reverse complement strand
GGCCACCGCCGGCGCCGAACCGGTGCTCGATCGCGCGCGGGCGCTCCACCCGGTGTCGATGGACGTCGTGCCGGTCACGCTCAAGGAGATCTTCCTCGAGAGCGTGACGGCGGAGGACTGAGATGCTCTGGTACAAGTCGTGGCTCGACACGCGCTGGCGCTTCCTCATCGGCTTTCTCGTGCTGCTGGTGATGGCGTGCGGCACTTTCTTCGACTACCTGGCGACGGCGAAGCTGATCCCGCTGGCCCGGTCTGTCGAGGTCAGCGGCGAACTCGGCCGCCGCGTGAAGGAAGCCATCGAGCTCGAGCGCAACTTCCGCGGGTTCGTCTGGGTGCAGTGGTTCCGTCAGAACCTGTCGCAGGTCGGGACGCTGTTCGCCATCCTGCTGGGCAGCGGCGGGCTGTTGTCGCGCCCGACCGGCGCCGCCCTGTTCACGCTGTCACTTCCCGTGACGCGGCGAGAGCTGCTCGAGAAGAGGGCCGTGACCGGGCTCGTCGAGCTGCTGGCGCTGGCCATCGTGCCCTCGCTGATCATCCCGATCGCAGCCCCGGCGATCGGGCAGAGCTACAGCCTTGGCGATGCGCTGGTACACGGCGTCTGCATGTTCGTCGCGGCAGCCGTGTTCTTCAGTGTCGCGTTTCTGCTGTCCAGCGCGTTCGACGATCTCTGGCGGCCATTGTTGATTACCTGCGTCGTCGCATTCGTGGTGGCAACCATCGAGCTCGTGGCCGGCGATCTCGGTCGCTTCGGGATCTTCCACGTGATGAGCGCCGAGTCGTACTTCCGATCGGGGTCGATTCCCTGGATCGGCCTGTTCGTATCGGCGGCCATGGCAGCAGGCCTGCTCTACTCGGCGACGGTCAGCATCGCCAAACGGGACTTCTAAACGCTCGGCCGAAGCCTTGCCCTCCGCTCGCGAATGCGACGGATGGAGTGGAGCGCGAGGCTTCAGCCGAGCGGAGACTCAAAAAAGGAGACGTGACATGAGACTCTCAATCATCGCAATCGTGGCGTCGGCTCTGCTGATGGTGTGCGCGTCGCCGCTTCGAGCCCAGACGACAGATCCATCCGGACATTGGACCGGGGCCCTTGAAGCTCAGGGCCAGCAGTTTGCGTTCGAGATCGATATCGCAAAAGACGCCGCGGGCGATTTCGCCGGCGCGGTCACGATACCGGTGCAGCACATCAAAGGGTTGCCCCTGCACGTCGGCGTCGAGGGCAAGTCCATCCAGTTCTACGCGCGGCGTGATCAGGTCTTTCGAGGCGAGCTTTCGGCGGACGGAAAATCCATCACGGGCGAGTTCGCGGCGGAAGCGATGACGCTGACTTACACGCTGACGAGAACAGGCGACGCCACGGTACCCGGGCCCGCTAAAAGTCCGGCAGTCACCAAGGCGCTCGAGGGCGTCTGGACCGGCGTCGTCGAACCGGGCGGACGATCCGCGGCCGTGACGCTGACGATCGCGAATCATCCCGACGGAACGGCGACCGGACTGCTCGTGAACGACTCGCAGGGTGGCTTGCGGCTTCCAGTGACGATTGTGCAGGATGCGTCGCGCGTCGCCTTGAGCGTGACGGTACTCGACGGCACATTCACGGGCGAGTTGGGCGCCGCGGGCGAGCTGTCGGGGATGTGGAAAGAAGGGGAGAAGGCGATTCCCGTCACGTTCACGCGCGCGAGATGATGGGACTCGAGCCCAACCTGGGCAACAATACGGCATGCTGTCCAGGATGCGTGGGTCCCGCGCTGCGGCCCTCGCCGCCGTTGCCGGCCTCCTCGCCGCTGCCGAGGCCATACAGAACGCCCGTGCCTCGAGTGGGAGTCAGGCGACCGGAACGCCGCTCCACTGGTACAAGGGCAACACCCACACGCACACATTGAACAGCGACGGCGACTCGACGCCGGACGATGTGACGCGGTGGTACCGGGAGCACGGGTATCGATTTCTCGTGCTGAGCGATCACAATTTCTTGACCAGCGTCGACGGGCTGAACGCGCTGCACGGCGCGGACGACCGGTTCCTGCTGATTCGTGGAGAAGAGGTGACGGACCGCGCCGGCGACAAGCCGATTCACATCAACGGGCTCGGCCTGTCGGAGAAAGTCGAGCCGCAGCATGGCACGTCGGTGGTCGAAGTGGTCCAGCGCGACGTGGACGCGATCAAGAAAGCCGGCGGTGTGCCGCACGTCAACCATCCGAACTTCATGTGGGCGATTGCCGGCGGAGACTTGCAGCAGATCGAGCGCCTGCGTCTCTTCGAAATCTTCAACGGCCATCCGATCGTGAACAACCTGGGCGGTGGCGGCGTGCCTGGTATGGAAGAAGTGTGGGACCGTCTGCTGTCGAATGGTCGAGTCATGTACGGCATCGCGGACGATGATGCCCATACCTTCAAGGATCCGGGAAACCCGGACGTCGCGGGACCTGGACGTGGCTGGGTCGTCGTTCGCGCGGAGCGGCTGGCGGCGCGTCAGATCGTGGATGCGCTCGAACGCGGAGATTTTTATGCCTCCACTGGCGTCGAGCTGGCGGACTATCAGGTGACGGACACGGCGATCACAATCACAGTCAAGGAAAAGGAAACGAGCAAGTACCGCGTACAATTCATCGGCCGGAACGGACGGGTGCTGAAGGAAATAATGTCCAGTCCGGCAACCTATACGTTCGCGGGTGGTGAAGGATATGTCCGAGCCAAGGTCATCGAATCGAACGGACGCCTGGCCTGGACGCAGCCCGTCGTCCGCTAGCTGCAACGAGTCGTCCGTTGGCGACGAGGAACGATCATGCGCACTACTGCTTTCATACTGGCCCTGAGCGTTGCATTGATGGCCGGCCAGCTGCGCCCTGCCGGGGCGGCGGGCTCGCCCTGCACGAGCGCCGCGCCTGCCTGCACGGAGTGGGTCTCGATCGGAAAAGGACCGGCACGCTCGCTGATCTACAGGACGCGCTCGCTCGACGTTCGGAATGACGGCGTGCGCCGCGCGCTGATCATGGTCCACGGCACGAATCGCAACGCCGATCACTACTTCACGACCGCCACGACCGCGGCGTTCCTGGCCGGCGCGCTGGACGACAGCGTGGTCATCTCGCCGCGGATCGCGTCGAGCGCAGGCAGCTGCAAGGACATCCTCGCGGAGAACGAAGTCAGCTGGAGCTGTACCGGTGACAGCTGGCGCTCGGGCGGATCGGCCGTCAGCCATCCGGATCTCACCTCGTTCGATTTCGTCGACCAGGTGTTGCGCAAGCTCGCCAACAAGAGCACGTTTCCGAACCTGCGCGCGATCGTCGTCGCGGGACATTCGGCCGGCGGCCAGTTCGTCGCCCGGTACCAGATGGCCAACCGCGTGCACGACACGCTCGGCGTGCCGGTCACGTACGTCGTCGCGAACCCGTCGAGCTATGCGTGGCCGGATGCAACGCGCCCCCTCGTGAGCGGGGATGCGTCGCCGGAGAGCGCCAAGAGTGCGTGGGAAACGGAACGGGTGCACACGAATTTCGCGTACGGCGCATTCGACGCCACGGCATGCCCGGCGTACAACCAGTGGCCCGCGGGCCTGGCGAATCGAACGAGCGGCTACACGCTGAAGATCAGCGACGAGCAGCTGAAGAAGCAGCTCGTCTCGCGCCCAACGACGTTCCTGTTCGGGCAGGTCGATACGCTGCCGCTCGGCGGCTTCGACTCATCGTGTCCCGCGATGGCGCAGGGCGCGACGCGCCGTGCGCGCGGTGAAGCCTACGTGAAGTACATCAACGAGAAGCTGGGCGCAGGCCACGCCGTTCAGATCGTCCCCGAGTGCGGGCACAACGATCGTTGTGTCTACACGACGGACGCCGTCCTGCCTGTGATCTTTCCGAAGTAATCGATGCACTAGTGGGCGGCCAGGTCCAGTCGTTGCGTCGCGGGCGTTGGACGGGCGTCGAACTCGATTGGCCTTTCCTCACAACGCCGGTCGCGATCGATTGCCTTGACCAGAAACGCGATGGCTGACAGCGCTGCACAGAAGGCCACCATGCGCGGCAGCGCGACGAGTGCCTGGCATTCCAGCGCGGCGAACCCGTAGGTGAGGGTCAGCACGCCTGCAAGGGAAGCGGGCCACGCCACTTTCGGGTTCTGGATGGGCACGTAGCTGCACGCAAACGGAAATCTGTCGACGAAGACGAAAAGAGCGTCGAGCAGCGCGGTCGCGAACAGAAGTGCGACGACCGAGTGTTCGACAGCGGCGGCGGTTCCCATCAGGCTGACGTTCAACGGGAGCATCAGCAGCAACGGAACGGCCGCGAGCGCGATGAGGCCGGCGCGCTTGACGCCACTCAGGTAGCTCTGTTGGTTGCCCAGCCAGGCGCTGCGGATCGTCCAGTTCGCCAGCGGCTCGGCCGGAACGGTCGCCGCGTACCAGAACCCGGCCAGCAACGAAATGAGCAGGAACACGGACATGGCGGGGATCGCGCGCGGCATCGACGACGACTCGAATCGATGAACGCCGGTCTGCGTCAACGCGATGAAGGCGTGCGTGAGCCCGACCGCCAGCGACACCGCGACGATCGTGCGATGCGGCGCGCTTCGAGTCAGCGTCTGTAGCGTGAAGAAGAAGCCGGCCTGTGCCTCCGGATCGCCGCGCGTCAGCCGTTCCGCGGCCCGGCGAACGACTCCATAGAAGCGTGTCGGACGAAGAGCAGTCGCCGCTCGATCGGGAAAGCGCCGGTTCGTCCAAAAAAACGTCGCGATTGCAAGGCCGGCGACGACGGGAAGCGAGAGCCAGCCCTGTTTCGCCAGCGCGGCGAATCGCGGCGTCAGCCCGTGATAGATCGTCCGCGCGTCCTCGTCGACGCGCCTCGGGAACGGGAAGAACGCCAACCGCGGCGGCAGTACGACTCGTGTATTTGCGACCAGGTGCCCCGCGAGCATTTCGTTGATCGCCAGGTACCACAACACCGGCGCGACGCTTCCAGGCGCGCGTGTGCCGTCAACCCACCGACGGACGTCCGACGCCCGAACCGTCGGCGCCAGGAGTAGTCCGGTGATCATCGCGACGACAAGCGCGCTCTGCACGAGGCTCGCCAGCCGCCCGAACGCGCGTTCACCCGCCAGCCAGCGCAGCGTGCCTCTGACCGCGAGGACACCGAAGAACCCGAAGAGGCCCGCCATGGTGACCGTCGCGGCATGCGCCGCAATCAAGCGAATGATCGTGGCGCCCTGGGTTCCCCGGATGTTGAGTGTCAGAAACAGCGGATACAGCACACCCGGCACAGCGTTCAGGGCGACCGTCAGGATCGTGCCGAAGACGACGGCGGCCGCGAGCTTGGCGCGGGTCAACGTCCGCGCCGCAATCGGCAAGGGACCGAGAATGGCCGCGTCGCGCGGCTCGAGCGCCAGCGCGTCCCACACCATCAACGCTGCGAGCGCGCTGACGGTCATCGACGCCGCGATGTAGAGGAATCGATCCGCGAGCGCGCTCAGCGCCGCGGGTCCCGGCAGCTGGATGAACGCGGCCAGATACCCCGTTGACAAGAAGAAAGTGGCGAACACCGCGAGCGACACGACGAGCGCGTACAGGACGGCCAGGGAGTGATGCCGGTCCGCATGCGGCGAGATCAGATCGTTGTCGATGAGGCGTCGAAGGAAGAGACGCGTCACGACGCGGAACGCGCGCGAATCGCCGCTCGCGGACGTGCTCACGTCTGAAGCCTCACGACATCAGCGATCTCGCGCGCGGTACCCGCCGGATCGACCGTGGTGACGAGCTGCGCCACGATCTCCTCGAGCGACGACTGCCGCTGCATCATGGCCCGCAGCTGGTGCACCGGGCCCTCAGCGACGACCGCTCCGCGATGGAGCACGACGACGACCGCGCAGAGCCGCTCGACGTAGTCGAGCACGTGAGAGCTGTAGACGACGATCTTGCCGCGCGCGGCAAGCAGCGGAATCAGGTGGCGCAGGACGAGGCTGGCCGAGAGGTCGAGGCCGGATTCCGGCTCGTCGAGGATCAGCACATCGGGATCGTGCAGCAGCGCGGAAACGAGGAGAATTTTCTGACGCATGCCCTTGGAGTAACCGCTGATCGGCTGATCTGCGGCGCTGGTCATGCCGAACAGATCGAGCAGCGCGGCGATCTTCCTGGTCCGCAGGCCGTCGGGGAGTCGACGCAGACGGCCGATCAGCTCGAGCTGCTCGCGTCCCGACAGGAACGTGTAGAGGTGCGCGTCCTCGGGGACGTAGCCGACGCGCGCCTTGTATTCGACCAGATGGTCCCCGATGTTTCGGCCGTCGAAGAGGATCTGGCCGGCTGACGGCTCGCGCAGCCCTGTCAGCAGCGACACGGTCGTCGACTTGCCCGATCCGTTCGGGCCGAGCAATCCAAGGATCGTTCCCGGCTCCAGCGCGAGGTTGACGTTGCGAATGGCCGAAATGGCGGCGTAGTACTTCGTCAGGCCTCTCGCTTCGAGCCGGGCTTGCATCCGCGCCAGTTTAGTAGTAAAAGGTGACAATATGTCAAGGGAATCTCTCGGGCATTTCGAACTGCTCGTGCTCCTGGCGCTGCTGCGTCAGGGCGACGAAGCCTACGGTGTTCCGATTGCCGACGCGATCGAGGAGAGCACCGGCAAGCGCGTGATCCTTGCAAGCGTCTACAACACGCTCGCCAGGCTCGAAGAGAAGCGCCTCGTCCGATCGAGCGTCGGCGACCCGACGCCGGAACGGGGAGGCAAGGCCAAACGCTATTTCTCGATCACGACCGCGGGCTTGCGCGAGGTGGCGGCCGCGAAACGGGCGCTCACGGCGCTCTGGCGAGGCGTACCGGTACACGAGGGGTGAGTATGGAGCGTCCTCGACTTGCGCTGAGGCTGCTGGCCTGCGCCGACGTGTACGGCGTCAGGGAAGAACTGATCGGAGACCTGTTCGAGGAGATCGCGCGAGGGCGATCGCGGTTGTGGGTGTGTCAGCAGCTGATCGGCCTGTACGGCTTCGCGTTCGCGGCCGGGCTGCGGAATCGCGCGCGCGTGACCCCGCAAAGCGTCGCGTGCAGTTGCGGCCTCGTGTTGTGGGTCAGCTCGTCAATTGCGTCCGTCAACGAGGCGCTTCAGGCCTGGCTGCTCTTCTACCTGATCGCCGGGATCCTCAGCCTCTTCGCGCACATGACGTCCCGCGCCGTCTGGTCGCGATCGACGGCCCTCCCGGAGCCGGCCGACGATCCCGGCGTTGACTAGCGTGCGCATCGACTAGGAGGCCGCGTGGCGATCTGGCAGGACCTTCGACTGGCAGTGCGTCTGCTCGTCAAGGACAAGGGATTCACTGCCGTCGCCGCATTGGCCCTCTCCCTCGGCATCGGGGTCAACACGACCGTCTTCACGTTCGCCAACGCGGTCGTGCTGCGCGGCCTGCCGTTCGAGGATCCCGACACGATCATTTCGATCGGCATGACCGATTCGCGCGGCCGACAGGTCGGCGTCTCGCGGCTCGACTTCCTGGACTGGCGCGACGCGGCCCGCTCGTTTTCCCGCCTTGCAGTGCTGACGCCCTCGACGCTCAACGTCAGCGAGGAAGGCCGCGCGGCCGAGCAGTACTTCGGCACGTACAACTCGGCGAACCTGTTCGAGCTGATTGGCCAGCGGCCGCAGCTCGGCCGCGACTTCACACGGGCGGACGATGACCCGGGGGCCGAGCCGGTGGTCGTCATCAGCGACAGCCTTTGGAAGAGCCGGTACGCGGCGGATCGACAGATCCTCGGGCGCGCGATCAAGGTCAACGATCGCCTGTGCACGATCGTCGGTGTCATGCCGCCGGAGATGAAGTTCCCGTTCAACAACGAAATGTGGCTGCCGTTCGGCATGCTGCCGCCCCCGATTCAGCAGGCGAAGCGCAGCGTCCGGAACCTGCAGGCGATCGGCAGGCTGGCGCCTGGCGTGTCGCTCGCGCAGGCGCGCAGCGAGATCGACACGATCGTCGCCGCCCTTGCGCGCGACCACGCTGACACCAACAAGGACTTCCGTGCCTCCGTCGTGCGCTACAACGACCGCGTCGCCGGGCCGCAGATCAAGCTGATCATCTATTCGCTGCTCGGCGCGGTCGGCTTCGTCCTGCTGATCGCGTGCGCGAACGTCGCTAACCTGCTGCTCGCACGGTCGGCGCAACGCACACGAGAGATCGCGGTTCGCGTCTCGCTTGGCGCCACGCGCTGGCGGATCGTTCGTCAGCTCCTGATCGAGAGCGTGGTGCTCTCGATCGGCAGCGGCCTGATCGGGTTCGTGCTCGGCATCGCCGGCATCCGCACGATCGACACGATGTTGAGCGATCCATCCCTCGGCAAGCCCTACTGGATGAAGTTCACGATCGATCCGATCGTGATCGCGTTCTTCGGCGGCGTCTGCGTCGCGACGGGCGTGCTCTTTGGCCTGGCGCCGGCGTTGCACGTCTCGGGCACGGACGTGAACGAGGTGATGAAGGAGTCCGGCGGCCGCTCAGGAACTGGCGGCCGACGCACGCAGCGCTGGACCAGCGCGCTCATCGTCGCCGAGGTGACGCTGACGCTCGTCCTGCTCGCCGGTTCGGCGTTCATGATGCGCAGCTTCCTCGTGCTCTACCGGATGGAGGTGGGGGCCGACACCGCGCACGTGCTGACGATGCGCCTGAACCTGCCGCTTGCGAAGTATCCCCAGCCCGAACCGCGCACGGCGCTGTTTCGCCGGATCGAAGAACGCCTGCGCGGCATCGGGGCGATCCAGTCGAGCGGCCTGACCTCGAACCCGCCGATGTTCGGAGGATATCTGCGCCAGCTCGAGATCGACGGACGTCCGCGCGATCCCGACGGCCGCGCACCGGAGGTGACGATGGTACCGGTCAGCGCGGGCTATTTCGACACGCTCGGTGTTCGCGTGCTCCGCGGCCGCACGCTGCAGGACGTCGACGGAACGCCGGGCCACGAAGCCGCGCTCGTCAACCAGCAGTTCGTGGCGATGCACTTTGGCGGCGAGGATCCGATCGGCCGTCGCATCACGCTCGTCGACGGCGTGCCGAGTCCCCAGCAGTCCGCGCCGGCGGTCGCCACCATCGTGGGCATCGTGCCGGCGATGCGCCAGCGGAATTTCCAGGACGCCCAGCCCGATCCGGTTGTGTACCTCCCGTACCGGGCCGACCCGCAGCGGTTCATGTTTCTCATGCTGCGGACGAGGGGCGAACCGGCGCAGGCAGCGTCCCTCGTCCGCGAGCAGATGCGCGCCATCGATCCGGATCTGCCGTTGTGGGGCATCATGACGCTCGACCAGCTGCTCGCCCAGCAGCGGTGGTCGTTCCGCATGTTTGGCGGGATGTTCACCATCTTCGCCGCGATCGCGCTCGTGCTCTCGGCCATCGGCCTGTACGCGGTCACTGCGTACTCCGTCACGCAGCGCACGGCGGAGCTCGGCGTCCGCGTCGCGCTTGGCGCGAAGGCGTCGCAGATTGTCTGGCTCATCCTCGGCCGCTCGCTTCTGCAGCTGGCGATTGCGCTGCCGATTGGGGTTGCCGGCGCGTTCGGCGTCGGACGCCTGCTGCAGTCGGTGATCGTGAAGGCGGGCGGCGACGCGCTCGCCATCGCGAGCATCACGATGCTGATGATCGCGGTGTCGTTCGCCGCGTGTGTGTGGCCAGCCGCTCGCGTGATGCGGCTCGATCCGGTCCAGGCGCTCCGGTACGAGTAGCGGTGCAGGGCGCCGCCAGCCGATTCGCGACCCGCGCGCGCGAAACGTCAGCGTGCCGTCGTTGCGGCGTCTTCGGCGTCGTAGTCGAACTGATGCGGGGCGAAACCGGCAGGCGGATTGGCGATCTCCCACTCGACCGTCCGGCGAACCGCTTCTTGTCTCGACAGCGCCTCGGTGAAACCGAGCTCGCGCCGCAATCGTGACGTGTCCGTGATCCAGTGCTGCGCCGTATTACCGGGCGCCCGCAGGAATGGTGGCACCGACGTGTCAGGTTTCACCACGAACTCTCCGTCCCACTTCAACGCGGATGCGACGGCCCGCGCCCATTCCAGCTCGGTGAGCGTGTCTGACTCGCCCACGTTGTAGACGCGTCCCGTCGCCGCGGGCGAGGTGGCAGCCAGCGCAATCGCACGACCCACGTCCTCGACGTACCCTTTTGTGGCGCGCCACCCGGCCATCTCGCTCGAAACGAGGATCGATCGCCGCCCGTCGCCGACGCGCTTGATGACCGGCAGAAAACGGTGCAGTGGATCGCCCGGGCCGTACACCATCGGGAGGCGGAGCACGGTTCCGGGCAGTCCGGGATCGCCGCAAATCTCACGCTCGACGGGGATCTTGTCGTATTCCTCGTCGAGCCAGCCGAAGATCTGCTGCAGCATCTGAATCTGCGCCGGCGGATACGTCTGAACGGTCGCGCGCAGCGCCGACGATTCGGTGAGGGGCACCGGCTCGAGCGGCCCTTCTTCGAGACGATGCGTGATGCTGCAGGCGCGGTACACATCACCGCTGCTGAGCGCAACGATCCGCGACGTCGCGCCGCGGAACGTCGACATCAGATCCCGGGCCTGGCGGCCTGAGCTGAGGACCACGTCGACGACGACGTCCGGGGCAAGCGCGCGAAGGGCTGGTGCATGGTCGGGAAGGCAGCGGCGATCGCCCAGGACCTCTCGTACTCGCCCGTGAAACACGCCCGTCGTCGTCCGATGGAAGACGACGACGTCATGGTCAGCGGCGACCAGGGCGCGGACGATGTGCGGCCCGATGAAGCCGGTTCCGCCGATGACGAGTACTCGCATCTTTTCAGGGAGAGGCGGGCGAACAGAGATGACGCCGGAGCATCTGCTCCGGCGTCACGAGCGAATGGGATCCTGGTGCAGCGCCTGGCGCGGCGCTTCGGGGCTCAGCGATAACGCGGATGATAGTGATAGTGCGGCGCAACGTATGGGCGTCGGACCCACGCGCCCGGCACGTAGCGATACCCGACGTAGTACGGCGCCCGCCAGACGTAACCCGGATACGGAACCGGCGCCACGTAGCCGTACGGAGCCGGCGCGACGACCACGGGCGGGCCGACCCGGACTGGCGCCACGACGACGGGAGCGACAGGCGGAGCCACCACGACCGGGGCCACCGGCACGCCGATGCCGACGCTGATCGAAACGTGCCCCGACGCGCTCGCCGGCGCAACGCTCAATGCCCCGAGAACAATCGTCAGACCCGCAACCCGCAGCATGATGCCTTTCATACCGCCTCCCTGGGCCTGCTGGAATGCGAGCCCGATGCCAGCCTCGGATCGCCGAATTCCGGCCAGATTCTGAACCTCTCGTAAGGGGATCGTCCTCTGCCGGCAACACGCTGACACCTGGTCCAGGATTGCACGCGAGCCCGAGCTGGCGTTCACTTGAGCTCGAACACGTACGCGCGCGGCGGCCCCTCAATGGCCTCTTCGCTGTGCACGTTTCCGCGCTTCGAATAGGTAACCGTCAGCCGTTTCACTTCAGTGACGGTCGGTACACCGCCTTGCGGCGTCGAGCGCAGCTTCCCGTCGGTCATCCAGACGACGACGTTGTCCCGGACGTGACGATGGACCGGGCCGGGGTGGTCGACCGGCCAGATGTTGTCCCAGACGCGCACGCGTTCGTTGTCGAGCAGCTCCTTCGCGGTCTCGCGCGGAAAGGCGGGCGGGAACACGCCAGGTGGATCCGTGACGAGCGGCCCGGTGTTCGGTTTCAGCTCGATCATGATCGCGCGAAGCGGCGCCTCGCTGGTGCCTTCTTCGATGTGCGTGAGCCCGGCGAACTGCCAGATGATGCCGCCGGCGGCCGTCTTGACAGGGCGCTTCGCACCGTCGACCGCCGTGATGAGCCGATCGCCGGCCGCGATGTAGACACCGGTCATGTCGTACGGATGGCGGTGCATGCCCGTCGACACGCCTTTCGGCCACGTGACGTCCCACACGATGACGCGTTCGTTTTCCATCAGCTTCGTCGCACCGGCTCGCGGAAAGGGCGGAGGCAGGTTCTGCGCCAGCGTCGCGACCGTGACGACGGATAAGACAGAAAGGCCGATCAGGATTGCACGCATGGCGCACAGCTTAGCGCAGGGCGACGCTGGGCTAGTCTCAATTCTCAAGTCTCAGCGCTCAGGACTTCCTGAGATTTGAGCCTTGAGAGCTGAGTGTTTGGGGTTGTTCGACTCATCATCAGCGCCACGGTGCTGACGAGCACGAGACCGGAACCAGCCATCGCCCTCGCGCCGATGATTTCGCCGCCGAGGAAATACCCCACCAGCAGCGCGATGACGGGGTTGACGTAGGCGTAGCTCGTGACGACGGTCGTCGGCATCTGGGTGAGCAGCCACTGGAACGCCGTGAACGCCACCAGCGAACCCGCGACGATGAGGTAGGCGATCGCCAGCCATGCAGTGGTGGAGATGTGCGGCAGCGGCGGAATCTCGCGCACGATCCCCGACAGCGCGATCAGCATCACCCCGCCGATCATCATCTGCGCGCCGGCGCTCGTCGTCTTCGACTCCGGCAGCTTCACCATCGTCGTCACGATGGTGCCGGAGGACCATGCGATCTCGCTGCCGAGAATCGCGAGGCACGGCAGCAGGTTGACGTTTCCCGCCGACGTCGAATCGATGGCGATCATGACGACACCGCCGAGGCCCATCGCGATCGCGACGGCGAGTGTCCACTGCAGGCGCTGCCGCTTGAAGACGACGATCTCGAGCAGCGCGGTCCAGACGGGTATGGTGGCGACGAGCACCGAGGCGATCCCGGACGGCAGCGTGCGTTCCGCCCAGAAGAGCCCGCTGTAGGACGCGAGAAACATCAGCGCGCCGAGCATCGTCAGGTTGCGCCACTCGAGCCGCGAGGGTGCGCGTGCGCCGCGCAGCTGCGACCAGCCGAACAGGCCGATGCCCGCGATCGTGAACCGGATTCCGGCGGCGAAGAGCGGGGGCACCGTGTCCACCGCGACTCTGATGGCGAGGTACGTCGAGCCCCAGACGACGTAGATCGCGAAGAACGCGGCGACGAGCTTGAACGTCCTGCTGTTCATACCAACAAAACTCGTTTAGACGGTATCACCAGATTTATTACCTGTCAAACCAGTTTAGAGGGTGATACACTGCCGGTGTTGATGGGCTACGATCACACCTTGTCGGGCGAACACCCGGTCCTCGATTTCGTGAACAGCGTCGACGACTGGACCGTCGCGGGGGCGCCCGACTACCTGGAGGAATTTGGCGATGCGCGGCGGTTCGCCGAGGCGGTCGGCCTCATCAGCCGGAGCGAAGCGCGACTGCTCGAACACGCGCCGGTCGCGGCCAGCGCGCGGGAACTTTCCTCGCTGAAACGCCTGCGCGCGTCGCTGGAACGCATTCTCCGGGCCTCACTCGACAAGCGGACGACGTCGGGCGACGACCTCGCGATGCTGCGTCAGGGCCTGGTCGAAGCCGCGCGGCGGACGGAACTGCTGCCCGGGACCGATGGCTCGGTCTCGCGGAGGATTTCCGTCGAAGCAAGCGGTCCATCCACGCTGCGCCTGAGAATCGTCGAATCAGCGCTGGCGCTCCTGTCGTCCGACTCGGTGCGTCAGGTGAAGGCGTGTCCCACCTGCGGATGGTTCTTCCTCGACGTCAGCAAGAATCACTCGCGCGTCTGGTGCAGCATGGACACGTGCGGTGCGCGTGCGAAGGCTCGCCGCTACTATCGGCGGACGAAGCGGGCGCATGCGAAACGCCCGAGTTCACTCCGCGGCTGACTCCAAACGGCGACACTGAGCCGGCGTCGGCTTGCCTGAGCTCGGTGCGGCCTCCGGTCGTGGAACTGGCACTGATTTCGCTGTCTCACTCCGCGGAGGCTGAGATGTCGAAACAGATCGCTCGGTTTTCGAGTGCGTTGCTGTTGTTCACGGCATTGAGTGCCGCGCCGGCGGTAGCGGGGACGCAGGTCTACGTTCGAGTCGGGCCGCCCGTCGCCGTCGTCGAATCACGCCCGCCGGCCCCGTATCGCGGCTGGGTGTGGCAGCCCGGCCATCATCGCTGGGTGCATCATCGCTACGAATGGGTTCGAGGATCGTGGGCGAGCCCGCCGTACCGGCACGCCGCGTGGAGGCCGGGCCACTGGGCCCACAGCCATCGCGGATACTACTGGGTGAACGGCTATTGGCGCTAGGCGACTGCGGCGCCGGGATTTCCTCCCGGCGCCCCCCTGAAACGGGATCAGCCTGTGGGATTCCGTCGCGGCACGACGCTGATCGAGCCGTTGTTTTCGAGTACGGCGGCGAGCACGTCATCGGGGCAGACGCAGCCTTCGCGCCTGAGCGCGGCCTGCAGCTCGTGATGCGTCAGTTGCGCGCGACGCATGACGTCCTCGAAGACCTTCCCGTTGTGGATGATGATTTCCGGCCGGCCTTCGACGAGGGTCTCGAGTTTCTTGCTCCTGAACGTCGCGTAGCCCATCCCGTAGTTGAGCGCTACGAGCGTGGCGGCCGAGATGAGTCCGCCGACGAGCGAATTGTCGCCGGCGTTGATCGAGTTCTGCACGGCGTTTGACAGGACGAGGAGCAGGACGAGATCGAACGGCGCGAGCTGGCCCACCTGGCGCTTGCCGGTCAGCCGCAGCAGAATCAGAAGGAAGGCGTAGACCACACCTGCGCGAAGCACAAGCTCCCAGACCGGTACCGCAACGGTCCACATGATGTCCGCCTCCTGCGGTGAAAGGATAGCGTGATCGCCTTCGCCAACCGACCGCTCGCGGAGTGCAGCTAAGGATTTCGTCAAAGAGAAACGAACGACCGGTCGCGTTAAGCTGAGGCCACTCAGGGACTGATGGCGTCGCTCTCCCCGGACTCTTCGGACCGTCACGCGACGATCAGTCGGTATTTCGACGTTGCGCTGGCCATGACCGACGAGGCGCGGGCGCACTGGCTCCGCGATCTCTGCGCGCGCGATCCCGACGTCGGCGCCGAGGTGGCCGCGCTGCTCGAGGAACACCAGGCCGCCTGCCGGGAGCGGTTCCTCGAAGACGGCGCCGCGACGCTGGTCGCCGCCCCGCTGGCAGGTCAGCCGGTGGGTGCCTACACGATCGTCGAACCCATCGGCCACGGAGGGATGGGGACCGTCTGGCTCGCCGCGCGGAGCGACGGCCGCTTCGAGCGCAAGGCCGCGGTCAAGTTCCTGAATGTCTCGCTGATCGGCCGGGGCGACGGACGGTTCAAGCGTGAGGGTTCGATCCTCGGCCGGCTGACGCATCCCCATATCGCGCAATTGCTCGATGCCGGCGTGTCCGCCGCGGGCCAGCCCTACCTCGTGCTGGAGCACGTCGACGGACAGCCGATCGATCGGTACTGCGAAGCGCGCGGACTCGATGTCGACGCGCGCATTCATCTCTTTCTCGATGTGCTCGAGGCCGTGGCGCACGCGCATGCGAACCTGATCGTGCATCGCGACCTCAAGCCGTCGAACGTCTTCGTCGACGAGTCGGGCGTGGTGAAGCTGCTCGACTTCGGCATCGCGAAGCTGATCGAAGGCGAGGGTGAAGCGGGGACGCCAACGCGGTTGACGCACGAGGCCGGCGCAGCGCTCACGCCGGAGTATGCCGCCCCGGAACAGATCACGGGCGGCGCCGTCACGACGGCCACGGATGTGTACGCGCTTGGCGTGCTGCTGTACCGTCTGCTTGCCGGCCGGCATCCTGCCGGCGACGCGCTCCGCTCGCCGGCCGATCTCATCACGGCAATCCTCCAGACCGACTTCCCGCCGATGTCCCGTGTCGCGGACCCGGCGATCGGTCGTCAGCTGCGGGGAGATCTCGATACGATTGTTGGTACGGCGCTGAAGAAAGAACCCGCCGGCCGTTACCAGTCGGTAACGGCGTTCGCCGGCGACCTGCGGCGCTGGCTGCGCCACGAGCCGATCGCGGCACGGCCCGATACGGTCGTGTACCGGGCGGCCAAGTTCATCCGACGCAACCGCACGGCGGTCGGTCTGGCCCTGTTCGCCGTGGCGGCGACGCTCGCCGGCGTTGTGGGCACCGCCCTTCAGGCGCGAACGGCACGATCGCAGAGGGATTTTGCAATCCGGCAGCTCCGGCGCGCCGAAGCCGTCAATGAGCTGAACGCCTTCCTGCTGTCGGATGCTGCGCCGTCGGGCAAGCCCTTCACCGTGAACGATCTGCTCAGCAGCGCTGAGGAGATTGCCGATCGCCAGCCGGACAAGACTGATCCGAGCCGCATCGACATCCTCATCTCGATCGGTCGCCAGTTCGGTTCGCTCGATGAAGACAGGAAGGAACGTCAACTGCTGACCGAGGCATACGATCTGTCGCGGCCTATCGCCGACCCGTCCATCCGCGCGCGCGCGTCATGTTCGCTCGCCGCGTCGCTGGCGCGTGGTCGAGAAGCCGGTCGCGCCGACGCGCTCGTTCAGGAGGGCCTCCACGAGGTGGGCGACGACCCGCAGCTGCTGCTGGATCGCATTTTCTGCGTGGAGCGGGGTGGCGAGATCGCGCGATACGAAGCGAAGCCGGCCGAGGCGATCGCGCGTTCTTTGGAAGCGCTGGGGCTCGTGAACGCGCTGCCGTTTCCGTCAGCCCTTACGGAGTACCACGCTGAAATCGATCTCGCCGAGTCGTATCGCGAGGCAGGCCGGTTCACCGACGCCATCGCGATCTTCGAGCGCGCGTCCGTGCTGTTGACGACGCTCGGGCGCGATCGGACGGAGTCGGCGGGCACGCTGTTCAACAACTGGGCGCTGGCGCTGAATCAGACCGGCCGACCGCTCGAGGCGGCGGACGTCTATCGCCGCGCCATCGACATCAGCCGCGACAACCGCCTCGAGCAGGCGGTCTCGCCGATGCTGCTCAACAACTATGCCCGCGTACTGATGGATCTCGCGCGGTATGACACCGCGGCCGACTACGCCGAGCGCGCATATGCGAGAGCCAGCGAGGCCGGGGACGAGATCGTGATCAACCAGTCGCTGCTGCTGCGCGGCGACATCTATGCCGCCCGTGGCGAGCCGGACCGGGCCGTTTCGGTGCTCGACGAAGTGGAACCGCGGTTGCGCAGGGCGCTGCCGGCCGGACATGTCGCGTTCGCGGCCATTCCACGCGGCCGGGCCGCGGCCGCGCTGGCCCGGGGTGATCTGCGCGCAGCCCTCGACTATACGAACACCGCGATTTCCATGTTCGAGGCGTCGATCAAGGCGGGTGGCGGGGGCGCGGAAGCCATTCCCAGTATGACCCTGCGGCGTTCGGAGGTCGAACGGCGACTGGGGCGTGTCGACGCAGCGGTTGCCGACGCCGAGCACGCGCTCGCGCTGGCGCAGGCGCGAGTTCCCGCCGGCTCGCACGCGCTCGTGATCGGCCGCATCGAGCTCGCGCTCGGTCGAGGCCTGGCCGCGGAAGGCAAGACGGTTGAGGCGCACGACGCGTTCGCAATCGCCGTGCAGCACCTCGAGGGCACGGTCGGTCCCGACCATCCCGATTCGAGAGCCGCGAGGAGACTGGCCGCGGACTCGACTCCGCACTGAGCGTCGCTGATCCCGAATCAGCCGCCGATCCGCACGTATCCGCGCAGCTGCAGGTTGACCATCGTCGTCATCGCCCAGAGATCGACCTGGACGTCGGGCAGCACCTGCGACGGTTCGAGCTTCTTGCCGAGCAGTCCCTGGCCGCACACGCGCAGCTCGACGCCCGCCTGCTTCAGTTCGTGGAGCATCGCGATGTTCGGATTGTTCACGCCCTCGTGGCGCGACTTGTAGACGTCGTTGGCAAGTACGGCGTCGCCGCCGCCCTGATGGAACACGGCCGCGAGGTGGCGATGGCTTGCCGGCACGCCGTTATGCGCCAGGGTGTTCAGGTAGAGGGCAATCGTCTTGAGCGTCGGATGGATTTCGTCGGCCTTGGCGTTGGCGGCGACCGAGAAGACGACTTTGTAGTCAACGTTCGGATCCGGCAGCTCTTTCGCGCCGGCGATGTCTTTCGCCGCGTTGTAGCCGGCGAGCGGCAGTTTCGAGTCGGTCTGCGTCCACGCGTGGCCTGAGTATCCGAAGATCACACCGGCGGCGAGCACCGCCGCGAACATCCCTTTGTTCATTGTTCCTCCTGAACTGCATACGCTACACCGGTTCCGAGATTTCAGTTGCGGCCACTTGCTGCGTGTCAGATAGTGTCCCGCGCGCGTTACATGTTCGGGAACTGGCCGCGTCTGGCGCTCACAGGAGTCCTCGTCACAGGTTGCACGGCCTGTTCCGCTGGCGCGCCGCCGCCGGCGGACGTCGTCTTTCGCGGCCACTTCATCACACTTGATCCCTCACACCCGCGCGTCGACGCCGTGGCCGTCGCGAAGGGCCGCATCGTGGCGCTTGGCTCGGTCGCAGAAGTCGAGCGTCTCGCGACGCCGGCGACCCGGCGCGTGGACGTTCCGGGCATCGGCGTACCTGGTTTTACGGACGCGCACGTGCACCTCTCCAGCGTCGGTCAACAGCTCGAGCGCCTCGATCTTCGAGAGCTGACGAAAGAACAGATCCTGGAAAAGGTCCGGGACGCAACGCGTAATGCCGCTCCTGGCACTTGGATAGAAGGCGGCGGATGGGATCAGGGCTTCTTTCATCCCGCGGTGTTTCCATCCGCGTCTGATCTCGACGCGGTCAGCGGCGACCATCCGGTTGTCCTGACGCGCATCGACGGGCATTCGAGCTGGATCAATTCGAAAGTGCTTGCCATGGCCGAAATTTCAGCCGGCACGAAGGATCCGCCAGGCGGCCGTATCGTGCGCGAGGGGGGAAGACCAACTGGAATCCTGGTCGATCGAGCGCAGGATGTTCTGAGTCGGGTCAGGCCGGCGCGCGCCGCTCGAGCGGATCGCGAACGTCAGGTGCGCGCAGCACTCGCACAGTACGCGCGGTGGGGACTTACGGGCGTCCACGACGCGGGAACGGATCTCGACACCATCGGGATCTTCAAGCAGTTGCTTGCGGGCGACGAGTTGCCCGTACGCATCTATGTCATGGCAAGGGGGACCGCGGCGGTGGAGCATTACCTCGCCGCTGGGCCCGAGCGGGATCTCGGCGACCATCGGCTCGCCATCCGCAGCTTCAAGCTGATGGCCGACGGCGCTTTGGGTTCGCGCGGCGCCGAGTTGACCGAGCCGTATGCCGACGCGCCAGGGGAGCGCGGCCTGCAGCAGACGAGCGACGAGGATCTCGACACGCTGATCCGACGTGCGCGCGAAAAAGGATTTCAGGTCAACGTCCACGCGATTGGCGACAAGGCCGTCCGTCGTGTGCTTGATGCGTTCGAGCGCGGCGGCGTCAGGGCCGCCGATCGGTTTCGCGTCGAACACGCGTCGATGATCGCGCCAGACGACCTGCCGCGGTTCGCGCGCCTCGGCATCATCGCCTCCATTCAGCCGGTCTTCATTGGGGAATACACGCGTTGGGCAGAGGACCGCGTCGGGTCGAGCCGCGTGCAATGGGTTCTGCCCACACGCGATCTCGTGACGAGCGGAGCGCCGGTCGCGTTCGGCACGGATTTCACGGCGGCCGATACCGGCGATCCGCTGGCCACTCTCGTCGGCGCCGTTTCGGCCCAGAGCGCATCCGGAGCGGCCGGCGCCGCCTGGCACGAACGCCAGCGAGTCGACGTGGACGTTGCCCTTCGCGCCATGACGAGCGGCCCCGCGTTCGCCGCCTTCGAGGAAACGGATCTCGGCCAGCTCGCGATCGGCCGCCTTGCTGACATGACGGTATTGTCTGCCGATCCCTACGCGATCGCGCCTGAAGCGCTGCGCACCCTGAAGGTTCGGATGACGATCGTCGGCGGTCGCGTTACGTACGACGGAGCCGATGGGCGGCCGGGTCCAGGCTCACAAGACGGAAGGCTGCCATGACGTTCAAGCTAAATGAGCAGAGCTCCTGAACGACAGTGGTCACGCGGGTTTGCGCGCCCAGGCGAGGAACAGGAATCCGTAGATGGCGACCGTGCGACGGTCTTCGAGGTGTGCGCGCGCCGATGCGTCGAGCACGTCGAGCTCCGCTCCACTGGCAAGACCCAGGTCGATGATTTGCTGACGCATCGTTCGGATCAGATCCGGAAGAATCGTACGGCGTGTATGGCCCGGCGGGTAGGTTTGTGGCCGCGCCTCGACGCCGACGTCTTCGAGACCGGCATTTCGCAGGAGCTCCTGGATGCGCCGGCCGATTCTTGAATCCGCGCCATTGCGTTCGAAGACGATCGGAAAGAGCTCGCCGAGACGAGCAACCGCTGCATTCGGCGGATAGCACATGCAGTACTCGACATCGGGCTCCATCACCGCGACCCACCCACCAGGCACTGCCAGGCGCACCATCTCCGCGACGACGCTCGAAGGGTCGGGCACATTGATCAACAGCGTGCGGGTGTGGACGACGTCGAACGCGCCGGAGGGCAGTCCGGTCTGACGCGCGTCGGCCGTGACGAGGCTGACGTCCGTCAAGCCGCGTGCAGCGCAGTACCGGGTGGCGAGCGCCGTGTGAGTCGGATTCGCGTCGACGCCGACGACTCGACCACCGGGCGACACGCGGCGGACGAGCAGTTCGAGAACGCCTTGAGGGCCGCACCCCAGGTCAATCGCGCGTTGTCCTGGACGCAATCCCACGCGCTCCAGTAACGCGGTGCTGTCAGGAAGCAGTTCGTCTGCCTGGCGCCGAAGCCTCTCCGTCTCGCTTGGTGTGGCTCCAAGC
>Ga0126377_10000727_pt1 | contig 20688 bp, 20 predicted proteins | sample PanSoiMetPlot_22_FD_92647 | JGI IMG/M metagenome (GOLD analysis project Ga0126377, IMG submission 92647) | Tropical forest soil microbial communities from Panama - MetaG Plot_22 | ecosystem: Environmental > Terrestrial > Soil > Tropical forest > Bulk soil | place: Panama | collected 2016-02-17 | reverse complement strand
GGCTGCAACGCCTGCGGCGCACGACAAGTATAGTGGCCGTGCGCTGGTGCGGGGCGGAACGCAGGAGGTGGTCGAGGGTAAAGGGCGCTCCCGCAACGTACTACGTGAGTTTCGCGACTATGCGACCGCGCTCGCCTGCTATCGTTCTGCGGAATACCAGCGTGCAAAACCGTTACGGCTTGCGCATTCGACTGCGATTTCGTGATCGTCGAGAGTTATGACGGCGAGCAGCCCCATCCGCCCAAGACGCCGCCGGCGGCCGCGATGCGCAAAGGCTACTGGATCGTGCATGCCGACGTCAGCGATCCCGAGGGCTACAAGGTGTACATGGCCGCCGACATGGTGCCGTTGGGAAACTTTGGCGCGCGCTTCCTCGTGCGCGGCGGCGCCCAAGAAGTGGTGGAAGGCAAGGTTCGCGCGCGCACAGTGGTGCTTGAGTTTCCCAGCTATCCTCTGGCGCTCGATTGCTATCGTTCCGCCGACTATCAAGCCGCAGCCGCGTTGCGTAAAGGCAAATCCGAGTTCGATCTCGTCATTATCGAAGGATGTGAGGCCCAAGCGTCGTAGATTTATCCGTGAGCCGGCCCACCGCTTCAGGTGCGGGCAGGTTCGTTACTTTCCTTCGGATTTGTGTCTCTATACCGGTAGCGTTTTTTCTCGGAGATAGCTCCATGTCCGACATGCGGCTGATCGTGGCTGGCGCGGGCGGCCGCATGGGGCGCACGCTGATCCACGCGATTGCGGCAACCGATGGCGTAATCCTTGCGGGCGCCGTGGAAGCCGCTTCCTCGGCGGTGATCGGCCGTGACGCGGGCGAACTCGCTGGACTAGGCAGCAACGGCGTTGCGGTTGCGACGGACGTCGAGCCGCTGCTGGCCCGAGCCGATGGGCTTCTCGATTTCACCGTCCCCGCTGCGACAGTTACCTTCGCGGAGCATGCGGCGCGCCAGGGCTGCGTCCACGTTATCGGCACTACCGGGCTCACGGGCGAAAACGAAGCGCTGATTACTGAGGCGGCAAAGCGAGCCGTGATCGTGAAGTCCGGCAATATGAGCATGGGCGTCAATCTACTGGCGACCCTGGTTCAGCGCGTGGCGAAGACGCTGGATGAGGATTTCGATGTCGAGATCCTGGAAATGCACCACAACAAAAAAATCGATGCGCCGTCGGGCACCGCGCTGATGCTTGGCCGCGCGGCAGCGGCGGGCCGCGGCATCGACCTCGCCCAACATTCCGTGCGTGGCCGGGATGGCGTCACGGGCGCACGGTGTGCGGGGGACATCGGATTCGCATCGCTACGCGGCGGCTCGGTAGTGGGTGATCACACCGTGATCTTCGCTGCCCCAGCCGAGCGGATCGAGCTCTCGCACAGGGCGGAGGACCGGATGATTTTCGCGCGTGGCGCATTGCGCGCGGCGTTGTGGGCGCGCGGCCGCAGACCCGGGCTTTATTCGATGGCCGACGTGCTTGGGCTCGGCGACGTTTAAGCGCTTGCGGGCACTGCGCGCAGAAGCGATCGACCGCTCATCTCAAGGGGCGGGCGCAAGCCCATCAGCTCGAGCAAGGTGGGCGCGATATCCGCGAGCCGCCCCGCTCCCAAGGAGCTCTTGTCCCCGCTCAGCAACAGGGCCGGTACGGGATTGGTGGTGTGAGCCGTGTGCGGGCCGCCGGTGTCAGGGTCGCGCATCATTTCGCAATTGCCGTGGTCCGCCGTGACCAGTAAAGCGCCGCCCGCTCTTGTGATCGCCTCAGCGATGCGGCCCAAGCCTGCGTCGACCGCCTCGACCGCTTTGATTGCAGCGGGCAAGCTGCCGGTGTGTCCGACCATGTCGGGATTGGCGTAATTCAATACAATCAGATCGTATCGACCGGAGCCGATCGCTTCCACCGCTCTTTCCGTCAATTCCGGTGCCGACATTTCGGGCTTGAGATCGTAGGTCGCGACCTTGGGCGAAGGAACCATGATGCGGTCCTCACCCCGATAAGGCTGCTCCTCGCCGCCGTTGAGAAAATACGTCACGTGCGGATACTTTTCCGTCTCGGCCATTCGCAGCTGGGTGCGGCCCGCGTCGGCGACCACTTGGCCAAGGATATTCGCAAGACCCTGCGGCGGGAAAATCGTCCCCATGAAGGCGTCCAACTGTTCGCTGTATTGCGTCATCCCGGCGGCAGCGGCGATGCGAACGTTGCGCCGGCGGGCAAAGCCATCGAAGGCCGGATCGAGCAGGGCGGCGAGAATCTCGCGCACGCGGTCGGCCCGGAAGTTGAAGCAGAGAACGCCGTCACCGTCTCGCATGCCGCCATAATCGGCGACGACTGCCGGTATGATGAATTCATCGCTGATGTCGCGGGCATAGGCGTCGGAAATGACCGCCCCTGCGCTTGCGAAGCGCGGCCCCTCGGCCTCCACCATCGCGTGATAGGTCTTTGCAACGCGCTCCCATCGTCGGTCGCGATCCATGGCGTAGTACCGGCCGCTGACGGTTGCGATCGGAACGGATCGGGGCAGCGCGGCGACCAGCCGCGCAATGTCCGCCCCGCCGGAGCGTGGCGGCGTGTCGCGGCCGTCGGTGAAAGCATGTACGACCGCTGGCACGGCGGCTTCGGTGAGGATGCTGGCGAGCGCAGCGGCGTGCTCCTGATGCGAATGTACGCCCCCGGGTGACACCAAACCCATCAAGTGGCAGGTGCCACCGGTCCGCCGCAAGCTCTCGACCAGGTTGTTGAGTGCGGGCGCTCTTTCGATGTCGCCATTGGCGATCGCCGCGTCAATGCGGGGCAAGTCCTGCATCACGAGACGGCCGGCGCCAATGTTGAGATGCCCGACCTCGGAATTGCCCATCTGCCCCTCCGGGAGGCCGACATCCTTGCCCGAAGTTCGCAACAAGGCGTGCGGGCAGGTTGCCCACAGATGGTCGAAGCTGGGGGTGCGCGCTTGGCGAATAGCGTTGTCGGCGACCTCGTCGCGCCAACCCCAGCCGTCAAGCACGACCAGCATGACCGGACGACGCTTCTGCATGTTCCCATATCCTCTGTGCCGCGCCAGCGCTGGTGAAATCGCGGCAGCCGGCAATGATCGCAGCTCAGCTGTTTGTGTGAGATTGCAGCCTCATCGTCAACCAGCACGGTCGCTCGCCTGCGCGCGGGTGGACGCAGATCGTGCTTTTCGCGTCACACCGGCTTGCAATTCTTCGTTATGGCCTTCGATAATTGTACCGAGCTCGAGCGCTGGCAGGAGCTCACCGATTTTGCAGCCGAGTTGAACAAGGATGGCGAGCGCATTCACTTTACCTTCTTTGTCAGCGCCAGCAATTTCATCGCCGACACCAGCAGGAACATCTATGAAGTCCACACCAGCGGCGTGGCTATTCCCGCATCAACTTCGGCGGCACGCCCGAGCAGATTCGCAAACGCGTCCATTGAAGTGACCGACGGCATGCGAGGCAATTTCGTGTCCGCTACGGTAAAGGGCGTTCTGTCGTGGTCGGCCAGCGATTGGGACAAGGAATTTCGCGCGTTTGGGCAAATCTTGAAGAACGTGGGGCCGAACAATGGGCTTCCCGGCGCGAAATTCGCGTTTCCCATTACGGATGTGATCGGCTTCCGCGCGCCCTATCTCGCCAAAGACACAGCGCTATACAGCACGCTCAAGGCGCACGGCTTCCGCTATGACACCAGCGGCGTCGGCCAGGCCGACGCCTGGCCGGAAAAGATCGATGGGCTGTGGCGATTCAACTTGGCTATGTTGAGGATCCAAGGCTCCGGCCGGGGTACGTTGTCGATGGATTACAACTTCTTCGTGGCCCAGTCGCGCGCCACGTATGATCCACGCCGTTACGACATGACGCGCGAGCAAACGCTACAAACGTATCTTCGGTACTTCAAACGCAACTATGCCGGAAACCGCGCGCCGCTTCACATCGGGCACCATTTTATGAATTACGGAGGCGGCGCCTACAACGAGGCGCTCAAATCGTTTGCGCGCGCGGTCTGCGGCCTGCCGGAACTACAGTGCGTCACCTACGCCAAGCTCGCCGACTTCATGGATCGGCAGAACGCGGCCACGCTAGCCGCTTACCACAGGGGTGATTTTGCGCACGTAGCCACGCCGAAGGTCAACGTCGCGCAGGTGTTGCGATAGGTAGTGTCCCCACAAATCCGGTGGACCGACCGGCCGAAGTTGAGATCCGCTTCACTCCAAAAACGTCCAAGTGCTGCAGGGCAACAAAAAATGACAAGCCCAGCGCCAAGGTCTGCAACTAAGAAGCCCCGGACTGGAAGACAGAGGGTCGCCGACATACAGCTCAAGAGCTCTTTTTCTTCACCTGATATATCCAATAGCTCTCATCTGTCTCGGCACCGACAAATTCCTTTAGGAGCAGGATCGAAAGCGTCGGTGTGACTAAGCTTGTCTCTTCCTGTCTGAATGGGACGTTGAGAATAACAATCGCGTCTGATCGCTCGGGCGAGTCCCATGGCACGTAGCAGCCGTCGTGCGCGTTCCGGAGAGGAGAGCAACCAACTGCTTTTGCGAATTATAGACGACGTACGTGCCGGGACACTCGCATTCCAAGAAATACATATGTCGTCCGAGGTACCCGGCGACCGTCGAGACTTGAGCGTCCCGCGATCCCATGAGGAAAGCGTCCGATCGGCCATTCATCCTTAGCCACTCAGCAACATTGCGCCCCTGCGAAAAAGGTATCAATTCCGAGGTCAATGTGAGGACGCCGCCGACCGCACTGATCAGAAGAAGCGCTCGGAAAGCAAAGATCGATGATCTGGTAGACGGGCGCTCCGCCCGTGCCGCCCATACGCTGGCGACAAACGCCAGGAAAACAATGCCGTGATGGCGAGAGTAACCGGGAAAATTCCAAATATTCGAGAACAACAGAACTCCAACATAGAAGATCGCAAATCCAAAGGCAGGGAGCGGTGCTCGGATGACCATCCAGCACAGCGCAAGCGGCGCGATCAGCGCGAGCGTTAACCTGACGGGATGTTGTACGTCGGCTTGGCTAGCGCAATGAAGTCCTGGAATGGATTGGGATTCCAAAAGTGCGGGACTGGCGCGGCCCCCGCATGAGCCACGAAGGATACCGCGTCTGCGAGCCACGCGGGGTTGATCGGAGCAAAGGCGCCCACTGGAAACAGGAGCGTCGAGCCGAATCTGGCCGCATCGAACCGAACGTCCGTAGCCCATGGTCCAAAATCCGGCGCCGGCGCTGCTGTCTTGACCGAGAACGCCAGGAGGCCGAGGTAGATCGCCGCACCGGTTACGAACCGCGGTGTCAGGCGCCCCCGCTTTATGACGAATGTGCTTCCCAGCGCGATCGACCAGATGGCGCCCAGCACATGCGTGTTCGCAAGCAAACCCAGCAGCAGCCAAGGGATGACATTCTGCTGTGGGCGGTGCTGCTGGAGGGCGACAAAGGCAAAGCCGATGAGTGCGAGCAGAGCATAATTGCGGCTGATGACAAAATATTCCCAAAACAGGAAATAGCTGAGCGGCAATAGGCACTTTTCGACCGTTTCGAATGGCGACCACCTGAAGATCAGCGTCCACACGGCAATGGAGATGACGATATGCAGAATCGCCATCGACGTTGGATCGCTCGTGAAGCGAGTCGGGAGCCAAACGAGCGAGTACCATAGTGCAGGGTGCGTGGTGTATTGCAGCTTCGGAAGCAACTCCCACAAAGAGGCACTGGACATGGCAATTTGGAACGTTCCCATTTCATCGCGCCACATTGGATGTCGCAGCGTTCGAACGACGTTTACGATGATCAACGTGAGAAAGAAGACGTGAAACGCCATCGCGTTGAGGCAAGCTCTTGGCTTATGAAACGGCTTATGCAGGCAGATGGCGCCTGGGCCACATGACGCGCCTTGGCCGGTGTCGCCAGACCAGCCTGAATTGGCGATGGTCATGCAGCTTGCCCTATGAAGATCGGAGGATTTTCGAGCCGAAAGGTCTCCGCCCGCCAGAGGTGATGATCTGCGAATGTCTTGAAAGAGACAGCTGCGTCCTCCCCATAAATCCGCTGGGGCGACCAGCCGAAGTTGATGTCCGCTTCACTCCAAAAGCGCCCCACTCTTGGACCTAAATCCACTCGAGGGGGCGCGGACGGAACTCAAGCTCGCGCCTGGCTTTCTCGTTCGAAGCGCCCCCTAAGCCTCGTCGCGTAGTAGACCGCGTCCGGGCCTGACGCCCTAAGCGCCTCTTCCTCACTGACGCGAGGTGGCGCAGGTGCTCCTGCAGCACGCGCGAACGCCGTCAGCCACAAGTACTGAGGCGACGGGTTTCCGTCGACGATGTTGTATGCTCCCGGCGGGCACTCCAGCGCGGCAGCAGTCGTCTCGGCCGCATCGTCGATATGCACGAAGCTGTAGACGCCCTGGCCCTCACCGATAATCGGAAGCTGCTGTTGCCGCACCTGATCACCAATATCGCCCTCGCGTGTGTACCAGGTGCCGGGGCCATAGAAGAATCCGTAACGTAGCGCGACAAACTCGATTCCTGGCGTCGCCGATGCGCGCGCTTCCAATTGCAGGTAGGTGCCGGCGCTGGCCTCGACCCCCGGGGACGCGCTGGAGATGAACGCGACGGATTCGTTTGCCAGGCCCGCGCCCGGCGTATACCAGAATCCGGAGCTTTGCAGCAGGTAGCGACGCACGCCCGCATTTCGAAGCGCCTCAAGCAGGTTAGTGTTGCCTTCCACTCGGAGTTTGCGATCGCGTTCCGCCGCTGCCTTCATTTCGGCGGGCGTGTAGTGCCGGGGCAGTGAGGTCAATTCGTTGATCACAGCGTCGGGTCGGACCCGTCCGACGGCGGCCTTCACCGCGGCGGCATCCAGTGCGTCGGCAATGACCGCCTCCGCGCCAATCTCCTTCAACGCGGGTGCGGAATCGGGCGATCGCGCAAGTGCGAATACCTCATGCTGGTTCGCTCTCAGGCGACGAACCAGGGGCCGGCCGATCGCACCGGTTGCCCCGGCGATCAGAATTCTCATCGCGCTTCCCCGTGAAAATCAACTCGCCACTCGTCCCGCCTCCCAGCCGAGCATCGCGCGTTTGCGCGTGAGGCCCCAATGATAACCTGTGAGCTCGCCGTGCTTGCTCAGTACGCGATGGCAGGGCACCACGAACGAGAGCGGGTTCTTGCCGACTGCAGCGCCCACGGCCCGCGCGGCTTTTGTCGCGCCGATCTTGATCGCGATGTCTGAGTACGTCGTCGCGCGGCCCATGGGAATTGCGAGCAAGGCTTCCCACACCCGTACCTCGAAATCGGTGCCGATGAGCACCACGCGTAACGGCCGCTCGGCTCGCCACAAGTCCGTATCGAAGATACGGCGCGCGAATGGCGCGGTGCGCGCGAAGTCTTCGATTGTGTTCGCCTTCGGCCAGCGGCGCCTCATATCACTCAGCGCGTCCTGTTCCTCGCCAGGATCGGCGAATGCAACGCCCGCAAGTCCTCGACTGGTCAACATAATCAGCGCGGTACCGAACGGGGACGGATGAAAGCCATAGGACATGGTGAGTCCGTCGCCGCCCGATTTCCATTCGCCGGGTGACATTGCCTCGTGCGTAACGAAGAGGTCGTGCAGCCGGCCCGGGCCCGACAGGCCGACCTCGAATGTGGCGTCGAGCACGCTGGCTGAATCTCGCAACAGTCGGCGTGCGTGCTCGAGGGTAAGCGCCTGCAGGAAAGCTTTGGGTGTAATTGCGGCCCAGCGGCGGAACAGATGATGCAGTTCGTTGGCGCTTACTCCTGCCGCCGCCGCGATTGCATCGATCTCCGGCTGGGCGCGCCAGCGCTCGGCGACGAACGCGATGGCGCGGCGCACGACTGCGTAGTCGGCGGCGGTGCGGCTGAGCGATTCAGGATCGCAAACCGAATCGGGAGACAGCATGCTCGCTTCCATCGTTTGCCGGCTATCTAAGCCGCCGGCGAGGCTTTGGCCCACCCGATTTCTGAAATGCCTAATCAAATACCGTGCGGGTCGGCCCTCGCTTGGCTTCGCCGAGCGCTGCGGATAACGCGAGCGCGAAGCTTTCCTTCTCCTGCGGGCCGAGAAAGCCGGCAATGGCGAGCCGCTGCCCGCGCGAGACGAGGAACAACCGCTCGATCCCGAACTCGGCGTGCACGACGCGATCGAGCCGGACCCACAGCGGATTGAGCGTCCATTCATTCATACGGCCGCGGTGGTTCACCTGACGCACGGTCAGTTCGGAGGAGGTGACAGTGACCTGCTCGTAAGCTTTGGCGCGGCGATAGCTGACCTGGAGCGCCCAGTAGAGCAGCAGAACGTCGAGGCCGCAGAAACCGAACACCGGCCAAGCGCCCGCGAGGAGAAAACTCGTCCCGGTCATTAGGCTTATTCCGCCCGCCAGCAGCATCAATGCCAAAAAGCCCTTGCGGCTGAGCGAACGGTGTGGGGTGAGCACTGCCGAAAAGATCGCTGGTTCTGGCGTCGGATCGTTGTCGGGTGTCATGAGGCTCAGTATACCGGAACCATGGTTCGCAAGACACCTCGCAAGGTGACCCGCAGAAGAACCCGTAAGGCGGCGCGGCGAGCGGCGCAGACTCTTCGGCGGACGCGCGCACGCACGGTGGCTGAGCTCAAAAGCCCAGCCGCACGCTCAGCAGCCGACCACACTGCGGCTGCCGGAGCGCTGCCGCAGTGGACAACCGCCGAGTTCGCGGAAGCGTTCCGTCGCTTCAAGGCGGCTCGCCCGGAGCCCAAGGGGGAACTCGAGCACATCAACCCGTTCACGCTACTCGTCGCTGTAGTGCTCTCCGCGCAGGCGACCGATGCTGGGGTCAACAAGGCGACGCCTGCTTTATTTGCCGTGGCGGACACGCCGGAAAAAATGGCCGCACTCGGCGAGCAGCGTGTGCAGGGGCTGATCAAGACGATCGGCCTCTACCGCACCAAAGCAAAGAATCTCGTCGCACTGTCCAGGAAAATCGTGCAAGAGCACGGCGGTCAGGTTCCGCGCGCGCGCGAGGCGCTGGAGGCTCTGCCCGGCGTCGGCCGCAAGACGGCAAATGTCGTGCTCAACGTTGCATTTGGTGAGGCGACTATCGCCGTCGACACGCATATCTTCCGTGTCGGCAATCGGACCGGCATGGCAACCGGGAAGACGCCGCTTGAGGTCGAAACCAAGCTCGATCGCCTGGTACCGGCAGAATACAAACGCCATGCTCATCACTGGCTGATTTTGCACGGCCGCTACGTGTGCCTGGCGCGTCGCCCTCTCTGCGAGAAGTGCCTGATCGCTGACCTGTGTAAATGGCCAGCGAAAACAGTGGTTCATCATCGCTCATCGGAGCACTGACCACTGTTGTGCCGCCGCCTTGCTGGCACCACGATCGGTGCCGAAACTGGAAGGTGACCTCGATTCGGAGGAAGTCGGCCGCATGCCTCTGCCGCGGGGCAAGATTGCTATCGGTCTCCTGATCGTCATCGTCTCATTCGGCGCTGCGCTCTGGGCCTTCGACTCGCTATGGCCCGGCCCGAAGGACCGACGGCCGGCCCTGGTCGATATCCCGCCGTTAAAGCCGGTCACCCGGCAGTCGGTGATCGTGACGCCCGCGGCGATCTCGCTCTCGGCGATCCATACTGCACTCGAGGGCGCTGCGCCGCGCAATCTTGCGGGCAAGCGCGATAACCCCCTCCCGCAATTGCTGTCCAATGCCGAGCTCGATTGGACGGTCGCACGCGGCCCGCTCTCAGTCACCGGCCGGGGAGATGCGCTGGTCGTCTCCACCACGCTTTCTGGAATCTTGCGTGCGAGGGGGCAAATTTCCGGCGAAGCGGGCAATCTCGCTGGTACGATCGGAGATCTACTTGGTGGCCGTCTTGGACAGGGGCTTCAGAACCTGCAGGGAAAAGCGCTCGATCAACGTGCCGACATCCGCGGCGACGCCAGGCTGACGTCGCATCCGTCGATTTTGCCGCCCTGGCGAATCGAGCCCAATCTCGCAGCTCAGGTCGCGCTCGAGGACGCCTCTTTGGCTGTTATGGGCGTGCGGTTGAGCGTATCGAACGAGCTTAAGCCGTTTCTCGATCGCGCGATCAACGAACAGGTGACTGCGTTACAGGCGCGCCTGCGCGACGATCCCTTCCTTGAACTCGCGGCACGGCGCGAATGGGCCAAGATGTGCCGCTCGATCTCGCTCGGTGCTGTGGCCGCCGGCATGCCCAGTCTGTGGCTGGAAGTTCGCCCCACGCGAGCCTTCGCCGCACAGCCGCACATCGACACCGCCGCGCTCATGCTGACGATCGGCGTGGAGGCGCAGACGCGGATCGTGCCCAGCGAGACCAAGCCTGATTGCCCGTTCCCGGCTCAGCTGGAGCTCGTGCCGCAGATCGAGCAGGGCCGCGTCAATATCGCAGTGCCCATCGACATTCCGTTTACCGACGTCAATCGGCTGCTGGAGACGCAACTCAAGGGAAAGAGCTTCCCGGACGATAAGAGCAGCGCGTTTACCGCGACTATCCGCAGCGTCAACTTGGCGGCCTCTGATGACCGCTTGCTGCTCTCGTTGGGCGTGAAAGCAAATGAGAACAAGAGCTGGTTTGGCCTCGGCGCCGAAGCAACTGTTCACGTATGGGGCCGCCCGGTGCTCGATTCCGCCCATCAGGTCCTGCGCCTAACCGATATCGCTCTTGATGTTGAATCCGAGGCAGCTTTCGGGTTGCTGGGTACTGCCGCGCGGGCGGCGGTGCCTTATTTGGAACAGACGTTGGCGCAGAACGCTGTGGTCGATCTGGTGCCGCTCGCGGCCAATGCTCGCAACAGCATCGATGCAGCCATCACCGATTTTCGTAAAAGCACTGACGGCGTTCGCGTGGACGCCGCTGTCACCGGTCTGCGTCTCGTCGGCATCGAATTCGACGTTAAGACGCTGCGCATCGTTGCGGAGGCCGACGGCACAGTGCGGGTTGCCGTGACGAAGCTGCCGGATTGACGAGAACACCTGAGCCGAGAAGGGCCTGTATAAAGAACGCAAGCCCCGCAGGTTCATTCAAGCTTCTTTGCTTACTGTCCCTCCTCGATGGTCCGGATGCGGTGATAGATGTGTACCATCAGAGCCATAGCGAATAGTGGCGTTGCGAGATTGACAATCGGGATCGACACGAAGGCGGCAATCAAGATGCCGGCGAGAAATACCGTGCTGTGGTGGGTTTGGCGCAGTCGTTTGGCCTCCGCGATTGGTTGATGACGCATCGCGGCCAGCTCGAAATATTCGCGGCCGAGGAGATAGGCGCTGGCCAGAAAAAAAATGACGACACCCGCGCCTGCGAAAAGCAGAAATGGTACGGCAATCAGATAGACCACGACCGTGAGCAAAGCCGTTTTCATGCCTTGGACCAGGGCGCGGATCAGCGGCAGCGGTATGCCCACTTCGGCCGGATAATGAGCGCGTTCCACCTCGAGCGCGATGTCGTCGACAAAGAAGCTACCGACCAGCGCAGTGACCGCCGGCATCAAGAACACGGATCCCACGATGATCCCGAGGCCGGCCGCAACAGAGGCAACCCAAATCAGGATTGAGATCGGTGCGGGCGCGCTGATACCGAACATATCCTCGGCCCAATGCGTGCCCGAACTTGCAGCCCAGACCAGCAGCCGATGAAGCGCAATGGCGAGAAGCACGATCACTGCGAGCGCAAGGCCTGCGGATTTCAACAGCACCCACCGGAATGGGGGCGAGAACATTTGGGCAAGCGCTTTGGCGGCCGCATCGATCATCGCCTGCATCCTTTCTTTCGGCTGCGCCGGGCTGGTGTGGCCGCCGGAACCGCGTTGGTCATCGGAATCCTCTCCTGAACGAGAATAGCCGTCGAGAGAGCACAAGGACGCGAATGATGAAGAAGATTTCACGCGTACGCAGCACGCCTTCCATGATAGATTTTGCAAGACGTAACACCCAGACGCACCCATGAGAATTTTAAGCCGCCGATCGTTTCTTGCCTCCTCGGGCGCGGCGCTTGCCGCCGGGCCCGTATTCGGAGCCCCCGACGTACCGCGCTCCGGCTGGGTCGATGCCGTGGTCGTAGGCGCCGGCGCCGCGGGCATCGCGGCGGGGCGGCGGCTTGCGGCGGCGGGCAAGCGCTTCGTCGTGCTCGAGGCGGCCGACGAAATTGGTGGACGCTGCATCACCGACACCAAGACTTTTGGCATCCCCTACGATCGCGGCGCGCGCTGGATCTACGCAGCCGATATCAATCCTCTGGCGAAGCTTGGGAGGCAGTCGGGGCTCGATATTTATGCGGCACCACCTGGGCAGCGGATGCGCATTGGACGGCGCTACGCCCGCGAAGGCGAGATGGAGGATTTTCTCGCGAGCCTCGTGCGCGCCAACACGGCAATTGCGGATGCCGCCCGCAAGAGCGACATCGCCTGTGCCCAGGCGCTGCCCAAGGAGCTCGGCGATTGGCGCCCGACTGTCGAGTTCGTGCTGGGACCGTACGGTTGCAGCAAGGAGCTTTCGGACGTCTCAACCGCCGATCTCTCCCGCTCTGGCGAGCGCGACAACAATGCGTTCTGCCGCCAGGGTTATGGCGCGCTGCTGGCGAAGCTAGCAGTTTCTCTCCCGATCCTTTCGGCAACGCCGGTAAAAACCATCGAATGGTGGAGTCGCGCGCGCATCGAGGTCGATACGCCGAAAGGCCAGTTTAGGACCGGCGCGGTCATCCTCACCGTTTCGACGAATGTTCTCACCAGCGGAAAGCTCAGATTGGAGCCTGAGCTTCCGAAACGGCATGTGGAGGCCGCCACCAAGCTCAAGCTGGGCAGCCGCGATCACGTGGCGCTCGAATTGACCGGCAATCCGCTGGGGTTGCGTTCCGATGAGCTAGTATTCGAGAAGAGTGAGAGCAAGCAGACGGCGGCAATCTTGGCCAATACTGCGGGTTCCACCATTTGCGTGGTCGATGTTGGGGGGAATTTCGGGCGCGATCTCTCCGCCAAGGGCGAGGCGGCGATGATCGATTTTGGTATCAATTGGCTCGGCAGTCTTTACGGCACGGACGTGAAAAGTATCATCAAGCGTCGCCACGCGACGCGTTGGAACAACGAGCCGTGGGTGCTCGGCGCCACCTCTGCCGCCGCGCCTGGCGCGCAATCCGCACGCAAGGTATTGGCCGAGCCGCTCCGCGACCGTATCTTCTTGGCCGGCGAAGCGACTCATGAAACGCTTTGGGGCACCGTCAACGGAGCCTGGGACTCGGGCGAGCGTGCCGGGGACGCGGTGGTGAAGCTGCTCGGCGGGCCCAGCAAACGCAGCTGAGTGCGATCAGACTCGCAGCACGCCGTCCGTCCGTTTGCCGACCTCGGCTACTATTTTGGCAGCGACTGCCTCGATTTCCGCGTCAGTCATCGTTTTGTCCCGCGGCTGCAATGTCACGGTGATGGCGATCGACTTTTTTCCCGGCTCAATGCCGGCGCCCTCGTAGACGTCGAATACCGTGACATTGGTGATGAGCTTGCGATCAGCGCTCTGCGCAGCTCGTAGGATATCGCCCGCGTTCACCGCGCGATCGACGACGAAGGCGAAATCGCGCTCCACTGGTTGGAAGGGCGAAAGCTGCAGAACTGGCCGCGCTCGCGTTGCCCTCGCCTTCGGCTCCGGGATTTTTTCCAAGATCACCTCGAATGCGACCAGCGCGCCCTCGGCATCCAGGATTTCGAGCGCGCGGGGATGCAATTCTCCGAAATGTCCGAGCACGTTCTGCGGGCCGATTTGGATGCTGCCCGATCGTCCGGGATGGAACCACGGCGGGCCTCCCGGCACCACCTGCAGCGCCTGCGCGGGGGCGCCGGCGGCGGCCAGCACCGCTAGCGCGTCGGCTTTGGCATCGAACACATCGACTTCGCCGTCGGAGACGGACCAATGGCGTCCGATGCCGGTCGCTTTGGCGCGTCCACGGCGAAGGCCGCTAGCGGCGGTGAACTGATGCTGCGGGCGATCGCCGCGGAAAACCTGTCCCACCTCGAACAGCGATATGTTGGAAAAGCCGCGGTCCGCATTCTTTTGTGCAGCAGCAACAAGCCCCGGGATCAGGCTCGGTCGCATATCAGAAAGATCCGAAGCGATTGGATTGGCGAGCGCGAGTTCGGGCTGTCCGCCGCCGAACAGCTGCGCTTGCTCCTTCGCAATAAACGACCAGGCCACGGCCTCGAGCATGCCGCGCGCGGCGAGCGCGCGCTTGGCTTTGCGGGTGCGCAGCTGAATGGGCGTGAGCACCGGCTTGCGCGGAGCCTCACCTCGATCAAAGGGCGTCGGAGGAATGCGATCGACGCCGACAATACGCACGATCTCCTCCACTAGGTCGGCCTTGCCCTCGACATCTCCCCGCCATGGCGGCACGGCGACTTTTAGACACTTGCCGCCGGCAGTGACGGAGAATCCGAGGCGGCCCAGCACGCGCTCGATTTCGCGTGGGTCAGCATGAAGGCCAGTCAGTCGCGGCAGTTCCTCGATAGGAAGATCGATGATGCGCTCGGGCCTACCCGGCGTACCCGCGACCGTCACCTCCGACGCGCTGCCGCCGCAGAGCTCGAGCACCATGCTGGTCGCAAGCTCGAGACCCGGCACCATGAAAGCAGGATCGACTCCGCGCTCGAACCGGTAGCGGGCGTCCGATTGGATGCCGAGCTTGCGGCCGGTCTGCGCTATGTTCACGGGCTCCCACAGTGCGGACTCGATCAGTACGTCTTTGGTCGTCTCCGAACAGCCTGTGGACTCTCCGCCCATGATGCCGGCGAGCGACTCCACCCCCTTCTCGTCGGCGATGACGCAGATTGTAGGATCGAGCGAATATTGCTTGCCATCGAGCGCAACCAAGCTTTCGCCATCGCGCGCGCGCCGCACCCTGAGATTGCCGTGCACTTTTGCGGCATCGAACACGTGCAGGGGCCGGCCGCGATCGTAAGTCACGAAATTCGTAATATCGACCAGCGCATTGATCGGGCGCAGCGCGATCGAGATCAGTCGGCGCTGCAGCCATGCCGGAGACGGGCCGTTGCTCACGCCGCGCACGAGCCGCAGCGCAAAAGCGGGACAAAGCGAAGGCGTCGTGCCGAAATCGAGCGCCACCTTCACAGGGCAGGGGAACTCCCCCTTCACCGGCCTAATGCTTCTGTCCCTCAACTTGCCTATCTCGGCGGCGGCGAGATCACGCGCGATGCCGTGGACGCCGGTGCAGTCGCCGCGATTGGGGGTGAGATTGATCTCGATCATCGGATCGTCGAGGCCAGCCCACTGCGCGTAGTTCGCCCCGACCGGCGCATCCGCGGGAAGCTCGATAATGCCTTCGTGGTCGTCGGAGATTTGCAATTCGAACTCCGAGACCAGCATCCCGCGGCTCTCGACGCCGCGGATGTTGCCGATGCCCAGTGTCATGTTTTTGCCCGGGATGAAGGCGCCGGGCGGCACGAAGACGCCTTTCATGCCTGCGCGCGCGTTGGGCGCGCCACACACGACCTGCACCGGCTCACCCGCGCCGGTATCGACCATGCAAACGCGCAGGCGGTCCGCGTTCGGATGCTGCTCGGCCGAGATCACGCGCGCGATGGTGAATGGCGCAAGCATCTTGCCCCGGTCGGCGACGCTCTCCACTTCGAGCCCGATCATGGTGAGCTTGTCGACAACCGCTGCAAGCGACGCCTCGGTATCGAGGTGCTCCTTCAGCCAAGCAAGCGTGAATTTCATCATTCCGCGGACCCGGGACTATTCTTTCCCCCGAACGGCAATCGATCCGGCGATTGGCGCATGGCGAGGACTTTCAGCGGCGCGATCAGCTGCCCAATCCTCCCGCGAGAGTCGGGAAATCGAGCGGTCGAAAACCATAATGTGAGAGCCACCGCACGTCAGCCTCGAAGAACGGGCGCAAATCCGGCATGCCGTATTTGAGCATGGCGATGCGGTCGATGCCGAGACCCCAAGCGAAGCCCTGATATTCGTCGGGATCAAGCCCGCAATTACGCAGCACGTTCGGATGCACCATGCCGCAGCCTAGAATCTCCATCCAGTCGTCGCCCTCGCCGAATCTGACCTCTCCCTTGTCGCGTCGGCACTGAATGTCGACCTCGAGCGAGGGCTCGGTGAACGGAAAAAACGACGGACGGAAGCGCATCTTGACCTGATCGACCTCGAAGAATGCTTTGCAGAATTCCTGCAGGATCCATTTCAAATGCCCGAGGTGCGAACTCGTATCGATGACGAGGCCCTCGACCTGGTGGAACATGGGTGTGTGGGTCTGATCGCTGTCGCTGCGGTAGGTGCGGCCAGGAATGATGACGCGGATCGGCGGCTTCTGTGCCAGCATCATCCTGATCTGCACCGGCGAAGTGTGCGTGCGCAGGAGAAGCTGCGACCCATCGGGCTTCGGTTTGAAAAAGAATGTGTCTTGCATCTCCCGTGCTGGATGACCTTCCGGGAAGTTGAGTTTGGTGAAATTGTAATCGTCTGTCTCGATGTCCGGTCCTTCGGCGATCGCAAAACCCATGTCGGCGAAGATCGCGGTCAGCTCATCGACGACTTGAGTAATAGGATGGATGCGCCCGACCTCCGTCGGCGGTTCGGGCACCGGCAATGTAACGTCTAGGCTCTCGGTGTTGAGCCGCTGATCGAGGGCCGATTGTTTCAGGGCCTCCCTGCGTGTAGCGATCGCAACGGTGACGCGGTCCTTGAGACCGTTGATGAGGGCCCCTTGCTCCTTGCGCGCTTCCGGCGACATCGTGCCCAGCGTTTTCAGCAGCGCGGATATCGAGCCGTTGCGGCCCAGCGCCGCAACCCGTACGGTTTCGAGCGCCGGCTCGTCATTCGCGCTTGCGACGGCGGCGAGAAGTTCCGTCTCGAGCGCACGCAGGTCGGTCATCGATCTCCTCAACTGCGCCAGCGTAGTGTCTTGGGCTCGAGCGGATTGACGAATGTGCGCCCTTCTTCCTGCGCGGCAATCCATTCATCTTTGACGCGCATCCACCAGCGCGCTTGCGTATCGGCATCGTTGATGAGCATCAAGCGCGGCTTATGCACGAGGCCTTCGCGCTGCTTCACCACCACTTGGCGATCCTGGTCGAGAAAGGTGTGCATGAATGGCTTCAAGAGCGGCGCGAGCGGCGCCATCCAGCCCGGGGAGGCCCAGAATATCTGATGCACCTCGGTAGACTCGTTGGTGATTGGCGTAATCGCTGTAAGGCCCACGACGGCGTGGCGGTCTCCATGCACCTCCTCGATGCGCAGCCCCGGAAGCTTGTAGGAAATCTCAGTTTCGACGCGTCGCCCGAGTAGCTTGTACACCAGATTCTGCGGCGGCAGCTGATGGCGCACCATTCGCCAGCCGAGATCGATTGGCTCGAACTGCTTTTCTTTGGGGCGCAGCTTTCTCGGCTGATGCTTGAACCACCACGACGTATGCACAAACCCGGCATGCGTCGGATCCATGAGACCGAAAGCGGCGTGGTCGGTCGAGCAGGGAAATGGCAGCATGATGGCCGCCAGCGGCGCAGCATCGTCGGGAAAGATCGGCATGCGCGGCGGCTCCGGCACGCGCGCAACGCCTTTATCATCCGGCGGGAAATACACCCACACCAAACCTTGCCGTTCGACGCACGCATAGGATCCGCAGCGAATTTTGCCGAGATCCATCATTTGGCCCTCCCGCAGTGAGGGGATCTCGACACAGGCGCCGCTCACGTCGAAGCGCCAGCCGTGGTAGCAGCAGGCAATGGTGTCACCGTCGAATTGGCCGTAGTGCAAGGGGACGCCGCGATGGGGGCAAATGTCACGCAGAGCAAAGACCTGTCCATCGCGGCGCCGACCAATGATCAGCGGCTCGCCGAGCAGCGTCTTATGCACGAGGCGACCGCGCGGCACGTCGGCGCCCATGGCCGCGACGTACCACAACCCGCGCAGAAGCTCGGCCTTGAGATCATGCATGGTACGTCCCGCAGGGAATTCGCCCGCTCCGTCACATCTGCATGAACGGCAGGTCGGTATCTCCGGGCTTACCGCCCGCTTGAGTCAGCATGCAATGGACCTGGCCGCGATGATGTGTCTGATGATTGAACATGTGCGTGACCAGGACCCATTTCGGCTTGCGTAGGTGGGACTTGATCGCACCGGAGTAATACGCGAGGTCGCCTTCTAGCCATCCAGAATCGAGCCGGTCGGCCCAATCAATGACAACTGCATCGAAGGCTTTACGCTCACGCTTCAACTCGCCCCAATCGTCATAAAGCGATACGGATTCGGGGATGCTGCCACCGGGGAATGGCGTGCCGGCAAGACGGCTCATCCAGGTGCAATCCGCCCAAAGCAGGTGGCTCAGCGTCGCGTGGATCGAGCCGAAGAATGCTCCCCGCTCACGTCGGCGTTCGGCCTCGGATAGCGCGTCGGCGGCGCCATAGAGGTTCTCGTTTTGCCAACGGTTATAGCGCGCCATGCATTGCACATAACCAGGATCGATCATCGTCGCGTTCGAAGGATGAGTAACTCTCAATCCTTCGCCCTTTCATCACACTGCGATTGCGGCTTTGGCCTTCTCGACAATTGCAGCAAACGCCGCGGGCTCTCTGATCGCAAGATCGGACAATACCTTGCGGTCCACCAATAAACCCGCCTTGCCGAGACCGCCGATGAAGCGGCTGTAGGTGAGCCCGAAGGGCCGCACTGCCGCGTTGAGCCGCTGGATCCAGAGCGCCCGGAAGGTGCGCTTGCGACGCTTGCGGTCTCGATAGGCGTATTGGTTGGCTTTCTCTACCGCTTGCTTTGCGATGCGAATGGTATTCTTGCGCCGTCCGTAATAACCCTTGGCGGCCTTCAATACTTTTTTGTGCTTGGCGTGCGCGGTGACACCGCGTTTGACGCGTGCCATGGCTAACTCCTTTTACCTCTGCAGGCTTGGCTGACCGCCGCGGCGGCTAGCGGGTCATCAACCGTTGGGCAAATAGTATTTTTTGATCTTGTCGCCGTCGGTCTTGAACAGCACCGCGGTCCCGCGCAGTTGGCGGATCTGCTTGTTGGTCCGTTTGATCATGCCGTGACGCTTGCGGGATTGCTGGTAAAGGACCATCCCGCTTGTCGTCACTTTGAAGCGCTTTTTGGCGCCCGATTTGGTCTTAAGCTTGGGCATTTGGCTCTCCTTTGCGGCGGCAGGCAAAGCGGCGCAGCCGACCGCTTTATGCTCTTGTGAGCGTGCTGATTCACCGTCGCCACGGCAGCCCTTTCGGCCGGGTGACGGAAGGGCGGCGTTATGGCAGAGGCCACCGCGAAATACAACCCAAACGCCGATTAATGGGCCAAGCCGCGCTCGACCGTTGGAGCTAGCGGCGCCCTCAAATATGGAACGTGAGCGATCGAGGCCCTTTTTGTTCGCGCACGCGCAGGATGCCGCCCACGGCGGGCCTCGCTCCCCATCACCTCGGCGCCAGCACCATCACCACTTGGCGACCTTCGAAGCGTGGTTCCTGCTCCACCTTAGCGACTTTGGAGGTGTCATCCTTGACGCGATTGAGGAGCTGGTAGCCAAGCTCCTGGTGCGCCATCTCGCGCCCGCGGAAGCGCAGCGTCACTTTCACCTTATCGCCATCTTCAAAAAAGCGCTGCATCGAGCGCATCTTCACGTCGTAATCGTGGTCGTCGATCATCGGCCGAAGCTTGATCTCCTTGACCTCGACTATCTTCTGCTTCTTGCGGGCTTCTGCCGCCTTCTTCTGCGCCTGGTATTTGTATTTGCCGTAATCGAGAATTTTGCAGACGGGCGGAGACGAATTAGGGGCAATCTCGACGAGGTCTAGTCCGACCTCCTGGGCCTTGTCCAAGGCGATCTGGATTTCAACAGGACCAAGGTTGTGGCCGCTGTGATCGATCAATTGGACTTCACGAACTCGGATCTCCTCGTTGATGCGCGGGCCGTCCTTTGGGGCGGGTTGCGCGGGTCTCGTTGGGCGACGAATGGCTCTGCTCTCCTCGTGTCGTTGCAACAGTCCTGCTGCTTCAGGCCTAAGAAAGATCGGGACAATCCGCGCATAAGTCAACGGCTTTCCATCACTTCGTGACCGAACCGGCCCTGGGGCCACGATCATCCTTGCTCCAGGCATGCGGCTCATTCGCCGCCAACGCGGCGATGTGATCCACCGGGCCGCGCTGCGGATATAGGTCGCGCGTTCTTCCTGTCTTGCTAAAGGTCGCGCTGCAGCAGCGCGCTATAAACGGCGTGGGTTGCGCGCGCAGCGCTATGCGGAGCAAACATGTACTCGGCGAAGTGGCGTGCGCGTGCGGCCATCGTGCGGTACGCGGCATCGTCGAGGCTCAATGCGTCGATGATCGCGCGGGCAAATTCCTTTGCATCGCCTACCACCCACCCCGTTCGCACCTCTTCCGGCATTTCCGGCGGCGCGGCCACGTGTTCGGGCAAGACGCCAATGTTCGACGCGACGACCGGCCGGCCCATAGCTTGCGCTTGTGCCACCACGCGGCCGAGTGCCGGCGGCTCGATCGAGGGCATCGTCACGGTATCCGCTGCGGCCAGCGCCGCCGGCAGATCTCGCCGGCGGAATTTGCCAGACCTTGCGCAAAGCCCCGATCCTCGCGGGGTCGACCGCCGCGGGATCGAATGCTGCGATGTCGATGCAGCGTGGGATGATGGTGAGCCGCTCGCGCGCAATCTT
>Ga0126377_10000726_pt1 | contig 20696 bp, 33 predicted proteins | sample PanSoiMetPlot_22_FD_92647 | JGI IMG/M metagenome (GOLD analysis project Ga0126377, IMG submission 92647) | Tropical forest soil microbial communities from Panama - MetaG Plot_22 | ecosystem: Environmental > Terrestrial > Soil > Tropical forest > Bulk soil | place: Panama | collected 2016-02-17 | reverse complement strand
CTGTGCTTGGGGTTATGGTGTTGAAGCCCATGAGATATCCAAGGGCAGCATCTATGTTAGGGTAGTCTGGAAAGACAAAGGCTCAGACAAGGTTAACTCGGATCATATCTGCGTTGACTGCTGGTCTAAGTAACCCTTTAAGGGCTGGCCCATTAACTTGGGCTGGCCCTTTAGCATGTGGAGATAGGACATGGATAAGGATTGGAAGGTCACACTAATCAGGCAGCCTTGGCTTGAGAACAAGACATGGCATGATGACAAGGCTAGGGCATTCGCTAGGGCCTATAGCTTAGCGGATCTTCATAGCTGCCAATACGCCGTAATCAATGCAAGCAAGCGCATCTATGTGTTTGCCAAGATGTATTATACGTCAGCAGGGAGGAAGTCATGATTATCTATCCAGACACAGCCGCCGTCTGCTTAATGTGGGGATGGGTAGATGATGATATTCACCCTTGCGAAGTCATGTATTGGGCAAGATATGCAATCCGCTGTGACGTATAGGAGGATGCCATGCTTTACCGCCCTAAGGAAGTCTATGAAGCTTATGGCGCTATGCCTCCTGTGGCTATTATCTCCATTACTATGCACAGGGCTAAGCTTAGGATGCATCTATGCGCTGAGTGCTTTAGCAATATCCATATTGGCGATAGATATACTTGTACCGTCTATCGAGAGGTAGATACGGGCAAGGTAAGCCAATACAAGTGTCATGTGGTATGTCCTTACGATGGAGCCTGACATGAACTACCTTCGAGAGATCTACAACTCTAGCGGTCGAGTTATCTTGGCTGAGCTTATGGTTGAGGTAGCTCCTAATGAGTTTGTCAATGAGAAGCTTGTTGGCCTAGTCAGAGGCCAGAAGCCTGTCGGGGAGGTTAAGGCCAAGAATACCCCTATCGGTATGTCGCTTAGCCCTTGGCGTACATGGCTTAGGGAAGATGATATCGTTAGGGAAAGGCATTGGTGGGGGATAACTCCTGTGGATAAGCTCTTGAGGTTGAGGTATCTGCCATGAAATACACAGTTAAGATACGGCTTAACGGCCTGGACCACAACCCTTGGCATAGGATGGGCTTTAAGCAGAACCCATTCCCTCAGATAGCCAAGGCTGAGTACGATGTGGCTATGCGTATGGTGAATAGCTTGGACGCTGATCCCATACTTGGTCCTGATGATATCAGGGAAAGGCTCAAGGGATGCAGCCAAGAGCTAATCGACATATGCATAGCTAAGTTTGAGCCTGGGAAGCGGGTAACCTTCTACATAACATTCGAGGATGGTAGGTCATGAACTATCTAAAGCTTGAAGAGCTTAGGGAACTGTTCCGTAAGCGACCTAACTACAAAATAGCCCAAGCTTATCTCGCTGCCCTTACACGGTATAGGGTTGAGGATAAGATAGACGATGAGACATACCTAGATGGTATGGAAGATATCAAACACTGGATGAGGAACCCCTACAAATGATTACATATAGGGTGGACTTCTGGCACACAACTAGGAAGGCATGGTATCAATACCATAAGACGGATGACCATAGCATGGCCTTGAATGCCTATGATAAGGCATTAGCTTGGCACTATGCTGGGATAGTTCGCTTAGTTAAGGTAACCGAGAATATCCTTAAGCAAAGCAGGGAGCCTAATCATGGATAAGCTTAACTACATAAGCTGCGGCTGGGATAACATGGTTGGTTATTCCGCTGAGTATTGGTGTGGTGCCCTAGAGGATAAGGACTACCGCAAGTACATGACCAAAGCAATCATGGAATGCCATCCCCAGACCTTGCTTTGGATGGCCCGAACCCTCATGAGTCATGGAGGCAAGTGATGTACACAGTCATGTATCAGTCAATCGACTACGTTAGTAAGCGTAAGGTCTTCAATAACCTTGCTGAAGCCCAGGAGTATGCACAGGAATGGGTTGGTAAGTTCCCTACCATATCCAGAACATTCGGCTATGCCGTCAGCGATGATGGCATAGGTAAGATCACCTGTGCTGGCTGCACAATCCATGAACTCTTTCCAGGAGCAGAGTAATGACAATAGAGATCAAAGGCACTCTGGAAGTAGACCTTAACCGTGGGGTTATCTATTTCCACACTAACCAGCCAGTCTATAGCAAACGTGGCAGGGTTGGCAATCTGACCTTGCTTAGGATAAGTAAGCTTAAATTCCCTAAGGGCTTTGATCCTAAGCTAGACCAGCTAGACATAACGATAAAGCCTGAGGTTGCAGTCAGCTACTGTGGTTAGGGTCAAGCAACTACATGAGGTAGATGACAATGGTTAAGTATGAAACCTTCTACTCTCAAACCCTTAACTCATACCTGGTTAAGGTTTGGTCCCCTGTGTTTAAGGGAGGCCAAGTGGTGCTTAATCCTGACCAATTCCTACGCTTCAAGGCATGGGCTAATGGCTCAGGGAATATCCAGACAGTCCTTCATGACCTTAGCCCTGAGGATAGGGAAATACTCATGACTGGTTGTGGGCCTAAGGAATGGGATGAGATGTTTAAGGGAGGCAAGGATGAGGCCTAAGCTTAAATACGCTAGGGAATTGGTTAGGCAGCAACTCCACAGGCAGGGGATTAAGCTATCTTATGTCGAGTCGGGCGCTATCACCAAGGCTGCTAATGAGTTGCTTAAGCATTACCCAACATGGGTTAAGCTCAGGCAGCTTAAGCGGAAATGGACCACTGGATAGGCAACGACCTTAGATAACCAGTGGCTTGCGTAACTTAACCCTGGGCTAGCAATAGCCTGGGGTTCTTTATATCCTCATATGGCTTATGTCCCCTTATAGGCTTATGTAAAGCGACCCCCAGTATATTGCCATTGACTACGTTATGTAGTCACTGTTTTTAAAAAAAAAATTAGGGAAGGTAGGTAGTAAGGGGATGGGCAGGGGGATTTCAGCTACCTACCCACCCCCTGTAAACATAAGCCTATAACGGTATATCAGTGACATAAGGGAATACCGACTTACGGCGGTATGCTGCGAAAGCCCAGGGGATTAAGGCATAGTTGGTGCATTGCACTCGGTACGCAGGATTAGGCTAGGCTGGGGCGCCGGCTCGGAACTGGGGCTTGATCGCCGGCGGAATGCCCCGCATTGGGGCTGGGGAGGCCGCTGGCGGGATTTGGGGCTGGGGGAGCTACCAGGGTAGCGGGGCGGGGCTGGAATCGAGTCCTTGGCCTTCCCTGGGGGATTTGGAACAAACCCGGAACGGATTATGGCAAAAAAAAGGCCCAGGGATTGCTCCCTGGGCCAGCACCTAGCCTAAGGCTAGGCTAGTCCTCCTTGGACTTGAGCTTGTCGCCATTGGCGGAGATGAAGCCACGGATCGTGTCCCGAACGGGGTCGGACAGCAACCGTTCCCATTGGCCACGGTACAGCGTTACCGGGAACCGTCCCATGCCGTAGACCGACAGAGCGCCCTTGACCGAGACCTTGCAGACTATGGTTGAACGCTTGGCCTTGAGCTTCTCGTTCTCAGCCCGGAGCCTGACTAGCTCCTGCTCTGGGGTCTCGCCCTGGGCGTTGCGGGTCTGATCCTGGAGGATCGTCATGTCCTATCTCCTCGGTTAGGGCCATGCCGTGTGGCTGGCCGACCCCGCCCTTGTCGCACAACCAGCGCCGCAAGTCAACCAACCGCTGGTTGTGTGCGGCACTCGGTCGCATGGTCTCGTGACCTTGCCTTGGTCCTGAGCTACGCAGCAACAGCCCAGCCCAAGGGTTTCGCAGCGCAACACGAGGGGGCGGGGCCAAAACCCGGCCAAACCATCGGGCAGAAAGGTCCTGCGCAAATTTTGTGTGATTTCCCACACCCATACGCAAATTTTGTGTGAAATCAGTGACCCATACCTATTCCTGTTTACACCGACGAACTTAACGGTTGACTTTTCGACAGAAATGTGATACAATGAATGGTACAATAAGAAATCCGTGTGGCGCTATGTTGGGTAGAGGCCGACGGCCTAACCGGCCAGCCATAGGGCAGATCCGTGAGCTTACGCAGGAAGAAGTGCGTGGGATGCAGAGGGGGCGCGTTGCCCCCATTAAGCGATTTAGGGACTCCCACCATCGGATGGCGAGGTTGTTTGCGTCGGGTTTAAGGGTTAATGAGGTTGCGACGCTTACGGGATACTCGATCAGTCGGGTATCCCTTTTTCATACCAACCCAGCCTTTCAAGAGTTGATAGCCGATAAGCGGAAGGTTGAAGAGGAAGAATTCAGGGATGCCATTACGGCATACAACGCACTAATCCTTAGCAATGGGCTTAAAGCTGAAAGAAAGCTAGCCGACAAACTGGACGACGATGACGAGGCGGAAGAGTTGTCCGTTAGGGAACTTGTCTCGATTGCCAGGGATGCGGCGGACAGGGTGGGGTTGTCGAAGCGAAGCATTAACTTCAATGTCAACGCAGACTTCGCAGCACAGCTAGATCGGTGCATTGAACGAAGCTTGCCTCGGTCGGGTGATCTCAAACTCGTTGCGGAGAGTCCCCCGACGCCGCCACCCGATCGGGGTAAGGTTGTGGTTCCGCTGCGGAGGCGGATATGACCGATGCCGTAGTCCACACAGCTGAGCGATGTGACACATGCAAGTTCATGTGGCCTGTGGAGAAGGATGCAGAGGTCATTTATCATGAATGCCGATGCCATGCTCCGCAGTTGGCATCAAGCAATCAGGGATGGCCTAAGGTTAAGGTGGATGACTGGTGTGGAGAATATGTAGCACTGGTGGGAGCTTAACATGGCACACTTAGGGCTAATCCTACTGGTATTCGGCTTCGTGTTTGCGGTAATCGCCGCATGCATCATGGAATCTTCGGGCAGGTGGCACTTCGGTTGGGGTGCCTTAGCGTTCTTTCTCTTAAGCCTGATAGTTGGTGGCGTAACTAAGCTGGTAGGTTAATGCCTGACGACGAAGATGCAAACCCAATGTACCCTAGCGGCGCTAGTAAGTCGTTAGGGAACGAGGGTACGGAAACTAAGCGGTACCTGCCCCATTACCGGGATGTAATGAGGGCTACGGGTATGTCCGAGAAGCACATCCATGCCATTAGGATGGGAGTGTCTAAGATTGAGTCAGGTGGCAATTACAGCTTACCGACCTCTAAGGGACAAAGCAACTTTGGCCGCTACCAGTACAACATGAGGGACGTTGAGGAAACGGCTAAGATGCTAGGCGAAGAGCCGCCGACTTATGCTCAGTTGATTAAGGACCCAAACCTTCAAGAGAAATACTACGCAGGGTACCTTAAGTATTGGGACAACTACCTTACCAGGAACTCACAGGCTTACCGGGACGCCTCACCAGAGAAGAAGGCTTACGCCCTGGCCGCAGCCCAAATGGGAGGCCATTCCAAGGATTGGATAGAGGGTAAGTCCGACTTTAGGGACTCGGCAGGGACCCATATCAACACTTGGCCCAACACTGTGGCTCAGTACCTAGGCGATAAGCCACCTTCGGATATTAAGGGAAGGGAAGATCCAAGCTCGGTTAACCCAGACACCGCAAGTGGAGCAGGGCCCCCTGGGCAAACAGCTGGACCGCAGGAAAGGCCAAGGACTCTGCTTGGCGGTGGGGATGTCGACTATACCACACCGTTTAACATGCCTAACATCACCGGACCTAACATTCGGCTACCAAGGATTGGTGGCGTAGCTGCGCAGATCGCTAAGCGGTCTTTCGCTCAAGGTGAATGATGGTAGAAGGGCTACTAGAGTGGTTAGCTAAGGTCTCTCGTGACCCGCATGCATTCGTTATGGGCGCTTTCCCTTGGGGAGAAGGGGACTCACGCCTTAAGGACTTCCCAGATGGACCCGAAGCATGGCAAAAGGAGATCCTGGACGGTATCAAGAATGGCTTACTAGATATCAACAAAGCAATCCAGCTGGCTGTTGCGTCTGGACACGGAGTAGGGAAGACTGCCCTTGTTTCGTGGATTATATTATGGGCAATCTCCACGAAACCCGATACCCGTGGTGTAATAACTGCAAATACCGAAACACAGCTAAAGACTAAGACCTGGGCTGAGCTAGGCAAGTGGTTCCACATGTTTATCGCTAAGGACTTCTTCAGTTTTACCGCTACGGCCGTGTTCGCAAAGGATACAGCACATGAAAAGACCTGGCGTGTTGATATGGTCCCATGGTCTGAGCGCAATACTGAAGCGTTCGCAGGTTTGCATAATAAGGGACGACGGATACTGGTTATATTCGATGAAGCGTCGGCGATACCGGACATTATCTGGGAGACTACCGAAGGCGCTCTTACCGATTCTGATACAGAAATTCTGTGGTGTGTATTCGGAAATCCGACTCGCAACACCGGAAGGTTCCGTGAGTGCTTTCCTGGCCAGAGGCATTCGAAGGAATGGCGTACGAAGCAGGTCGATAGTCGTGAGGTCTCGCTTACCAATAAGGCACAAATCAAGTCGTGGATCGAGGCCTACGGCGAGGATAGCGACTTCGTTAGAATACGTGTTCGAGGGGTCTTTCCCCGTACGGGCGAGATGGAATTTATATCGGCGGAGGATGTCGAAGCCGCTGCCCTCGCCGAAGCCACGTCTCAACCCCACGATCCGTTGGTGATAGGAGTTGACGTTGCACGGTATGGAGCAAATGAGACTGTTATCTGGTTCCGCAAGGGACGAGATGCAAGAACCATCCAGCCAATCTGCCTTAGAGGCGCCAGTGTCGTCCAAGTGGCCGCTAAGGTATCAGAAGTTGTCAATACCTACAGAGTCGATGCGGTATTTGTGGATGGTGGTGGTGTCGGCGGTGGCGTTGTTGACAATCTTCGTGCTTTACATATTCATTGCTTTGATATTCAGTTCGGCGCCAAGCCTGATCGGATAGGTTTTGCCTGGGGCGTAGAAGGTGAGAGTTATGCCAACAAACGAGCAGAAATGTGGGGATGCATGCGAGGATGGCTCAAGGGTGGTGCCATTCCTTATGATGCTGATCTTAAGGCCCAGCTTATCGGACCAAATTACACGCTTAATCTCAAGTCTGAAATCCTCTTGGAAAAGAAAGAGGATATGATGAAGCGTGGGTTGGATTCCCCGGATAGGGCTGATGCCCTTGCGCTAACGTTCGCAATGATCGTTGAAGCGCATCAACATGCCGGTAGCGATAGGCCAGGGAAGCCTTTAGTCGAGTCAGAATACAATCCATTCGAGACTAAACACCTATACGGTGAGAGGGTAGCATGAACGTCGTCAAAGCGGTCACCAGAGCTTTAACCCCAGGCGGAGGTGAAGCTCCCGAGGCTATTCAGCAACGTGCTGAGGGTCAGGCAAGGATTGATGCCGCAAAGGCTGCACCGGCGCCGCCAACTATGCCAACTGTTGCGCCCCCAACGCCACCGGTCTTTCAGCCAGGGCAAGCGCCTGGGGCTAAGCAGCGTGCGGCGGTTACGGCCACGTCAATGCTTGGTGCGGCGGCAGCATCAGGTCAAACTTCCAAGAAAACCTTATTGGGTCAGTGATGCCTACACAATTCCCTTACCCAGAAGAAGGTTGGTCCACCGGTAGGATGCGGATGGCTAAAGCCGGTCCCAGAAGCATGGATCCTGGACGGGAGTATCGAGAACTTGAAGGGCAACGCAAGAAGAAAGAAGCTCAGGTATCTATGCTTGGTGAGTCTGATACACCACCGACTAGAGATGACATGCACTATGCTGAGATTGAGCGACAAGTCGGTACTGAGAACATGCAGTATCTCAAAGAGATGGATGAGTTTGTTTCGCAGATGAATGCAAGTGGTCGAGCCCAAAGTAAGCATTGGCAGAATTGGGAGAAGCTTCGACAGCAATATATCGATATGTGGAATAGGCCTGATAGTGGTGTTGTAAGTCCAAGGGAGAAGGCTACAGCTGGGTGGGAAGGTCCCGAACCAGGACCACAGAGGGCAACAGGCTAATGCCAACAGTTCCGGGAAATATCAAGACCGCTATGGCAGAACAGTACGCTCGGCGACCTACGCCTGAGCAATTGCTGATGACTGCCTCAGACATGCAGGCTAGGGGTCAGCTAACGACTGACCCTTCGCTATACAGCGATCCTAAATCCTCACTAGCGTTACCGAGCTATGGCCGAAGAGCAAAGTCGTCAGATAAGCGACGCTGATCTAGAGTATCATCGTCACGTTAACGAACGGCTGCTTGGCCTAAGGGTCAACCGCTATTCATGGTGGGTTCACGCCCGGGAGCTTGCTGATTTCCTCTTACCAAGGAGATATAAATGGCTGATAACGCCAAACCAGATGACCAGGGGCTCCCCAATCAATCAGCACATCCTGGACTCAACTGGAACACTTGCCGCACGCAACTTGGCGTCGGGGATGATGAGCGGAATCTCAAGTCCAACCCGTCCCTGGTTCCGCTTGAAGATTGGGAGGATCGACAGTACCCAGACATCCCCGATCTCTTTGTGGCTGGCCGAATGCGAGCGCTTAATGATGCTCGTGTTCCAAGAGTCAAATTTCTACAATTCTATAGCTGTTGCGTACTTCGACTTGGTCATCTTCGGCACAGCTGTAATGCTGATTTATGAGGACTACGACAACGTCATCCATTGCTACAACCCATGCTTCGGTGAGTACTACGTCGACAACGATGGCAAAATGAGGCCGTTGGTGTTCTTCCGTGAGTTCACCCTCACTATTGCGCAGGTGGTCGACCAATTTGGTCGAGAGAACGTAAGCGATCAGGTAGGTCGGCTTTATGACGAAGGCAAAGCTGGACTTACCAGAGAGATTATCGTAGCTCACGCAATTGAGCCTAACGACAATCCAGAGAAGTACAACATTCCGCAAAATTTCAAATTCAGGGAAGTTTATTGGGAGTGGGGAGGTAGCACATCTCCGCAGGGAGGGATAAGCTATGCCCCAGGTTTCCTACGTAAGCGAGGCTTCTTTGAGGCGCCTCATATTGCTGTTAGGTGGGATCTTGTGTCTAACGATGCTTACGGCCGATCCCCCGGAATGGACGCCCTCCCCGATGTTAAGCAGTTACAGCAAGAAGTGCGACGAAAAGCCCAGGCGATTGATAAATCTGTTAACCCTCCGATGGTTGCTGACATCCAACTTAAGAACCAGCCTGCCTCCCTCCTTCCCGGAGGAACGACTTACCTTGCCGGAATGATGCAGACCGGCAACGCAGGGTTTGCGCCAGTCTATGGGAATTGGCGTCCAGGAATCGCAGAAATCTCCGAAGATCTGAATGAAATCCGCCAACGCATCCGCACCATCTTCTTTAACGACCTATTCCAAGTCATTAGCCAGTTCCAGACCCGTAGCAACGTCTCCGCTACCGAAATCGACGCCCGCCGCAGCGAAGCGATGGTCATGTTAGGCCCAGTCTTGGAAAGGATCCAATATGAACTCCTTGATCCTATCGTCGACCGAACATTCTCAGTTATGGCTCGTGCCGGAGTCATCCCTCCCCCTCCACCCGAGATCGCAGGACAGAATATTGACATTGAATACATATCAATGCTCCTTACGGCACAACTCGCCTCAGCGACGAGCGGCATTGAAAGAACTCTACAGCTTGCTGGCGGGCTCGTCGGAGTCGACCCAGGAGTTATGGATAACCTTGACCTTGACTTCGCAATCGCCAAATACTCAACCTTAATGAATAACGATCCACGGCTGATCCGTAGTCCAGATCAGCTACAGGCTATCCGTCAGCAGCGTCAGCAGCAGGCTCAGCAAGCTCAGCAAATGCAACAGGCTGAGGCAGCCTCAAAGCTTGCAGCCGGTGGCAAAGCCCTAAGCGAAACAGACATAGGCGGTGGGGAGAGTCCGTTATCAGCGATTATGGGTGGAGGCGCATGACAGTACAGCGGCCACACATAGTCTCTTGCCGACTATCCGCTAGGGAATGGGAGCAGTTCGCCAATATATGCAGGAAGCACAGAGTAACGTACCAAGATATGCTACGGTCACTAGTGGTAGATGCAATAATCGAAGAGATGGAAGATGCCTTACGACGCAAGCAACAGACGGGACGTGAGGACTGCTCAGAAACAGGCGAAGGTTGCCGAGCAGCAACGTAAGGAAATTATGAATGGAATTATGTCAGTTGCCCCAGGGCGGAAGTGGATGTGTGAGCTTCTCGAAACTTGTCACATCTTTGCGACCAGCTTCTCGGACAGTCAGCTACGGATGGCCTTTATGGAAGGCCAAAGAGAGATTGGTCTGCGCATGCTGTCAGATATCATGGGAGCATGCCCAGATCAATATGTGGAAATGATGAGGGAACGCAATGCCAGATCCAGCGCAGACGACTCCCGATACCAGCGGCGTTCAGAGGACACCGACGGGGGAGATAGCAACGCAGACGCAGACGACGCATCCGTCGGCGACGACTCCACAAACTACGACGACCTCGGAAGAGACGCCAAGCTTAGTTAATGAACCGGCGGGTTCCGTAGTCAACCAACCTGTCAAGTCAGGTGCTCCTACGGAGTATGCTGAGTTCAGGGTTCCTGAGGGCTATACCCTTGATGGTCAGGTAAACACTGACGCTAAAACTATGTTTAAGGCTATGGGCCTTACGCAGGAACAGGGCCAGGAGCTTGTTGATTTCTACACCAAGCATACAACGGAGGCTGCTAATGCCCCGTACGATCTCTGGAACGAAACCCAAGCAAATTGGGTCAAGGAAGTCAAAGCCGATCCAGTCATTGGACACCGGCTCGATGAGGTTAAGACAACTATATCAAGAGCTATCGACGGCCTTGGAGATCCTAAGCTTGCGAGAGAATTCCGTGAAGCGATGGATTACACCGGCGCCGGAAACAACCCAGCCTTCATTAGAGCGTTCTTCAAACTGTCGCAGGCGGTGACTGAGGGTCGCCACGTAGCTGGTAATGGCCCTTCACCGGCTGGGCAGGCTAACAAAGCAACACCGCCTAGTGCGGCTGCTGCGATGTATCCTAACCTACCACGTGCCTGAGCCGCAGAGCGGATGAATGGAGAGAGGGCAGGTGTCACCAGCAAAGGAGACTCAAGTATAGGAGGCCGTCATGGCCGTAATTGGTGCAACCGCCCTAACCTATGCGGATTGGGCCAAGCGAATGGATGATGGCTACCATGTAGCCGTTATCATCGAACTGCTCTCTCAAACCAATGAGATCCTCGATGACATGCTCGTGGTTGAAGGGAACCTACCTACTGGTCATAAGACTACAGTACGGACTGGGTTACCTCAAGCTACTTGGCGTTTGCTTAATACCGGCGTTCCTAATGCCAAGTCAACCACAGCGCAAATTGTGGATACTTGCGGCAACCTGGAAACTTACTCCGTCATTGACAAGGACGTTGCTGACCTCAATGGTAATACCGCTGACTTCCGACTCAGCGAAGTCAAGGCATTTCTTGAGGGTATGTCTCAGCAGGTCGCCGCTTCCCTGATCTACGGTAACCAGTTCCTCAATCCAGAGAGGTTCACCGGTCTTGCGCCTAGATACTCCACTCTTAACTTGGCAAACTCCCAAACGGCAGCTAACGTACTTAACGGCGGTGGAGTTGCCAGTACAAACACCTCCCTCTGGATCGTGGTCTGGGGTCCTGACACCTGGCATGCGACTTTCCCTAAAGGTAAAGTCACTGGGCTCCAGCATCGTGACATGGGTGAGTGGCCAGTCCAAGACGCCTCAGGGAACACCTACCAAGCCTATCGAGACCACTTCAAATGGGAGATCGGGCTCGTAGCCCGAGACTGGCGCTATGCCGTCCGAGTTGCCAACATTGACATTACCCAACTCAGTGGTGTTAATGCTGCCAACCTTATCAATCTGCTCGTACGAGCATTGTACCGTTTGCCAACTGCTCCGGCAGGCGCTACAACTATCCAAACGAGCGACACGCCAGAAGTCCGTGCTAACATGGGACGGACGGTCATATATTGCAACCGTGTCATCCGGACATATCTCGATCTACAGGCTATGAACAAGACCAACGTTCTCCTGCGGATTGAGGAGTTCGATGGTAAGCCCGTCACTACCTTCCGGAGCATCCCTGTCCGGACCTGTGACGCCATCCTCAACAATGAGGCCCAAGTCGTGTGATGCTTACACAAGCTAAGCTTAGAGATATCCTATGGTATGATCCCGAGACTGGTGTGTTTATATGGCTTAGGCCACCTAAGCACAATTCCAAGCTCTTGGGTAAGCCAGCAGGCAATACTCGTCCTGATGGCTATACGACCATTCGTATCAACGGTGAGGCTTACTATGCTCACAGGCTCGCCTTCCTCTACATGACGGGTCAGTGGCCAGAACCAGAGACAGACCATATTGATCGTAACCCGTTCAATGATCGTTGGTCCAACCTGCGTGAGGCTACTAGCTCGCTTAATAAGTACAATCAGGAAAGGAACGTGTAACATGATTATCGACAGACTACTGATGTTCACCGGCAATGCCTCTGGTACAACCGGTGCTCCTGCCTCTGGGCTAATGACCGACCTTGCGGTTGCTGGTCCGTCGGCTAACGTAATCGATCTGCATCTCATCGGCCTTCCGGTTCTCGCTGCCGGTCAGGGTGCTCGTGACCTCGGCATCGGCGACGATCCGGCGATGAAGATGCTGATCCAGGTGGCCGCAGCTGGGGCTGCTGGTCCGTTCCAGGTGGCCTTAGAAGGTGCTCCTGATAACGGTTCTGGTGCTCCGGGCACCTTCGTGACGTGGTGGCTTTCGCCCGCATATGCCACTGGCGCCTTAGGTGTGGGTTCACGTCTCTACGACATGGACCTTCCTCGGCCACCTGCGGGTGTTCCTGTTCCCAGGTTCTTGCGCATAAACTATGTGCAGGCGGGAACTGGCGTGCAAATCCATGCGTCGATCGTACTCGACCGTATGGATCAGATGTACAACGCAAGCAACAACGCCATCATGGGCGGGTACCCCGCTGGTATCATTGTCACAAACTAGGAGAAACGCCATGCGCAAGTTCAACCTAGGCCTCCTCATAATTGGGCTTGCGCTGGCGGGGCTGGCGTTGTCCCGAGAAGCGCCAGCCCAACAAACTGGCGCCACGGAGGTTATCTGCAACAAGCAGTTCGTAGTCTCCGCTGGCGCCACGTCTATAACCCAGGTCGTGGCTCCACAAGCCGGGGTAGGCATCACCGTGTGTGGCTATACCTTCAATGCTGGGGCAGCTGCGGCTACGGTTCAAATAACAGCAGGCACAGGCACTAACTGCAATGCCAATCAAATAGCTATAACGCCGGTGTTCTCGCTTGGGATCAACGGAAGCTTATCGTTCGCCCCCGGCCGAGGCTTCATCTCAACCCCAGCTGCGACACCGGGTTACATGCTATGCTACAACATCACCGGTACAGGGCCTATGGCGATAGCGGTTCAATACTTCCAATGACCGACTATAGCGTTTGGGAGTACAAGGTTGTAAACGGAAAGCCAATCCGTTGGCGCAAGATATGGAGTAACAAAGATGGCAAGATGGAGACTAACTCAGCCCCATTACCTTCAAGTTCCGGGGACAGAATGGGAGTACAAAGAGACAGACCGAGAAACGAACAGACAAGCGAGAAAAGTCTATGAAGTACCCCTATACCTTGATCCCAGAGATGCAGCTGATTGGAACTACCGAAGCGAAGAGGCAATTATCGTCTCGAACAAGTTCAACCCTGCCTTTCGGCGTGACGTTGTATTTACCGGACCCCCAACTCCGGATATGGAACCACTCGACGACGAAGCGAAGGAAATCACCCAAGGATACATCGATAGTGGTGCCTGGACTCATCCAATAGACTCGCTGAATATGAACTACTCGCAAAGTGTGCTAAGCGACTTTGAGCGTAGGATGGCTGAGCTATTGGCCAATATGCCCAATCTGGTTAAGCCTCAGGCACCGCCTAGTATGTCCCTTGGTGCTATCAGTGTGCAAGATTTTGAAAAGCTTCAAAAGCAGGTAGCTACGCTAATGGAGCGGAATGCACAGCTTGAGGAAGCTCTGATAGAGAAGAAAGCTGCAAGCAGGAGGGTCTAGTGACCGATGCATTTGGGCGGCCTTATGACCTAGATCAAAGCGGTCGAGGCTTCCATAAGCAGCGAAGCTATCTTGGACCTTCGCTCGGGTGGGTGGAGACCCAGACCCTACCCGAGCGGAAGTTCAATGCTGGCGGTGGGCCTCCTCGCCAAATCAATCCAGGCGACCAGGTAATTCTGACCGAGATTGGCATACCCATAACGTTCCTGCTACCGGACGTTAAGGCATGGGTGGCGCAAAATGCTACACAACCGGCTACGGGATGGGGTAGGGGGCTGGTATTTAAGGACTACGGCGGCAATGCTAGAGATGTGCATGTTACTATTGTTCCTTTTGACGATCAGACTATTGATGGGTTGAACCAAAGTGTTATCCTATCGCAGGACTTTGAGAGCATTACACTGTTCCCACTGGTAGATGGTACTGGTTGGTATGCAGCCATCCAAACATTCGACACCGGCACAGGTGGTACTACATCGATTAATCCTACGGCGCCTATTATTGGCAACGTTACCGGCGATGTGATGAACGTCGGTATGCTGTTCGATACCAATGCCTTTAGTCTTAACCCTGCCAATCAGCTTGCCTTTAAAGCCTGTGATCCAGGCTTCGTTCTTGGCAATCCAACGGTAGCCAGTAATCGACCAGTTTATACTTCGCTGTCGTCGATCCTTGATCGTGCCATCGGCTCGACCCAAGGCCAGATTATGTACCGCAACAATGCCAACTGGACATTCCTTAACCCAGGTACAGCCGGTCAGGTCTTAACTACCGGTGGGGCAGGGGGCAACCCATCTTGGAGCAGCGCTGGTAGCGGAACAGTCAGCACCCAGCCACCAATTACCGCAGGGCAGTTAGCTACCTTTGTGAGTACCAACGTTATTAAAGGCACCAACATTAGTGATCCGTTAAGGATTGCTGCAAATAGCTTAGAGATTAAACCTAATGGCATCACCGCAGGTCTCATGGCCCCGGACTCGATCCTCTCCGCATCTATTGCTGCGGGGCAAGTGACCAACGTTCATATAGCAGCTAATACTATCGATTTACTTGCCAAGTCAGCGCCGGTACCGGCTAGCCCAAACAAACTCTATGCTACCAGTGGTGTCGGTGCCCTTACCTTGCTTACAGTTGGCACTGGTTTGTCGATTGCTGCTGGTGCGTTGGTGGCGACTGCTGGTGGTGGCAACGTTTCAAACAGTGGTACACCGGTTGCTGGGCAGTACGCTCGATGGGTAGATGCCACACATATTGAAGGGGTTAACGCTGACGCTACGCCATTCGTTAGGTCTGGTGGTCCAATAACGAGCCAGTACCTTGCCTACTTTGCCGACGCTACTGGTACGTTGATTAGTGCAGCCTTACCTGGGTTGGGCATTGATCTTAACGCTGGAGTGTTAGCCGTTAATCCAACCGAGGTTACGCTGTTTAACGCTGACCTGGACAGCTTGGCACATCTGCAAGTTGCCGATACCAATAAGATGTTCTATCGCTTTAATATAGGCGATTGGCGACCGGTAACGATAGGCGCTAACCTTACGTTCTCAGCAGGTGTCTTGTCGGCTACAGGCGGTGGAGGCGGTGGAGGTAACGTCTCTAACTTTGGTACACCTACAGCTGGTCAGATAGCGGTATGGACCGATGCTACGCATATTCAAGGGGTGGCTCCGGGATCGTTAGGCTTCCAGCCACTTGATGCTGAGCTAACTGCTATCGCTGGTCTAACGTCGGCAGCCGATCAGCTTCCTTACTTCACAGGTAGTGGAACCGCTGCTTTAACGACACTGACCGCAGCGGCTCGCACTGTTCTTGATGATACAACTGTGGCGGCTATGCTCACCACTTTAGGTGGTCAGCCACTTGATGGTGACCTAACTTCGATCGCTGGCTTCAATAGCACTGGTCAATGGCTCTACCGTTCGGCTGCTAATACGTGGACAGCGGTCACTATTGGTTCTGGCCTAAGCTTTGCTAGTGGCACCTTATCGGTTACTGCTGGCGGAGGTAACGTCAGCAATGTCGGCACGCCTACGAATGGTCAATGGGCGAGATGGACTAGCGCAACTACTATCGAAGGTGTAGCTGCTGCATCGACCGGCTTCGTACTGGAGACTGGCGATACGATGACTGGTGCCTTAACCATAGCACCAGCGGGTAACGCAATACTTAATCTTGACTCAGGGGCTGGCGGTACAAGCGTAATAAATGGCAAGAAGGCTACATCGACTCGTTGGCAAATGATCTTCGGCGATAGTGTCGCTGAATCTGGCGGCAATGCCGGAAGCGTCCTTCGGATCAATCGTTTTGATGATAGTGGCGTTGCGATAACTCCCCCTGATAGTACCTTTAGCATTACACGTAACAATGGAAACGTTTTGGTTGGGCATAATGCCGATGCTGGCGCAGTTCTATCTAAATTGCAGGTTAGTGGCCAAAATGCTATTAGCGTATTTAACTGGACTACAACTACGGCGGCGCCCACCTTAGCATTTCATCATTCCAAGAGCAATACCGTAGGGACTCTAGGTGCTGTTAGCGATGGCGACAGCCTTGGCCTAATAACGTTCTTGGGTGCGGGTACGTCTGCCTTTGGTGTCGCCGCCCAAATCCAAGCGTTGGTCATGGGCACGCCTAGCGGCAATACTATCCCAGGTGGCTTTGGATTTGATGCTAGACCGGTTGGTGGGACCTTAGCCCGTAGAATGACTGTTACTGGTAACGGCCAAATAACTATTGGCCCAATGCCTTTCGCTCTTTATGGAAACATGATTGAAATCAACCATGAGAGCACCACCCCTCCTGGTAATGGTATTGGTCTGCAAAAGTGGTCTAATGATGTCAACGGATGCGTTATTGAGTTTAGGAAAAGCCGTGGATCGACAACCAATATCTTTGCAAACCTTCTCGCTGGCGATGATCTAGGGAAAATCTCATTCTATGGCTCTAGCAATAGCGCCTTAGCTGTAGGACCAAGCATTAGGTGTGAAGCGACTGCCGCGGTCGCTGCTGGCTTACAGCCAGGTCGCTTTTTCTTTAATGTTATTGATAACGCTGGGACTTCATATACTCCGCTTACAATTGCTCCCCCATCGGCAGGAGGTGTTCAAATCCAGGGTGTTATAGATGGTACTAGTGCCAATGTTGGGTATGTCGGTGAGTATGCGACGCCTGTAATCTTCACGGGTGTCGCTATCAACGCAGGCGTAACCGGGAATGTTCAGAGTATCTCTCTGACCGCAGGCGATTGGGATGTGTGGGCACAAGGCACCGTGATAAACGCCAATGCTCTAGGCGCGTCGAGCTACGGCTTGAATACGACTTCTGGCACGTTACCCGCTGTGAATGGCCAATACGTGACAACCGGGATCGGTGCCAATTCCAACGCCGTCCTGAGTGTACAATCACGGTTCTCGTTCGCAGCCACAACCACTGTTTACCTGGTGGCGTCATCATTCACTGTTAACCTTCAATATTCGGGAGCAATCTTCGCAAGGAGGCGACGTTGAAGATCACGCTTAAGGAGGCTCTTGAGATACTACAGGCTATCGATCAACTTGACGGCTACCATAACGGGTCGGATAAGCTAACGTTCTACAAGTACCCAGGCGACGTTCGGCTAAAGATAGCTATTACTAGGCGAAAGCTTAGGGCGATACAAGATGACTTTATGGAAACTAGGAATGGATTGATAGAGAAGTTGGGCAATAGCGGTTCTGAGATTAACAAGGCGCTTAGTGAAATGCTTAAAGGTGAGATTGAGGTCGACATTGAACCCTTGCCAACTGAGAAGTTCAACTTGGACGAGAACCCAATCCCACCAAGTGTCTTGGATATGTTGGGGAGCTTCATGCAATGACTGTCTCTAGCGAAAGCTCAACAGTCACCTTTCAGGGCAACGGTTCGACTACGAACTGGGTCTTTTCCTTCTCGGTGCCTGATGCCTCGGTGATTAAGGTATTCATAACCAATGACGTTGGCGTAGTCCGTCAGCTAACTCCGGCTGAGTACACTGTAGTTCTAAACTTCCTTCAAGGGACTAACCCAACTCCAACAGGTGGTATAGTCATCTACAGTGTTGGTGGCGTACCTATTCCGGTTGGTTGGTCTATAACTATAGATAGAGATGTTCCACCGGTACAGAAAACTTCACTTACTAATCAGTCAATTATCTATCCGCCAGTGGTTGAGAAGGCGCTTGATTATTTGACTATGTTGAACCAGAAAGGCAGCTTAGACTTAGACCGAGCCATTAAGGTTCCAATAGGAGATCCGTTACCAGCCGATCTGCCTCCGATTGATGCTAGAAGGAGTCAGCAAGCTTTCTTTGATGCTAACGGCAATTTGACCGCAGGTCTGCCTCCTGCTGGCGGAGCTATCATCTCAGCGGCTATGCAGCCTGTAGTAGCGGCTGCGACGATCAGTGAAGCTAGAGCCTTAATGGGCTTAGAGCCGGATCCAAAGCTAATCACTGATGCCTACGTTCTAGTTTCTGACGATAACGGTCGAGTACTAAGCCTAGAGGGAAATAAGTTCTACCTTATCTCCGCCGCTGACTTCACTACTTACCCAACTAACTTTGCAGTTCAAGTTGTTAACAACGACGCCAGGGCCAAGTTAGCGAATATCTTTGGCTATACAGAGCAGTTCATTATATATCCAGACCAACAAGTCTTTATCAGTCGTGGTCCAAGTGGCTGGTTGATTACTAGGCCAGGGCGTTGGCGACCACTAGTACCTAAGAACTTGTTTGTTGATCCGAATCTTGGCTCTGACGATATTGCAGTAGCCGATGGGCTAGCCGTAGGCGCTGGGGCCTTTAAGACTATTGCCAAGGCTACTAGCATTCTTGAGACTAGGCTAGATGGTGACTTCACAATCAATTTAGCCAATGGTACTTATGCTGGCGGCATTATCTTGAACAAGCGGATACCGGGTTCTACCGGCTATAAGATAGTGGGCAACACTGGTGCCCCATCTAACGTCAATATCGTTGCAGCTGCTGCAACCAATGGTATTACGGTAGCTGATGGCGCTATCTTGGATATATCTGGCGTTACGATGTCAGGTGGTAGTGGTTCTAACAGTATGTTTGCAAATAGAAATGGAGTTATCTCTATTGGTAATGTGGTATTTGGAGCTAATCCTAGCGGGCACAACATTGTACTGTTTAGTGGTGCTTCTCTCAATGTTGACTCAAGCTACCATATAGCTGCTGGTGCTTCTGCCGCTTACCACATAGGTGCTTACTATAACAGCCAAGTTACCTTTGGTAAGACAGGTGGAGGAAACATTACCATTACCTTGGATGGAACTGTGTCGTTCACGAGTGGCTTCTATGGTAGCCAACTGAACTCCACGATTGTTGCCATTGTTGGGCTGACCTATGCAGGCGGTGCTGCTGTTAGCACGCCTAAAGCACAAGTGCACTACAATGGCATATGCAATGCAGGCGGCGCTGCTGTCCCGGGCGATAGTCCAGCGGTTGTCTCTAACGGAGGGTTCTTCTTCTAATGCCAAGCGAAACCCCAAAGCAAGCCAGAACAATGGCGGGAGCTGCGCATGATCCCAAGTTCGCCAAGAAGATGGGTATTCCGCAGTCCGTAGCCAGAGAATTTAACCAAGCTGATAAGAAGACTGGCATCCTTCGGAAGAAGAAGAAAGATCAAAGGACAGGAGAAAGCAGTTCATGAACGACGCATTAGGACCAGCTGAGAACTTGAACGATAGCGATATCGATCGGATGGTGCCGCCGAAGGTTATGCGGCTAACGCAGCATCTGCACAATATGATTTACATTAGGTTCTTCTATGAACAAATAGGTCAGCAGCCTCCTGAGTGGACTAAGCGAGAGCTAACCAGGGCCGAACAGGCTCTAATAGATGAACTAGATCGTGAACATGGCCAAGGTGGCCGATTTAGGGAGATACCAGATGAAACAAGGCAGAGCGAGCCGAGACGTGTCCGAGTCGAGGAAGCGAGAACCAATATCAAAAGGCGTTTCTGAGACAGCGGTAGCAGAACTCGGGCGAGCGGTTCAGTACAAGAAGCATGAGTTCTACGAAGGCAAGGGCTTAAGAGGCGCTTCTCCCAGACCTGCCGCGGCTGGCCCAGGAGGCGGACGTACTATCCACCACAGCGGCTCACAAGGGAGACATAAATGATCACTGTCACAGCTGAGGAACTTGAAGAGTATCCGGAGGTCGAGCTTCCGGAGGTTGAGTTCGATGCGGAGCAAGTTGAGCTTCTTATCAATGTAGCCGCCAAAACTAAGGATGCACCAGGGCTTAATGCGTTCAATCAAGCTGCTTCGCTATCGTTGAACAAGATGGCCAAGAAACTAAAGGAGGAACTCGACAAGGCTATGGAGGAGTATCGGAAGGCCTGCGACGAGCGTGAGGCCAAAATCCTTAAGGCTCGAGCCGACAAGGCTAAGGCAGAAGAAGAGAAGGAGAAAGAAGATGCCGCGTGATATCCTAAGCGAATACGGTAATGATATCCCGAAGCCGCAAGCGGCGAGAGCGACGACGGGAGGGGTCAAAGAGTCCAAACCCATCTCCAACTACGCCACGCCTCAGGGACCGACTAACATCATGGATGGCAGGAGTGCGGGCCTCCACGGACAAAACCATGGTATGGCAAGATGTCCCGTGGCTTCTGGTAGTTCT
>Ga0126377_10000725_pt1 | contig 20702 bp, 18 predicted proteins | sample PanSoiMetPlot_22_FD_92647 | JGI IMG/M metagenome (GOLD analysis project Ga0126377, IMG submission 92647) | Tropical forest soil microbial communities from Panama - MetaG Plot_22 | ecosystem: Environmental > Terrestrial > Soil > Tropical forest > Bulk soil | place: Panama | collected 2016-02-17 | reverse complement strand
TCTCACGACGAACGCCGGCACCGACACAATCATGAAGCTGACGGCCGATCCGGAGACGGCGCCGTCGTCCGACGGGTTGGTGAAGGCGCTCAAGCCGGAGCTGGACAAGACGTTCAAGCCGGCGTTCCTCGGACGCATGGTGATCATTCCATATTTCCCCGTCGTCGACGAGAACCTCAAGCAGATCGTCCGCCTCAAGATCGGAAAGGTGCGCCGTCGCATCGCCGACACGCATCACGTGCAGTTGCGCTACGACGACGCGGTGGTGAACGCGGTGGCCGCGCGCTGCACCGAGGTCGAGAGCGGCGCGCGCAACGTCGACAATATTCTCACGAACACGATGCTGCCGGAGATCTCGCTGCGTCTGCTGGAGCAGATGGCGACGGGTGGTGGCATCGGCGAGGTCACCGTCGGCGTCGCCGGCGACGGCTCGCTCACCTATCACGTGGCGGCGTCCGAAGCCGCCCAACGCGGTCCTGGCGTTCCCGCGTCAGCCGCGTCGCTGTCTTCATCGTTGTCCGCGGGAGAGACCGTCCCCGTCGCCTGATCAAGGAGCAATTCCGTGCCGACTTTCACGCAGCATGAACGACCGATGCGGGTCACCACTCCGCTGGCCCCTGACACGCTCCTGCTGGAGCGCCTTCAGGTCCACGACACAGTGTCGAAGCAATTCGAGATCGACCTGCGTCTGCTGTCGGAGGACGGCACCATTGACGCCAAGAAGCTGCTGCGACAGCCGATGACCGTGACGGTCATGACACGGTCGGGTGATGAGCGCCATTTCCACGGGCTGGTGCGTCGATTCACACAGCTCGGACGGAATCCGGGAGGGCTCGTGTCGTATCGGGCGGAGCTCGTTCCGGCAACGTGGTTCCTGTCGCTCTCATCGGACTGCCGGATTTATCAGCAACAGTCCGTATTGGACATCGTCAAGGCCGTCTTTAGGGAAACCGGCATCAAGGATGTCAGATACGCGACGACGGGGACCTATCAACCGCGGGAGTATTGCGTCCAATATCGCGAGACGCACCTCGATTTCGTCTCACGTTTGCTGGAGGAGGAAGGCATCTTCTACTTCTTCGAGCACCAGGACGACAAACACACCCTCGTGCTCGCCGACGCGCCGTCCGCCGTCAAATCTGGGGTCACGCCGAAGCTGAAAGTCCACGTCGACACCGCCTTCTCGACCGAGGATTACATCACGGAGCTCGAGGTCGAGAGCGAAGTCGTTGCCGGCAAGGTGACGCTTGTCGACTACAACGAAACCATAACGAAGTCGCTCGAGGGAAGTGTCGGCGCGGCCGCTGGCAGCTCGGCGAGGCTTCAGCAGTTCGACTATCCCGGAAAGTTCGCTGCGAAGGAGGACGGGGACCGGCGTGCGCGCGTGCGCCTCGAGGAAGCGGAGGTATTCGGCAGCGTCGTCAACGGCACGACCACGAGTCCCAGCATCGGCGCCGGACAGAAACTCGACGTTTCGGATTTCTATCGAAGCGACTTCAACGGCTCCTACCACATTCTCGCCTCGACGCACACGGCCGAAGAGGGATCGTACCGCAGCGGCAGCGACGCGGCGTTTACGTACATGGCTAGCTTCCAAGCCATTCCGCACGCCGTTCCGTTTCGGCCGCCGCGCAGCACACCGAGATCGGTGGTGCAGGGGACCCAGACGGCTGTCGTGGTTGGACCTGCCGGCGAAGAGATCTACGCTGATAAATTCGGTCGAGTGAAGGTCCAGTTTTTCTGGGACCGAGTTGGCAAGAAAGACGAGAAGAGCTCGTGCTGGGTGCGTGTGGCGTCGACGTGGGCGGGCAAGCAGTGGGGCGCCGTCCACCTGCCACGCGTCGGTCAGGAGGTCGTCGTCGACTTTCTCGAGGGCGATCCGGATCGCCCCATCATCGTGGGAAGCGTCTACAACTCGGAGCTGATGCCGCCGTACGCGTTGCCCGACAACATGTCACAGAGCGGCATAAAGTCGCGCAGTACCAAACAGGGGACGCCAGAGCACTTCAACGAGCTGCGCTTCGAGGACAAGAAAGATGCCGAAGCCATCTTTCTCCATGCGCAGAAGGATTTGACGGTCGAGGTCGAGAACGATGTCGCGCGAACCGTTGGCAACGACGAGACGATCGCCGTCAAGAGGAACAGGACGACGGTCATCGAGAAAGACGAGACGGCCAACATCAAGGGGAACCGAACGAGAGGCGTCGAGAAAGACGAGACGGTGACCGTGAAGGGGAACCAGAGCGTCACGATCAAGGAAGGCAACAGCTCACTCAAAGTGAGCATGGGCAAGCTCGACACCAGCGTCGACCAAGGGAACGTCACGCTCAAGGCCGGGATGGGCAGCATCAAGTACGAAGCGATGCAGGCCATCGAGATCAAGGTCGGTTCGAGCAGCATCAAAATCGACCAATCCGGCGTCACCATCAAAGGCGTGAAGGTGATGGTCCAAGGTGAAGCCGTGACCGAAGTGAAGGCGCCAATGACGACCGTCAAAGCCGACGGTATCCTGACGATGAAAGGCTCGATGACGATGATCAACTGATCAGGCACGTATGACCGCACCAGTCACCCAAGCTCCGACGCCGCTGACGCCCACTGGTCCTTCCCGGGGGACGCTGGAGTTGATCACCATTGCGGATCTCGGCGACGAGGTTCGCGCCGTCATCGAAGGCGTCGAGACGCCGCCTTCGCCCCGGCACTTCGTGGGCATGTTGATGGATCGCGGCATGCACTTGGATGCCGTCAAGTTCCTCGCACACGCGCTCCCTCGCCGTGAGGCGGTGTGGTGGGTGTGGGTGTGCGCGCGCAAGTCGTCGGGGCCCACGCCCAAGCCCGCAATCAAAGACGCACTCGATGCGACTGAGCGATGGATCGTTCAGCCCACCGACCAACACCGGCGGCAAGCGTTGACGTTCGGTGAAGTGGCCGACTTTGGCACCGCCGCCGGGTGCGCGGCGCTCGCGGCGTTCATGTCCGGCGGCAGCCTCGCGCCTCCCGAAGCGCCTCCGGTGCCGCCCGGTGAATTCCTGACCGCGAAAGCTGTTTCGGGCGGCGTGATTCTCTCAGCAGTGGCCACCGAGCCGGACAAGGCGCCGGAGAAGTATCAGGAATTCGTGAAGCTCGGCATCGAGGTCGCCGAGCGCACGAAGCTCTGGCCGGCCGAAACGCGAACGTGAGACTTTGATCATGGGACAACCAGCTGCCCGAGTCGGTGATCCACATGTCTGCCCGATGGTCACGCCTGGCATGCCGCCGATTCCGCATGTCGGCGGTCCGGTCTTGCCGCCAGGCGGAGTCACCGTGATGATCGGAGGCGTGCCTGCCGCTGTCGTCGGCGGAATGTGCGTGTGCGTCGGACCGCCGGATGTATTGCCAATGGGATCATTCACGGTGATGATCGGCGGAATGCCGGCCGTCCGCATGGGCGACACGACGGCTCATGGTGGGACGATTGTGATGGGACTGCCCACGGTTCTGATTGGATGAGGGTTCGCTGTGAAGCGCTCGCTTACGCTCGCTGTTAAGCGCTCGCTAACGCTCGCTGTTAAGCGGTCGCTTCGCTCCCTGTAAAGCGCGGCATTCGCCGCTGTTAACAGCGAAGCGCTTAACAGCGAAGCGCTTAACAGCGAGCGCCAGCGAGCACTCAACAAACGCTAACTTCGTGACACGCACTCGCGCAGGGAAAGAAGTCGCCGTCTTTGGTCAGCATGATGAGCAAACGCTCAAACAGCTCGACGATGTCGCGTCGCGCGCGGAACGGGCGGCGCTGATGGCCGACGGGCACGTCGGTTACGTCATGCCCATCGGCGGCGTCGCCGCGTATCACAACGCCGTCAGCGTCGTCGGAGTCGGCTTCGACATCGCGTGTGGCAACGCCGCCATTCGGACGGACAAATCCGTCCGAGACTTCGACCAGCGCGCGTGGAACGCGATCGCCGACGAAATCGCCGGCACCGTGTCGTTCGGCATCGGACGATCGAACCGCGCCGACGACGCACCCGTCGACCATCCCCTCTTCAACGACGATGCGTGGGACGCGGTCCCCACCCAAGAACGCACCTCGCTCAAGACGAAAGCACGCGCGCAGCTCGGCACGGTGGGCAGCGGCAACCACTACGTCGACGTGTTCGCCGACGAAACAGGCGCCGTTTGGGTTGGAGTCCACTTCGGGTCGCGTGGACTCGGCCACACCATCGCTTCGGGCTTTCTCGCATTGTCGCAGGGCAAGCCGTGGGGCGAGCACGTGCGCGAAGCTGAAGTGCTGCTCGATCTCGATGCGCCGATCGGCCACGACTACTGGGAGTTGATGAACCTCGCGGGCCGCTACGCCTATGCCGGCCGCGAGTGGGTGACACGCAAAGTCGTCTCGATCCTCGGCGGTCGCGAGTTGGAGCTGGTGCACAACCATCACAACTTCGCGTGGAAGGAAACGCACGGCGGTGAAGAGTTGGTCGTCGTGCGAAAGGGAGCGACGCCGGCATTTCCGGGACAGCTCAGCTTCGTGGGCGGCTCAATGGGCGACGACTCCGTGATTCTGCGCGGCGCGCCGGGCGACACCGCCGAGCAGCGCGCCGCACTCTACTCGACCGTGCACGGCGCTGGCCGCGTGATGTCGCGGACTGAAGCGCGCGGGAAGATCAATCGCAAGACGGGTAAAGCAAAAACGCGCGGCGCGATCTCCCGTGAGATGCTCGAGCAGTGGATCGGCGAAAAGAAAGTGATTCTTCGCGGCGGCGGCGTAGACGAGGCGCCGCAGGTGTATCGACGCTTGGGCAAAGTGCTCGCCGCGCAGGGACCGACGATAGAGGTCGTCCATACACTGCGACCGATTGCCGTGGTGATGGCGGGCGAGAAGGAGTTTGATCCGTATAAGGACTGATTGCGCACGAAATCCCGACTCTTCCGCGGCGGAGGGCACGTCGAATGCGACCGTCTTCGCGTCACCACGGTCCGTTCGCCGTTCCACATGAGGAGATGGATTCATGCCGCACGACCATACCTATGACTGCCGCATTTGCGGCGCTCATCTCGATTCGCAGCAAGAGCTCAACAAGCACAACCGCGAGTGTCACTCGGCGCAGGCGCAGACGGAGACTTCGGACGCGCGCCAGCCGCGCAGCAAGTCGGACTTGAACGACACGCCGCGCAACTTCTAAACCGACCCCGAGCGCGATATATGCGAAACGGGTCGGTTTCCGCCGACCCGTTTCTGCTCGTTTGGCCGCTACTCCGACCGCAATGCCATCATTGGGTCGACCCGACCGGCCCGTCGCGCCGGAACATATGACGCGGCGAGCGCGACGATCGCGAGCAGGACACTCGTCGCCGCGAACGTCGTCGGATCCGTGGGAGTCACCCGGAACAAGAACTTGCCGAGCACTCGCGTCAAAGCGAACGCGGCGCCAAGTCCGATGAGGACGCCTGGCACCGTGAGCAGCAGCGTGCGTCGTAGAACGAGACCCATCACGTCCGCCGGCGCAGCGCCGAGTGCGATGCGAACACCAAGCTCGTGGAGCCGCTGCGCGACGCCGTACGCGAGAATTCCATAAATCCCGATCACGGCGAGCACGAGCGCGACGAGCGAGAACGTCAACAGCAACCGGGATTGAAAGCGCGGCTGCAACGTCGTCGATGAGATGCGTTCGTCCATCGACGCCAGAACGCTGATCGCGAGATTCGAGTCGACGTCACGGATGACCTGCCGCACGGCCGCGACGGTGGCAGACGCCGATCCGGAGTGACGTACAACGAAGTTCACGTGGCTGAGATACGTCATTCCCTTCGTCTGCTCCATCGGCACGTACATCGCGGGTCCGCGCGCCTCCTTCACGTCGGTCTGCACGACGTCGTTCACGATGCCCACGATCGACAGCCAATCCTCCGGCTTCGGTTTGTCGGTGTTCGACACGCGCTTGCCGATCGCGTCGCCCTTCGGCCAGAGTTTTTCGGCGAGCGATTGACTGATGATGACGACCCCCGGAGCGCCCGCGCGATCCTGCTCGTTGAAGTCGCGCCCTGCGCGAATGCGCTGACCCATCGCGCGGAAGTAGCCAGGGCTCGTCGACGGCTTATCGGCCCACGCGACGCCTTCGGGAAGCTTGCGCCCGTCCTCGAGGATGAAGTCACCTCGAATGAGCGTGCCGCCGAGCGGCGCCCAATTCACTGTACCAACGGCCTGGACGCCGGGGATCGCGCGGAGCCCGTCGAGCACACGTCGTGCGAATGCCTTCGAGGCCTCATCGGTCCGATAAGCATTATCCGGCAGATCGATCGTCGCGGCGACGACGTTCGACGGATCGAAGCCGAGCTCCACCGAGCGCATGTGATTGAAGCTGCGCAGAAGGAGTCCAGCGCCGACGAGCAACACGAGTGCGGCGGCGATCTCGCCGACGACCAGCATCGAGCGAAGACGCGCGTGTGTCCCCGCGATCGTTCGCGACGCGGAGGTCAGCGACGCGATGAGACGATGCTCGGTGGCGTGAAGCGCCGGCACCAGCCCGCACACGATCGCGGTCACGATCGACAATCCCGCGGTGAACGCGAGCGCCGTCAGGTCGAGGTGGACGCTCTCCGCGCGCGGTATCGTTCCAAACGGCGCGAGCGCCATGAGCATTTTCAAACCAGCGAGTGCGACGAGCACGCCGAGCGCTGCCCCCATCATCGCGAGGACGAGCGTTTCGGTGAGGAGCTGGCGGATGAGCCGCGCGCGTCCGGCGCCGAGGGCGCCGCGTACCGCCATCTCCCGGTCGCGCGACGTCATGCGCATGAGCAGAAGATTCGCGACGTTCGCGCATGCGATGAGCAGCACAAACAGCACGGCGCCGGAAAAGACGAGCAGGGGTCGCTGCGCATCGCCGATGAGCACTTGCTTGAGGGGCAAGACGTCCGCCACGAACTCGTTGCGCTGGAGCTCGAAGCCAGGCGGCAACTCGAACTGCGCCGCGCGAATCGCGAACGCGCGCTTCGCCTGATCGAGCGTGATTCCGTCGTTGAGGCGACCGACGACGTTGCCGAGCCGGAGGTTTCCTTCCTGCGGCATCACCTTGAGCGGAATCCACAGATCGCTCATCGCTGGAAATGCCCGATCACTCGGCATGACGCCGATGATGGTGCGCCGCGTGCCCTCCAGCGTGATCACGGTTCCGATGGCGCGCCGATCACCGCCAAAACGCGAGTTCCAGAGCCTTTCGCCGATGATGACGACGCCATCTTGCCCCGGCTCGGCCTCATTCGACGCAAATCCGCGGCCGATGATCGGATGCGCGTCGAGGGCGTCGAAGAGCGACGGCGTGGCGGCGGTGGTGGAGAGCTTGACTGGGTCGCCCGAGCCCGAGAGCGTGAGCGCCAAGCCGTAGTACGTCCCGATGCGCTTGAAGATCGTCGTGTCGCGCTCGAAGGCGAGGTAGTGTCTGTCGTAGAGTCCCGGCGTCGGCGCGAAGATGCTCGGCGGCTGTGTGTACGACGGCGTGAAGAGCCGATCCGGTGCCGGGAAGGGCAGTGGCCGGAGGAGCACCGCGTTCATGACGGTGAACATGGCGGTGTTGGCGCCGATGCCGAGTGCCAGTGTGAGCACCGCGACGAGAGTGAACGACGGCGCTCTTCGCAACGAGCGAACCGCGTAGTGAAGATCCTGCAGCAACCGCTCGCGCCAAATGCCGCCCCACATCTCGCGTGTCACTTCTTTGACATGGGCGACGTTGCCGAACTCGCGCCGGGCGGCAGCACGCGCCGCCTCTGGCGACTCGCCGCGCGCGATGCGATCGCGAACGGCCATCTCGAGATGCGCGCGAATCTCGTCGTCGAGGTTGGCGTCGCGCCATTCACGTTTGCGAAACCAGCTCATGGCTCACTCTCCGCGAGGGGTTGCTGCATGACGCCAGCGATGGCTTGCGAAAGCTGTTCCCACTTCGAGCGCTCGACGGCGAGCTGCTTACGCCCGGCCGTCGTGAGACGGTAGACGCGCACGCGTTGCCGGTTCTCCGAGACGTCCCAGTCGGCGGCGATCCACTTCTTGCGCTCGAGGCGGTGAAGCGCCGGATAGAGTGAGCCGGTGTCGACCTGGAGGACGTCGTTCGAGTTGGCGCGAATCATCTGCGCGATGCCGTAGCCGTGCCGCGGGCCCCAGCGAAGCGTTTGGAGAATGATGAAGTCGAGAGTCCCCTGAAGCAGCTCGATGCGCGAGTTCATATATGCGGTGGAACGGTGAAACGGTGGAACGGCGAACATCGTCGGGGGTGTAGAACGCCTACTCCCAAGGCAGTAGAGTGTCTACATCCGTGCGATCGGTCAAGAGTGAGTTGATCCAAGGGGACGCATTTGCCGACCTGGTGACTAGCCGCCTTTCGTGCCGCGCGTCATTTTTCGTCGCTAGCCCGTTGCTGGCTCGGCTTTTCGGCTCTTAGCTCTGTCCGCTTTCCCAGTCCCGCTTCCCGCTTCCCGCCCCCAAGTGCCTGCCACCAAAACCACTCGCCGCACCCAGGCGTACACTCCTGGTGCCGCGCCTGCTGTTGACGCGCCGCCGGTCGAGCACCGGTTTCTTCCGTTCCTCGTGCTGCTGTTCATCGGCAGCGGCGCGGCCGCGCTCATCTATGAGATCGTCTGGTTCCAGCTTCTGAGCCTGATCATCGGCTCGTCAGCCGTCTCCATGGGCGTCCTCCTCGGCACCTTCATGGGTGGCATGTGTCTCGGCAGCCTTCTTCTGCCCAAATACATCTCCCGCTCCCAGCACCCGCTCAGGGTTTATGCGATGCTCGAGGCGGCGATCGCAGTCTTCGGGCTGCTGGTCCTTTGGCTGCTTCCGTATGCAGGCGGGCTCTACTTCAAGATCGCCGTGCACGGCATGAGCGGTTTGCTGGTTCGCGGGCTCTTCTGTGCCATCTGCCTCCTTCCGCCCACGCTGTTGATGGGCGCGACGCTCCCCGCCATCGCACGGTGGGTCGAGACGACGAAGGAAGGCGTGTCGTGGCTCGGCTTCTTCTACGGCGGCAACATCGCCGGCGCCGTGTTCGGGTGCTTGCTCGCCGGCTTCTATCTCCTCCGCGTGCACGACATGGCGTATGCGACGTACGTCGCCGTCGCCATCGACATCGCGGTGGTGCTCGCCAGCCTCGCGCTCGCCAAGGCGACTGCCTACACCCCGACCGAGGAAGACCCTGCACAGGCGACGGCGAAGCCGTGGTCCATTCCCCGTGGAACGTGGCCGATCTATCTGACGCTTGGTCTTTCCGGCGCAACGGCTCTCGCGTCGGAGGCGGTGTGGACCCGCATGTTGTCGCTCCTGCTCGGGGCGACGACGTATACCTTCTCGCTCATTCTTGCGTCGTTCCTCGGGGGTCTGGGTATCGGCAGCAGCGTCGGCTCGATGATGGGACGCCAGCTCAAGAACCCCAAGACCGCGCTTGGCGTCTGCCAGCTCCTGTTGACGCTGGCGATCGCGTGGGCCGCCTACACCACGACGCGCCAGCTTCCATACTGGCCGGTCACACCGGGCATGTCCGGCAACCCGGACCATCAGTTCCAGATCGACTTGGCCCGCTCGCTGTGGGTCGTGCTCCCGGCGGCACTTCTATGGGGTGCGAGCTTCCCGCTCGCTCTCGCGTCGGTGGGCCACAACGAGAAGGACGCCGGCCGTCTCGTTGGAACGTTGTACGCCGCGAACACGATTGGCGCGATCATTGGCGCGTTGTTCGGCAGCCTGCTCGTGATCGCGTGGCTCGGGACACAGAACGCGAACCGCATTCTCATCGCCACCGCGGCGATCAGCGCGGCTTTCGCGCTCGCGCCGTCTATCGCTGAAGGGACGCAAAAACTCGTCATCACGACGCGCGGCCTCGGGGGCGCGGCCGCGGCGGCACTGCTGGCCGTGCTGCTGATCCCACAGGTGCCGCCGGTTCCGCCACTGCTGGTCGGATACGGCCGCTGGTTCGTGAACCGTCTGTCGAACGAGCATGACTTCATCTATATGGGCGAGGGCATGGTGTCGTCCGTGGCGGTGTCGAAGCTCTCCAATGGCGTCTTGAACTACCACAACGCGGGCAAGGTGCAGGCGTCGAGCGAGCCGCAAGACATGCGGCTCCAGAGAATGCTCGGCCACCTCACGACGCTGCTGCCGAACACCGGAGGGAGCGTCAACAAGCAGAACGTCCTCGTGATTGGTTGCGGTGCGGGTGTGACGGCTGGTGCGGTGAGCATCAGCCCCGCGCTCGAGCATGAGACCATCGCCGAGATCGAGAAGCTCGTGCCGGAGGTGGTGTCGAAGTACTTCGGGGAGCACAACTACAACGTCGTGACGAATCCGAAAGTGCACGTGCAGATCGACGACGCGCGGCATTTCATTCTCACGACCGACCAGAAGTTCGACGCGGTGACGTCGGATCCGCTCGACCCGTGGGTGAAAGGTGCTGCGACGCTGTACACGCAGGAGTTCTTCGAGGTCGTGAAATCGAAGCTCAAGCCGGGCGGGGTGGTCACGCTGTTCGTGCAGCTCTACGAGAGCAACACGGACGCCGTGAAGTCGGAAATCGCGACGTTCATGAAGGCGTTCCCGAACGGCGTCGTGTTCGGCAACACGAACAACGGCGCGGGCTACGATCTGGTACTCGTCGGCCAGCAGGGGGACGCGCCGATCAAGATCGACGTCAACGCCATCGAGCAGCGCCTGGCGTCGCCGGAATACGCGCAAGTCGCGCAGTCCCTCCGGGAGATCGGCTTCAACTCGGCGACCGAGCTGTTCTCGACGTTCGCTGGCAACGAGCCGATGCTGCGTCCCTGGCTGGCTGATGCGCAGATCAACCACGACCGCAACCTCCGGTTGCAGTTCCTCGCCGGCCTGGGGTTGAACCTTTACGACCAGGCGGGCATTTACAGCCAGATGTTGCAGTATCGTCGCTACCCCGAGGGCATGTTTACGGGGACGGCCGATCAGATTGACCGAATTCGGATGGCGACGGGAGGGTTCTGACGTTCCACCGTTCCACCGTTGAGTGACGTGGAGACCCGCCAAGGCAGTCGTATTGATGTGAGCACAGCTACGGACGCGGACCTGGTCACGGCGACAGTTGCCGGTGACCTGGACGCGTTCGCCGAGCTGAGCCGTCGCCATCGTCCGACGTACACACGGTTCGCCGTGCGGATGGTCGGAAATCGCGACGAGGCCGAAGACGTGCTGCAGCTGGCCTTCATTCGTGCCTTCCGCGCGCTCGACCGATGCCGCGAACCCTCGCGGTTTGGTGCCTGGCTTTATCAAATCGTGGCGAACGAATGCAGGACGTTCCTGGCGCGCCGCGCGCGCCGCGACCGTCGCATCGTTCGAGATGAGTTCCAGCTGCATGCCGCCGCGTCGATCACGCCAGTGGCCGACGCACGCGATACGCTGGAGGACGTGCAATACGCGCTGGATCGGATCGACGTCGAGCAGCGTGAAGCGTTCGTGATGAAATACGTCGAAGAGCTGAGCTACGAAGAAATTTCGGAGATCACCGGGGTTGGGATCTCCGCGCTGAAAATGCGAGTCAAGCGCGCGTGCGCTCGACTGAGGGTCTTGCTCGAGGAGGTGCCGGATGTCTGACGAACTAGGATCTCGCGACGACGTGCTGGGAGAGCGGCTCGGCCGCGTGCTGCGCGCGCAAGAGCGTTTCAGTGACGACTTCGAGCGGGAGTTGGTGGAGGCGATTCGCTCGGATGTCGGCGTCGAGCGTCGGGCACTCAGGCATCGGTCGATGGCGCCGTCGTGGTGGCGCACGCCGGTTGCGCTGCGCCTCTCTCCGATCGCCGGTGTCGCGCTCGCGGCATCGCTCGCGGCGGTGGCGGTGTTGAGCGAGCGCGTTGGCCGCGCGCGCGTCTCGAATGGGCCGGTTGCGGTGCAAACCGCGGAAGGCGCGAATGTCGTGCACGACACGGTGCATGTCGTTCGCTTCGTGTTCGTGGGTGACGCGCGAACCGTTTCGTTGGTGGGCGACTTCAACGGGTGGCGCGCCGAAGCAACGCCGCTGGCGCCCGCCGGGTCAGCCAAAGCGTGGGTCGTTTCGCTGCCGCTACCGGCCGGTCGTTACGAGTATGCGTTCATCGTCGATGGGAAACGCTGGGTCGCGGATCCGTACGCTCCGACTCGTGCTGACGACTTCGACACCGACAGCTCGATCCTCAGCGTCGGCACGTAGCACGTGCGGTGGAGCGCCCTCGCCATGACGGCGATGATCAGCAGCGCGGCAAGCCTGTCGGCGCAGCGAGTGAAGTCCAGCATCGATCTTATCGGGACCGGCGTCTGGTACGCGGACAGCATCCGCGCGACGGGAACGTCGATCGCGCCGGCGTTTCGGCTCGATTGGCCGGCCGCGTCACTCGACGGCTCGTTCGCATTCTCCCAATTGGGCGCCGGTCGCTCGAGCCTGCAGGGCTCCATCACGCCATCGGTCTTCACGCCGAGCATCGGCCTGTTCAGCGCCGAGCTGGCCGGTGCGTTCGGCGGAAGCTCGCATCACGACGGGACCAGAACCGGCTCGGCGTTGGGCATGGCGCGCGTCTACGCGGCGAAGCCGAACGCGTCGGCATGGATCGGCGTCGGGGGCGGAAACACTTGGGACGACAGCGTCTGGCGGAAAGTACGGCAGCGCGAAGCCGGCGCCTGGATCCAGCGAAACAGCTTCACGGCGATGGCGACAGTCGATCCCGTCACGGTCGCGGATACCCTTTCCTATACCGACACACAGCTGGCGCTCCGGTACGAGGCGGGGGTCTTTGCAGTCGATCTCACAGGAGGTCGGCGCGGTGGCTCCGTGGGACCAGAGATTGGCGGAACACGGCGGACTTGGGGAAGCGTGAGCGGACTGTTGTGGCTGTCTGAACGCGTGGCGATCGTCGCGAGCGGGGGATCGTATCCGGTAGACTTCACTCAAGGCTATCCTGGCGGACGCTTCGCGACGTTGGCAGTGCGCCTGGCATCGCGAAACAGTCGTCGCTTGGTGAACGTCGTGTCACCGCGCGATGCAACGAACGATCGTACAGTAGAGCGTGGCTCCGCCGTCCTGACGGACTTTGTGGTTCGCACGGACTCGGGAGTGCATCGCTCGATTCGGGTCGAGGCGGGTACTGCGAACACGGTCGAGATCAGCGGTGATTTCACGCAGTGGCGACCAGTACGCCTCGTACAGAGTGCGGACGGATCATGGACCGTGTCGCTTCCGATTGCGCTGGGAACGCATCAAGTGAACGTTCGAGTCGATGGTGGAGAGTGGGTCGCACCGCCGGGGCTGCTCACGTCGAGAGACGAATTCGGCGGCGTCGTCGGAATTCTCGTCGTCGAGTGACGCGACGCGGAGTCTCGGCAGTCAGAAGGAAGAGAAGGGAACGTCAGGGGGCACGAGTGGCGAAGGACATGCGATATTCGACAATGCTGATGACGGCGTTGCTCACGTTTGCGACCAGCGTGATGGCGCAAACGGACGATGCAGCGGCGCGTCTCAAGGAAGTGCTTCCCGCGCCCGTCGCAGGTCGCGTGTTGGCCGTGATCGCGCGGGCACGCGCGCACGAGCTGCCGGCGGAGGCGTTGGAGAATCGCGCGTTGAAGTTTGCCGCCAAGGGAGTGCAACCCGATTCGATCGAGAAGTCCGTCGTCGAGCACGAAGCGCGCATGGAGCGCGGCAAGGAAACCATCGAGCGCGCTCGCGGAAACAGGGCTTCCGCCGACGAAGTCGAGGCCGCAGCCGAGGTTCTCCGCAAGGGCGTTGGCGGTCCGGCCCTGAGCGACTTCGCGAAGTCGGCGCCGAGTGGGCGGTCGTTGGCCGTTCCGCTGTATGTCGTCGGTGGGTTGTTGGATCGCGGGGTGTCGCCGGACGACGCGATGCGTCGTGTCGCTGCCGGCCTACGCACTCGCGCGACGGATCACGATCTCGAGAAAATCGCGTCCGAGTTCCCCCCGCGTGGGAACAATGGAAGCGGACACGGGCCGGACATGACTGGGCGTCCGGTTGATGGGCCAGGAAACGGCATAGGGTTCGCGCGCGGTCGCGGTGCGGGTGGGCCGCCGAACGGAGTGCCCGCGAATGGCGGGTCCTCGGCGAAGCCTGGGCGCGGCAACAATAAGCCGCCAACGCCCTAGCGCAGGAACCGGAATGACGTAAGACCGGGACCCGCGGCAGAGCGAAAACCGGATCACGGCTGGGGCACGGCGAACGCGGATTAGCTTTCGCACGTGCCCACTCCAAACGAAGCACCGCCGTTGATTCGGCACGGAACTCTCGAGTTCCGTCGTATTGCCCTCGCCCTGTTCGCCGCCGGATTCGCCAGTTTCGCGCTCTTGTACTGCGTGCAGCCGCTGATGCCGGTCTTCGCCGCGACGTTTCACGTCAGCGCGGCCGCCAGCAGTCTGCCGCTTTCGCTCATGACAGGGCTGCTCGCCCCGGCGATGATCGTCGCCGGCGCCATCTCCGAAACGCGCGGACGTAAAACGCTGATGGCCGTTTCGCTCGGCGTAACGTCCCTGCTGATGTTTGCTCCCGCGCTCGCGCCACGATGGGGCGTGCTGCTTGCCGCGCGAGCGCTCGCTGGAATCACGTTCGCGGGACTTCCAGCCGTGTCGATGGCGTACCTGAGCGAAGAAGTTCATCCGACGTCGCTCGGCCTCGCCGTCGGTTTGATGATCGGCGGCAATGGACTCGGTGGCATGATCGGCCGCATCGCGTCGGCGTTCGTCGCAGACGCATTCGGCTGGCGCTACTCACTCGCCGGCGTCGGCGCGATCGGCCTGATCGCGATGGTGATCTTCTGGCGACTGCTGCCGCCCTCTCGGCACTTCACGCCGCGTTCATCGCGTGCAAGCGATCTACTACGCACGTTTGCCGAGCACCTTGGCAACCGCCGGCTGGCGCCGTTGCTCGCGCAGGGGTTTCTGCTCATGGGCGCGTTCGTCAGCGCGTACAACTACGTGACGTATCACTTGCTGGCGCCGCCGTATTCGCTGAGCCACAAGTTCGTCGGCTCGATCTTCGTGGTTTATCTGCTCGGTATTTTCGCCGCGGCGTGGGTGGGATCGCTGGCGGATCGCGTAGGGCGGGGCCGAATGCTTGCGACGATGATCACGGTGATGTTGGCGGGCGTCGGCATGATGGCGCTGCGGCCGGCGGTGCTGGTGATCGTCGGCATCGCAACCGTCACCGTGGGCTTCTTCGGCGCCCACTCGGTGGCGAGTGCGTGGGTCGGCGTGCGCGCGACGAAGGCTCGTGCGCAGGCGTCTGGTCTCTACTTTTTCTCGTTCTACATCGGGTCGAGTGTCGCCGGCTCGTTGGGTGGCGTCTTCTGGCAGCGCTGGGGTTGGCCGGGGCTCATCGGCTTTTTGGTCGGAATGATCGGCGTGTCGTTCGGCATGCTGGCCATTCTCGAGGGAGAAGCGGTTGCGCCACGGACCGTCATACGAGAACTAGGCGCTGGGCACTAGGCGCTAGCGGTGGCGCTAGGTCCAGGCACCAGCGGATTCAGCGCTCATCAGGCAGGCGCTTCTAGACGCTCGATCGCCGCGGCTGCCGCGACGAGTGGATCGTCGACATCCGGAATCCGGGTGCGATAAGAGCGCCCTGCGCAGCGCGCGCCATCATCAAAGCCATCTGCGCACGGATTCCCGGTATTCGGAATACTCGACCGGAAACCGTTCCATGAGGTATCGCTCCTCGCGCGGGATCACGACAAAGGCCATGAGGCCGAATGCTGGAACGAGTGTGATCACAAGGCTAAGACTGTTCACGAGCAGCGCGAGGCCAAACTGGAATACCACGAATGCCAAATAGATCGGGTTCCGGCTGAAGCGATACGGTCCAGCTTTGACGATGGCTGTTGCCGGCTCGTTGCCCGGCACTGGTGTCCCAGCTGCCTTAAATGCGCGGGTCGCGCCTACGAACAGCCCGACGGCCGCGACAACCAGGAGGACACCAGCGGGTATGCCGACCGCGCGTGACACGAGGTGAACGGGCCAGAACAAATGCCCGAGGATGCCGAGAATTATCGCAGCGAGAAAGATGCGCGGCGGTCGAAGGGGTCCGGGATTCGCAACGCGGGATGTCGAGGTGCTGCCGATTGATTTACTCGTCACGTCGATCTCTGATGGCCACCCAACGCTCCAGCTCCAAAAACAACATTAGGCGGACGGTTACCATCACCTGCTTATAAAAAAAAGAGCACTTGGGTTCTGCTTCTCGATCATTGCGCGCGCGGCCCCAATGAGCGCGGCGATTCGTTGATCAGGCGTCACACGCGCACGGGCCCAGGCTTGCGCCCCGTCCTCGTCGCCCGTCTTGGCCATCAGGTGGGCGATCTCGTGGACTGTAGGTGTGAGATATCCGTCGTCGTGTGATTCTTCCGGCTTCAACTCCGAGAACAAACGCGTGGCCGTTTTTAGGTCTCCTCGTTTCGCCGCGATGGAAGCCCACTCGACCATGGCCGCGACGAAATTCGCGCGATTGCCGTTCTCCTGAATGGCCCGCATGGCGCCATCGACATCGCCTGCACTGAACTGGTATCCTGCACTGGAGAAGCCGCAGCCGGCTGTGCGATTGATGGCGAGTGCGTCTGCATACCTTCGCGCCGCGGCAAGGGACGACGCGGCCTCACACTCGAAGCCGTCGCGATTCGCGGACAGGTCCGGCACGACCATCCGCGGCGCGGCCGACGCGATGAACCCGAGATCGTTCTGAGCGACCGCGATCGCGGATAACGCGGTCAGCTGCACCCGCGCCTGTTTGACGAGGAGCGCGAGCGGGATGGCTTCTTCGAGTGTCTGCCGCGCCGATGCGCGGTCACCCCTTTTCGCCATCGCGCGAGCCAGCACGACGAACGCATTGGGCACCGCGTCCACGTTCTGGGTCTTTATCAGGACTTTGGCCGAGTCCCACTCCCGGTGATCGGCGGCGCGCGCGACGGCGGCGCCGACAAAGTCGGGTGGGTCCCAGGGGTTCTTCGCTTCACGCGCGATGCGCTGCGCGTCGCGTTCGTTTCCGCGGCGAAAGTAGGCCTCTGCGAGCTTGACGCGGACGTTATCCACGAACGCACCGGATGCAGCGGCGACGGCTATCGTACTCTCGGCTTGCGCCAGGTTACCCGCAGTGATCTGTCGATCGGCTGCCGCCAGCTGCACATCGTGTAGCGCGCGACCGGTGAAACCGCGCACGACGTCCATACCCTGCGCAAAATCGCCTCGTTCGGCGAGATCGCGGCCGACTCCGCTTTTCGCTCGGGCGGCCGCGGCCCCGGTGAGCGTAGCGTCGATCATTTTGATCGCGCCGGCCACGTCGCCATTCGCCGCGCGAATCCGCGCGAGGTCATTGTACGCCAGCGAGAGGAACATCGTGTCCATTGGCGTCGTCGCGAGTGCATCGTCGTAGAAGCGTGCCCACGCCAGCCACTGTGCGATTTCTCGTGTTCTACCCCAATGCTCCGCTCGATCGGTGACCGCCGGAAGCTCCGAACGAGCCTCGAGAAGCAACTCTCGCGGGGACGCAAGGCGCTTCGATTGCGCTGACGGGCGCGTCGCCTGAGCCGCGGCGTGCGTCGAGAGCGCGGCGGCGATCACCAGTAGGTTTGCGACGATACGATACGTCACGAAAATGCGTGTAGTCATGCAACGCCCCGTTCAGTTGTAAGCGAGCCAATGACGTTGGTCAGCGCGTGACAGGTGGCGGGTCGACCCGCACCGGACCGACGCGAGCCAAGTGCGCTTCGAATTCATGCTCCAAGGCCTCGCGACGGGTGCGCCAGAGTTGGCGCAACGCGTTCTCGTCTTCGAGGCGCCAATACGCCGGCGACAGCAACGGAGCAACCCGTTCAATCGTGAGCAGGACGACGACGCTCACGGATGACAGCGGCGGCGTCTCGCCGTAGATACGCCGCAGTGCTGCGTTGTAGACAGAGCTGCCGTCCGCATGGAGCTCTGCGCGGCCGAAGAAGCGGTAGCCACGACGTGACAGCGGTTCGACGACGTTGACCTCAATCCAGGGCGAGTGCTCGAGATTGGCCCGCGTGCCCGGGGAGGCGATGTCGAGGAAGAACAGCCGGGTGTCATCCCACACGCCGATGGTGCCCTTGGGCGAGAGATTCGGTCGCCCGTCTGGTGTCACTGTAGCGGCGAAGCAGAGATGGGTGGCCTCGATGACTGCCCGCATATCGGGAGTGAGCATGCCGTGCCTATCCTAGGAATGCGGTTGCGCGCCTAGTGCGAAAGCATTCTGATAAGAGTTGCGTCGTCAGGTTCAGCGTTCGTGAGGCAGAAGCCACGCGGATCCGACGACGGAGTCACTCTACCAACCATAGCAACGCAGCCGCCCGAGAGTCGAACAGGCCGAACGCGCCGTCGCGCCGCTCGGCTGCCACCAGTTCAGCAAACCGGTGACTCACTGGAACTGATTGCGGCGGTGTGACGACCGCAACGCGCAGACCATAGGTCCGTAGCTTTTGCAAAAAGGCTCCAGCCTCTCCCGAACTCACGTCGAAGAAACTCAGCGGCAGATTTTCGGCGTAGAGCAAGACACGTCGCGTAGGAACGGCGAAACACTCCTCGAGGAGAGCGGTCATGTCACCGCCGTCTCGCAGGAGTGATTGACCTGGCGGACCTTCGAGGAACGCCAGTTGACCAACCACACCGGGTGTGCACACTGGCACTTCCAGGCCTCACATGAATAGGCAGGTCTGCCTAATCGCCGAAGTCAGCTGCCCGAATGACCAATTAAGAGCGCATGCGGAGTATGCGCAATCGTTAGATCGTTAGTGCCTAGCTAAGGCCCCTGCCAGAGGATATGGCTGATCATCCAGCGGCCATCATACTTTCCTAACAGCAGATAGTCCGTTCCCCACCACGCACGGACCTTCGCGCTCGCAGTCTGATCCTGCACATCGAAGATCAGGACCTCACGTGGCGCATCCGCGGGCGTCGTTCTCTTGTTGGCCTTGAAGCGTCGCGCGTAAGCGATCGCCTCGTCGTACGTCATTCGCTCGCCGGCGTAGCGCGTCGAGTCCTTCTCCTTCCAGAAACCATACTTGAACATCTCGGGACGAAGGCTGCGCACCAGCTTCGCGGTATCGCCCTCGTAGAAGCCCTCGAGGTAGTCGAGCGCTGCTCGGCGGACGCCGCCCGAATCGAGCCGCGCGGTCTGCCCGCGCGCCGAGCCAGCGGGCGTCTGGGCAGTTGCGACGACCGCAGTCGTCGCCAGCAGGCAAAGCGCAATGAAGTGTCTCATACGGCGACCATAACAACGGTCGCCGGCCAGGCGCCACACCGAGTCGACGAGCCGTCGGTCGGGCGCGACCAGCCGACGTGCGACGCATGTCCCGCACGCCATATTTCGCATCGTGCCCAGGCCGCTCGAAGCCGCTCCGCTCTCGTTTTGGCGACTAAACGTCGCCGGATGGACCGCGTACATGATCGCGATGTCCTTGTCGCGGATCGGACGCTTTCCATTCGCCTACATGGTCGCGACAAAGACGATGCTCGCGATGGTTGGCTTGCTCCTCACCGGCTTCCTGCTTCGGCCATTGTACCGGCGCACGCTCGGAGGCGACCCATCGCTGCGCCGAGTGATCCTCGTGACGGTGGTGGCTTCGTACGCGGCAGCGACGCTCTGGACCATGGCCGACACGACGTTCGACGTCCCCATCGCCCGCGCGTTCCTCGACTCGAGAATTCGGTTTCCGCGCTTCGCGCAGATGTTCGGTGGAAATCTGTACAACGCGTTCACGCTGCTCGCGTGGAGCCTGCTTTACGTCGGGATCAAACATCAACAAGCGCTGCACGCCGAGCGTGAGCGGGCGCTGCGAGCGGAGGCGTTGGCGCATCAGGCGAGACTGGAGGCGCTGCGGTGGCAGTTGAACCCGCACTTTCTCTTCAACGCGCTCAACGCGATCTCGACGCTCGTCGTCGACAACCGCAGCACGGAAGCGTCGGCGATGATCGCACGACTCGGCGATCTTCTCCGCAGCACCCTCGCGGTGCCGAGTGAACCGGAGATTCCGCTCGCGGCGGAGCTCGAGCTCGTGCAGCGCTACCTCGACGTCGAGCAGGTGCGGCTCGGCGACAAACTGTCGTTGGACGTCGAGGTCGATGCGGATGTTCGAAACGCTCGTGTTCCGTCGCTCGTCCTTCAGCCCATCGTGGAGAACGCCGTACGTCACGCGATTGCTCCGCGTGCTCGCGGCGGTCGCATCACGCTGTCAGCGCGGCGTGCGGGTCAGCGGCTGCGGCTTGTTGTCGAGGACGACGGTCCCGGGTTGTCGACGAGCGGCAATGGCGCGAACGGCGGAGGCATCGGTCTCGCGAACACGCGTGAGCGTCTCCGCTACCTCTACGGCGACGACCAGCGCATGACGCTCGACCGCGGCACACTCGGCGGCCTGCGCGTCGAGTTCGATCTGCCGTATCATGAGTGAGCCGTTGCGTGTGCTCATCGTCGACGACGAGCCGCTCGCGCGCCGAGGATTGCGTGTTCGTCTCGAGCGAATGTCGGACGTCGAGGTCGTCGGCGAGTGTGAGTCGGGCAGTGAAGCGGTGGAGGCCATCGAGCAGCATACACCCGACGTGGTCCTGCTCGACATCGAGATGCCCGAGCTCGACGGCTTCGACGTCATCGATGCCGTCGGCGTCGATCGCATGCCGGTGACGATCTTCATCACCGCGTACGACGCGTTTGCCATTCGCGCATTCGATGCTCACGCGCTGGACTACCTCC
>Ga0126377_10000724_pt1 | contig 20714 bp, 11 predicted proteins | sample PanSoiMetPlot_22_FD_92647 | JGI IMG/M metagenome (GOLD analysis project Ga0126377, IMG submission 92647) | Tropical forest soil microbial communities from Panama - MetaG Plot_22 | ecosystem: Environmental > Terrestrial > Soil > Tropical forest > Bulk soil | place: Panama | collected 2016-02-17 | reverse complement strand
TACGAATGGCCGCAGCAGGTCACCGTCGACGGCCAGCCTGCGCCGGTCGTCAACCGCGATGGGCCCGTGCTCCGTCTCGCGCCCGGCACGCACGACGTGCGCGCGCGATTCCAGTGGCAGACGCGGCCCGAGACGCTGCATGTGCCCGCGGCCGTCGGCCTCGTCGCGCTCGAAGTCGACGGCAAGGCGGTCATGCCGGTGCAGCGGCGCGACGACGAAGTCACGCTCGGCCGCGGCACCGGCGCGGCGCCCGAGGCGGACAACCTCGACGTGCGCGTCTACCGCAAGCTCGCCGACGGCATTCCGGCGGCGCTGACGACGCGCATCCAGCTCGGCGTCGCAGGTCAGGCCCGCGAGGAAGTGCTCGGCCCCGTGCTGCCCGAAGGCTTCGAGCCGCTGTCGCTCGACGGCGAATGGCCGGCGCGCATCGACTCGGAAGGCCGGCTGCACGTGCAGGTCGATACCGGCGGGTCGACGATCACGCTCGAAGCGCGGGCGACGGCACCGATCGCAGAAGTCGTCGCGCGCGTACCGCAGGCGCCGTGGCCGACGCAGGAGATCTGGAGCTACGAAGCGGCGCCGACGCTGCGCGTGACGACGGCAACGAGCGCGCTGCAGGTCGATCCGCGCCAGGCCTACGTCGAGGATGCATGGCTGACGCTGCCGGCGTTCGCGCTCGGCGACGGCGCGACGCTGACGATCGAGGAGCGCTCGCGCGGCCTCGCGCCCGACGAGAAGAATCGCCTGGCGCTCGATCGCGAGCTGTGGCTCGATTTCGCCGGCGAGGGCTGGTTTGCGCGCGACCGGATCGGCGGCGAGATGCTGCGCGGCTGGCGCTTCGACGTCGCGCCGCCGCTGGCGCTCGAACGTGCGGATGCGCCGAAAGGACAGAATGCGCGCGGCGAGATCGGCGAGCGCCTGCTCGTGACGCGCGGGTCCGCGGCAGGCACGACCGGCGTCGAATGGCGCACGCCCGAAGTCGATCTGTCCGCGGGCGTTCGCGTCGCGTCGGCATCGACGTCGCTGCCGGTGACCGGCTGGCAGGACAGCTTCGATCGCGTGACGACGAACCTGCACCTCCCGAGCGGCTACAAGCTGCTCGGCGCGCCCGGTGCCGACAGCGCGGCCGGCAGCTGGATCTCGCAGTGGACGCTGCTCGACGTGTTCGTCGCGGCGATCGTCGCGCTGCTCGCGTGGCGCCTCTTCGGCGCGATCGGCGGCGCGATCGCGATCGCGTATCTCGTGCTCGGCTATCAGGAATCGGGTGCGCCGCTGTGGACGCTGCTCGCGGCGCTTGCGCTCGGCCTGATCGCGCGGGCGTTGCCCGTCGGAAAGCTCGCGACGACCGCCGTCTGGCTGCGCCGCGCGGCGCTCGTGCTGCTCGTGCTCGTCGCGCTGCCGTTCGTCGCGCAGCAGCTGCGGTTCGCGCTGCATCCGCAGCTTGAGAACGAGGGTGCATGGGCATTCGCGGGCGGGCTCGGGAATATGACGGCGGTCGATCGCGGCGTGTGGCGAAAGGACGCCGTGGAAAAGGCCAAGCAGGTCGAGGAGATGGTGCCGCCTCCTCCCGCTTCGGCCCCGGTGCCCGAGCCGCAGACCGCAGAGGAAAACGACGGGCGCCTCGAAACGATCACCGTCACCGGCTCGAACATCCGTCGCGTCGACATCATGGAGCACTACAACGCCTCGACGATCGTGCAGACCGGCGCCGGCGAGCCGAGCTGGAACGTCGGCGAGCGCTACCTGCTGTCGTGGAGCGGCCCGGTGCTGCCGTCGCAGAGCGTGCGGCTCGTCATCGCGCCGCCGTGGCTCGTGCGCGTGCTGCGCGTCGCGCTCGTCGCGTTGCTCGCGCTGCTGATCGTGCGTCTCGTGCGCGGAGGTCCGGATCTTCGCGGCGTCGCGCCGGTGCTCGGTGCGATCCTGGTCTCGTCGCTGGCGACGACGGCGCCCGCGCAAGCGCAATCGTTCCCGCCGCAGGATCTGCTCGACCAGCTGCGTGCGCAGCTTGTCGAGCCGCCGCCGTGCGCGCCCGCCTGCGCGAGCGTCGCGAAGGCCGAGGTCACCGCGCGCGGCGACGAGATCCGCGTCGCGCTCGAAGCGCATGCGGCGGCGCGCATCGCGTTTCCGGTGCCCGGCGACAGCGAAGTGCTGGCGTTGCGCAGCGTCTCGATCGACGGCGTGACGCAGGACGGTCTCGCGCGGAGTCTCGGCACGCTCGACGTCGGGCTTGCGCGCGGCGTGCATCGCGTCGAGCTGGTCTATGCGGCCTCGGGCGACAAGGTCGCGCTGCGCTTTCCGCTGCAGCCCAAGCGCGTCGAGCTCGCGGCGGACGGCTGGCAGTCGAGCGGCCTCGCCGACGGCCACCTGCTGACCGAGTCGCTGTCGCTCACGCGCACGCGCGAGAGCGCTGGCAGCGCCGTCGCAGGCGGACAGCAGTTCGCACCGTACGTGCGCGTCACGCGCGAGATCATGCTCGGGCTCGACTGGTCGATCTCGACCAATGTGCTTCGGCTCGCGCCGAAGGAGGGCGGCTTCACGGTGTCGGTGCCGGCGCTCGCGGGGGAGCATGTCTCGACGCCCGGCATCAAGATCGAGAACGGCCGCGTCGCCGCGGCGATTCCGGATGCGGAGGTGAGCGCCGGCTGGAACGGGCTGCTCGACAAGGGCGACACGCTGACGCTGACCGCGCCCGCGCTCGCCGATCGCGCCGAGGTCTGGCGCATCACCGCGAGCCCGATGTGGCATGTCGAAGCGAGCGGCGTGCCGGTCACCGTCGACACGAGCACGGACAAGAGCGACTACAAGCGCTTCGAGTTCGATCCGCTGCCCGGCGAGACGCTGACGCTGCGCATCACGAAGCCCGAAGCGGCCGAAGGATCGACGCGCGCGATCGACGGCGTGAACCTTTACACGGGCGCCGGCCAGCGCGCGAGCGACACCGTGCTCGATCTCTCGATGCGCGCGAGCCAGGGCGGCGAGCAGGCGATCGCGCTGCCGGCCGACGCCGAAGTCATGAACGTCTCCCGCAACGGCACGGCGCTGAATCTCCGCCCGCTCGACGGCACGCTGACGCTGCCGCTCGTGCCCGGCGCGCAGCAGTTCCAGATCCGCTTCCGCGAGGCGGCGCCGGTGTCGTTCGTCACGCGCACGCCGGCCGTTGCGCTCGGACTACCGGCGGCGAACGTGACCGTCGCGATCGATCTTCCCGCCGATCGGTGGCTGCTGGCGACCGGCGGGCCCGGGGAGGGTCCCGCCGTGCTCTACTGGAGCGAGCTTGCGGTCATGCTGCTCGTCGCCTGGGCGCTCGCGCGCACGCGACGCACGCCGCTCAGGCTCTGGCAGTGGATCCTGCTCGGCCTCGGCTTCTCGACGTTCTCGTGGCTCGCGCTGCTGCTCGTCGTGGCGTGGCTCTTCGCGCTCGACTGGCGCGACCGCGCGGCGCAACCCGCGCGCCCTGCGCTGTTCAATCTCGCCCAGATCGGGCTTGCGCTGCTGACGCTCGTCGCGCTCATTTGTCTCGTCGCAGCGATTCCGCAAGGCCTGCTCGGCTCGCCCGACATGCACGTCGCGGGTCATGGCTCGTCGGCGACGATGCTGCGCTGGTTCACCGACCGCGCGGCCGACGCGCTGCCGCGGGCGAGCGCGATCAGCGTGCCGCTCTGGGTCTACAAGCTCGCGATGCTGGCGTGGGCGATCTGGCTCGCGAACGCGGTCGTCGGCTGGCTGCGCTTCGGGTTCGCGGCATGGACGCGCGGCGGACACTGGCGCGCGCTGCCGAAGAAGCCGGTCGTCGACGTGCCGGCGGCGACGGCGCCGCCGACCGGGCGCGCGTGAACGTACGCGATCTCCTTGCGAGCGCCACGGCGCGTCTCGGCGGCCCCGATGCGCGGCTCGATGCGGAGCTGCTGCTCGCGCATGCGCTCGGGCGGCCCCGGGCGTGGCTGTACGCATGGCCGGAGCACGACGTCGATGCGATGCGACGCGACGCGTTCGATCGCCTCGTCGCGGCGCGCGCCGGCGGCGAGCCGATCGCGTACCTGACCGGCCGTCGCGAGTTCTGGTCGCTCGAGCTCGCCGTGACGCGGGACGTGCTGATCCCGCGACACGAGACCGAGCTGCTGGTCGAGCTCGCGCTTGCACGCATTCCGCCCGAGCGCGGCGTGCGCGTTGCCGATCTCGGCACCGGCTCCGGCGCGATCGCGCTCGCGATCGCGCGCGAGCGGCCGCACGCGCACGTGCTCGCGACGGATGCGAGCGACGCGGCGCTCGCCATCGCGCGCGGCAACGCCGAGCGACTCGCGATCGGCAACGTCACGTTCGCGCACGGCGACTGGTTCGGCCCGCTCGGCGCCGAGCGATTCGAGGTCATCGTCTCGAATCCGCCGTACATCGAAGCCGGCGACGCGCATCTCGCGGCGGGCGACGTGCGCTTCGAGCCGCGCGCCGCGCTGGTGTCGGGCGACGACGGGCTCGACGCGATCCGCCGCATCGCCGCCGTCGCGCCGTCGCATCTCGAATCCGACGGCTGGCTTCTGATCGAGCATGGATTCGATCAGGGCGAGCGCGTGCGTGGCCTGTTCGCCGCGAGCGGGTTCAGCGACATCGAAAGCGTCCGCGACGCCGGCGGACATGCAAGGGTGACCTTCGGACGGAGGCACGGCTGACCGAAGCCCCTATACTGGCGCCTCGCTGGCTCTAAGGGGGAGCCGTGGTCGGGACGTCTTCGACCGCCGGGCGCACGGCGGGCGGGCGGGATATGCGTCGGTCGAGGGCCTGGATCGCCTGGGTTTTCGGGTTCGTTTTCGCCGCGCTTTCGCTCGATGCGGGCTATGTCACCGGACGCGGCGCGTACTGGCAGGCGCAGCTCGGCGACGCGGCCAAGGGCGAGATCGGCTGGTTCTACTACGCGCGCGACGCCTGGCGCTTTCCGCTGTTCGATATCGAGACGTACCACTATCCCGAGCACGGCAACGTCATGCTCTCGGACAGCCTGCCGCTGTTCGCGCTGCCGGCAAAGGTCGTCTACAAGGCCGCGTACGCACCGACCGATCGGCCGCCGATCTACACGGGCATCTGGGTCGCGCTCTGCCTCGTGCTGCAGGCCGTGTTCGCGTCGCGGCTGCTGCGCGCATTGCGCATCGACGATCTCGTCTCGCACGTCGCCGGCATCGCGATCTTCTGCTATCTCCCGATCGTGATGCTGCGCTTCGGCCAGGCCGCGCTGATGGCGCAGTTCCTGATCCTTCACGCGCTCGAAGGCTACGTGCGCGCGAAACGCGAGGGGCTGTCGCGCGGCGCATGGATCGCGCAGTGCGCGGTGCCGCCGGTCCTGCTGCTCGTGCATCCGTATCTCGCGGCGATGTGCGGCGCGATCGTCGCGGCGACGATCATCGATCAATGGCGCGAGCGCCGCATCGACGTGCGCGGCGTCGCGATCCGCTTCGGCGGCATCGTCGCGCTCGCGCTCGTGCTGATGTTCCTCGGTGGATTCTTCATCGCGGCGAGCAGCGACTTCGGCGACTACGGCCTGTATTCGCTGAACCTCCTATCGCCGTGGGTGCCGTTTCCGGAGACGGTGGCGGGGCGCCTGCTCGGCACGACGACGCCGATCATTCCCGGCACGAACCAGTGGGAAGGCGGCGCGTACCTCGGTGCGGGCGTGTTCCTGCTGTGTCTTCTCGCGCTGCCGGCGCTCGCGAGCTGGCGCGCGAACCTGCGCCGCCACGCCGTGCTCTTCGCGATCCTCGTCGCGGTGCTCGCGTTCGCCGTGTCGCATCGCGTCGGCGTCGGTCCTTACGAAGTGCTCGACGTGCCGCTGCCCGATGCGCTGCTGCACGTAGCGTCGCAGTTCCGCGGCTCCGGGCGCTTCGTCTGGATCGCGGTGTACGCGCTCGTTGCGGCGCTCGTCGTCGCGGTCGCGTCGCGCTACGGAAAGCGCGCGAGCTGGCTCCTCGTCGCGGCCGCCGTGCTCGAGATCGCCGACGTTCGCCCGATGCAGGCCGGCGTGCGCGCGGTGTCCTCGGCGGCGGCGCCGTCGACGATCGATCGCGCGGCGTGGACGCGCCTCGTCGACGCGCACGAGCGCATCTTCCAGTTCCCGTCGTTCGAGTGCGGCGGCATCTTCGGCCGCGACGTGCCCGGCACGAAGTTCCGCGAGCAGGAGATCGACTGGATCGCGGCCGAGCGCAACAAGCCGACCAACAGCGCCTACCTCGCGCGCTTCACCAAGGATTGCGTGCGCGAGCGCGCCGAGGCGAAGCGGAACTTCGGCGAGCACGGCGTGCTGCGCCTCTACCGCAGCACGGACGAGATCGGCGAGGCGCTGCAGGGCTACGGCGCCGACTTCAGCCGCTGCGGCTTCCTCGACGACGTCGTCGTCTGCTCGCTCGACGTCGACGTCGCGACCCTGCGCTGAGCGCCTCGCGGCGCCGCCGCGCGGGGCGGCTCGCAGAACCCGTGTGAACCAGTTCGCAGTCGCGGCGTGAGCCCGTGCGCGCGGCCTCCGGCGAGCGCGCCACGGATGCGCGGGCGGGAAAGGCGGAAGCTTTCACCACGGTCAGGCGGCGCGCATGGCGCCCCGGATCGGTGGAAGCAAGCCCCGACAAAGCCGCGCGTGAGCGCCGCGTGCCGGATGAGAAGCCGGCACTGGCCGTTGCAGGATGCAGCGGCGGAGGGAACCGATGAGGGCCCGCCAGGACGGCGGTCAGATGTGGGGAGGAGCAGCCCCCGGCAATCCACCGCCGGGGGTTTTTTTATGTCTGCCGTCAGCTGACGCTGCGCAGGCTCGACGCCGGAATGAACCGCGCGAAGCGCGCGCGGATCGCGTTTTCGATCGACGGCGCATCGAGACCCGCCTGCGCGAGCAGCTCCTCGCGGCTGCCGTGATCGAGGAAGCCGTCCGCGAGCCCGAGCTGGAGAACCGGAATCGCAAGGCCGTGCGCGGCGAGGAGCTCCGCGACGCCGCTGCCGGCGCCGCCGGCGATCGCGTTGTCCTCGATCGTGACGAGCGCCGCGTGCGTCGCGGCGAGATCGAGCAGCAGCGCTTCGTCGAGCGGCTTCACGAAGCGCATGTTGACGAGCGTCGCGTCGATCGCATCGGCGACGCGCGTCGCCGGCGCGACCATCGCGCCGAAGGCGAGCAGCGCGATGCCGCGGCCGCGGCGGCGCAGCTCGGCCCTGCCGATCGGCAGCGTCGCGAGATCCTTCTGGACCGCGACGCCGGTGCCGCCGCCGCGCGGATAGCGAACGGCAGCGGGGCCGTCGTGGCGGAACGCGGTCGAGAGCATCTTGCGGCACTCGTCCTCGTCGGCCGGTGCCATCACGACCATGTTCGGAATGCAGCGCAGGTACGAATGATCGAAGCTGCCCGCGTGCGTCGGGCCGTCGGGACCGACGAGCCCACCGCGATCGATTGCGAACGTCACGTCGAGATTCTGCAGGGCGACGTCGTGGATCAACTGATCGTACGCGCGCTGCAGGAACGTCGAATAGATCGCGACCACCGGCTTGGCGCCTTCGCAGGCCATGCCGGCCGCGAGCGTCACCGCGTGCTGCTCGGCGATGCCGACGTCGAAGTAGCGTGCCGGGAACTCGCGCGAGTAGCGCACGAGGCCCGAGCCTTCGCGCATCGCGGGCGTGATCGCGAGGAGGCGCGAATCCGCCGCCGCCTGATCGCAGAGCCAGTCGCCGAAGATCTCCGTGTAGGTCGGCTTCGACGCGCCGGCCTTCTTGACGACGCCGGCCTCGGGATCGAACGGACCGACGGCGTGGTATTCGATCTGCTCGCGCTCGGCCGGCGGATAGCCCTTGCCCTTCGTCGTGATGACGTGCAGCAGCTGCGGGCCCTTGAGCTCCTTCAGCGTGCGCAGCGTCGAGACGAGCAGCGGCATGTCGTGGCCGTCGATCGGTCCGGTGTAGTGGAAGCCGAATTCCTCGAACAGCGTCGAGGGCACGAACATGCCCTTGGCGTGCTCCTCCCAGCGCTTGACGAAGCGCCAGAGGAAGCCGCCGCGCTTCATCATCTTCTTGCCGTGCTCGCGGATGCGGTTCAGCGTGCGGCTCGCCATGAGGCGCGCCAGCATCTTGGTCATCGCGCCGACGTTCTCGGAGATCGACATGCCGTTGTCGTTGAGGATCACGAGCATGTCGGGCTCGACGTCGCCGCCGTGGTTCAGCGCCTCGAACGCCATGCCGGCGCCCATCGCGCCGTCGCCGATGACGGCGACGATCTTCCTGTCGTCGCCGCCGCGCTGCGCGGCGATCGCCATGCCGAGCGCGGCCGATACCGACGTCGACGAGTGGCCGACGCCGAACGTGTCGTACTCGCTTTCCTCGCGCTTCGGGAACGGCGCGAGGCCGTCCTTCTTCTTGATCGTCGTGATGCGGTCGCGGCGGCCGGTCAGGATCTTGTGCGGATAGCACTGATGGCCGACGTCCCAGACCAGCCGGTCGCGCGGGGTGTCGAAGAGCCAGTGCAGCGCGACGGTGAGCTCGACCACGCCGAGGCCCGCGCCGAAGTGCCCGCCCGACGTCGCGACCGACTCGATCAGGTAGGCGCGGAGCTCGCGGGCGACGTCGTCGAGCTCCGTTTCGGGGACTTTGCGGAGCTCTTCGGGCGTTTCGATGCGCGCGAGATGCGGGTAGCGCTTGGAGTCGATCATCGGACAGGCTTGGCTTACGAGACGCTATTGTCCAACGCCGCGGCGGGCGCGGCAAGGAAGCGGGGCGCGGAAACGAGGCGATTCAACGTCTTGCAAAGGAATTTCAGGCGCTGGCTATACTTTTTCTTGGCATCGGCCGGAGAGGGGCTGCCCGCGTGATCGACAACGAATCGGCGTCCGCCATCGCGCGCGCGGCGACGTGGCAGGGCACGGACTGGCAGGCGATCTTCACGTGGACGCTGATCCCGCTGACGGTCGCGGCGGGCTTCGTCTACACGGGGCTCGTCACGCCGGACGACATCGACGTCTGGGCGAAGGGGCTCGTCGCGCTGATCCCGCTCGAATTCTTCCGCGCGATCGTCGTCTCGATCCAGAGCGAGACCTATCGCGACTACCGCTCGCCGATGCAGGCCGTGCGCTCGTTCCTCTTGTCGTTCGCGATCCTCATCGTGATCTCGCTCGTGCTGAGCGTGTCCATCCTGAAGGGCGACTGGTGGGACTGGATCAGCACGCCGGACGTCTATCGCGCGATCGCGTTCGCACTGGCGCTCATCGCCGTCGATGCCGTCATCAGCCTGTACTTTTTCCGCGGCGACGCGAAGCGGCTCTCGGCGCGCCTCGAGGCCGTCGCCGACGACGCGCGCGACTGGGTGCAGATCGGCGGGTTCCAGTTGCCGGTCGTGCTGCTCCTCGTCTACGGCGCCCTCCTGATCGCGCACGAGACGGGACACGCCGCGTGGGTGCCGTATCCGAGCTCGCCGGCCGCGCGCTCGGCCGCGCTCCTGTACGCGGGCTTCTATTTCTTCGGCAAGGCGATGCTGCTCGCGCATGCGCAGACGGCGGAGTTCAACCGGAGCGGCGAGCGCCTGTTCGGCGCCGCGTGGATCCAGTTCCTGATCTGGGAGAAGAACAAGAACATGGAAATCACGACGCGCAACGAGCGTGCCGCGGCGAAGAAGCGCGCGGCGATCCTGCAGGGGCGCGGCGACGAAACGTAAAGGCGGCGAATGATCCGCTGTAAAGAAAGTGCATTTTGTTGAAAAGATCACGAGGCGCGGTGTAACGTGCCCGCGCGCTTGCGATCCAGGGGAAATCCATGCTGTCGAGACGGTGTTCCGCGGCGGGCGTCGCGATGCTGCTGGCGTTGTGCGCCAGCGCCGATGCCAGTGATCTCGAGTACCTCGGAGGCTATGCCGCGCTCGGCAGCATGCTCGGCGTAGCCGGCCTTGCGACGGGCGACGTCGACGGTGACGGGCATGTCGAGATCCTCGTCACCGGTACGACCCAGTATTTCAATGGCAGCGGCTGGTTCACGCTGATCGCCGCCGATGCGACGGCTCCGAGCGGATATCGCGAAGTGGCGTTCGGCGAGGCGTACGCGGCCGGCCTGTCCGCCGCGACGCTGCTCGATCTGCGGCAGGATGGCCGCGACGAGGTCCTCGCCGGTCTCACGGACGGCACCGTCCACGCATTCGCCGGAACGGCTCTGACGCCCGCCGGCAACGCGCTCGTGTCCGGCGCCGTTTCGCAGTTCGCGCTGGCCGATCCCGATGGTGACGGCGAGCGCGATCTCGTCGTTCTCAGCGCCAACGCGATCACGTTGCTCGATCCGGTCACCTTTGCACAGCGCGGCAGCGTCCCGTATGGCGGAGCCGAGCTCGCGATCGGCGACGTCGACGGCGATGGCAGCGATGAAGTCGTCCTCAATACGGGCTACGTGCTCCGCCTTTCGCGCAGCGGCTCCGATCTCGTGGCCGACGTCGTCTGGACGTACCCTTCCGGCAGCTTCGGGATACACATCGGCCTCGCCGACGTCGACGGAGACGGCCTTCCCGAGCTCGTGGCGGAATCGGATTGGGACTACCTGACCGTCTTCGATCTCGATCTCGAATCGCCGAAGTGGCAGAGCAGTCAACTCGGCGATCTCGATGCGATGACGCTCGCAGACGTCGACGGCGACGGCGTCCCCGATGCGATCGTCGGCAGTGGGCAGTGGGGCTACGAGACGGCGATCGATCTCACGACGCAGCAGACGCTCTGGTCCGTGCCGAATCCGCTGGCCGGAACCGGACATGCGATGGTTTCCGACGTCGATGGCGACGGCGCGCCGGAGCTCCTCTGGACCGGCGGCTGGGACAGCACGGGAAGTGATGCGCTCTACGTCTATGCGATGTCGGACCTCGTCGAGAAATTCCACACGCAGGATGTGACGCCTCCGTTCGATGCGGTCGCCGTCACGCCCGCCGTCGACGGATTCGAGCCGCGCGTCGCCTTCGCTTCATGGAAGAGCGAAAGCGGCTACGCCGACGGGATCGTCTGGCAATGGAACGCGATGACGCTCGAGCCGCTGACGGCAACGGCGCCGGACACCTTCCTCAGTGAAGCGTGGACGGGGCTGCACGCGCTTGCATACGGCAATGCCTACGACGCGCCGGATTCGCTCGAGCTGCTGGTCGGCACGGACCGCCTCTACGATGGCGCCATCTATCTGACCGATGCGGCCACCGGAATCGTCGACGAGCAGCGGCTTTACGACTCCGGGTCGCCGATCAATGCGCTGGTCATCGACGACCTCGACGGCGACGGGCATGACGAGATCATCGTAGGCAACTATGGCGAGCACACGGGCTCGCCGGGCGTATACGTCTATCTCTTCGACGCCGCGACCGGGGCGGAGCTTTGGCGCTCGATCAGCCTTGCCGGGACGTTCGGTGCCGTCACCAGCGTCGCCGTCGGCGATCTCGACGGAGACGGCGTCAAGGACATCGCGGCCATCGCGAGGGAAAACGGGGTCGGGGAGCGACATCTCTTCCAGTTCACCGGCGCGGCTCATGAACAATGGGAGTCGCCGAACGTCGACTACAGTGTCGCGATTACCTATGACCTCGACGGCGACGGCCGGGCGGAGGTCGTGGCCGGCACGGCATCCGGAAGCGTCGTCGTGGTCGATGGTTCGAGCCACGAGGAGATCGCATCGATGGTCGTCGGCAGCGGCGAAGTCAGCGCGATTCAGGCATTTCGCGCCCCGGGCAGCGCGGGCACGTATGTCGCGACGGTCGTCGACGGACAACTGCGCGTGCACGATCTCGCCGATGGTCATCTCGTGGCGGCGTCGCCCGTGAGCATCGGCGCGACGCACGGCCTCGCGGTGCTGGCGGATCCGGCGGACAATTCGGTACGCCTCTTCGTGGGTGGCGAAGCTGCATTCCGTGCGTACCGCTACAGGGCCGATACGATCTTCGCCGACGGATTCGAGTGATCGCGATTACTCGTCCCGGCGCAGCAACGTCAAGCCGATCAGCCGCGAGACGACGAGCGTCAGGTACATGAGGCCGACGAACATCTCGAGGCTCGCGAGCGCGCGCGCGTGCGGCGTCAGCGGGATCACGTCGCCGATGCCGGTGCTCGAGAGGAGTGCGAAGCTGAGATAGACGAGCTCGCTCCATGTGCGTGGCGACGCGCTGTTGACTGCCGCGGCGAAGCAGCCCGGCTGAACGGCCTGACAGGCGAGGAACACGTAGGTGAAGCCCCACGCAAGCAGCGTGAACGTTGCGCCGGCGCAGAAGATCTCGTCGGTCGTCGCGCGCCGGTCGGCGAGCATGTAGACGATCAGCGAGCCGGCCGCATAGAAATAGAAGAGCGCTTCGAACGCGTCCGACCACGGCTCGAGCGCGATGCTGTAGGAGAGCGTCTGCACGACGTTGAGGACGACGACCGCGACCGCGATCGCAAGGCTCGTGCCCGCGTGCCCCGACGTGCGATGCACCATGCTGACGGTGACCGCGAGCACGACCACGCTGAAGACATGAAACAGCGTGCTGCCGGCGTTCGTCGATTCGATGAACGGGTAGAGCAGGAGTCCCGTCAGCTGCACGAAGAGCAGCAGCGCAGAGGGGTGGCGATAGACGCGGATCAGCCAGCGCAGCCGCGTGAATCTCGCGGCGGTGGTGCGGGCTGGCGCGCTTTCGCTCATTGCATGCGGGCGCCAGCGACGAAGCTAGTCAGTGCGGCCGCCGATGCTTCGGCAGATGGTTGACGAGGAATTCCATCTGGTCGGCGAGGATGTTGCGGTTCGAAAGGATCAGGTGCTCGACCCAGCTCGGCCGGTACGGAATCGCGAGCAGCGGCATGTTGGCCTGCTGCGGCGTGCGCCCGCCCTTGCGGACGTTGCACGACCAGCACGCGGTGACGACGTTCTCCCATTCGTCGCGGCCGCCCTTGGAAACCGGCAGCACGTGATCGCGCGTCAGCTCGCCGCGGTGGAAGTGGTTGCCGCAGTAGAGGCAGAGCATGCGGTCGCGCGCGAACAGCGCGACGTTGGTCAGCGCCGGCGCGGGGTCGATCGCCGCGGGACGCGCGTGACCCGTGCTGGCGACGATCGGATGGAGACTGAGGAGGCTCTGCTCGCCGGTCAGGCGGCTCATGCCGCCGTGGATCGTCAGGCACGGATCGCCGAGGGTCCAGGCCACCGCACCGCGCACGTACAGACACACCGCGTCCTGCCAGCTCATCCAGTCGAGGATGCGCCCGGTGGAGTCCAGGGACAGGACGCGGGTGCTATGGATGTCGCCGAAAGTTCGGACCTCCGCAAGCATGTGACCTCCGTGGTGGCTTCCGTCCACGAGCCATTGCGGGCCGATCCCTGTGCCGGCCGAACCGGCTCGCTCGGACGAAATCGGCATCCGGCCGCGGGCGCCGCGCAGCATAGACCAAAAGCTTTACGGTTGGAAAACCCGCGTCAAACCACGGGTTTGGCCATGCGCAGGAGCTCGATGCCGTAGCCGTGGCGCTCGTACAGCGCCCGTGCCCTCGCATTGCCCGGGAAGACGCCGAGCGTGATGTAGCGGCAGCGGTGCTTCTTCGCCCAGTCCTCCGTGAACGCGAGGAGGTGCCCGCCGATGCCGTGCCCGTCGAAGTCCGGCGCGACGGCGAGGTCGGAGATGTGGCAGTTCCGCTCGCCGGTGAAGAAGTCGATCGTCGACTGCAGGTGCAGGAACGCGCACGGCACGCCGCCCGGCGCATCGGCGACGAAGAGGTACGAGCTTTCCGGCCGCTCGCGCAGATGCCTTTCGATGTCGCGGCGCACGCCCTCGGCGCTTTCGTCGCGGTCGCGCCAGGGCGGGAGATCGAACGCGACGAAGCGCGGGACGAGCGCGAGGATGAAGGCCGCGTCGGCGGCGCGGGCGGTGCGGATCGACAGGTCGGCGGCGTCCATGCGCCCAGTATCGCGCGAGATGCCAGAATGCGGCCCATGGAAAACTCGATGAGCACACTCTCGGCCGGCGTCCTCCTGTTCCTGATCATGGATCCGCTCGGCAACGTGCCGCTGTTCCTCGGCCTCCTGCGCCACGTCGATCCGAAGCGCCGGCAGCTCGTGCTCGTGCGCGAGCTCCTGATCGCGCTGGTCGTGCTGTTCGTGTTCCTGTTCGGAGGGACCTATCTCCTGCGCCTGCTGCAGCTGAAGCAGGAGTCGGTCAGTATCGCCGGCGGCATCGTCCTGTTCCTCATCGGCGTGCGCACGGTGTTCCCGCCGAAGGAGGGCATCTTCGGCGGCGACGCCGAGCGCGAGCCGTTCATCGTGCCGATGGCGATCCCCGGCATCGCGGGGCCGTCGGCGGTCGCGGCCGTGATGCTGCTCGCGAACAGCTATCCGGGACGCACGGTCGACTGGAGCGTCGCGCTCTCGCTCGCGTGGCTCGCGACGGCGGTGATCCTCCTCTCGTCGACGTACATCTTCCGCTGCCTCGGCACCAGCGTGCTGGTTGCGGTCGAGCGCCTGATGGGCATGCTGCTGGTCGCGCTCTCGGTGCAGATGTTCCTCGACGGCGTCATGGCCTACGTGAAGATGGCCGCCTGAACGGCCCGATGTGCCGCGCCTGCGCGTCCGCGGTTTACTCATAACGCTGTAACACACCGACGCTAGCGTCTCCGCGCCATTCGCGGAGATCCGCCGTGATCAGCGTCGAGCGCAGCTTCTACGAGAAATTCCCGCACCTCGCCGGGGGGCGCGCGCGCAGCTTCGCGCAGCCCGTCGTCGAGCTGCTGCGCCGCGTCGCGTGCGAGGAGCGCATCAACACCGCGCTCGCGGCGCTGGAGCCGTTGACCGGCTTCGATTTCGTCGAGCGCGCGCTCGAGGATTTCCGCGTCAGCTATTCGCTCGCCAACACCGACCGCGAGAACATCCCGGTCGACGGGCGCGTCGTCATCGTCGCGAACCATCCGCTCGGCGCGATGGATGCGCTCGCGCTGATTCACCTGGTCGGCTCGGTGCGGCGCGACGTCAAGATCCTCGCGAACGACGTGCTGATGCAGTTCCATCCGCTCGCCTCGCTGCTGCTGCCGCTGCCGGTGTTCGGCGCGGGCAGCGCGCTCGGCGGCGCGCGCGAGGCGTACCGCGCGCTCGAGCGCGACGAGGCGCTGATCGTGTTTCCGTCGGGCGAGGTCTCGCGCATGCGCCCGCTCGGCGTGCGCGACGCGGCGTGGTCGCCCGGGTTCGCACGGCTCGCACTGAAGACGAACGCGCCCGTGCTGCCGGTGCGCATCGCGGCGCAGAACTCGCCGGTGTTCTACGGCGTGTCGATGCTGGCGAAGCCGCTCGCCGCGCTCCTGCTCGCGCGCGAGATGTTCGGCGCGGCCAACGCGCGCATCGGCTTCAACGTCGGCGAGCTCGTGCCGTCGAAGGCGCTCGCCGCCGGCGGAGGCGAGCCGCGCCAGATCGCCGCGCACATGCGCCGGCACGTGTACCGGCTGTCGCGGCGGCGGCCGACGGTGTTTCCGACGTCGTCGGCGATCGCGCATCCGGAATCGCCGCTCGCGGTGCGCAAGGCGTTGCGGCGCGCGGAGCGCCTCGGCGAGACGCAGGACGGCAAGGCGATCCTGCTGCTCGACGCGGCGCAGGATTGCCCGGCGATGCGCGAGATCGGGCGGCTTCGCGAGCTCGCGTTCCGCCGCGTCGGCGAAGGCACCGGCGCGCGGCGCGATCTCGATCGCTTCGACAGCCACTATCGCCACCTCGTGCTGTGGGACGAGAACGCGCTCGCGATCGTCGGCGCGTATCGCCTCGGCGAGGCCGGCACGATCCTCGGCAGACATGGCACCGCCGGGCTCTATTCGTCGACGCTGTTCGAGTACGCGAATCCCGCGCCGGCATTCCTCGGCGAGGCGGTCGAGCTCGGACGCAGCTTCGTGCAGCCGGCGTACTGGGGCTCGCGGAGCCTCGACTATCTCTGGCAGGGCATCGGCGCGTATCTGTGCGCGCGGCCCGACGTGCGTTACCTGTTCGGACCGGTCAGCCTGACGGCCGCGCTGCCGGGTCCGGCGCGCGAATGGATCGCGCATTACCACCGTCATTACTTCGGCGACACCGACCGGCTTGCGCACGCGCGTAATCCGTTTGTCATCTCGCGCGACGTCGAGAAGGCCGCCGAGGCCGAGTGGGCCGGACGCACGTCCGCGCAGAGCCTCGCGCGTCTTCGCGAGCGGTTGACGGCGCTCGACGCGCAGCTGCCGATGCTTTATCGCCAGTACGTCGATCTTTGCGAGCCCGAAGGCGTGCGTTTCCTCGATTTCGGCGTCGATCCGTCGTTCGGCGGCTGCGTCGACGGGCTGGTTCGGCTCGATATCCGGTACCTGCGCGCCGCGAAGCGGTGCCGGTACATGAAAGGCGCGGCGGCCCGAACCTGAGAACCGCGTCGCGAAAATTCGTTGTCGGCGCCCGCTGTTACAAATCCGTCATCGGGCGCTGTTAAACTAAAGTTAAGAAGAGCTCGGTCGGGGTGGCTCGAGCGGGGCGGTCGGACCCGGGGCTGTCGGGTCTTTTTCGAGCGTCGAAAGCGAACGTTTCGCGCCACGCGGGAAACGTGCGTGCGGCGCCTTTTGCTGTTTGCGTATTTCATCGGACGAAGAGGTCGGGGCATGAACAAACAACTGCGGGTGCGGCTGTTGCCGTGGGTGATCGGTTCCCTGTTCGCGGCGTCGACCGCGTTTGCGCAGAACACGTCGTCGTCGTTGAGCGGCCGCATCGTCGATGCGTCGGGCCAGCCGGTCGCCGGCGCGGCGGTCACGATTCTGCACGTGCCGTCCGGCACGCAGCGCACCGTCGTCACCGACGCCGAAGGCCGCTACAGCGCGCAGGGTCTGCGCGTCGGCGGACCGTTCGACGTCAAGGCATCGGGCGACAACGGCGCCGCGGCCGAGCAGGCCGACGTCTATCTCCAGCTCGCCGAAGAAACCACGTTGAACATGACCGTCGCCGGCGGCGCCGCGACCACGCTCGAGGGTGTCGTCGTCACCGCGGCCGCGCCGGGCGCGACGTTCCAGGCCGACAACAAGGGCCTGTCGTCGAACATCTCGCACCGCGAGCTCCAGGTCATCCCGAATCCGCTCCGCTCGATCCAGGACATCGCGCGCACCGATCCGCACGTCACGATCACCAACGTCGGCCGCGGCGAGATCTCTGCACTCGGCCAGAACAGCCGCTACAACAACATCACGATCGACGCGGTGCCGACCAACGACTCGTTCGGCCTCGAGGCGAACGGCCTGCCGGCCTTGAACCAGCCGCTGTCGTTCGATGCGATCGAGGAATACAACATCTCGTCGGCGAACTTCGACGTGACCAACAAGAAGTCGGTCGGCGCCAACGTCAACATCGTCACCAAGTCCGGCACGAACGAGTTCCACGGCGACGTCTATTACGCGTACACGAACGCCGACGACCTCACCAGCGACGATCCGAGCACGTTCACCGGCTACGACGCCAAGAAGACGTATGGCGCGACGCTCGGCGGCCCGATCATCAAGGACAAGCTGTTCTTCTTCCTGAGCTACGAGGAATCGAAGACGCTGGCGCCCGGCCCCGCGTTCGGGCCGATCGGCTCGAACGCGTCGAACGTCGTCAACATCAGCCAGGACGACATCAACCGCATCATCGGCATCGCCAACGGCTACGGCCTCACGCCCGGCACGGTCGGCGCGTCCGACGCGAACCAGGACAACAAGCTCTATCTCGCCAAGCTCGACTGGAACATCACCGACGGCCACCGCGCGAGCCTCCGCTACAACGAAACCAAGAGCGACCAGCCGATCATCCAGACGTTCAACTCGAACACGCTGTCGCTGTCGAGCTACTCGTACGTGCAGCAGCGCGACCTCAAGAGCTACGTCCTGAACCTCTACGACGACTGGACCGACAACTTCTCGACCGAAGGCTCGTTCTCGTACTCGAAGTACGACGCGGTCTCGCACACGGTCGCCGACCAGCCGCAGATCCAGGTCTGCACGGATCCGGCGGGCTGCAGCTCGACGAACCCGTCGCTGTTCCTCGGCACCGACCAGTTCCGCCACTACAACGTGCTCGGCGTGAAGACCTACAACGGCTTCTTCGCCGGCAGCTGGTTCCTCGGCGATCACACGGTCAAGGCCGGCGCCGACTTCCAGCGCGACATGTACTTCAACCTGTTCGGCCGCACCGAGTTCGGCGCGTACCAGTTCGCCAGCATCGACGACTTCGAGAGCGGCAACTACTCGAGCTACTCGCTGTTCCGTCCGACCAACGGCGACATCAACTCGATCGCCGCGAACTGGCGCCTCGACCAGTGGGGCATCTTCATCCAGGACACCTGGCAGATGACCTCGCAGCTGTCGCTGCAGTACGGCGTGCGCTGGGACATTCCCGAGACGCCGGACAAGCCGGGCTACAACCCGGCGTTCCAGCAGGCGTTCGGTTACTCCAACCAGGGCACGATCAGCGGCAACAGCGTGTTCGAGCCGCGGGCCTCGTTCAACTACACGTTCGACACCGAGCGCAAGAGTCAGCTGCGCGGCGGCCTCGGCGTCAGCGAGGGCATCACGCCCGGCGTGTGGCTGTCGAATCCGTATTCGAACAACGGCCTGCTCGTGCAAACGTTCTCAGCGTCGAACGGCTGCTGCTTCAACCCGAATCCCTTCACGCAGCAGCCGCCGAACACGGCGCCGAATCCGCAGCAGACCGTCGACACCGTCGATCACAACTTCGAGCCGCCGACCGTCCTGAAAGGAATGCTCGGCTACGACTACGAGCTGCCGTGGTGGGGCCTGATCGCGACGGCCGAGTACGCGCACCTCGATACGATCAACGGCATCTGGTATCAGGCGATCAACCTCGGTCCCGGCAACGGCACGCTGCCCGACGGCCGCATCAGCTACTGGGGCAGCACCGATCCGGGGCTCTGGGGCGGCTCGAATCCGAACCAGCCGACCGGCTACACGACGCTGCAGCGCACCGGGTCGAACCCGGCGTTCGGCGGCCAGTCGACGTTCCTGACCAACACCGGCAAGGGCGAGGCGAATTTCCTGACCCTGCAGCTGCAGACGCCGTTCGCCGACGAGGGCTTCTCGGGCAGCGCGGCGATGACGATCGGCCGCGCGACGGAAGTGAATCCCGGCACGTCGAGCCAGGCGTTCTCGAACTTCTCGGCGCGCGCGACGTACAACCCGAACGACGACATCGCGTATCGCTCCAACTACGACGTGAAAGGCCGCCTGCTCGGGGCGCTGACCTGGCAGCACCACTTCTTGGGCGACTACGCGACCAGCGTCTCGGCGTTCTACGACGGTCACTCGGGCCAGCCGTACAGCTTCACGTACGGCAACGACGCGAACGGCGACGGCGTCTCGGGCAACGATCTGGTGTTCGTGCCCAACCCGGGCCAGGTGAAGTTCGTCGACGGCACGCCGCAGGCGGTCATCGACCAGTTCTTCAAGTTCATCCACGACAACGACTACCTGCGCAACCACCAGGGCGGACCGGCCGGGCAGAACGGCGCGACGTCGCCGTGGATCAACCAGATCAACCTGAGCTTCCGCCAGGAAGTGCCGGGCTTCTTCGCCGGCAACAAGGGCGAGATCCGCTTCGACATCCTGAATTTCGGCAACCTGCTCAACAAGGACTGGGGCCAGATCTACGACGTGCCGTTCGCGACGGCCGGCGGCTTCTCGCGCCCGATCGCGAACTTCCGCGGCGTCGATCCGAACACCGGGCAGTACATCTACGCGCTGCCGACGCGCGGCGGCAACTACAATCCGCCGCAGTTCGTGAAGGAAGACGCGGTCGCGCAGTCGCGCTGGTCGATTCTGGTGACGCTGCGCTACACGTTCTGATCGCCGCGACGTGAACGACGAAACGGCCGGCCCGGGTGCCGGCCGTTTTCTTTGGCGTACCATGTCGAACCGGACCGCAACGAATCAGCGCATGGACACGCCCGCACGAGCCCCCACCTTCAGCGCCCGCATCGCGCCCGCCGCCGGGCTCGACGTTCTTTCTCGCCACGAAGTCGCGCGGCTTCGCGACGCCGGCGGCGGCGGCCTGCACGAGCTCCTGCGTCGCTGCGCGCTCGCGGTGCTGACGCAGGGCAGCCACAACGACGACGCGCGCGCGATCCTCGAGCGCTATCCCGACTTCGACGTGCAGATCCTGCAGCAGGACCGCGGCGTCAAGCTCGAGCTCACGAACGCTCCGGCCGATGCGTTCGTCGACGGCCGCATCATCCGCGGCGTCAACGAGCTGCTGTTCGCGGTCGTGCGTGACATCGTCTACGTCGCGACGCAGATCGAGGCCGGGCGTTTCGACCTGTCGACCTCGCCCGGCGTCACGCACGCCGTGTTCGAGATCCTGCGCAACGCGCGCGTGCTGCGCGCGAACGTCGATCCGAATCTCGTCGTCTGCTGGGGCGGCCATTCGATCTCGCGCCAGGAATACGACTACACGAAGAAGGTCGGCTACGACCTCGGCCTGCGCGCGTTCGACATCTGCACGGGTTGCGGCCCCGGCGCGATGAAGGGGCCGATGAAGGGCGCGACGATCGCGCACGCGAAGCAGCGCCGCACGAAGAACCGCTACATCGGCATCACCGAGCCCGGCATCATCGCCGCCGAGTCGCCGAATCCGATCGTCAACAATCTCGTGATCATGCCGGACATCGAGAAGCGCCTCGAGGCGTTCGTGCGCGTCGCGCACGCGATCGTCGTGTTTCCGGGCGGCGTCGGCACGGCCGAGGAGATCCTGTACCTGCTCGG
>Ga0126377_10000723_pt1 | contig 20717 bp, 15 predicted proteins | sample PanSoiMetPlot_22_FD_92647 | JGI IMG/M metagenome (GOLD analysis project Ga0126377, IMG submission 92647) | Tropical forest soil microbial communities from Panama - MetaG Plot_22 | ecosystem: Environmental > Terrestrial > Soil > Tropical forest > Bulk soil | place: Panama | collected 2016-02-17 | reverse complement strand
CTCATCAAGGGCGGCGAACTTCTTGGAGTTCTGGATGTGGACAGCCCGAAGCTCGCACGCTTCGATGCTACCGATCGCGTCGGCCTCGAACGCCTCGCCGCGATCTACGTCGCCAGCCTGTAGCGCGTCGGAACTCCGATCAGGGGACTCCTTTCGAGACCGTGAAAAACAGGACGTTTTTCACGGAGCCTACAGGGATGTATTTACGGCGTTCTCGAAAGGAGTCCCCTGGTCGGAGCTCCGACGCCAACTACTGTTTGGCTCTCGAGATGTATGCGCCAGACCGCGTGTCGACGCGGATCACTTCGCCTTCGTTGATGAAGAGCGGCACGCGCACTACGGCGCCGGTCTGGAGCTTGGCGGGCTTCTGTCCGCCGGTCGCGGTATCGCCGCGCACGCCCGGATCGGTCTCGATGACTTTGAGTTCGACGTGTGCCGGCGGTGTCACCACGAGCGGCACGTTGTTCCACAGCGTGATGATGCAGACGTCGCCGTCCTTCAGCCAGATTGCGCCCTCGCCGACGGTCGCCTTCGAGGCGGCGTACTGCTCGAAGGACTCGGGCACCATGAAGTGCCAGAAGTCGCCGTCGTTGTAGAGATACTGCATCTCCGCATCGACGACGTCGGCGGCATCGACCGATTCTCCGGACTTGAACGTGCGCTCGATCACGCGACCCGTCTTGAGATTGCGGATCTTCACGCGATTGAACGCCTGGCCCTTGCCCGGCTTCACGAACTCGTTTTCGACGATTGCGTACGGGTCGTTGTCGAGCAGGATCTTGAGCCCCGAACGGAACTCGTTGGTGTTGTAGCTGGACATCCTTGGGGACTCGCTGGGGCCCGGAATATGGCATCCCGGGGGTTTAAAAAAGCGGCGCGTATGGTAGCACGTCACAAGTTGTCGAAATCGGGGGTGCTACAATTTCCGCCCTCGCAGGGGTCTTCAGGGTGGCAATGAACGCGAGCGCAGCATCCGCTTCGGGCGTTCCCGAGCGCAGGGACAGCACTTTGAACGAGCAGGCGGCGGTGCCGATGATCGTCATGGCGCGCAGCCAGGACCACGTCGAAGCCGTGAACAGCACGCTGCGCAACGCAGGTCACCCCGCGCACTGCACGTGGATCTCCGACATCCGCGATCTGGGCGATGCGCTCACCCAGATCAATCCTGAAATGCTGCTGGTGTTCGTCGAGCCCGGCACTGATATCGGCTCGGTGATGAAGATCCGCGGGCAGTTCGGTCCCGAGATACCGGTGCTGCTCGCCTGCGACACCATCAACGAAGAAGTCATCGCCGAGGCGATGAAGATCGGCGCCCAGGACGTGGTTTCACTCGCCAATCGCAGCCGCCTGCAGGCGGTCGTGGGCCGCGAATTGCGCGCTTTTCGCCTCGAACGCGCGCTCAATTCCACGCTGTCCTCGGCGCGCGAATACAAGAAGCAGCTGCAGGCCTTCATGGCCGGCTCCGCCGACGCCATTGCGCACGTCAACGACGGCATCATCGTCGACGCCAACCCGGCGTGGCTCGAATTGTTTGGCTGCTCCGAAGCGGATGCGCTCAACGGCGAACCGCTGATGGACCTGTTCGAGGCCGGGACGCACGCGGCGCTGAAAGGCGCGCTCGTCGCCTGCATCCAGGGCAAGTGGTCCGATCACCAGCTGCGCGCGAACGCGCAGCTCGCCGACGGCACGCAACTCCCGCTCGAGCTGCGGCTCGACGCGGAAGAGTTCGACGGTGAGCCCTGCGTGCGGATCTGTGTACCGTCGCCCCGCGGCTCGGGCGGCGGCCAGGAGATCGAGAAGGAACTCAAGGACGCGGTGCGCCGCGACCCATCGACAGGTTTTTTACATCGGCGCTACCTGATCGAGGAATTGCGGGCGCGCCTGGCCGAGCCCGCGAAGGCCGGCGTGCGCCAGCTGGCCTACATCAAGCCCGACAAGTTCGGCAGCATCCAGGCCGACATCGGCGTCGTGGCGAGCGAGGACTTCCTCGTGGCATTCGCGGAGCTGCTGCGCGCTCAGCTCGCGCCGAAAGACGTGGTGGGGCGCTTCGGCGGCAACAGTTTCGCGGTACTCGTGGAGCGCGGCGCGGCGCGCGACGTGGAGGCCTGGGCCGATCACCTCGTGAAGCGCGTGGCCGGGCACATGTTCCAGGTCGCGCAGCGATCCTTCTCCGCGACCTGCACGGTCGGGCTCGGCATCATCCCGCCCGCCAATCCCGATTCGAGCAGCGCGCTCGCCGATGCGGCCGCTGCCAACAAGCGCGGCCGCGACGCCGGCGGCAACCAGGTCTACACCGTCGACAAGGCCGATACCGACACGCGGGTACAGGCGTACGACCAGATCTGGGTGAAGCACATCAAGTCGGCGCTGATGGAGAATCGCTTCCGTCTCGTGCAGCAGCCGGTGGCGAGCCTGCAGGGCGAAGACAAGGGCATGTTCGACGTGCTGGTGCGCATGCTGGACGAAAGCGGCAAGGAAGTGCTGCCTTCGGAATTCATGGAGGCGGCCGAGCGCAACGACCTGATGAAGAACATCGATCGCTGGGTGATCGGCGCCTCGATGTCGTTCTGCGCGGCGCGCAAGCCGGGCCGCATCTTCGTGCGGCTGTCGAAGGACTCGGTGCTGGACGGATCGCTCAGCGCCTGGCTGCAGCACCAGCTCAAGGCGATCCGCATCGAGGCACAGCGCATCTGCTTCCAGATCACCGAGGAGACGGCGACGCAGTACCTCAGCCAGACCAAGGACCTGGTCGGGACGCTGCGCAAGCTCGGGTTCCAGTGCGCCCTCGAGCACTTTGGCTCGGGACGTGATCCACTCGCGTTGCTCAACGCGTTGCCGGTGCAGTTCATCAAGGTCGACGGCTCGCTCATGCAGGGACTCGCGACCAACAATGACCTGCAACAGAAAGTGAAGGACTATGTCGCCTCCGCCAAGAAAAAGAAGATCGAAACCATCGCCGAGCGGGTCGAGGACGCCAACACCATGGCGGTGCTGTGGCAGCTCGGCATCGAATTCATCCAGGGCTACTTCGTCAACGCGCCCGAAGAAGTCGTCATCGGCAGCCGTTAGCGCGCACGCGCTTCAGCTGCGCAGCACCGCTCTCAATCTTCGTCAACGGAAACCGACCATGAAACATCTGGTGGCGATCGTGCTCGTCGTATTGGTTTGCGTCCCGTGCGTCCATGCCGCGGAAGCGCCTCAGCCTTGGGATGCGAGCAAGGTCGAGCTCACGTGGGGCGTGAAGATTCCGATGCGCGATGGCGTCCGCCTCAACGCCACCGTGTACACGCCCAAGGAGCAGAAAGCGCCCGCGCCATGCATCTTCACCCTCACGCCTTACATCGCGCAGTCGTACCACGATCGTGGCGTGTATTTCGCCGCGCATGGCCTGCCCTTCCTCACGGTCGATGTGCGTGGTCGCGGCAACTCCGAGGGGCAGTTCCGGCCTTTCATCCAGGAAGCGCAGGACGGTCACGACATCGTCGAGTGGCTCGCGACCCAGCCCTACTGCAACGGCAAGGTGAGCATGTGGGGCGGCTCGTACGCCGGCTATGACCAGTGGGCGACCGCCAAGGAGTTCCCGCCACACCTTGCGACCATCGTGCCGGTCGCATCGCCCTACGCCGCTGTCGACTTTCCGATGTTGTACAACATCGTCTACCCGTACGACATCCAGTGGCTCACATTCACCGGCGGTCATGCTTCGCAGGACCGGCTCTTCGGTGACATCAAGTTCTGGGCCAGCACCTATCGCGAATGGTTCGAGTCCGGACGGCCGTTCAAGGAACTGGACACGATCGTCGGCAACCCCTCGGCCATCTTCCAGGAGTGGATCCAGCATCCGCATCCCGATGCGTACTGGGACAGCTACAACCCCACGGCGGAGCAGTACGCGAAGCTCTCGATCCCGATCCTGACGATCACCGGCAGCCATGACGACGACCAGCCCGGTGCGCTCACGCACTATCGCGAATATATGAAGAGTGCCTCGGCCGAGGGACGGGCGCGGCATTACCTGGTCATCGGTCCCTGGGATCATGCCGGCACACGCACGCCCAGGGCGGAGTTCGGTGGGCTCAAGTTCGCGGAAGCGAGCCTGGTCGATCTGCCGAAGCTGCACCTGGACTGGTACGCCTGGACGATGCAGAACGGAACGAAGCCCGCCTTCCTCAAGAAAGCGGTGGCCTACTACGTGATGGGCGCGGAGAAGTGGCGTTACGCGGACTCACTCGAATCCGTGACGGCGCAGTCGCGTGCGTACGCCCTCGGCTCGAAGGTCAATGCCAGCGACGTGTTCACATCCGGCACGCTCGATCCCCAGGCTGGCGCAACCGGGGCACCGGACAGCTACGTCTACGATCCGCGCGATGTCAGCACCGCGGAGCTCCAGGCTCAGCTCGACCCGGAGGCCAATCTCGTCGAGCAACGCCTGGTGCACGCGAACGGCGGCGAGGAACTCGTCTATCACAGCGCGCCTTTCGCGAGGGATACCGAGATCAGCGGCACCTTCAGGCTCTCCGCATGGATCGCAATCGATCAGCCGGACACGGATTTCGCGGTCTCCGTTTACGAGATCGGCCTGGATGGCACGAGCATCTATTTGACCGGCACTGTACTGCGCGCCCGCTACCGCGAAGACCTGCGCACACCCAGGCTCATCACGACGAAGGCGCCGCTGCGCTATGACTTCACCGGTTTCACTTTCGTCTCCCGCCAGGTGAGGCGAGGCAGCCGGCTGCGTCTCGTGATCGCGCCGATCAACCTGATCTACAGCCAGAAAAACTACAACTCGGGCGGCGTGGTGGCCGAAGAGTCAATGAAGGATGCGCGCCCGGTGACGGTCAGGCTGTATCACGATGCCGCTCATCCTAGCGCGCTCTACGTTCCCCTCGGGCAGCCGGACAACTGAGGCCGGCGTCCTTACGGCGCTCCGTCACCGGCAAGCAGAAGAGCAGTCGCGGTCACGGCGACCGGCCCGTCTTTTCCTCTCAGCGGCGCGGTGCGAGAACGGCTGAGAGCGTGTCGTTCGCGCCGCTCACGCGAGTCACGTGCGGATAGCGCGGCCCGTCCTGGTACTCAACCGGAAGCGTCCGGTAGTACTCGTCGCTCGCGACCAGGAACTCGATCGGCTGATGGGCGCGCTGCGCTTCCTCGATGGCGGCATCCAGCACTTCCGCCGTGAACTTGCGCCCGTTGACGGCGACCAGCGTCATGCCCGGTCCCACGCCGGCCTTGGCGGCCGCCCGGTCAGCGATCGCGTCGGTAATGAGAGCGTCCTTGTCGAGGCTGATACCGACGGACCATTGCCGCTCCGTCGTCTTCTTGCGCTTCTGCCAGTATTCGACCCAGGAATTCTTCGCGCCGCTATAGCTGAGCTTCCAGCCACTGCGCTCCAGTGCGCCGAACAGCGCCGCCGTGCCGGTTGCGTCGAGGTGCCTGCGGATGAATGCACGCCAGTCGTTCGGCGCGACGGCGGCGAGCCCATCGTAGACGTCCTGCTCGACGTAGGGCTTCACCTGCGGCGCGCCGCTCTCGCCCGCGCAGAAGCGCTTCATGAAGTCATCGAGGGAAGCACGTCCCTGCGTGCGCGCGCGGATCTCGGCGTCGACGTCGAGCCAGAGGAACACGGAAGCCTCATAGAAGTCCGTGTCGCGCCGGCTGGAGCTGAACGCCGCCGGTGCGTTGTAGAGTTCCTGGGCCGCCACCGCCGTGTCGGCTAGTGGACGCCACCCCGCACCGGTTTCGGTATCAAAGAAGCCGGCCGTCACCGCGAGACTGTCGCGGTATTGTTCCGGTGTCAGCAGTCCCGCGCGGGTCGCGAGCACGTTGCCCCAGAATTGCGTCAGCCCTTCGTAGACCCACAGCAACGAGCCATCCATCGGCGTCTGGTAGTCCGGGCTCAGCAGGCCGCGGGGCCGGCGGTACTTGCCGTTCCAGCTGTGCACGTACTCGTGACCGAGGAGTTGCGCGAGCCATGGTTGCAGTTCCGGCTCGACGAGCGTGTCCTCATCGCGGCGGTTGTCGCTCGATTCGTTGTGCTCGAGGCCGAAGTGCGCGACGTGATCCGAGAGCGTCACGAGCCAGGTGTAGTGCCGATACATGCGCGATCCGAACAGCGCACCGCTCTGCGCCACCAGCCGGCTGTAGCCCTGCGCGAGCTGCTCGGGAAACACGAGCGCCGCCTGGCTGTCCGCCGCCAGCGCGATGCTGTGCCTGATGTCCGGTCGCGGTGCGGAGCCCGTGAGCTCGACGCGCTTCATGTAGCGGCCGATCTGCACCGGCGAATCGATCACTCGTGTGAGAGACGCGGTCTCGAACTCGTAGGCGTTCCCCGCGACCTGTTTCGAGTCGAGGGCTGATGCGACACCCCAGCCTTCCGGCGCAACCACCGTGAGCGCCGCGGAGATCGTCTCGGCATCTCGGCCCTTCGGCAGCAGGACGAATTCGTTCAGTGGCAGTACCGCGAGTTGTGCCGAACTGGTCGGCGCGGCGCTGAAGCCGTCGCCTTCCGTTGCCAGGCCGGACTCCAGGGAAATCTGCAGGCGATTCACACCCACCGGCACCGTGAGCGTGAGCGCATAGATGTCGAGCGGATCGCGCGCCCAGGGCAGCGTCCGGCCGTTCGCCTCGATCTTCAGGCCGATCATGGAGTCGAGCGGGCCCGACGGCCCATGTTCGCCCGGTATCCATTTTGGAAAGACCAGCGTCAGCGCACCGGGCGCGACCGCGAGCGCCAGGTCCGTGTGCACGCGCTTGCGTACCACGTCGTGTGCGTCCAGGCGGATCGCAAGATCCGCGGCGGCAGCCACTCCGGTCAGTAACCCAAACGCTGAGACGACAGCCGCTGTCAGCAATCGCATGCTCACGAGTTGACCTCCCCGAGGCGGACGTTCTTGTTCTGTGGGATCGCGTTACGCAGGCATCGATTCGAGACGGTCGACCTTGCGCCAGCCGCGCGGCAGCACCGCACCGCGCTGGCCACGCGCGCCACGATACGGATCGAGTTCCGCGAAGGAAAGCGTCATGCGGCGCTCTCCGCTGAGAATCACGAGCTTGCGATCCGGTGCCAGCACGATGATCGCCGTCAGGTACTCCTCGCGCGCGGCGAACTTCTTGCCCGAGACGCCGAACAGCTTGTTGCCCTTGCCACGCGGCAGTTCCGGGACTTCCGCCACCGGAAAGGCCAGCATCTTGCCGTCGGAGTTCACGACCGCGACCAGGGATTGCGAGTCGGCAGGCACTGGCGAAGCCGGCAGCACCTTGCCGCCCTCGGGCACGCGCAAGATCAGCTTTCCGGCGCGATTGCGCGAGTGCAATTCCTTGAGCCGCACCGTGAAGCCGTAGCCGGCGTCACTCGCCACCAGCCACAGGTCTTCCGGCTCGCCAATCAGCACACCGGCGAAGGTTGCGCCATCCGGCGGATTGAGCCGCCCCGAGAGCGGTTCACCCTGCCCGCGCGCGGACGGCAAGGTGTGGGCCGGCAGGCTGTAGGCGCGCCCGGTGCTGTCGAGAAACACCGCGAGCTGCGTCGAGCGCCCGAACGCCGCCGCCTGGAATTCGTCGCCGGTCTTGTAGCTGAGCGTGCGCGCGTCGATGTCGTGGCCCTTGGCCGCCCTCACCCAGCCGCGCGTCGACAGCACGACGGTCACCGGCTCAGCGGTCACGAGCTCCGTTTCATCGATCGCCTGCGCCGCCTCGCGTTCCACGATCTTGGTGCGCCGATCATCGCCGTGCTGCTCGGCATCCGCGATCAGCTCCTCGCGCACCAGCTTGCGCAGTCGCGGCTTGCTCTTGAGCGTGGCCTCCAGATCCTCGCGCTCGGCCTCGAGCTCTTTCTGCTCACCCTTGATGCGCATCTCCTCGAGCTTCGCGAGGTGCCGCAGCTTGGTCTCGAGAATCGCTTCGGCTTGCTCGTCGCTCAGCTTGAAGCGTTTCATCAGCACCGGCTTCGGCTCCTCCTCGCGGCGGATGATGCGGATCACCTCGTCGAGATTGAGATAGACGATCAGCAGGCCTTCGAGGATGTGCAGGCGCCTGAGCACCTTGTCGAGACGGAACTTGAGGCGCCGCGTGACCGTGTCGAGGCGGAACTTGAGCCAGGTCTCGAGCAGTTCCTTCAGCCCGTAGACGCGCGGCTTGCCGTCGAGCCCGATGATGTTGAGGTTGACGCGATAGGTGCGCTCGAGATCGGTGGTCGCAAACAGGTGCTGCATCAACTGCACTTCATCGACACGGTTCGAGCGCGGGATGATGACCAGTCGGGTCGGGTTCTCGTGATCGGACTCATCGCGCACTTCGTCCACCATCGGCAGCTTCTTCGCCTGCCGCTGTGCGTCGATCTGTTCCTGGATCCGCGCACCCGACACCTGGTACGGAAGCGCGGTGATGACGATGTTGCCCTCCTCGACCTCGTACGAAGCGCGCGCGCGAAATGCGCCGGTGCCGGACTTGTAGAAGTCCAGCAACTCCTTGCGCGCGGAAACGATCTCGCCGCCGGTCGGAAAGTCCGGGCCCTTGATGTGCTGACAGAGCTTGCCCAGCGTGACGTCCGGATCGTCGAGCAGATGCACGCAGGCCGCCACCACCTCGCGCAGGTTGTGCGGCGGGATGTCGGTCGCCATGCCGACCGCGATGCCCGAAGTACCATTGAGCAGCAGGTTCGGCACGCGCGCCGGCAGCACCTGTGGCTCCTCGAGCGTGCCGTCGAAGTTGGGCTGCCAGTCGACCGTGCCCTGCACCAGCTCATTCAGCAGCAGGCTCGCGTACGGCGTGAGGCGCGATTCGGTATAGCGCATCGCCGCGAACGACTTGGGATCGTCGGTCGAGCCCCAGTTGCCCTGGCCGTCGACGATCGGATAGCGATACGAGAACGGCTGCGCCATGTGCACCATGGCTTCATAGCAGGCCGAGTCGCCGTGCGGATGGAACTTGCCGATCACATCGCCCACGGTGCGTGCGGACTTCTTGTGCTTCGAGCCGGCGCCGAGACCCAGCTCGCTCATCGCATAGATGATGCGCCGTTGCACCGGCTTCAGGCCGTCGCCGATGCCGGGCAAGGCGCGGTCGAGAATCACGTACATCGAGTAATCGAGGTACGCCTTCTCGGTGAAGGTTCTCAGGGGCTGCTTTTCGATGCCCTCGAAATTCAGTTCCGATTGGCTCGTCATACTTCGGCGAGGTTCCCCTTCTCTTCCAGCCACTCACGCCGGTCGGGCGCGCGTTTCTTCGCCAGCATCATGTCCATCAGCTGATCGGTCTTGTCGTTCGCCGCGATCGTCAGCTGCAGGAGCCGGCGCGTCTGCGGCGCCATCACGGTCTCGCGCAGCTGCGTCGGGTTCATCTCGCCGAGACCCTTGAAGCGCATCACGGTGACCTTGCCGCGAATGCTCTCGGCCGCGATGCGGTCGATGATGCCCTGGCGCTCGGCATCGTCCAGCGCGTAGAAGACCTGCTTGCCGACATCGACGCGATAGAGCGGCGGCATCGCCACGAACACGTGGCCCGCGTTGACCAGCGGGCGGAAGTGACGCAGGAACAGGGCGCACAGCAGCGTCGCGATGTGCTGGCCGTCGGAGTCCGCGTCCGCGAGGATGCAGACCTTGTGGTAGCGCAGGCCGGAGAGATCCTGCGAGCCCGGATCGACGCCGAGTGCGACCGCGATATCGTGCACTTCCTGCGACTTGAGAATCTCGCCCGGCTCGACCTCCCAGGTGTTCAGGATCTTGCCGCGCAACGGCATGATCGCCTGGTAGTCCTTGTCGCGCGCCTGCTTGGCCGAGCCGCCCGCCGAATCGCCTTCGACGAGAAACAGCTCCGAGCGCACCGGGTCGTCGCTCGTGCAGTCGGCGAGCTTGCCGGGCAGCACCGAGCCGCTGCTATTGCGCCGGCGCGTCACCTTCTGCGCGGCCTTCATGCGCGATTGCGCATTGGCAATGGCGAACTGCGCAATGCGTTCGCCCGCATCCGGGTGCTGGTTGAGCCAGAGCGCGAAAGCGTCTTTCACCACGCCACCGACGAACGCCGCGCTCTCACGCGAGCCGAGCTTCTCCTTGGTCTGGCCGGCGAACTGCGGGTTCTGCATCTTCACCGAGAGCACGTAGCTCACACGGTCGAAGACATCCTCCGGCGCGAGCTTCACGCCGCGCGGCACGAGATTGCGGAACTCGCAGAACTCGCGCACCGCATCGGTGACGCCGGTGCGCAGTCCGTTCACATGCGTGCCGCCCTCGGTGGTGGGGATCAGGTTGACGTAGCTTTCCGCGACCGGGTGCTCACCCTCGAGCAGCCAGACGAAGGCCCATTCGGCCGCCTCGCGTTCCGCCTTGAAATCCCCGCTGAACGGCTCCTGCGGCATCCATTCGCCGTCCTTGAGCTGATCGAGCAGGTACTGAGTGAGGCCGCCGGTGTAGAACCACTCCTCTTTCTCACCCGTCGCTTCGATCTTGAGCTTGACCTTGAGGCCGGGGCACAGCACCGCCTTGGCGCGCAGCACGTGCTTGAGCCTGGGGATCGAGAACTTCTCGGAATCGAAAAATTGCGGATCCGGCCAGAAGCGCACCGTTGTCCCGGTATTGCGCGCGCCCACCTCGCCGACCACCTCGAGCTTCGATTTGACCTTCGCGTCCTTGAAGCTGATGTTGTATTCCTTGCCGCCGCGTCGCACCCAGCACTCGAGGTTCTTCGACAGCGCGTTGACGACGGAGACGCCGACGCCGTGCAGGCCGCCGGCGAATTCGTAGTTCTTGTCCGAGAACTTCCCGCCCGCATGCAGGCGCGTGAGGATCAGTTCGACGCCCGAGATCTTCTCTTTCGGGTGGATATCGACTGGCATGCCGCGGCCGTCGTCTTCCACTTCGAGCGAACCGTCCTTGTGGACGGTCACATCGATGTTCTTGCAGTGTCCGCCGATGGCTTCATCGACGCTGTTGTCGATGACTTCGTGGGCAAGGTGATTGGGCGTGCGGGTGTCGGTGTACATCCCCGGCCGGCGACGCACGGGGTCGAGGCCGCTGAGGACCTCAATGTCGGAAGCGGTGTAAGACTGTGCCATCGCGCGCTAGATCACCGGCTGGGCTGAACGGAACGCGCGCGATTGTACAAGACGTGCGCGCGCCGTGCGCGTCGCGTTCGGGGTGTCGCAATAAAGAATCAGTGGCGCACAGAGGCCGGGGCATCGAGATCGGCGAGCAACGCGACCCGCACTTCGTCAGGTACGTGCCCGATCGCGTGCCGGTAGTGCTCATGATCGATGCCGATGCCGAACTTGGCGCCGCCGAGCAGCGCCCGGCGCATCGCGTGATCGAGCTCGAAGCGCAGGAAATGCACCGACGAAGTCTTCTCGTCGGTTTCACGCTCCAGGTCCTCGTCGGCGATCGCGAATAGCCGTTCGTGTCCATCGATCTGCACCCAGCAGCGCTTCTCGAAGCCTCGCAGTCGCGCGAGCGCATCGCGGCGTTCGCCCGGATCCGGATATTCGATCAGCAGCGTGACCTTCCAGTTGCTGCCGTCCGGAATGAGCGGGTTGTACGCCTCGAGTTCCTCCGCGATCCCGCCCGCCTCGAAGATGCGTTCCGCGCGCAGCATTTCCTGGACCTGGTACTGGATGGTGAGTCGATCCTCGAACAACCAGGTGCAGTTGGGGCCCACCGCGAGCTGGCGGTTCTTCTTGTGGTCCATGATGCGTGCGCGAAAGGCCGGCCGCTCGCGCGCGTACTGCTCGAGGGTCATGAGATCCGACGCGATCAGCTTCTTCACAGTCCGTAAGCCATCCTGAGGAGGGTGAGCGGATGCTCGGGCGCTCGCCGCGGCTCCAGACCGTTCTCGATCTGGTGTCCCGCCATCGGGCAATCGCTCGAGTAGTGATCGGCGCCGCTCGCGTTCACTTTCTGTGCGACCGGCCGGCCGATCTTCATCGAAACCTCGTGGAATTCCTCTTTTACTGCGTAGGTGCCGTTGTGACCCGAACAACGCTCGATGACCTCGATGCTGGTCCCCGGCACCAGGAGCAGCAGGTCGCGCGTCTTGAGCCCGAGATTCTGCACACGCAGATGGCACGGCACGTGGTAAGCGACCTTTCCCAACTCGCGCTTGAAGTCGGTCTTCAGCAGGCCCGCCCGGTGGCGCAGCATCAGGTACTCGAACGGATCGAAGATGTGATCGCGCACGCGGGCGATCGCGGCGTCCTCCGGGAACATCAATGGCAGCTCCTGCTTGAACATCAGCACGCAGGAGGGCACCGGCGCAACGATGTCGTGGCCGGCATCGATCAGCTGCGTGAGCGTCGCCACGTTGGCCTTCCCGAGCTTCGCGACCGCCTGCAGGTCGCCGAGTTCCAGCTTGGGCATTCCACAGCACCTTTCGTTCGGCGCCAACGAGACGGGAATGCCGTTGTGCTCGAACACCTTGACCAGGTCGGCCGCGATGTCGGGCTCGTTGCGGTTGCAATAACAGGTGACGAAGAGCGCGACCTTGCCGCGCGTCTCGCCCACGGCCTGCGCGGGCGTTGAAAGCGGGACACGCTTGCGGTCGCGACGCCGGAAGGTGCGGCTGTGGTACTTCGGCACAGGTGCAGCAGCGTGCACGCCGAGCGCCTTCTGCATGATGCGCCGCCCGGTGCGACTGCGATTCACCGCGTTCACGGCTTCGACGACCACCGGAATGCCGGCAATGCGTCCGACCGCCTCGGTCGAGCTCAACACGCGATCCCGGAGGCTCGCTCCACTCTCGGCGTGGCGCACCGCCTTGGCGCGCAACATGAGATGCGGAAAGTCGACGTTCCAGGGATGCGGCGGCACGTACGGACACTTGGTCATGTAGCACATGTCGCAGAGATAACAATGATCGACGACCTTCCAGAAGGCCTTGCGATCGACCGAGGCGAGCTCGCCCGTCGCCGACTCGTCGACCGCCTCGAACAGCGTGGGGAACGCGTTACAGAGATTGAAGCAGCGGCGGCAGCCGTGGCAGATGTCGAAGACGCGCTCGAGCTCCTTCTCGAGCGCGCTCCGGTCATAGAAGGCGGGCTGCTCCCAGCCCAGCGGATGGCGCGTGGGGGCTTCCAGGCTCCCCTCGCGCCCGCCCGGCAACTCGTTGGACATCAGTCCGTGAGTCGGCTTTCGGTCACAGGCCGTCGAGTGCTTTCTGGAAGCGGTTGGCGTGCGAACGCTCCGCCTTGGCGAGCGTCTCGAACCAGTCCGCGATCTCCGCGAAACCTTCCTCGCGCGCGGCTTTGGCCATGCCCGGGTACATGTCGGTGTACTCGTGCGTCTCGCCGGCGATCGCGGCCTTGAGGTTCTTGGAGGTGTCGCCGATCGGCAGGCCCGTCGCCGGATCGCCGACCTGTTCCAGGTACTCGAGATGCCCGTGCGCGTGGCCGGTTTCGCCTTCCGCAGTGGAGCGGAAGACCGCCGAGACATCGTTGTAGCCTTCGACGTCGGCCTTGGCTGCGAAATACAGGTAACGGCGGTTCGCCTGGGACTCGCCCGCGAACGCATCCTTCAGATTCTTCTCGGTTTTGCTGCCTTTAAGATTCATGGACTCAACCCTCCGGGCTTTCCGATATTCAAGCTGAACAAGAAATCCTTAGAATGATTCTAGCGGCGGAATCTAGACTCGCCCCGAGGCGAAGTCAACGCAGGAAATCCTCCACGCGGGCGAATTGACCCTGCTCCGAAGCGCTGTGTAACGTACGCCGCCCTCCGCAAAGAGCATCCGATGTCTGCACCACCACGCAAGAGCAAGATCCCCGACTTCGAGCAATGCATGGCCGAGCTCGAGGCACTGGTGGAGCGCCTGGAACGCGGCGATCTGCCGCTCGAAGAATCGTTGAAGCAGTTCGAACGCGGTGTGCTGCTCGCGCGCTCCTGCCAGACCGCGCTCAAGGCGGCCGAGCAGAAGGTCGAGATCCTGCTCAAGCCCGCAAGCGGCGACGCCGAGCCCGTGGTCGAGGATTTCGAGCCCGAGTCCTGACGATTGAGTTCCTCCCTGATTCCTCCGCGGCGCATCGCCGAGTACCGGGCACGCATCGAAGCCGTGCTCGAGCGCTGGCTTCCGACAACCAACCGTGTCCCGCAGCGGCTGCACGCGGCCTTGCGCTACAGCGTGCTCGGATCGGGCAAGCGCCTGCGCCCGATCCTGGTGTACGCGACCGCTGAAGCGCTGGGTGCCGATCTCGCCCGGCTCGATGCCGCGGCCGCGGCGGTCGAACTGATTCATGCCTATTCCCTGGTCCACGATGACCTGCCCGCCATGGACAACGACGACTTGCGCCGTGGCCGTCCCACGGTCCACAAGGCGTTCGACGAGGCGACCGCGATCCTGGTCGGCGATGCGCTGCAGGTGCTCGCGTTTCGCATCCTCGCAGTCGACCCGGCGCTCGACGGCGAACCGCAAACGCGCGTGCAGTTCATCGACCTGCTGTCGGCGGCGAGCGGAACCGAGGGCATGGCCGGCGGCCAGGCCATCGATCTCGGCGCCGTCGGCCGCAAGTTGAACGTGCCTGAGCTCGAACAAATGCACGAGCGCAAGACCGGTGCGCTCATCCGGGCCAGTGTGCTCATGCCGGCGCTGGCGCAGCGGGTTGATGCGCATCGTTTCGCGGTGCTCGACCAGTTCGCCAGGCGCATCGGCCTCGCCTTCCAGGTCCAGGACGATATCCTCGATGTGGAAGGCGACTCCGCGACAGTCGGCAAGCCCACACGCGCCGACAGTGCCAAGGACAAGCCAACCTACCCCAGCATCGTTGGTTTGGAGGAATCCAAGCGCCGCTGTCGCGACCTGCATGCGCAGGCACTCGACACGCTGCGCGACTTCGGACCGGGCGCGGACAACCTGCGCTGGCTCGCCGACTTCGTCATCGAGCGCGACAGCTGATGCGCGGCCGGGCGCCTCGCGCAACCTGCTAGTACACTGCGGCCATGGCTGAACAGGCCCAATACCCGCTCCTCGACGCCATCCGTTCCCCGGCGGATCTGCGCAAGCTTCCGGCCAAGAAGCTCGAGGCGCTGGCTGCGGAACTGCGCACGTTCCTCATCCAGACGGTGGCGACGCGGGGCGGCCACTTCGCCGCGGGACTCGGCACGGTCGAGCTCACGATCGCGCTCCACTACATCTACGACACGCCGGTCGATCGCATCGTCTGGGACGTGGGTCACCAGGCCTATCCGCACAAGGTGCTGACCGGCCGGCGCGAACAGCTGCACACGATCAAACAGACCGGTGGGCTCGCGCCCTTTCCATCGCGGGCGGAGAGCGTGTTCGACACCTTCGGCGTCGGTCACTCGAGCACTTCGATCAGCGCGGCGCTCGGCATGGCGATCGGCGCGGCCCGCGCGGGCGAACAGCGCCGCGTGGTCGCGGTGATCGGTGACGGCGCGATGAGCGCCGGGCTCGCCTTCGAAGCGCTGAATCACGCGGGCAGTCTCGACGTCGACCTGCTCGTGATTCTCAACGACAACGACATGTCGATCTCCGAGAACGTCGGCGCCCTCTCGAACTATTTCGCCAAGGTGCTCTCTGGCAAGGTCTACGCAGGAATCCGTGAAGGCAGCAAGAAAGTGCTGCGCCAGATGCCGACGGCTTGGGAGCTGGCGCGCCGCTCCGAGGAGCACATGAAGGGCATGGTGCTGCCCGGCACGATGTTCGAGGAGATGGGCTGGAATTACATCGGGCCCATCGACGGCCACGACCTCAAGGCGCTGACCAAGACGCTGCGCAATCTCAAGGGGCTGCACGGCCCGCAGCTGCTGCACATCGTGACGCGCAAGGGCAAAGGCTACCCCCCGGCCGAGGCCGATCCGATCAAGTGGCACGGCCCCGGCCCTTTCGACCCGGTGAGCGGCACGATCTACAAGGAGAAGGCGAGCGGGCCGACGTACTCGCAGGTCTTCGGGCAATGGCTGTGCGACATGGCGGAGCGCGATCCGCGCATCGTTGGGATCACGCCGGCCATGCGCGAGGGCTCAGGACTGGTCGAGTTTGAAAAGCGCTTCCCGGACCGCTATTTCGACGTCGCGATTGCCGAGCAGCACGCGGTGACTTTCGCCGCCGGATTGGCGTGCGAAGGTGCGCGGCCCGTGGTCGCGATCTATTCGACGTTTCTGCAGCGCGCCTACGACCAGCTGATCCACGACGTCGCCCTGCAGAGGCTCCCGGTGCTGTTCGCGCTCGATCGCGCCGGCCTGGTGGGCGGCGACGGCGTGACCCACCAGGGCAACTACGACCTCAGTTACCTGCGCTGCATTCCCAACATGGTCGTGATGGCGCCCGCCGATGAGAACGAGTGTCGGCAGATGCTGTACACGGCGACGACGCTCGATCAGCCGGCGGCGGTGCGCTATCCGCGCGGACAAGGGCCCGGTGTCGCGGTACAGGAAGCGATGCAGGCATTGCCCGTGGGTCGGGCCCAGTTGCGCCGCGAGGGGCGCAGCGGGCTGGCGCTGCTCGCGTTCGGTACCCTGGTCGCTCCTGCGGAAAGAATCGCCGAACGCTTCGATGCCACGCTCATCAACATGCGTTTCATCAAGCCGCTCGACGAAGAGTTGATCCTGCGCCTGGCGGCACGCCACGTGGCCTTGGTTACGCTCGAGGAAAACGCAGTGGCCGGCGGCGCCGGATCAGCGGTCGGGGAACTGCTCACGGCGCAAGGTGTACAAATACCGTTGTTGCAGATCGGAATCCCGGACCGCTTCGTCGAACACGGTTCACGCGAGGACTGCCTGAAGATGGCCGGTCTCGATGCGCCGGCGCTGGAGGCTGCGGTCGGACAATTCTGGCAGCGGCCAGGGCTCGCCCCCGCCGCTCCCGCCTCCGCCTGACGCGCAGCGCAGCCCGCAGCCGTCGCCGTGAGCGCGGTGACGCGCGTGCGTATAATCCCCAGCCCTTGCTGAATTGACCTGAGAGACCCAATGGACGCGCCCGCCAGGCCCCGCAAACCCGCCGTCGTCGGCATCGAGGACGTGCAGAGCCGCGCCGATACGCGGCGCATTCCCATCAATCGCGTCGGCGTGAAGGACGTGTATCACCCGGTGCGGGTCAAGGATCGCTCCGGCGGCGAGCAGCACACCATCGCGAACTTCAACATGTACGTGAACCTGCCGCACGACTTCAAGGGCACGCACATGTCGCGCTTCATCGAGATCCTGCACCACGAGCGCGAGATCTCCGTCGATTCGTTTCGCGCGCTGCTCGAGGAGATGACCCGCCGGCTCGACGCCGACGCGGGCCACATCGAGATGTCGTTCCCGTACTTCGTGATGAAGAAGGCGCCGGTCTCGGGTGTCGAGAGCCTGATGGACTATCGCGCCTCGCTGATCGGCGAGCGCCGCGGCGCGAAGACCGAGATGTGGATCAAGGTCGTGGTCGCCGTGACCAGCCTGTGTCCGTGCTCGAAGAAGATCTCAGACTACGGCGCGCACAACCAGCGCTCGCACATCACCATCACCGCCAAGATCCGCGAGCACATCTGGATCGAGGAGTTGATCGACGTCGCCGAGGACGAGGCGTCGTGCGAGCTCTACGGGATCCTGAAGCGCCCGGACGAGAAGTACGTCACCGAGCATGCCTACGACAACCCGAAATTCGTCGAGGACATGGTGCGCGACATCGCGCTGCGCCTGAACAAGGACGAGCGCGTGCTGGCCTACGTGGTGGAATCAGAGAACTTCGAGTCGATCCACAACCACTCGGCCTACGCGCTCATCGAGAAGGACAAGGAGCGAAGCGGGCGAGCCGCCCGCTGAGGTCCGCAGCGGGGCGCCGGGGCTCATTCGAGCCCCGATTCCGCCGCCGCGTCAACCCCGCTGCCGGTTACTTCAGCACGCCGGCCAGCAGGTTCCCGACGTTGCTGCCGCCTGCCTTGCCGACCAGGTTGGTCACCGCCGGAACGAACTTGTCGATGGTGTCCGGCGACATCGCGAGCCGGCCGAGCGCCGCCTTCAGCCCATCCATATCCTTGATCGGGCCCGTCACGGCGCCGAGCTTCTTGGCCTGGTCCATGTACTTCGACGCCCCGGGAACGACCGCGGCGACCTTGTCGAAGTCACCCTTGATGAGCTTCTCCTGGGCCAGGGTCAGGATCGAGCCGACGCCGCCGGTGGCCTGCTGGTCGGTCACCCCGAGCTGGCTCTTGAGCATGCTAGTGATCCCGCCCTTGGTCATCGAGTTCAACGATTCGAGCGCGCCCACCGCGGATGCCAGCGGCGACACGGCCAATAGAGTGATGAGCAACAGAATTCTGCGGTTCATGATGGCCTCCAATGCGAGGGAATCCATGTTGATGGACCGGCGCTCGCGTCCCTTCCAAGCGGCAAAGCGCCGGCGTCGCGGACCCTACTGCCGCGATTCTACGAGCGTCAAGTGAACGAAAGTGCAGGCGCGGTTCGCGCCGCAACCGGATGGGGACGACCTGCTACGAGCTTGTTCGTCGTTCGGCGTTCTGCAGGCGGCCGATGAGACTGCGCAGGAACACCTTGTTGAAGCGCAACTGGCAGGACGCGGAAACCTGTTCGAGCAGCGTCGAGCTCACCTTCATCACGGTGACCTCGCCGTCCGCCTTGATGGTCGCCGTGCGCTTGGCACCGCGCACGTAGCTGGTTTCGCCGAAGCAGTCGCCGCTGTCGAGACGGCCGAGCTCCACGCCGTGGCGCTCCACCTTCACGTGGCCGGAGACGATGATGTAGAAGCGATCGTCCATCTCGCCTTCTTTCACGATCTCTTCGCCGTTGGTGTATTCCTGCCAGCTGCTGGCGCGCAGCACTTCCCAGATCTCGCCGTGCGAGAAGTCGTGGAAGAATTTCAGCCGGCGCAGCAGGTCGAACTGCTGCTGACTGTCGATCTGCTCGTAGTGCGCGCGCAGCTTCTGGTGCACGCGCGTGAGCTCGGCCGCGAAGTCGAGGCCGGTCTTGTAGCGTTTGTCGGCCTCCTTCTGCAGCGCCGTCGCCACGACGTTCTCGAGCTCTTCCGGGATCTCCTTGCGCATCGTGTGGATCGGCGGCGGAGTCGCGAACACGATCTGGTGCAGGAGCTTGGAAAGATTGCCGGCACGGAACGGGCGAAAACCGGTGAGCAGCTCGTACATGACGGCGCCCAGCGAATAGAGGTCGGAACGCGACGTGATCTCCGCGTTCTGCACCTGTTCGGGCGACATGTAGCTCGGGCTGCCGGCGATGCCCTGGATGCTCGAGATGTCCGAGTCCTGCACCAGCGCAATGCCGAAGTCGATGATGCGCACGTCGCTGTCGGTCGTGAGCATGATGTTGCTCGGCTTGATGTCGCGGTGGATCACGCCGCGCCCGTGCGCGTAGTGCAGCGCCTTGGCGCACTTGAACATGATCTCGACCGCGTCGTCGACGCGGAGCAGGTTGTCGGGACGGCAGTACGCGACCAGCGTGCGCGCGCCCTGCACGTGCTCGGTCACGATGTAGCAGTGCCCGTTCTCTTCGCCGGCATCGTAGATCGGCAGGATGTTCGGGTGCTGGAGCATGCCCACCATGTGGGCCTCGGAGAGGAACATCTTGCGCGCCACCTTGGCGCGCTCCTCGTCCCCGCCGGTCTCCATGTTGTAGACCTTGATCGCGACGTCGCGGCCGTAGTACGGGTCATGCGAGAGATAGACGACGCCGGTGCTGCCGCGACCGACCTCGTTGATGATGACGTACTTGCCGATCTTCTCCGGCACGCCGGCGGGCCGTGCGGAGCGCTCTGCAATCAGGTTACGAATGATGGCTTACCGAGGTTATGTTGGGCCGGCAGAATACGGATGGGCCCGGGGTCGATCTGTGACGCAACTCCCGGATCATTCCCGCGTTGCGGCCGCGGTGGGGGTCACGCACAAAATCTGAGAAATTTGAACGGCCTCCGTGCCCACAAGTACGGGTTTCCCTGAAGGCTCAGCCAGCCCTGAAATGCTCGTAGCCGCGGACCGGAATTGGCGCCGCAACCCCGTCGCGATAGAGGCGCAGTCCCGGCGGCTCTTCCACCACCCCGACGCGCGTGACCGCACAGCCGCCTTCCGCGGCAACCGCGCTCAGCAAGTGCTCGTGATCGGGGGACAGGGTGAAGCACAGCTCGTAGTCATCGCCGCCCGCGAGTGCGCTCTCGACGCAGCGTTGCGCACCCAGGGTCGCTGCGAGCGCCGTTGACAAGGGCAGGCGCTCGAGTTCGAGGCGCGCGCCCACGCGACTTGCATCGAGGACATGTGTGAGATCCGCGGCCAGGCCGTCCGAGATGTCGATCGCGGCCGAGGCGACTCCGCGCAATGCGAGTCCCAGCGCCACGCGCGGTAGCGGCCGCCAGAACCGGGCTTGCAGGTGATCGCGAAACGCCGCGCTCGCCGTGCTCGCTCGCCCCTCGATGAGCGCGAGACCCGCAGCGGCATCGCCGATCTCGCCGCTCACGAAGACCAGGTCACCGATGCGCGCACCGCTGCGCTTGAGCGCCGTGCCCTCCGGGACCCAGCCCATGATCTGCACCGTCACGCTGAGCGGACCCGAAGTGGTATCGCCGCCGATCAGCATCACTTCGTGCAGGCGCGCGAGCGCGAAGAATCCTTCGCTGAACGCCTCGAGCCACGCTGCGTCCACTGTCGGCAGAGTCAGCGCCAGGGTCGCCCACGCGGGCGTCGCGCCCATGGCTGCCATGTCGCTCAGGTTTACCGCCAGTGCGCGATAGCCGATGTCCTGCGGCGCAGTGTTCGGGGGGAAGTGCACACCGGCAACGAT